>Ga0070741_10002175_pt1 | contig 54353 bp, 43 predicted proteins | sample Coa_R1_4_FD_66440 | JGI IMG/M metagenome (GOLD analysis project Ga0070741, IMG submission 66440) | Surface soil microbial communities from Centralia Pennsylvania, which are recovering from an underground coalmine fire - Coalmine... | ecosystem: Environmental > Terrestrial > Soil > Unclassified ... | reverse complement strand
CCTCATGGTGAGGTGCTCGACGCGATAGCGTCGAGCCTCGAACCACGGGCCGTAGCCGCTTCGCTGAGGTTTGCCAAAGGGCCAACCTCGCCCCGCCCGACCGGTGCGTGGTTCGAGGCTCACCGCTCGCGCGGTGAGCTCCTCACCATGAGGACGCTTGTGCTTCCTAGAACCCGTATTGCGCCAGGTTCGGCCGGTTCTTCATCGCCGCGGCGACCAGCGACTTCACCCGTGCCAGTTCCTCGCCTTCGAGTTCGAGGCGCGGCGCCCGCACCGTCGTCGCCGTGCCGCGCACCATTTGCTCGACCACCTTGATGTTCTGGACGAAGCGATGCGAGACGTCGAGGTGGAGGAGCGGCATGAACCAGCGGTAGATCTCGCGGGCCTCCTTGAGGCGGCCGGCGTTGACGAGGTCGTGGATCGCCACCGTCTCCTTCGGGAAGGCGCAGACGAGGCCCGCCACCCAGCCGACCGCGCCCAGCACGAGGCTCTCCAGCGCGAGGTCGTCGACGCCGGTGAAGATCGCGTAGCGGTCGCCGACGAGGTTGACGATGTCGCTGATCCGGCGGATGTCCGCGGAGGATTCCTTGATCGCGACGAAGCGCTTCTCGTCGGCGATCTCGGCGAACATCGGCGGGGTGATGTCGACCGAATAGGCGACAGGGTTGTTGTAGACCATGATGCCGAGGTCGCTCGCCCGGGCAAGCGTGCGGAAATGCCGGATGGTCTCGCGCGGCGTCGAGACGTAGCGCATCGCCGGCAGGACCATCAGCCCGTCGAGGTCGAGCGCGGCGGCGCGCTCGGCGAGCCTGGCGGCGGCGCGCGTCGAATCCTCGGCGATGGTGAGGATGACCGGAACCCGGCCCGCCGCCTCCTCCTTGACCGCCTGCGCGATCGCGATCTTCTCGTCGGCGGAGAGCGTCGAGGCCTCGCCCAGCGAACCGCAGCAGACGATGCCGTGGACACCGCCATCGATCTGGAACCTCACGTCGGCGCGGACGGCCGCGAGGTCGACCTCCTCGGACGGATCGAGCTTGGTGGTGATCGCCGAATAGACGCCGCGCCAGGCGTTGAGCATGTCCCGCCTCATTCGTCCTGTGAACGACCGGGCGCCTTATATCCGTCCGCATGCAATCTGTCGACAGGGTAAGACCGTCCGCGCCGGCCCGACTCTCGCCGCTAAAGCACTGGAAACAGTGGTGGATTCGCTGTCGGCCTAGGCGGTTTTCACAGCCATTTTCGGCCGGCCGGCCTTCAGCGCGGCGATCGCCTCATACTGCAGGCAGTTCGGCGCCATTTCCATGATCTCGATCCGGTGGCCGTCCGGGTCCTCGATCCACATGCCCCGGTTGCGGTCGACGCCGCGGCCCTCCTTCCGCGGACGGCTGAGCGCGATGCCGTTCGCCTTAAGCCGCTTCTCGGCCTCGTCGATGTCCTTCACCGTCAGGCACCAGTGCGTGACGCCGACCCGGTCGGCCTCCGGAACATGGTCGCCGACGCCCTTGGGGAACAGCTCGATGTAGCAGTCGTCCGTGATCCGCATATAGACGATCCACGGCTCGTTCTTCTCGTTGAGGAGGCGCAGGAACTCCGGGAAGCCCAGCTTCTCGTAGAAGGCGATCGAGGCGTCGAGGTCCTTCACCTTGAACGCCATGTGGCCGAGATTCTCGAAAATTTGCACGTCGCTTCCCCGTTGGCTGTTGGCAAGGCGCGCTCAGTCGGCCGCCTGCATCTTCCTCGCGTAGTCGAGCGACCGCCGGGCGAATTTCTGCCAGTCGGCGGGATTGTCGTGTTCCATGATGATCAGGTCGGAGTTCGTCCGCGCAAACAGCGGCCAGATTTCCTTCCAGGGCACGATGCCGTCGCCGGTCGCGACCCAGCCCTCCTCGGCCCTGGTGCCGGGCGGCGCGGTGTCCTTCACCTGGATCGCGTCGATGCGCCGGCCGTAGCGCGTCAGTTCCGCGGCGACATCGGCGCCGCCGCGCACCACCCAGGCGCAGTCGATCTCGAAGCCGACCTCGTCGCCGGCGGCGGCAAGCAGGTGGTCGATCGGCCGCGATCCGTCGGGCAGTCTGGAATACTCGAAGTCGTGGTTGTGCCAGAGCACCTTCCTGCCGGCCTCTCTCGCCTTGGCGCCGGCCTTCGCGATCGCGGCGCCGAGCCGCTTCCAGTCGTCCGCCGTCGTGCCGCGCTCGTCGGGCGGCAGCCACGGGCAGACCATCAGCGTCGCGCCGATCGTCCCGGCGATGTCGATGAAGCGCTCCGTCTCGTTGACGATCCCGGCGACCGACATGTGCGCGACCGGCGCGGCGAGGCCGGCGGCGTCGACCATCTTGCGGAACGCCTTCGGATCGTCGCCGTAGGCCGGCCACCAAGGCTCGACCGAGTCGTAGCCCATCTCCTTCAGCACGCCGAGCTGCGGTTCGAGCGGCCAGAAATTGCGGGAGGAGTAGAGCGCGAAGCAGAGGCGGGACGGTTTCATTCTCGGCCTGTCGAGGGTTACGGGTTGACGGACTTCGCTGGCGCCTCGATCTCGTTGTCGAATTCGAGCAGTTCGATCAACGCGCCGAGATGCGGCTCGGTATCGATATAGGCATAACGGCCGCCGGTGAATTCCCCGCTCTGCAGAAGCGGAATTCCCGCCTGCGCGAAGGTCGCGATCTTCTCCTTCATCCCTCTGATCTTGAATGCAAAATGGTGGAAGCCGGGACCGTTCCGGTCGAGGAATTCGCGCCAGCAGCTGGGCTCTCCGTCGGGCTCGATCAGCTCAAGCGTGGTGTTGCCGAACTCGAAGAAGGCGAGCTTGGCGCGGGCCCCGGACGGCGCCCCGAGATACTCGGTCTCGGCGCGGTCGCGCGCGTCGGTGACGATGGTCGGCGGCGGCGCTATGCCGAAGAATTCCGCGCACCACGCCTTCGTCTTCTCGATGTCGTTGGTGACGAAGGCGACCTGGAAGACGATCCTGTCGTCGAAGGCGGTGGCGGCGGGCATTGGCAATTCCACGGACTGTCAGGTGAAAAGAGGCGGCACGGGGCCGCCCCTTCGTTTTGTTCCGCCGGCGATGGCGGGCCTATTCGAAGACCGCCTCGTATTCCGACTTCAGCTTGTCGACGACCTGCTGGTCGGTCATGTTCGGGTCGCCCTGGGCGGTGAACATGACGTTCCACACCGAGTTAATCCAGTCGGTGTCCGAGATGTAGAACGGGTTCTCGACGCCGAAGCCGGGCTTCTTCAGGTTCTCGAGCACGAGCATGTTGCACTCGTCGAGCTTGTCGGTCGGCACGTCCGTGCGGACCGGGCTCGAGCCCTTGTGGAAGGCGAACTCGGCGTTGACCTTCGGGTCGACGGTGAGCGCGGCGAAGTCCTCTTCCGCCTTCAGGATGTCCGGCGCGACGCCGCCGAGGATGCCGAACGAGTCGACCGTGACCGAGACGGCCTTGGCGCCCGGAATGTTGATGCAGCCGAAGTCGACGCCCGGCTTCTTGCCGACGCCTTTCCACACACCCTTCATCCAGTCGCCGTGGATCTGGAGGAGCGCCTTGCCGTCGATCACGGTGTTGGTCGTGTCGTTCCAGGCGCGGTTGACCCAGCCCTTGTCGGTCTGCGCCGCGATCCTGCGGAACAGCTTGATCGTCGAGAGCACCGCCGGGTCGTCGAGGACGGTCTTGTCGATCTTGCCGTCCTTGACCGCGTAGAAGCGGTTATAGACGTCGGCGCCGGCATTGGCGGCGAGCAGGGCATGGAACGTGTAGCCCGCCTGGAAGGTGTTGCCGCCGATGGCGATGAAGGTCTTGCCGATCTTCTCGACCTTGGCCTCGTCCGCCCACATGTCGTCGAGCGAGGTCCACTTCGCCGGATCGATGCCGGCTTCCTCGGCGACCTTCTTGTTGTAATAGACCATGCCGTCGAGATGGACCGCGACCGGGATCTTGCGGATTTCGCCGTCGATGGTGATCGCTTTCTTGACCGCGTCCGGGAAGGCCTTGGTCGCGCCGATCTTGTCGAAGAGCGTGCCGACTTCCTGGCCCATGCCCTTGTCGCGCAGGTCGCGGAAGGTGCCCGCGTCCGCCGCGATGAAGAGGTTCGGCGGGGTCCCGGCGACGATCAGCGCCGTGAGCGGGCTTTCGCCGGCGGTCTCGTGCGGCACCGAGGCGGTCTTGACGGTGTTGCCCATCGCCTCGAACGGCTTGAGGATCGCGTTCAGCGCCGAGATTTCGCTTTCGTTCGACCAGGTGTGGAAGAACGTCAGCTCGGCCGCGCTCGCCGCGAGCGGCACCATGCCGATCGCGATGGCAGCCGCGGCTCCCATCAGTTTATGCCGCAAATTCATCGTTTCTCTCCCTTTGGGTTTTTTAGGCACATGCCTACATTCGACGGCCGTTGCGGCCGTCAAAGACGTTCAACTTTTCACGCGGGAAACTCACCCGCATCGGCTTGCCGACCTCCATCCCGGCGACCTTGCCCGGGTCGGCGCGGACCGCGACCAGCTGTCCGCCCGCGTCAAGAAATGCAGTCGCGTCGCTGCCGGTCTTCTCCGTGTCGCGGAGCGGCAGGTCGAAAATCGCCGCCGGCCGCGCGCCGTTGGCGTCGCCGATGACGAAATGCTCCGGCCTGAGGCCGAGATTGGCCGGCATCCCGTCTTCCGGCCGCGTCGCGAACGGATAGTCGGAGATGTCGATGGCAACCGAAGTCGGCGCGTGCAGCGCCTGCACGGAATTGCCGCCGACCTTCAGCACCGTGTCGAAAATGTTCATCGCCGGGGCGCCGATGAACCTGGCGACGAAGAGATTGGCAGGGACCTCGTAGATCTCGTCCGGCGTCCCGATCTGCTGGATGACGCCGCCGTCCATGACGGCGATGCGCGTCGCCATGGTCATCGCCTCGATCTGGTCGTGGGTGACGTAGACGATGGTCTGCTTCAGCTCGTTGTGCAGCTTCTTGATCTCGAGCCGCATCTCGGTGCGCAGCTTCGCGTCGAGGTTCGAGAGCGGCTCGTCGAAGAGAAGGACGCCGACGTTCTTGACCAGCGCCCGCCCGATCGCGACGCGCTGGCGCTGGCCGCCGGAAAGCTGGGCGGGCTTCCGGTCGTAGAGGTGGCTGATCTGGAGGAGCTTCGCCGCCCAGTCGACGCGGCGCTCGATCTCGGCCCGGTCGAGGCGCTGCGCGGCCAGCCCGAACTTCAGGTTCCCGCGCACCGACTTGGTCGGGTAGAGCGCATAGGACTGGAAGACCATGGCGAGGCCGCGGTCCTTCGGGTCGAGGTCGGTCACGTCGCGGTCGCCGATGACGATGTTCCCGGCGGTCACCTCGATCAGGCCGGCGAGCAGGTTGAGAAGCGTGGTCTTGCCGCAGCCGGACGGCCCGAGGAGGACCAGGAACTCGCCGTCCTCGACGGTCAGGTTGAGATTCTCGAGAACGGTAAGGCGCCCGAACTGCTTGACGATGTTCTCGAAGCGGACCTGCGGCATTCCCTAACCCTTGATCGCGCCGGCGGTGATGCCCTGCACGAAGAACCGGCCGAGCCCGAAATAGACGACGAGCGGCGGGATGGCGGTTAAGAGCGCCGCCGCCATGTCGACGTTGTAGATGACCTCGCCGCGCGAGGTGATGAGCGCGTTGGCGAGGATCAGCGTCATCGGCTGCGAACTGAAGCCGGCGAAGGTGAGCCCGACGAGGTAGTCGTTCCAGACGCTGGTGATGACCAGGATCAGCACCACTACCATGATGTTCCCGGACATCGGCAGGATAATCTCGAAGAACACCCGCCAGAAGCTTCCCGAATCCATCAGCGCGGCATTCATCAGCTCCTGCGGAATGTCCTTGTAGAAATTCCGGAAGATGAGCGTGAGGAGGGGCATGGCAAGCACGGCGTGGACGAGCGCCACCGCCCAGAACGAGCCGTAGAGGCCGGTCGCCGAGACGAGCAGGATCAGCGGGATCATGATGATCTGGAACGGCACGAAGGCGCACATGAAGAGGATGAAGAGGAACGTCCCCGCCCAGCGGACATTCCACAGCGCCAGCGCGTAGCCGGTGACCGCCGAGATGGCGATCGAGAAGAAGATGCTCGGCAGGAGGATCTTGATCGAATTGAAGAAGCCGGTCTTGATCCCGTCGCAATACTGGCCGGTGCAGAGCGTGTTCCAGGCCTTGTACCAGGGCTCGATCGTCCACGTGCGCGGCAGCGAGAAGATGTCGCCCTCGACGATCTGCGACATCTCCTTGAACGAGGTGACGATGATCACGTAGAGCGGGACGGCGACGAACAGGCAGCACATCGTCAGGAAGACGAGCGTCGCGATCGACGAGGCCTTGATGCGCCGGCGGCGGCGCGGATAGACGGCCGCGGCGACCCGCGGGGCGAGCGCGCCGGCGGTCATGCCACGGCGGCCCTTTTGCGGCGGCGTAGCTGCCAGGCGGTGAGCAGCACCAGCGGCAGGAAGATGACCAGCGTGATCAGCAGCATGATCACCGCCGCCGCCGAGGCGAAGCCGATATTGTTGCGGATCGAATAGGCGTTGATCGCGTAGTAGGCCGGCGTCCAGGTCGACTGGCCCGGCCCGCCGTTGGTCATGGCGACGACGATGTCGTAGGCCTTGACCACGCCCAGCGAGAGAAGGATGGCGCAGGTGAGGAAGGTGAACTTCATCATCGGGATGATGATCTCGGCGTAGAGGCGCCAGATGGAGACGCCGTCGAGCCGCGCCGCGCTCCAGATCTCGGTGTTGATCGACTTCAGGCCCGACAGCATCAGCGCCATGAAGAAACCGGTCGATTGCCAGATCGAGGCGAGGATGATGCCGTACATCGCCGTGTCGGCCTGGGCGATCCAGTTGAACTTGAAATCGGTCCAGCCGAGCTGGTGGAAGAAGTTCTCGATGCCGAGGCCGGGATTGAACATCCAGCGCCAGACGAGGCCGGTGACGATCAGCGAGACCGCGAGCGGGTAGAGGAAGATCGTGCGGAAGACGCCCTCGCCACGCTTCTCGCGGTTGACGAGCGCCGCGAGCACGAAGCCGAAGACGATGGCGAGCGCGCTGCCCGCGGCGAGGATGACCAGGTTGGAGAGCGCCGTCGTCCAGGCGCTGTCGTTGAACAGGCGGTCGTATTGCCGCGACCACTCGCTCCAGTCGATGCCGTAATCGGGCAGGCGGCGCGAGCGCGTGAACGACATGTAGATCGTCCACAGGATGGCGCCGAAGAACGCCACCACGGTGATTGCAACCGCCGGCGACAGCGCCAGCTGCGGAGCCACCCGGCTCCAGCGGACCGCCATTTTTGCCGCTTCCTCCCCAGGAGCGTCCCGGCCTGTCGCCCTCTCGCGGGACGCCGAGGCCCGAATCCCAGCCCGTTCAAATATGAACAATGCTGTGTTCCAATTGAAACTATAATTCTGGGCTCTCGGGCGAGTCAATCACGCGCGCCCGTTGCAAACCGGGCCGGCCGCGGCCATGCGCGGACACCGCCGCGGGCCCCGCCCTTTCCGATCATCCGCCGTTGACGATCCGGTCCGATAGCAATTGCAATCTGGCACAGTCCATGCTTGCCTCTGACGGTCTCAGGCGGGGAATTGGGTGTGCTGCCGCGTACGGTGAGACCGGTTATTCGCCGCAAGGGCTCGCGGAGACGGATGGCGCGGCTTTGCCGGCTCGCCGCCTCCTTCCTGTTCCTTGGCGGCGCCGTCTTTCCGGCCTTTGCCGACGACCAGTATCTGACGGTCACGATCGGCCCCGAGCAGACGATCCGCGACGTCGCCGACAAGTACCTGAGCGACCCGGACCTCTGGCCCGAAATCCTCAAGGCCTCCGGCATCGCCTCGGTCGCCGACCTGCATCCCGGCATGGAACTGCGCATCCCGGTCAACGAGATTTCGGCCGCCAACAAGGCGCTCATCGAGTCGATCGGCCAGATCCAGAAGGCCAATGCCGCCGGCGCGCAGATTTTCGCGCCCGAGGAGATCGGCAAGGCGGTCGACCTCCACGAGCAGGCGCTGAAGAAGCGCATCGAGCGCGAGTGGGTGATCACCCGCGACCTCGCCGTCCAGTCCTACGGCGAGGCGACCACGGCCATCGAGAAGTCCGAGGCCCAGCGCGACCAGGCGGCCGAGGCGGTCGTCTCCGACCGCGCCGGCGCGGTCGAGGGGCAGCGGCCGGCCGATCTTTCCTGGCGCGGCCTGGCGCTGCGCTCGGTGCTGATCGAGGAGGAGAAGGTCCGCACCCTCTCCGACTCGACCGCACAGATCACCTTCCGCGACGCCAGCCGGCTGCGCCTCAACGCCAATTCCAACGCCGTCATCCGCGAGATGCGCTACGACCCGTTGAAGAAGACCGACGAGGCCAAGGTCAGCCTCGTCGAGGGCGACTTCTATGCGCTCCTCTCCAACGATGCCGACCGTGCGAAGTTCAACGTCGAGATCCCGCAGGTCAACGCGGTCATCGATTCCGGCGACTTCTGGGTGAGCAACAAGGGCGACAGCGCCAAGTTCACCAACTACGACGACGCCGCGGTCAAGGTCGCGGCGAACGGCGGCACCGTCACCCTCGGCAAGAACGAGGGCACCGTCGTCGACAAGGGCGAGAAGCCGCGGAGCAAGGTCAACGTCCTGCCGCCGCCCTCCCCGGCCGCGCCCGCCAACGAAGGCATCGTCTACGTCGTCAGCCCGGAGCTTTCCTGGTCGACGGTCGACGGGTCGGCCGGCTACTGGCTGGAAGTGGCGAGCGACCAGAACTTCGACCACCTGGTCGGCAATTTCTTCGGCATCGAGGCGCCGAAGCAGGTCGTCGAGAACCTTGCCGCCGGCGAGTATTTCTGGCGCGTCTCGGCGCTCGACGGTTTTGGCCTCCCCGGCGAGCGGAGCGTGGTTTCGCGCTTCACCGTCTCGCCCGACAACACGCCGCCCTTCCTGCAGATCGACCTCCCCGGCGATGGCGTCATCGTCCGCGAGGCCTCGGTCGAGGTGAAGGGCGAAAGCGAGCCGGGCGCGAAGGTGAGCGTTGCCGGGAAGGATGTGGCGCTCGCCACCGACGGCAGCTTCGCCGCGGCCATCGTGCCCGCCGAAGGCCAGAACACGGTCAGCGTCGTCGCCACCGATCCGGCCGGCAACAAGACGACCCGCGAGCGCAAGTTCACCTACATGCCGGACACGCAGTCCGTCGTCGCCTTCGATCCGGCGATACGCACCCTCGCCCCGCTCCACTTCATCACCAATGCCAGCACCCTGTCGCTCGCCGGCAAGACGACGGCGAGCGCCAAGATCGAGGTGCGCGCGTCCGACGGCGTCCGTGCCACGGCGACCGCCGACGCTGCCGGAATCTTCCAGATCAACGTTCCGCTCGGCGCCGCGGAAGAAAAGTTCGGCTTTGCGGTGATCGCGCCCTCCGGCTTCACCACCGTCACCGACATCGCCGCCACGACCGACCGCGACCCGCCGGCCATCGCCTTCGACGATTTCCTGCCGCAGCTCACCGCAACCGCGAACCTGCCGGTCAGCGGCCACACCGAGCCCTCGGCGAAGCTCACCATCAACAACACGCCGGTCGAACTGAAGGACGGCGCGTTCAGCGTCACGCTGCCGCTCCGGCCGGGCGAGAACATCGTCGAGGTGACCGCAACGGACCTTGCCGGCAACGTCACCGTCGAAAAGTCGACCGTGAAACTCGATACCGAAGCCCCGGCGCTGGTCTCGTCGGCCGCGGCGCCGGCCTCGAGCGGGGGCAAGCCGGTGCTCGCCGTCGAGGTCGTCGCCAGCGACGCCTCCGGCCTCGCCAAGGCGGCGCCCTTCAAGGTCGCGGCCGGCGACAAGATCTACGACGGCTACCTCCGCTACAACAAGGCGGCAAAGAAATATCAGGGCACCGTCGTCCTGCCCGAACCCGACCTCGCCGGCGCCCGGCTGACCGAGGTCCAGCTCGAGGACGACGCGGGAAATACCAAGGTCTTCCAGATTCGCTAGGCGAAACGGGGCAAGAGGGCTTCACCAATGCGTCATGTCGTCAGTCTTGCCCTCTTCCTTGCGGCCGGGGGCCTCGCCGCAGCGCCCGCCATCGCCGATGACGAGGTGCCGCTCTTCGTCAATTACGGCCTGTCGGCGTCGGGCAAGCAGGGCGACAACGATCACCACCAGGCGATCTACCTCTCGGTTCCGGCGGCGACGGCCGGCAAGCTTTACCTCCGCATCTTCGATCCGGAAATCGGCGGCGCCTTTGACCAGATCGACTTCCGCCATTCCTCGACCGCGGCGAAATACTCGGTCTTCGGCGGCGACGGCGGCTTCGTGCCGTCGGCCGAGAGCCCCGAGGCGATGAGCAAGGAGGAACTGACCGGCGGCAAGCTGCTCGCCACCAAGACCTACCGCGCCTCGCCCGCCGAGGACGGGACCTGGCAGACGCTCGCCGAACTCGACCCGGCCGACGCCTCGCATGACGGCGACCGGCTCGTCTACCGCCTCGTCGTCGACATGATTTCCGGCCTCAACGGCAACGTCTTCGACGTGACGCTGAGCACCAAGGCGGACGACAATGTCGCGCCGGAGGGGCTGCGCATCTTCTCCTATTCGCCGACCGTGCGCATGCCCAGCCGCGGCGTGCTGACCGAGCTCCGCTTCCGGGTTCCCTCGGGCACCAGGCAGGTCACCGTCGGCAACTTCGATGCCGCCAACGGCTCGGTGTTCCTCACATCCAAGTTCGTCTCCTACCCGCTCGTCGCTTCCGGCCAGAACAAGTGGGAGACGACCACGGTCCCGCTCGACGGCAGCGACACCGAACTGGCGGTAACGCTCTCCGGCGGCCGCGAATATCCCAACGACTCGAGCTTCTACGCCAAGGACGCGGACGGCAACCTCATCCCGTTCGAGCTGCCGGCCCGTCTTGTCACCCTCAACAACCGCCCGACCGCCGCGGTGACCCGCGACACGATGGGGACCTGCACCAGCGTCAAGTTCGACGGCTCGCTGTCCTCCGACCCCGAAGGCGACCCGCTCACCTATACCTGGCGCTTCGGCGACGGCGAGAGCGCCACCGGCGTCACCGTCACCCACGACTACAAGACCGACGGCCGCTACCCGGCCACGCTCGAAGTCACCGACAACTCGCCGCAGTTCGGCAACGGCGCCGCAGCCACCGTCGAGGTCTTCGTCAAGAAGCCGCCGGTCGCGCGTTCCGAGAAGCGGACGCTGGTCGCGGTCGGCGACGACGTCCGTTTCGACGGCAGCCCGTCGACGGCGAGCTTCTGGAAGATCGCCACCAACCAGTGGTCGTTCGGCGACGGCGCCAGCCTCACCGGCGACAGCGTCACCCACGCCTTCGCCAATCCGGGCCTCTACACCGTCACCCACACGGTGATCGACAATTCCGGGCACCCCTGCAACACGGCCTCCGAGACCTTTTCCGTCCGCGTCAATGCGCCCCCCGTCTCCAAGGCCGGCCCCGACCAGCGCGTCGCCATCGGCGAGGAGGTCGTCTTCGACGGCCGCAGCAGCTACGACCCGGACGGCAAGCTGGTCACCTACGAGTGGGATTTCGGCGACGGCAGCAGGGGCACCGGCCCGATCGCCCGCCACACCTATGCGAAAGCCGCCAGCTACGACGTGCGGCTGCGCGTGCGCGACGATTCCGACGTCGCCAATTCGAGCGACGACGACCACATGATCGTCATCGTCAACGATCCGCCGCTGCCCGATGCCGGCGCCGACAAGAATGCGGCGATCGGCGAGGTCCTGACCTTCGACGCTTCCGGCTCCAAGGACCGCGACGGCGCGATCATCGGCTACGAATGGGACTTCGGCGATGGCGAGCACGCCACCGGCGCCGTCGTCACCCACGCCTATGCCCGCTCCGGCACCTACACGGCGACGCTCACCGTCACCGACGATTCGACGACCAGCACCAGGTCGGTCTCCGACACCGCGTCGGTGCGCATCAACGAGCCGCCGGTCGCCGATGCCGGGCCCGACCAGCTGGTTACCGCGAGCCTCGTCCAGTTCGACGGCTCCGCCTCGCACGATGCCGACGACTCGATCGCCCTCTTCGAATGGGATTTCGGCGACGGCACCACCGGCTCCGGCGCGAAGCCGACCCACGTCTACCGCAAGCCCGGCACTTATGACGTGACGCTCACCGTCACCGACGCCTCGAAGACGATCCGGTCGAGCGCCAGCGATATCGTGCGCATCGTCGTCAACGCGGTGCCGATCGCCGATGCCGGCCCCGACCTCGTCGGCGCGCCGGGCGAGAGCCTCCTCTTCCAGGGTTCGCGCTCGCTCGATCCCGACGGCACCATTGCCGACTACGAGTGGGATTTCCGCGACGGCGGCACCGCCTCCGGCAAGACGGTGAAACACGCCTTCGCCAGGCCCGGCACCTACTCGGTCCGCCTCAAGGTCGCCGACAATACCGGCCAGCCGGAAGCGGTCGACTACGCCGAGACCAGCGTCTTCATCAACAGTCCGCCGGTCGCCGATGCCGGCCCCGAGATCCAGGCCACGCCCGGCGACGAGGTGACGCTTTCCGGCGCCGGATCCTACGACACCGACGGCAAGCTCATCGGCTACCGCTGGGACTTCTCCGACAGCGACGAGCCGGTGGACGGCGTCGAGGTCAAGCGCAGCTTCAAGGAAGCCGGCATCTATACCGCGCAGCTCACCGTCACCGACGATTCCGGCGCCTCGAACGCGCTCGCCACCGACACGGTCCGCATCGTCATCAACCACCCGCCGGTCGCCAGTGCCGGCACTGACGTCTTCACCGCCTCCTCCACCATCACCTTCGACGGCGGCAAGTCGACCGACGCCGACGGCGATGCGCTCGCCTATGCCTGGGACTTCGGCGACGGCAGCACCGGCACCGGCCAGGTCGTCACCCATACCTACAAGGCGGGCGGCTCCTATCCGGTGCTGCTCACCGTCAACGACGGCACCGGCCTCAAGAACGGCACCGCGACCTCGACGATCAACGTGCGCATCAACCGGCCGCCGGTCTCGGTCGCCGGCACCAACCAGCAGGTCTGCACCGGCGACATCATCGTCCTCGACGGGTCGAAGTCGAGCGATCCCGAGGGCGGGGTGCTCCGCTATTCCTGGAACTTCGGCGACGGGACCACGTCCGAGATCGTCAACCCGACCAAGTCCTACAGCAAGGGCGGCGTCTATCCGGTGACGCTCGCCGTCAAGGACGATTCCGGCCTTCCCAACGGCAATGCCTTCTCGCAGATCGCCATCCGCGTCGACCAGGGCCCGGTCGCCCATGCCGGCCCCGACATCCTCGCCTGCGCCAAGACCGACGTGAACTTCGACGGCTCGGCCTCGACCGACATTGACGGGGTCGTCAACAGCTTCAACTGGGACTTCGGCGACGGCAATTTCGGCGGCGGCGAGAAGCCGAAGCACCTCTACGAGAAGCCCGGCAATTACCGCGTGTTCCTGCGCATCCAGGGCGAGAAGGCGGGCATCTGCTCGGCCACCTCGACCGATGAGGTCGCGGTCAAGATCATCGAGGGCCCGGTCGCGGTCATCAAGGCGCCGGACGCCGTGCCGATCACCGACGAGGTGAGCTTCGACGGCAGCGGCTCCTACATGACCGACGGCAAGATCACCGCCTGGCACTGGGATTTCGGCGACGGCGCGTCGGCCGACGGGGTCACCGCGAAGCACAAATACGCCACCGCCGGCACCTACCAGGCGGCGCTCACCCTGAAGAGCGACTCGACCTCGCCGACCTGCCAGGTCGTCTCCTCGCGCCACCTCATCCGCATCAACGCGCCGCCGGTCGCGGCCGCCGGGCCGGACAAGGCGGTGGCGGTCAACGAGGAGACCGTCTTCGACGGCGCGAAGTCGAGCGATCCGGATGGCGGTCTCGTCGCCTATGAATGGGACTTCGGCGACGGCGCGACCGCTACCGGCATCGAGGCCACCCACCGTTACACCAAGCCGGGCACGTACACGGCCAAGCTCACCGTCCACGACGAGACCGGCCTCGCCAACTCGACCGCGACCGACGAGCTCACCGTCACGGTCAATCCCGAGCCGGCGCCCGGCATTGCCGGCCCCGACGTCGCCTGCATGGACGAGACGGTGTCGTGGAAGGCGGGGGACGCCACCGCCGCCGCCGCCAAGGCGACGCCGTCCTACCTGTGGAGCTTCGGGGACGGCGCCACCGCCGCCTCGGCCGAGGCCTCGCATGCCTACGAGAACCCCGGCTGGTACAGCCTGGCGCTCGCCTCCGACGACGGCAAGGGGCTGGCCAACAGCCGCCAGCTCTTCACCAAGACCCTCCACGTCAACCGGCCGCCCCGCGCCGATGCCGGCCCCGACCAGCTGGTCTGTCCGGGCGACAAGGTCGGCTTCGACGGCTCGAAATCCGCCGACCTCGACGGCAAGCTCACCGCCTATCACTGGGACTTCGGCGACGGCGTTTCCGCCGACGGCAAGGACGCCAGCCACGTCTACGAGAAGCCCGGCACCTACAAGGTCGTGCTCACCGTCACCGACGATGCCGGCTCGTCCTGCTCGGCGAGGACCGACGAGATGAACGTCGTCGTCAACGCCCCGCCGATTGCGGACGCCGGCAAGGACCGCGAGGTGCTGATCGGCGGCGCCAACGATGCCGTGCTCCTCGACGGTTCGGCCTCGCGCGATCCCGACGGCGCCGCCCTCACCGCCACCTGGCAGATCGGCGACGACGCCAGCGAGATCGGCGAGCGCGTCCGCCATACTTTCACCGCCGGAGGCGACTATAAGGTAACCCTGACGGTGGCCGACTCGACCGGGCTTGCCTGCGGCACCGCGTCGAGCACGGTCCATATCGTCGCCAGGGAACGGGAATGACGGCCGCCTGAGGCCGTCGGGCGGGAACCAACGTGGCTGCCTTGCCGCGCCTCAATCTTCGCAACAAGCTCCTCCTCTTCGCGGTGGTCATCGCGATCATCCCGCTGCTCATCGCCGGGCAGTCGCTGATCCGGATCGCCCGCGACGAGATGAAGAGTTCGGCGAACGACCAGCTGGTCACCACCGCCCGCCAGATCGGCGACGAGATCGACGACGTCTTCGACAATGCCTGGCTGGCGCCGCTCCAGGTCGTCCGCAACGCGGTCGACGACCCGACCCTCGGCCCGCCCGAGAAGATCGCGCTCCTGAAACACGGCATCGCCAACCTCCCCGACGTGGTCGCGATGCAGATCACCGTCGCCGGATCGCGGATCGCGCCGATCGCAACCCAGGAAGCCTTCAGCGACCGGCTGAAGGGCGCCGCGCTCGATCCGATGAGCGTCCTCAAGGTGCCGATGGAGGCGGCCAACAATTTCCTCGCCGAGGGCAGGGAGGTCGGCGTCTCGGTCGACTACGTCCCCGAGATCGACGCCTGGCTCGCCACCGTCAACCTGCCGCTGAAATCGCCCTTCGCCGGCCAGAAGGCGCTCTTCTCGGCCAAGATCAACCTTGCCCGGATCGGGGACGCGGTCGCCAACCATCCCTTCCAGCGAACCGGCGCGATCCGCCTCCTCGACGCCTCCGGCCACGCGCTCTTCGACAAGGCGCGGCCGGACCTCGGCAACCTCTCGATCGTCGGCCAGGCGAAGACGCTCCTGGCCTCGAACACGCCGGTCACCTCGGTCGAATCCTTCACCGGCGCCGACGGCAAGCCGTGGCTCGGCGCCTTCTCCTTCGCTTCGGTGCAGGGGCTAGGCTGGATCGTGCTTGCCGAAAAGAGCGAGGCCAACGCCTATTTCGCGGTCGGCGAAATGATCAACAGCCTCGGCTTCTGGCTCGCCCTCGGCCTTGCCGTGGCGGCGATCGGCGCGATCGTGCTCGCGATCCGCATCAGCCGGCCGATCGTCAAGATCGGGGTGGCGGCGACCGAGGTCGGCGCCGGCAATTTCCAGGCGCGCGTCACCGGGGTCAGAAGCCGCGACGAGATCGGCGACCTCGCCCAGCGCATGAACACGATGATCGTGCAGATCAACGAGCGCTTCCAGCTGGCGAAGTTCGTCTCCGGCGCCGCGGTCGCGGCCGTCCAGCGCGCCGACCACGAGGGCGTCAAGCTCGGCGGCACCCGGCGGGTGGTGGCGATCCTCTTTGCCGACATCCGCGGCTATACCGCCTTCTCCGAGAAGCGCGACCCGGAGGAGGTCGTCGAGATCCTCAACTACTATTTCCAGCGGCTCGCCGACACGGTCGCCGCCCATAACGGCGACATCGACAAGTATGTCGGCGACCAGATCATGGCCAATTTCCACGGCGCCAACATGGCGCGCGATTCGGTCGCCTGCTCGCTCGCCATCCACGACGTCATGACGCGCCTCGCCGAGGAGCATCCGGAGTGGCACCTCGACATCGGCATCGGCGTCGACATGGGCGAGGTGGTGATGGGCGCGATGGGCTCGAAGGAGCGCATGGACTACACCGTCCTCGGCGACCATGTGAACCTGTCGGCCCGCCTCTGCTCGCATGCCGCGGCGCGCCAGACGATCATCTCCAACGCCGTCGCGGAGGCGGTCAAGGACGACCCGCAGTTCAGCCTCGAGCCGCTCGAACCGATCCACGTCAAGGGCAAGACCGGCGACCTCAAGGTCTTCGCCGTCCACCACGCCACGGCCGCACCGCCCGCCGCCGCGCCGCAAGCCGAACTCGCCAGGGCCGGATAGGCATTCGCCTCCCCCGCACGGGAGGCGATCCGGCCTTGCGCCTCATCTCTCGGTCCTTCACTCCCCTCCTTCACTCCCCTCCTTCACTCCCCTCCTTCACTCCCCTCCTTCACTCCCCTCCTTCACTCCCCTCCTTCCCCTTCCCCTCACCCCCCCTCCCTCATGGTGAGGTGCTCGCCGCGCCAGCGGCGAGCCTCGAACCACGGGCCAGCGCCGCCTCACCGAGGTTGCCAATCATCGACCTCATCCCGCCCCGCTGGTGCGTGGTTCGAGGCTCGGCCTGCTGCCTCGCTCCTCACCATGAGGAGGGTGGTGAATGAGGGCCGAGGCGAGTTTGTCCACGTATGCCGGGACCGGGCTGTGCTTCGACAGCGTCCGTCGTCCGCCCCTTCGGGCCCTGCCAACCCTCCCTCATGGTGAGGTGCTCGCCGCGCCAGCGGCGAGCCTCGAACCACGGGCCAGCACCGCCTCACCGAGGTTGCCAATGACGCCTCGCTCTCACCGATTGCGCAGTGCCAGGCCCTATCGCCCCGAACGCCGCCTGGCCAGTTCTCTTAGCCGATCCCATTCACCGCGTATCAGCGCGATCTTCTTTGCCCGGCTCCAGCGCTTGACCTGCTGCTCGAACGCGATTGCGTCGACAATGCGCGGGAAGTGCTCAGCCCAGACGAGGCGAACCGGCAAGCGGGCCGAGGTGTAGCCGGCAATTCTTCCCTGCTGGTGTTCGCTCAGCCGCTCCTCAACCGTCTCCCGGCGCGTACTGCCGACGTAGAACGAGCCGTCACAGCATTCGAGAATGTAGACATACGCACCTTCCGTCATCGCTCCCCCCTTCACCCCCCTTCTGATCTTCCCCTCACTCCCTCCCTCATGGTGAGGTGCTCGCCGCGCCAGCGGCGAGCCTCGAACCACGGGCCAGCGCCGCTACACCGAGGTTGCCAATCATCGACCTCATCCCGCCCCGCTGGTGCGCGGTTCGAGGCTCGGCCTGCGGCCTCGCTCCTCACCATGAGGAGGGTGGTGAATGAGGGGCGAGGCGAGTTTGTCCACATGCCGGGACCGGGCTGTGCTTCGCCAGCGGGCGCCCAATTCCTTCCGCCTTTGATATTATCACCTCCCTCCCTCATGGTGAGGTGCTCGCCGCGTCAGCGGCGAGCCTCGAACCACGGGCCAGTGCCGCTTCACCGAGGTTGCCTATCATCGCCCTCATCCCGCCCCGCTGGTGCGTGGTTCGAGGCTCGGCCTGCGGCCTCGCTCCTCACCATGAGGAGGGTGGTGCATGAGGGCGTAGCGCTTCGCCAACGCAGTCCCGTCCGGCCTGTCGCCCCTCCCGCGCGCTTCCTGCTCCCTCCTACTCCCTCCCCGCCAGGTTCAGGGCCACCGCCGCGCGGACGAGCGCCTTGAAGGCCTTCTCGTTCACCTTCGCGCCTTCGGGAAAATCGATCGCCCGCCGGACCTTTCCTTCGAGGCTCGAATTGAAGAGGCCGGCAGGATCGGGGAGCGCGGCGCCCCTGGCAAAGGTGAGCTTGACCACCTTCTTGTAGGTCTCGCCGGTGCAGATGATCCCGGCATGTTCGAAGACCGGCACGCCGCCCCACTTCACCGTCTCGACGACCTCCGGGTCGGCCGCGTGGATGAGCGCCCGCAACCGTGCCAGCATCGCCCCGCGCCAGTCGTCCGTCGCTGCGATCTGCTCATCGATCTGGCGGGAGGCGGAGGTGCTGCTCTCGCCGCCGGCGCGGCTGTCCGCCTTCGCCACCCGCGTCCTTGTCGCCGTCGGTTTCTTCATCGTTTTCGTCCTCTTCGAAGCCCGCCCCCGTCACAAATCTCCAATAGCCGAAACGGCCGCCCGTTCCCCATCATGCCGCACCGTCCACTCGAAGATATCAGCGCACGCCGGAAGAGGCGCCGCATCTTCCCCCGCGAAGCAGGGAGGGAGACCGCCGATAGGCGGTGGAGGGCCTGCGTTGCCCTCCCCTTTCCCCTTATCCTGGGCGCGATGCGCGCGAAGCGCTGTCGCGCAGGCCACGGAACACGGCTCGGCAATTCGGTTCAGGCGCGTTGTCAGGGTTCGGCCTGCTTTGCCGTCGTTCCTCACATCCTCACTCCCGCCATCCCGCTCGCCTGCCTCACCCAGTCGGTGAACTGCGCCGCGTCGAGTTCGCCCTCGCGGACGTCGAGATAGCGCACCTCCGGCCACTTCGAGGGGCCGGGCGGCGATGGCTTCAACGCGCCGCCCCGGAAGAACGCGACCCTCACGAAGTTCGCGTAGCAGTGGAGGCTGAGGAACCAGCCTTCCTCCTTCGGCCCGCTGCGGTAGAACGGCGAGTTCCATTTCACCGCCTTGCGGACGCCCGGCACGGCGGCGGCGATGAGCGCATCGAGGCGGCGGACGGTCTCCCGTTTCCACCTGACCGGGATCGCCGCGATATACGCCCTGACCGGCCCCTCGCCTTCGCCTTTGGCGATCTGCGGGTTGCCGCCGGAGAGGATCCTCGGCGTCGCCGCCTTCGGCGGCTTTGGCGCCGCGCCCGGCTTCCGCGGCTTGGCGGTCTTCGACGGCTTCGGGGGCGCGGATGCCTTCCGCGTTCTCGGCAGCTTCGCCGGCGGCCGTTTCGTGGGCTTCCGCATGTGTTCGTCCTCGCGCCTTCGCCGTCCCTTTCACGTCATGGCCGGGCTCGTCCCGGCCATCCACGTCTTCCTTTCCTCACCTGCGATCCGGTTTGCAGGGTGGGCTAAGCGCCGCAGGCGCGTGCCCACCGCCAGGCTCGTTTGCGTCCTCATATCACCCCGCCCCTCACCATCGGTCTCCTTTCACGTCATCCTCCGGCTTGACCGGAGGATCGGTCGACATCTGGCCATGGATCGAAGGATTGCGCCCGATCCTCCGCCTTCGCGGAGGATGACGACGATCCGGCGGGGCGGGCCGCGGCGCTTCCGCGCCAGGCACCCTACCGATTACGCCGCCAGCTCGTAGGCGAGGAAGACGCGCCCGTTCCCGAAGGTCCGGCTCCGCGCGAGCGTCCAGCGGGCGCGGGCGCCGGCGAACTGGCTCTTGCCCGCGCCCAGCACCACCGGACAGACCATCAGCTGCACCTCGTCGACCAGCCCCGCCTTCGCCAACTGCGCAACGATGCTGCCCGAGCCGAGGATGGTGAGGTCCGGCCCGGCCGTCTTCTTCAGCCGCGCGATCTCCTTCGCCGGATCGGATTTGAGAAGCGTGGTGTTCGCCCAGTCCGCCTTCGAGAGCGTGAGCGAGAAGACGTATTTCGGCGCGGCATTCATGCCCTTGGCCACCTCCGGCATCGCCCTGGCCGCGTCTTTGGACGGCCACCACGCCGCCATCAGCTCGTAGGTCAGGCGGCCGAAGACCAGCGCGTTCTCGCCCTTGGCGTTCGCCGCGGTGAACTTCTGCAGCTCGGGGTCGTCGGCGCCTTCGTGCGCGAAGCCGTAATCGTTGTCGGCGTCGGTGTAGTAGCCGTCGATCGAGACGTTGTTGAAGACGCTCACCTTCCGCATCGCATTCCTCCATTCCCTCCGTCCGTCATGGCGGGACCCACGCTAGCATTACCGCCGTCGCATGAGCGGACAGGGCGCCAGCCGACCATCGGTCTCCTTTTTCACGTCATCCTCCGGCTTGACCGGAGGATCGTTCGACATCGGGCCATGGATCGAAGGACTGCACCCGATCCTCCGCTTTCGCGGAGGATGACGAGCCAGTCGGTTACGCTACGATTTCAGAACAATGGAAAGGCCTCCCGCCGATACCGCTTTGCGGCCCCTACCCCGGCACCTTCATCCCGGCCTCGACCAGCGCCTCCCTTCGCTCGCCCCTCATGGTGAGGTGCTCGGGCGAAGCCCGAGCCTCGAACCACGCACCAGCGGTGCGGGATGAGGTCGATGATTGGCAAGCTCGACGAAGCGCACCGGTCCGTAGTTCGAGGCTCGCCGCTATCGCGGCGAGCGCCTCAGCATGAGAGGCGTTGGGTGCTCGCCCGCTGGAGGATTGGGTTTGCGGCCCCTACCCCGGCACCTTCAGCCCGGCCTTGACCAGCGCCTCCCAGGCCGCCTCGGCGTCGTCGGCAAAGCCGAAGAGCTGGCGCTCCTCCGGCCCGATCATTCCTTCCTCGACCAGCATGTCGAAGTTCACCACCTTCTCCCAGTAGCTCCGGTCGAAGCAGAGGATCGGCACGCGCGGCATCTTGCCGGTCTGCACCAGGTTCAGCATCTCGAAGAATTCGTCGAAGGTGCCGAAGCCGCCGGGGAAGACGACCAGCGCCGCGGCGCGCATGGCGAGGTGCATCTTGCGCATCGCGAAGTAGTGGAACTGAAAGGTCAGGTCCGGGGTCGAATAGGCGTTCGGCTCCTGCTCGTGCGGCAGGCGGATGTTGAAGCCGATCGACGGCGCGCCGGCATCGGCGGCGCCGCGGTTCGCCGCCTCCATGATGCCGGGTCCGCCGCCGGTGGCGATCACGTTGTCGCGCATGCCGTCGCGGGGCGTGAGCGCCCCGCCCCGCTCCGAGACGATGCGGCCGAACCTGCGCGCCTCGTCGTACCAGCGCGCCGAGCGGGCGCCGGGACGCGGGACCGCGCCGGGGGGAAGCGGCGCGCTCGCCGCCCGCGGATCGGAGCTGCCGCCCGGCATCACCCGCGCGCTGCCGAAGACCACGATCGTCGAGCGAACGCCCCAGGTCCGGAGGAGCTCCTCGGCCTTGGCGTATTCGAGCAGGAAGCGGACCCCCCGCATCGAATCGCGAAGGATGAAGTCGGTATCGAGGGCTGCCAGTCGGTAGGCCGGCGAATTGATCTGGTCGCGGTTGTTCTCGGCCATGGTTCCCGACTTGTCCCCGTTTCTCCGGCGCGGTGGCCCGCAATCTAGTCGCGGACCGACCGGGGCGCCAAATCGGGGCCGATCCCGGTCATCCTCGCCGCGTTCCGCAGCGATCCGAGGCCGATCCGAAGCCCGTTCGGGGGGTGCCTCGCGATGCGGCACGCTGCCCGGATTTTGACTGCATAGACAAGAATTGTCCCGGGGCCGTAAGGTCTCCCTCACGGACGCGCGGGGTGCGCGACAAGGCGAGGGAGAACTGAACATGGCTGGAATGACGCGCCGTTGGCTCGGATTGGCCGCGATCGGCGTAGTGTTTGCCGGAACCGCGACCGTCTCAGTGGCCGCCGAGAAGCTCAAGGTTGCCGCCATTTTCTCGACGCCGATCGAGGAGCCCTGGGTCAACCAGATCCACGTTGCTCTGGAAAAGGCCCAAAAGGAGATGGGCATCGAGTACAAGTGGGCGGAGAGCGTCCAGTCCGCGGATTACGCGCGGGTCCTCCGTGAATTCGTGCGCGACGGATACAAGATGATTACGGGCGATGCTTTCGCGGCCGAGGACGTTGTACGTCGCGTCGCCAAGGAGAACCCGGGCGTTGCTTTCGTCTTCGGCTCGGGCGAAGGCCCGGCGGAGCCCAATTTCTCGGTCTATGACAACTGGATCCACGAGCCGGCCTACCTCTCCGGTTTCCTTGCCGGAAAGCTCAGCAAAACCAACACGGTAGGCTCGGTGGCAGCGATGGACATCCCGGAGGTCGACCGGCTGGTCAATGCCTTCTGCGCCGGCGCCAAGGACGCCAACAAGGCGGTGAAGTGCAAGGTCACCTTCATCGGCTCGTTCTTCGATCCGCCCAAGGCCAAGGAAGCGGCTCTGGCCCAGATCGGCGCCGGCGTCGACGCCATTTTCGCCGAGCGTTTCGGCGTCATCGAAGCGGCAAAAGAGAAGGGAATCGTAGCCTTTTCCAACATGTCGGATCAGGCCTCGCTCGCCCCCGACACGGTCGTGACCGGCCCGGTCTGGGACATGTGGCCGACCATCCAGGCGGCGATCAAGCAGGTCCAGGCCGGCGTCTATACGGCCCAGGATTTCGGCAGCTTCTCGTTCATGGCCAAGGGCGGCGCCACGCTTGCCCCGCTGCATGACTGGGAGAAGAAACTGCCCGCCGACGTTCTCGCCGCGCTGAAGCAGAAGCAGCAGGACATCATGGACGGCAACTTCCGCGTCAACGTCAACGAAGCCACGCCGGTCAACGAATAGTCACGCGGACTGCGGCGGCCTCGGCCGCCGCAGCTCCGATCGCCCGCCGAATCGGCGCATGAGCGCGCCCCTGGTCGCGATGCGCGGCATCGCCAAGCGCTTCGGTCCGGTCGCGGCCGTGGCCGGCGTCGACCTTGTCCTCAACGCCGGCGATATCCTCGGCCTTCTGGGCGAGAACGGCGCCGGCAAGACCAGCCTGATGAACGTGCTCTTCGGCACCTACACGCCCGATGCCGGCACGATCGAAATCGACGGACGTCCGGCCACGATCCGAAGCTCCGCCGATGCGCTCGCCTTCGGCATCGGCATGGTCCACCAGCATTTCGAACTGGTGCCGCGCCACACGGTCCTTGAGAATCTGATGGTCGGCCGCGCCGGCGCGGAAGGCCGCCTCACCCGCAAGACCGTCGTCGACCGCCTTGCCGCGATCGGCCGTGATTTTCACATCGAACTTGATCCCGGTGCGCTGGTCGGCGACCTGTCGATCGGCGAACAGCAGCGCGTCGAGATTGCCAAGTCGCTGGTCCGCGGAGCCCGCATCCTCGTCCTCGACGAGCCGACTGCGACACTGACGCCGCGCGAGGCGGACGGCCTCTTCCGCGCGCTCCGCGCTATGGCCGCGCGCGGCATGGGCGTCATCTTCATCAGCCACAAGCTCGGCGAAGTGCTCGATGTGACCACGCGCATCACCGTCATGCGCCACGGCAAGGTCGTCGCCGAGCGCACCACGGAGCCGGACCTGTCACGCGCAGAACTGGCGCGGCTGATGTGCGGGCGCGACCTCAGTCCGCCGCAGAAGCCCCCATCGGCGCCGGGGGAGGCGCTCCTGGTGCTCGACCGGGTCTCCACCGCCGGTACGGGCGGCCTCCGCGACGTTTCCCTCACGCTCCGCGCGGGCGAAATTGTCGGCATCGCCGGCGTCTCGGGCAACGGCCAGCGGGCGCTCGCCAACGTCATTGCCGGGGTTGCCAGGCCCGTCTCGGGCACGGTGAGCATCGGCGGCACGCCGATCGCCGAACCGAGCCCGCGCGCGATGCAGGCGCATGGCGTCGGCCGCGTGCCGGAAGATCGCATGACCACCGGCATGATCGGCGCGCTGCCGCTTGCCGAGAGCATGGCGCTGCCGTGGATCGGCAGCCCGCCCTTCAGCCGCAACGGCATCCTCAATCGGGCTGCGATCCGGCAATTTGCCGCCGACCAGATCGCCCGCTTCGACATCCGAACGTCCGGCCCCGACGCGCGCACCGGCACCCTCTCCGGCGGCAACCTGCAGAAGGCGCTTCTCGCCCGCGAGATCGCCCGGAATCCTCGCATTCTGCTCGCCGCGCAGCCGACCCGCGGCATCGACGTTGGCGCGACCGAGTTCATCCACGGCCAGTTTCTGGCGCTCCGCGCCCGCGGGGGCGGCGTCATCCTGATCAGCGAGGACCTCGAGGAGATCTTCGCCCTCTCCGACCGCATCGCGGTGATGTATGGCGGCCGCATTCTCGCCGACCTCCCGGTCGCGGAGGCGACGATCGAACGCGTCGGCCTCCTCATGGCCGGCGTCGATGAGAGGGCGGCGTGATCCACCTTCGTCTCGAGCGCCGGCAGGAGACGCCGCTGGCGACGCAACTGCTCCTGCCGCTCGTCGCAGTCCTCGCCGCCCTCCTCATCTGCAGCCTGCTCGTCGCGCTCTCCGGAACCGACGTTCTCGACGCGTATCGGCTCCTCTTCTTCTCCACCTTCGAGACGAGCGACGACCTCCTCGAGACGCTGGTCAAGGCATCGCCCCTGCTCTGCACCGGCCTCGCCGTGGCCGTCGCCTTCCGCGCAAAGTTCTGGAACATCGGCGCCGAAGGACAGCTGATGGCCGGCGCCTGCGCCGCGTCCTTCGTCGGCGAGCAGCAGATCCTGCCGAGTTTCACTCTCATTCCGCTGATGATCCTCGCCGCAATGCTGGTCGGCGCATTTGCGGCACTGGTCCCGGCCGCCCTGAAGGTGAAGCTCAGGGTCGACGATGTCGTCACCACCCTCCTCCTCAACTCGATCATCCTCCTCGGCGTCATGGCGCTCCTCGAAGGGCCGTGGAAGGACCCGAAGAGCGGCTATCCCAACTCGCCGGTCATCCGCCCCGACGCCGAATATCCGATCCTCGCGGGATACTCGCTGCACCTCGGCGTCGTGCTTTCCGTCATCGCGGCGTTCGTCATCTGGTTCGTCATCCGGCGGACGAACCTCGGCTTCGCGATCCGCGCGGTCGGCGAGAACCCGGCGGCCGCCAACTATGCCGGCATCTCGGTGGCGCGGACCCTCATCATCGCTGCCCTCATCTCCGGGGCGCTTGCCGGTCTCGCCGGCGCCGGCGAGATCGCGGGCGTCCGCTTCCGCGTCACCTCCGACCTGTCGTCGGGCTATGGCTACGCCGGCATCGTCATCGCGACGCTTGCCGAGCTGAACCCGCTCGGTGTCATCCCCGCAGCGCTCTTCTTCGCGATTCTCTTCAACGGAGCGGGGACGATGGCGCGCACCACCGGCGTCCCGATCTATCTCGCCGACGTGATCCAGGGCGTGGCGCTGCTCACCATGGTCGCGTTGCGCCTGTTCACCGCCTACCGCCTCCGTATTGCCAGGGCAGCGTGATGGGCGACCTTACCCTCATCCTCGACGTCGGCTTCTTCGCGGCGCTGATCCGCATCTCGACGCCGCTTCTCCTTGCCACGCTCGGCGAGCTCTATTCGGAGAAATCCGGCGTTCTCAACCTCGGCATCGAGGGCATCATGCTGCTCGGCGCCATGGTCGGCTTTACGGTCGCCTACTTTACCGGCGAGCTCTGGCTGGGCGTCCTCGCCGCCCTTGTCACCGGCGCGCTCGCCGGCCTGGTGATGGCGCTGCTGACCGTCGTCCTCGGGGTCAGCCAGCATGTCTCGGGCATCGGCATGACGCTCCTCTCCACCGGGCTCGCTTTCTTCTTCTATCGCCTGATCTTCGGGCAGCCTTCAACGCCCCCGAATATCGTCGCCTTCACGACCGCGCCGATCCCGCTCCTCTCCGACATTCCGTTCCTCGGGCCGGTGCTCTTCAACCAGACGGTCATCACCTACATCGCGCTTCTCGCCATCCCCGTCACCGCGTGGGCGCTCTACCGCACGCCGTGGGGGCTCGATCTCCGCACCGTCGGCGAGAACCCGCGCGCCGCGGATGCGGCCGGCGTCAGCGTCTGGTCGATGCGCACGCAAGCTCTGGTGCTCGGCGGCGCCTTGATGGCGATGGGCGGCGCCTACCTCACCATCGCCCAGTTCAACGCGTTCACTTTCGGCGTCGTGTCGGGGCGCGGCTGGGTGTCCATTGCGCTGGTGGTCTTCGGCCAGTGGCGGCCCTGGCGCTGCGCCGCCGGCGCGTTCCTTTTCGCCTTCCTCGAGGCGCTGCAGTTGCGCCTGCAGGCCACCAACACCATGCACCTCCCCTACGAAGTCTTTCTCATGCTGCCATTCGTGCTCACCATCGTTGCGATGGCGCTAGTGTCGCGCAACGCCCGCGCACCGGCAGCCTTGCTCAGGCCATTCCGGAAGGAAGAACGCTGATGGTCGACCTCCTCGTCAAGAATGCCACCCTCCCCGACGGGCGCACCGGTGTCGACATCGCCGCCGAGGGCGGGAAGATCACCGCGATCGAGCCCAACATCACGGCAGCCGCCGGCCGCACGATCGAGGCGACGGGCCATCTCGTCTCGCCGCCCTTCGTCGACGTGCACTTCCATATGGACGCGACGCTGTCGCTGGGTCTCCCGCGGATGAACCAGTCCGGGACGCTTCTCGAAGGCATCGCGCTATGGGGCGAGCTGAAGCCGCTTCTCACGCACGAAGCGGTCGCCGAGCGCGCGCTCCGCTACTGCGACCTTGCCGTGTCGAAGGGGCTGCTCGCCATCCGTACCCACGTCGATGTCTGCGACGACCGCCTGCTCGCGGTGGAGGCGCTTATCGACGTGAAGAAGAAGATCGCGCCCTATATCGACCTGCAGCTGGTCGCCTTCCCGCAGGACGGCTACTACCGCTCGTCGACCGCCGCACGGAACCTCGAACGCGCCCTCGACCTCGGCGTCGACGTGGTCGGCGGCATTCCGCATTTCGAGCGGACGATGGAAGACGGGCCGCGCAGCCTCAAGGCGCTTTGCGAAATCGCAGCGAAACGCGGGCTGCTCGTCGACATCCACTGCGACGAGACCGACGACCCGCTCTCGCGCCACATCGAGGCGCTCACCTACGAAACCGAGCGACTCGGCCTGCAGGGCCGGGTCGCCGGATCACATCTCACCTCGATGCACTCGATGGACAACTATTACGTCTCCAAGCTTCTGCCGCTGATGGCCGAGGCGGAGGTACACGCGGTGCCCAACCCGCTTATCAACATCGTCCTGCAAGGCCGGCACGACACCTACCCGAAACGGCGGGGCATGACGCGCGTGCCGGAAATGCGGACCTACGGAATCAACGTCGCCTTCGGCCAGGATTGCTGCATGGACCCGTGGTACTCGCTGGGCGGCGCCGACATGCTCGACGTCGCCCACATGGGCCTCCATGTCGCGCAGATGACCAGCCGCGAGGCGATGCGCTTCTGCTTCGAGGCGGTCACCACCAACCCGGCCAAGGTCATGCACCTCGACGGCTACGGCCTTGCCGTCGGCTGCAATGCCGACATGGTCATCCTGCAGGCGCACGACACGATCGAGGCGATCCGGCTCCGCGCCAAACGCCTCGCCGTCATTCGCCGCGGCAAGGTGATCGCCGAGTCGGCGCCGGACAAGGCGACGCTTTCTCTTGCCGGGCGTCCGGGCGAAGTCGACCCGGCGTCGTATTTCCCGCGGACGAACTAGGCGCTAGTCCGAGAAGCGGATGCCGTGCTTGACCGGCAGGCGTAGCCGCTTGCCGGCCCGCACCATGCCCTTGTCCAAAGTGTAAATCGCTTCGGCGCGATTGTTGGCGGCCATCGCCAGATGAAGGGCGTCGGGCGCGCGTAGACCAGTCAGGTGATCTCGAACGAATTCATAGGCAAGGTCGAAATCAGCTGGTGACGGCGGGAGAAGGACAAAGACCGAAGCGACCGTACCGGCGAACGCATCGTTCAGTTGCCGTGCGATTGCCGCCGTCAGGCTGCCTACACGTACGTCCCGCGATAGGACTGATGCGAACTCGACTTTCGTCAGCAGGCCTGTTGCAAGGCTTCCGGGCGGCTGAGCGGCGATGAAGCGCTCGACCGCCGCACTGGTCTCCTCACCGCGAAGAAGTGGCGTGAGGAAACTCGTATCGAAGTAGATCACTACGGATCCTCGTCGCGCATCTCCCGAATGAGCACATGGCTGGGCTTCCGCCAGCGCGGCATCTGCTCCCGGAGCCGGCGCAGCGCTTCAAGATCAAGCTTCTTCTTGGGCTCGACGACCGGCGTCAGGTTGGCGACGGCCTTGCCGTGACGGGTGATCGTCACCTGTTCGCCGGCCTCGACGCGGTCGAGCAGTTCGCTGAGATGGGCCTTGGCGTGCGCCAGGTTGACCGTTTCCATGCCGACCTCGATATGGTCATGTAACTGGTCATATTATAGGCACGCCGGAGCGCGTTAGCCAGTCAGGCCGTGGCGATTGCGTGGAACCAGGTACCCGAGACATTGCCGCGGCGGCTCCCGGCCGGTCCCAGGGAAGCGCCGCGGCCATCCGCGAGCTCGGCCAGCGGTTCATCGCTGCCCGGCTCGACGAGCCGCGAATAATGGAACTCGTGGCCGCGAACCGCTCCGCCCGCCGGCCCCAGCGGCGAAGCGGCCCGCAGCGTCGCTTCGCGATAGCCGAGGGTGAGCTTCTTCTGCCGGAAGCTGGTGCAATGGCCGAGCAGGTTCACCATCGGATGCCTGGTGCCCTCGGCATCTTCCAGCCACGCGCCGAGGACCATGTAGCCGCCGCACTCGCCGTGAACGGGCCGCGTCTCCGCGAAGGCAACGATGCTGTCGCGGAACCGGCGGGCCGCGGAAAGGCCGGCTGCATGCAGTTCAGGATAGCCGCCGGGCAGCCATACGCAGTCGGCGTCAGCTGGCACGGGCTCGTCGGCGAGGGGCGAGAACCGCGTCACCGAGGTGCCGGCACTTCGCCATCCGTCGAGCATGTGCTGGTAGATGAAGCTGAATGCCGCATCGTCGGCGAGCGCGATCCGTTTTCCGGGCGGCGGCAGCGCAATCCGGCGGGGCCCGCCGCCGCCAATTGACTCCGCTGCAGCAAGCACTGCGTCGAGATCGACGCCGGCCTCCAAGGCTTCGGCAAGGCATCCGAGACGATCCGCCAGGTCGGGATGCTCCCCGGCCTGCACCAGCCCGAGATGCCGGGAGGGAAGAGCCCAGGCTCCCGAGCGCGCGAGCGCACCGAAGACGCGGACCGGCACCGCTGCCATGGCCTCAGCGATGAAGTCACGATGGCGGTCGCCGGCAACGCGGTTGAGGATGACGCCGGCGACATGAACCGCCGGATCGTGGGCGGCGAGGCCGCGCGCCACCGCCGCCGAGGTCTGCGCCTGTCCGCCGACATCGAGGACGAGCGCGACGGGAATGCCGAACTTCGCGGCGAGGTCGGCCGCAGCACCACGCGCGCCCTTCGGTCCGGGCAAACCGTCGAAGAGGCCCATCGCCGCTTCGATAAGGACGATGTCCGCGCCCTCTCCGGCCTCGGCGATCACCGTCTCGAGCAGACGTGCGTCCATCGCCCATGAATCGAGGTTGCGGCATGCCGCGCCTGCCGCAACCGCGTGAAATGCCGCGTCGATATAGTCGGGTCCTGCCTTGACCGGATGCACGATGAGCCCGCGGCGCCGCAGCGCGGCGATGAGCCCGGCGGTGACAGTGGTCTTGCCCGTACCGGAAGCGGCGCCGGCGATCATTAGGACGCGGGCAGTCATTGCAGTTCTTTCGCCGCGGCTGCCACGCCCCGGTGCAGTACCTCGCGCGCCGCGACGATGCTGCCGATGCAGACGATCGCAGGCGAGCCGAAACCGCCCGCTGCTGCCTCCGCGGCAACCCGGTCGAGGCGGGAAACAAGGACACGCTCGTCGGCCATGGTCGCCGCGACGACCACCGCGGCCGGCGTCGTCGGCGCGAGACCGCCCGCGATCAGCGCCGCCGCGATCGAGGCAAGGTTGCGTATCGCCATGTAGAGGACGAGCGGCTGACGGGTTCCGGCGAGTGCCGCCCAGTCAAGGCCGCTGTCGTCTTCGGCGCCGCTGCCGGTCGCCAGGATCACCGCCTGGTTGACCCCGCGGAGCGTCGTCGGGATGGCGGCGGCGACCAGCCCGGCAAGTCCCGAGGTTATGCCGGATACGATGCGGAACGGTATGCCGGCGGCAGCCAGCGCCATCGCCTCCTCGCCGCCGCGACCGAAGACGAAGGGATCGCCGCCCTTCAGGCGAAGCACGCGTTCGCCGCGCCGCGCGAGCACAATCAGGCGCTCGGAAATCTCGCTCTGCGGCGGTGACGGCTGACCGCCGCGCTTGCCGACGGCTTCGAGCCGCGTGGTTTCGTCGGCTAGCCGGATGATGCGCGGGTCGACCAGCGCGTCGTGGACGATGACATCCGCCCGGGCGATGGCGTCGACCGCGTGGAGGGTCAACAGGCCCGGGTCGCCCGGTCCGGCGCCGACCAGCCAGACATGGCCGCGGCGGAATTGCGGGAACTGCGCCCTTGCCGCCGCTAGGCTATTCTCGAAGCTCATCCGGCCAGCCTCTCCCGGCGCGCGCCGGGATTCGGAACGCGATGGAGCAATCCCCTCCCCTCAGGCGCGGCTGGACCACCGGCACATGCGCTGCCGGCGCTGCCAAGGCGGCTTTCGCCGCCCTGGCGACCGGCACTTTTCCCGACCCGGTGGAGGTGGCGCTTCCCGGCGGACAACGGCCGGCATTTGTACTTGCCCTCTCGCGGCTTGAGGGCGATCGCGCCGTTGCCGCGATCGTCAAGGATGCCGGCGACGATCCCGACGTGACCCATGGCGCGACCATCGTCGCCACCGTGCGGCTGCTGCCTGCCGGGAGCGGCATCGTCTTTCGCGCGGGACCGGGGGTCGGCACCGTCACGCGGCCCGGTCTTGCGCTCGCGCCGGGCGAGCCGGCCATCAACCCGGTGCCGCGGCAGATGATCCGCGCCGGCATTGGCGAAATCGCCGGCGCCGCCGGCCACGGCGCCGATGCCGAGGTCGAGATTTCGATTCCGGGTGGCGAGAAACTCGCGGAGCGTACGCTCAACCGCCGTCTCGGCATCGTCGGCGGCCTGTCGATCCTCGGCACGACCGGGATCGTCATTCCCTATTCCTGCTCGGCCTGGATCCACTCGATCCACCGGGGCATCGACGTCGCGCGCGCCGTCGGCCTCGGTCACGTCGCCGGCGCCACCGGTACGACATCCGAGGCGGCCGTCCAGAAGCTCTACGGCCTGCCGGACGAAGCATTGATCGACATGGGCGATTTCGTCGGCGGCATGCTCAAGTACATCCGCGCCCATCCGGTTCCGCGCGTCACCATCGCCGGCGGCATCGGCAAGATGAGCAAGCTGGCGCAAGGGCTGCTCGACCTCCATTCCAAGCGCGGCGAGGTCGATCTCGATGCGCTTGCCGAGCGCGCCGCGGCTGCGGGGGCTCCCGCTGCCGTCGCGGGCGCCATGCGCGGGGCCAACACGGCCGCCGAGGCGTTCGCTCTTGCCGCCGCGTCCGGTATCCCGCTCGGCGACGTCATTGCGCGAGCCGCCAGAGACGCCGCCGCCGCCGTCGTCGCCGGCACCGGCGTTGCAGTGGAAACACTCGTGTTCGATCGCGAAGGCAGTCTGGTCGGCCGCGCCCCGTTCGAGAACTGAGGGAAGCGCCCTAGCCACCGCGATACCTCCGGCGATAGTCCGGATCGTAGAGCGCGCTGTCGCGAAATCCCTCGGCCGCGAGCGAGCGGCCAACGAAGATCATCGCGGTCCGCTCGACCGGCATCGCCGCGACCCTCGCCTCGATATCTTCCAGCGTGCCGAGGATCGTCCGCTCGTCCGGCCATGACGCGCGCACGACGATGGCGACCGGACAATCGCCGCCAAGCCTTTGCGTGAGTTCCGCGACGACTTTGGGCAGCGCCTGGATGCCGAGATGGATCGCCAGCATCGCGCCGGTTTCGGCGAAGGTGCCGAGCTTCTCGCCGGCTGGCATCGCCGAAGCGCGACCCGCTACGCGCGTCAGGACGACGCTCTGCGTGACCTCGGGAATCGTCAGCTCACGTCCGAGGCTGGCGGCGGCGGCGGCGAAAGCCGGGACGCCGGGGGTCAGCGTGTATTCGATCCCCCGCTTCTCGAGGCGGCGAATCTGCTCCGCAACCGCGCTGAAGACGGCAAGATCGCCGGAATGAAGCCGGGCGACGTCCTCGCCCGCCTGGTTCGCGCGGACGAACTCCGCTTCGATCTGGTCGAGGTCGAGCGGCGCCGTGTCGATCAATCGGGCGTTCGGTCCGCAATGGGCGAGCAGTTCCGGCGAGACCAGCGAGCCGGCGTAGAGGCAGACCGGGCTGCGCGCCAGCAGGTCGCGGCCGCGGATGGTGAGGAGGTCGGCGGCCCCGGGTCCCGCACCGATGAAATGCACCGTCACGGCTTCACCCAGCGCCATTGCGTGACCGGCATGGCGGGCCGCCAGCCCGTCAGGCCGCCGACCGGTTCGGCGTGCGAGACGGCGATACGCAGCAACTCGCCGCCGTGCCCGCGGTGGAGCGCGAGCAGGGCCGCTTCCGTCTCCAGCGTCACTGCGTTGGCGACCAGCCGGCCGCCGGAACGCAGCGCCGCGATTGCTGCCGGGAAAATGGTGCCATCGCCGGCGCCGCAGCCGACGAAGATCGCGTCGGGCGTCGCGAGCCCGTCAAAGGCTGCCGGCGCCCTCGCCTCAACGATCGCGAGATGCGGGACACCCAGGCTCGACGCGTTGTGGGCGATACGCGCAACCCGGGCGGGTGCCGCCTCGATTGCGATTGCCCGCATTGAACGGTCGGCAAGCAGCCACTCGATCGAAACGGACCCTGCGCCGGCACCGACGTCCCACAGCAGATCGCCGGGCTCCGGGGCCAACGCAGACAGGGTAATCGCTCGAGTGTCGCGCTTGGTGATTTGCCCGTCATGCTCGAACCAATCGTCTGGCAACCCCGCCGCCCGGGGGATCGGGCGGGCTTCCGGCGCCGATTCAGTCTCAAGCGCCAGGAGATTGAGCGGATTGAACTCTTTGGCCCCGAAATTCGCTGCATTCGAGGTCGAGGTTCGCTCGTTCGGTCCGCCCAAGGCCTCGAGCACCGTCACGCGAGATCGACCGAATCCGAGTTCCGTCAGCAGGGCAGCGATCTTGCCGGGCGCCGCTCCGTCGGACGTCAAGGCAAGGATATGTGCCGCCTGGTGAAGGTGGGGACGCAGGAGTTCCATGGGGCGGCCGTGCAGCGACAGGAGCGTCGTATCGGCGAGCGACCATCCGAGCCGCGCGGCGGCGAGGCTGAAGGCGGAAGGTGCGGGGAGCGCGATCATGTCGTCGACGGGAATCGCTTGTGCGAGCAGGGGGCCGACCCCGTAGTGAAACGGGTCTCCGCTCGCCAGAACGCAGACCTGCCTCCCCCGGTTCGCCAGTACTTCCTCGACCGCGCGGTCGAAGGGACTCGGCCACGGCCGCACAGCGCCACGGATGATCGACTTCGCGAGCGCGAGATGGCGCTGCCCGCCGAAGACGATCTCGGCGTCGGCGACGAGGCGACGGGCGGCAGCGGACAGCCCGTCGACGCCATCCTCGCCGATGCCGACAATTGCCAGCCAGCGGCGGGATGCGGCAGTGTCCGGCGCGACCGGTTCAGGGCGAGACATGGTGAAGAAGGTCCTCATCCTCGGAGGCACGACGGAGGCGCGGCTGCTTGCCGGGCGGCTGGCGAGGCGTGCCGACCTCAGCGTGACGGTATCGCTGGCCGGCCGCGTATCGGAGATCGTCCCGCATCCGGTACCGGTGCGGATCGGCGGCTTCGGCGGTTTGGGGGGACTGGTCCGGCATCTCGCCGAGGAAAAGATCGACGTGCTGATCGACGCGACCCACCCCTATGCCGACACCATCTCGCAGAGCGCCGTGCTTGCCGCCGGACGAGCCGGTGTCGCGTTCGTCGCGTTGCGCCGATTGCCGTGGGTGAGGCAGGACGGCGACCAATGGCGCGAGGTGGAGAGCGTGGCGGCCGCTATCGAGGCGCTCGGAACCATGCCACGACGCGTCTTCCTGACTCTCGGCCGGCAGGAGATTGCCGCGGTTACCGCCGGGCAGCATTTCTATCTTGTGCGCAGCATCGAACCGATCGAACCACCCTTGCCGCTGCCGCACGTCCGTTACCTCGTCGCGCGAGGTCCATTTGCCGAGGCCGATGAAACTTGGCTCCTCCGGCACGAACGGATCGACGCGGTGGTCTGCCGGAACAGCGGCGGCGCCGGCGCCTATGCCAAGATCGCGGCCGCGCGTGCCCTCGGCATCGAGGTGCTGATGATCCGACGACCCGAACTCGCCGAAGCGCCGAGCGTCGGCAGCGTCGCGGAAGCGGAGGCCTGGCTCGATCATGTTGTCACCGCGACCGCAGAGCGCGGCGTGTAGACGAGCGGCGGCAGACCGGGGCGCAGAACCAGCCGTGTCTCCGGCGAGCCGACAATGACCAGCGTCGCCATGTCGGCCGGCTCGGCGGCGGCAGCCTTCAGCGGCACGATCCGCGTGCTGGCATCGGCGCGGCCGGCCGCCCGGCCGAAGATCACCGGTGTTTCCGGCGAGAGCGCGCGCAGGAGAATCGCGAAGGCTTCGCGGAGTTGCCACGGCCGGGCGCGCGAGACGGGGTTGTAGAGGGCAATCGCAAAGCCGGCAGACGACGCGGCGGCGAGACGCCGCTCAATCGTCGCCCAGGGCTTCAGATTGTCCGACAGCGACATGGCGCAGAAATCGTGTCCGAGCGGCGCGCCTGCCGATGCGGCGACCGCGAGCATCGCGGTGACACCGGGCACGATGACGAGGTCGACCCGCCGCCATGCTTCCGGTCCAGACTCGATGGCCTCGCAAACGGCCGCCGCCATCGCGAAGACGCCGGGGTCGCCGCCCGAAACGACGGCGACGGAACCGCCCTCGGCGGCGGCTTCGAGCGCCTCGCTGGCGCGCCGCAACTCTGCGCGATTGTCGGAGGCCCTGCGCTCCTGACCGGGCAGCACCGGCACGCGGTCGAGGTAGGGTGCATAACCAAAGACGATCGCCGCTGCAGCCAGCGCCGCGCTCGCTTCTGGGGTGACGTAGCGCGCGTCGCCGGGGCCAAGCCCGATCACCGCCAAACGGCCGGTCATGCCTGCGGCTCCCAGCCGGGCACGAGGATCACGGCGAAATAGGGCGCATGGTCGTCGGCCTTCTCGGCCAGCCGGCGGACGACGCTCCCCGCCATGGTGCCGCGCTCGACATAGACCGCCGAGGCCAGGCGGCCCGCCGACTGCAACGCGCGGCGCACCTTGGCGAGGTTGCGCCCGACCTTGATGACGGCAGCCGCTTCGTTCTCGCCGAAGCGGCGGGCAAGCTCGGCCTCGGCGAGTGTCCCGGGCAGGACACTGAGCGGCCCGTCGCCCTGCGCGAGCGGCAGGCCGGCGGCGGACCAGCAGCCGGAAATGCTGGTGACGCCCGGCACGATCTCGGCCGGGTAGCGGTGCGCCAGCCGGACGTGAAGATGCATGTACGAGCCGTAGAAGAGCGGATCGCCCTCGGAGAGGACGGCCACGTTCCTCCCGGCGTCGAGGTGCCGGGCGACGGCGGCGGCGGATTCATCGAAGAACGCATCGATCGCCCGCCCGTATTCGGGATCGGCGCGTTCGATCTCGGTCGTGACCGGGTATAGGAGCGGCAGTTCCGCCGCGCCGGCGGCGACGTGAGGCCGCGCCGTCGCCAGCGCGTTGCTCGGGTTGCCCGCCTTGGCAAAGAAGGCGACCACCTCGGCATGGGCGAGGACGCGCGCCGCCTTGAGGGTGAGGAGCTCCGGATCGCCCGGGCCGACGCCGACGCCGGTGAGATGCCCGGTGCTCATCGCGCCGCCAGGATAGCCAAAGCGTTGACGGCCGCAGCCGTGACGGCGCTGCCGCCGAGACGGCCGTGCAGGGTCAGGAACGGGACACCGCGCGAGTCTTTTGCGAGCGCCGCCTTCGACTCGGCGGCGCCGACGAAGCCGACGGGCATGCCGAGTATCGCAGCCGGACGCGGAGCGCCGGCATCGAGCAGTTCGAGCAGCCGGAACAGCGCCGTCGGCGCATTGCCGATCGCAACGACCGCGCCGCGCATCCGGTCGCCCCAGAGGTCGAGCGCCGCCGCAGACCGCGTGTTGGCGATGCTGGCGGCCAATGCCGGCACGGCGGGATCGCCAAGGGTGCAGACGACCTCGTTGCCGGCAGGGAGTCGCGAGCGCGTGATGCCGCGGGCGACCATCTCGGCATCGCAAAGGATCGGCGCGCCGCGACGGATGGCCGCCGTCGCCGCTTCGACGAGGCCGGCGCCGAATTCGATCGCGCTTGCGATCTCGACCATGCCCGAGGCGTGGATCATCCGGACAGCCACGGTCGCCTCCGCCGGCGAGAAGCGGGCGAGGTCGGCCTCGGCGCGGATGATGGCAAAGGACCTGGCATAGATCGCCTCGCCGTCGCGGATGTAGTCGAGTGTCTCAGGCATCGGCGAGATCCGCCGTGAGAATCCGGCGCGCGGCAATCGCCGCGGCGAGTTCGCCGACGGGCACCACCGCGGCCGGCTCGCCATCGGCGCGGGCGCCGAAGGCAATGCCGCAGCCGTCCGGCCGGCCGACGACAACGACGGCGGCCGGGCGGGGATGGGCGCAGCCCTTGGCGCAGCCCGAGACATGAAGGGTCTCGCGAGGGCTGATCCTTGCGGCCAGCGCGGCGGCGATCTCGCGGGTTGCAATCCAACCCAACGCGCAGGCGGGTGCGCCCGGGCAGGCGGCAATGCGGTTGCGGGCATCCGCCGCGTCAACGACGAATCCGAGCGCCGCGGCGGCGTCGCGGAAAGCGGGAACCGCCCTGGACGGAAGCCCGGTCGCCAAAAGCGTGCGCGGGGCCAAAGCAAGACTTTCGGCGCCGGCCGAAAGCGCAGCATCCAGAATCGCTTGGAGACTCCGGCTCGTGCAACTTCCGAAGGCGAGACCGATGCCGATGGCGGCCTTTCCATTGCGGCACTCATGCATGCCCACTGGCTCGGAAGCGGGGCGGGCCGGCGGCGGCCGCATCTTCTCAAAGCGGACCGGCAGGTCGGCTGCGAAGGCGGCAGCGCCCTGATGCAGCAGGTCCCGCGCGCGTGCGGACCTTCCCGCCGCGGCGATCCGCCGAAGAGGATGCGCGGCGGCAGCGACCGCCTCCGCGACGGGAGCGGCGCCAAGCTCGAAGGCTTCCCCTGCGGTCCCGCCAGCCGACAGACGGCAGACCACCCCCTCGCCCGCCCGCTCGGCGGCAATACGGACATCCGCCGACAGCGCGTCGAGATGGACGGCGGCGCCGCCGCCGTCGAAAAGGACCGAGACCTTCGGCGAGAGAACCAGACCCTCCGCCGCGATCAACCTGCGGAGCGAGGCGGCGAGCGGGCGCATGTCGAGCAGCTCGCCGGGATCGATGCCGGATAGCGGCGAGACATGCACCGGCACGGTGCCGGTGACTGCAATGCCGAGGTCTTCGATGGCGGCGGCGAAGTCCTCGACCGTGCCGGCTCGAAGCCCGCGTACCTGAAGCGCGCCGCGCTGGGTGATCTCGACGATTCCGTTGCCGCACCGTTCCGCCGCCTCGGCAATGCCGCGCAGCATCGCCGGGGTCAGAGCCGGATCGTCGGGCAGGAAGCGGGCAAGGAGACCGTCGCCGGTCGCCATCGGCGCGCGCAGCGCCGGGCACGCGCCGCGGCGAAGCGGTGCGCGCATATCGACCGAACCTGGAATACCCTGCGGCACCAAGCGACCCTCGCAACCGAAAAAGCCGCCGCGAGCGAGGGCGGGAACCGGGCCATCACGCCCTGTCCCTGCGTCCGCACCGGTACACCTCGCCCGATGCTTCGTCGCGCCGACCAGCTGCGACGGCCGGTCTCCTGGCTTGCGACTTCCGCCCTCTGCCGCCTTCCCGGTCCCTATGGTCCCGGTGGCCTATGGCAGGGGCCTGTCGCCCACAGTTGCGAGGGCAGCCGCGGTTTCGCACCGCGTTCCCGTTTCACCCGTAAGGGCACCGTCGCGTGCCGGTGAAGGTGCGCCGGGCAGGCGGTGAGGTCAAGGGAGGGATAGGGATCGGGTGCGCCCATGCTTCGGCGTTGGCCCACCTTCCCCGGTAGGGAGTTGATGCGGCGGACCGCTCTTCCGAGCGCCTACCAACGCGTCAGCCCGAGGAGCTTTTCACCATGCGGGGTGAGACGTGCCGGCCCGCCATTGTGCCGGCGCTCCCATTCGCGCGGGTCGCCCGGGAAAGCCGGCCCGTGCGGATGATCGACCTCGCGCCACTGGCGTATGCGCTCCTCACGCATCGCGGTGTTCGACCACCAGGCCGGAAACATCGTGATGTACTGCGCCATGCGGACGGCAGCGGCGGAGCGGTTCGGGCGGACGCCGTGGGCAAGGAGCGAATTGAAGATGAGCAGGTCGCCCGGATTGAGGTCGACATTGACGACTTCGAGGCCGCTGACATCGGGATGAAACGGATCGCGGTCGGCAGGCTGGGTCAGCACCCATTTGTCGAAGTCGCGGAACAGGCCGGGCACGCACTGGAAGCCGCCGAGATCGCCGCCCTGCGGGGTGAGGCTGAGTACGCCCTGCGTGCCGCGCGGCAAGGGACGGAGCGAAGTATCGACGTCCCAGTGGATGAAGCCGTTCGAGCCGAACGGAGCCCGCTTCGGCGGGTTGAGGTTGGCGCGGTCGATCGAGACCCACAGATCCTCCCGGTCCCAGATGTCGACAAAGGCGTCGTAAATCCGCCGCTCCATTCGGTTGTCCCAGAGGAACTGGTGATTGTAGATCTCGACGAGGCCGATATTGTTGTTCTCGGCAACCTCATGTTGTCGCCGCTGCGGCGCGTGCCATGTCGAGGGATCGGCGGGGTCCTTCTCGTCGAAGCGCCAGAGCAGGTCGACGAGGCGCGCGACGTTTTCCCTTGGCACCGCATTCCGGACCACGACATAGCCGTCGGTGGTCCATTGCCGCCAGTCGGCGTCCGAGAGGATGCGGAGCGGCAGGCGCTTCTGAATGTCCCTGAGCTGCGGCGGCGAGGACGGCGCGGCCGCGTGAGGCGGAAGAACATCGGTCGCCGGCTGCATGGAAGGCACCTGTCAACGCGCAGAAAACCGCCCAGTCGCTACCATACCGTGTGGTACGGCGGAAGCGATCCGGCCGCAGCGCGCCTGCCCGCAGGAGTCGCGCCGGGCTTGATTTTCCTCGGCCGGCACTGCAAGCGGAACCGAAGCGGGGCGGTTGCCGCCTCCCTCTGTTGCCGGAGACGACGCCATGCCGCTTGTCCTGACGCTCGCCCTCAACCCGGCGATCGACGTCTCCAGCGAGGCGGACACCGTGCGGACCGAGCACAAGGTCCGCACCAAGAACGAGACCTTCGACCCGGGCGGCGGCGGCATCAACGTGGCGCGCGTCGTCACCGAACTGGGCGGCGACGTCGAGGTGCTCTGCCTCGCCGGCGGGGTCACCGGAGAGGTGCTGAAGGAGCTGCTCGCGCGCGACCGCGTCCATCACCGGCTGATCCGCATCGAGGGGAACACGCGGATCAGCTTCACCGTGCATGAACGCTCGACGGGCCGCGAATACCGGTTCGTGGCCAGTGGGCCGACGCTGCAGCCGAGCGAGCTGGAAGCGTGCCTGAAGGCCGTGCGGACTACCGAGTTCCGCTATTTCGTGGCAAGCGGCAGCCTGCCGGCGGGCGCGCCGGACGACTATCTCGCGGAAATCGCGCGGATCGTGGCGGAGAAGGGCGCGCGTTTCGTCCTGGACAGTTCCGGCAAGGGCCTCGGCGCAACGCTCGGGCATGCGCCGGTCTATCTCGTGAAGCCCAGCCACAGCGAGTTGCAGGCCTTCGTCGGACGGAGCCTTTCCGGGAGGGAGGTCGAGACGGAGGCACGGGCACTTGTCAAGCAGGGCTTCGCGGAGATGGCGGCCGTTTCGCTCGGCAGCGAGGGCGCCATCCTGGCGACCAGGGACGGAGTCTGGCGGGTGCCGGCCCTGAAGGTCGAGGCGCGTTCGACCGTCGGCGCCGGCGACAGTTTCGTGGCGGCGCTGACGCTGGGACTCGCTGAAGGGCGCGCACCGCTCGATGCGCTCCGCCTCGGGATCGCGGCGGGCGCTGCCGCGGTGCTTCGGCCCGGGACCAAGCTCTGCAGCCGCGAAAACGTCATGCGGTACTATGAGGATGCCGCCGGCCTGATGCCTGCGGGCTGAGCCGGGCGGCAGCGGGAACGCCCCGCCGGGTTCACCCATTTACCTCGCATTCGGATAGACTGGCCTATAGAGGCCGGCCGGGGGTTCGGCGGCCTGGGACAGGCTGGGAAATGCGGGTTTCCCCCGCGGTTCCGCGGCCCGATGACGGGATCGACGACGTATTTTGCGTACCAGCGCCGCCCGCCGCGCGTTCGCCGCGCTCCTGATCCTGATCGCCGCCGCGGGCTTTCCGCAGCCGTCGGGCGCACTCGACCTGTCCAGACTCTGGCCGTTCGGAGCAAAGGAATCGCGCCAGGCGGTTCCCGACGCGACCCCGTACAAGCTGAGCTTCGTGGTGACCGGCGCCGACCGGGGTCTGGAGCGGAAGCTCCGCTCCGCCTCGGTCCTCTACGGGCAGCGAAAGACGCCGCCCTCCGGCCTCGTCGGGCTGCTCGCGCGCGCCCGGCAGGAGACGACCCGGCTGACCGCGGTGCTCTATGAAAACGCGCGCTACGGCGGCGAGGTTGAAATCACGATCGCCGGAAGGCCGCTCGCCGAGATCGGGCCGTTCGACCCGATCGGTGCGCGGCCGGTGCCGGTGACGGTCCGGGTCACCGTCGGGCCGGCATTCGTCCTCGGCGCGATCCACGTCGCGACGCTGCCGCCGGGCATGGATGTCGCCGACGACCTCGGCCTCGTCAGCGGCGAGCCGGCGGGCTCGGCGAAGATACTCGCGGCAGAGGCGAAGGTGGCCGACGCCTGGCGCGACCTCGGCCACCCGCTCGTCCGGGTAAACCCGCGCGACATCGCCGCCGACCACAATGCGCACACGGTCGATGTGACGCTCTCGATCGAGCCGGGGCCGGTCGCCGATTTCGGCCGGGTCGAGGTGAAGGGGACGAGCCGGGTCAACCCGAACCTCGTCGCGGCGCGCGCCGGGCTCGACGGCAAGCTCTATCGCCTGAAGACCACGCGCGCGGCCGAAACGCGGCTCCGCGACCTCGGCGTCTTCGACAGCGTGCGGGTGACGCCGGCCGATCATCTCGACGCCGACGGGACCATCCCGATGCTGATCGAGGTGAGCGAGCGGAAGCCGCGCGTCTTCGGCGCCGGCGTCAGCTACTCCAATACCGAGGGCCTCGGCGTCAATGTGTTCTGGGCGCATCGCAATCTCTTCGGCAATGCCGAGCAGCTCCGCATCGACCTCGAAGTGTCGCGCATCTTCGACACCGGCCTCGCCGATTCCGACTACCGGCTCGCCGGCAAGTTCCAGAAGCCGGCGGTCTTCGGCCCAATGACCGACCTCGCGCTCTCCGCGGAGACGTTCCGCAAGACTTCGAGCAGCTACCGCACGACAGCGATCGCCGGCGAAGCGGGTCTGACCCGGCATTTCTCCGACACGCTCACCGGCGGAGTCAGTCTCGGCATCGAGCGTTCGTGGATCCGCGATGCGATCGTCGACGAAGACCATCTCCTGACGACGCTGACCGGTACGCTCGAATGGGACCGGCGCGACAACCGGCTCGACCCGACCGAGGGTTTCCGGGCATTGCTGACGGGTACGGCGAACTACGATTTCCTGACCCGGAACCCATTCGCCACCTTCCGCGCCGATTATTCGACCTATCGTGCGCTCGACCGGGCGCGGCGCTTCGTGCTGGCGGCGCGCGTCTCCGGCGCGGTGATCGCGGCCGGCGACATCATGGATGTGCCGGCCGACCGGCGGCTCTATGCCGGCGGCGCCGGTTCGGTGCGCGGCTACGCCTACCAGAACATCGGACCGCGGGTAGGCGACAAGGTGATCGGCGGGAAGAGCTTGTTCGAGGCCTCGGTCGAACTTCGCTACCGCATCAACGACCAGTTCGGCGTCGCGGCTTTCGTCGATGCCGGGAACGCCTATGCCTCGACCCTGCCCCATTTAGGCGACCTGAAGTTTGGGGCCGGCGTCGGTCTGCGCTATCTGACGCCGGTGGGGCCACTCCGACTCGACGTCGCCGTTCCGCTGAAGCGCGAAGCGGGCGACCCGCGATTCGGGCTTTATGTCGGGCTGGGCCAGTCGTTCTAGGCCAGACCCGGCGAGGAAGGGTCATTGCGGCGGTTATTTCGGGTCGTCCTCTATTCGCTGGCCGGGCTTCTCCTCCTCGTCGCGCTTGCCGTCGCGGGCCTGGCGACGCCGCCCGGACGGGCGCTGTTCGCCTCGCTGGTTGAGGGCCTCGCCTCCGGCAACGGCCTGCGCGTGTCGATCGGCACTCTGTCCGGCTGGCCGCCGTTCCAGTTCGGCGCCGACCGGGTCGTACTGGCCGATGGCAAGGGACCCTTCGCGGAGATAAGCGGCCTCCACGCCGACATCGACCGGCGCGCACTGCTCGGCCTCAAGGTTACCGTGCAGGAACTCTCGGCCGAGCGCATCAACTTCCTGCGTGCCCCGGAGCTACCCGCGGGGAGCGGCGCGGCGAGCGGCGCCCTCCTCCCGTTCGCGGTCGAGCGGCTGCAGATATCGCGCCTCGACCTCGGGCCGGCTCTCCTCGGCAATGCCGCCAGCGTCTCGGTGGCAGGCGGGCTGATCTCGGGTGGTGACGGATCGATCAACTCGGCCCTCGAGGTCAAACGCCTCGACGGCAAGCTCGGGACGCTCAGTGCGCGGATCGCCCGCGCCGGGACGGACAAGCCGCTGTCCGTCGATGTCACGGCCGAGGAAGCGGCGAACGGCATCCTCACCTCGGCGCTCGGCCGGCCGGAAGGCCCCGCCTACAAACTAACCGCGAAAACCGGCTATGCCGGCGGCACGCTTACCGGCAGGCTCACGCTCGCGACTTCGGGCAATGCCGGCTTCGACGGAACCTTCAGCCTCGGCCCGACGCGACTGACGCTGGCCGGGAAAGGCAACCTCGCGGACCTCGTGCCGCCCGCCTACCTCGACATCGCCGGCGGACCGCTCGAGATCAACCTCGACGCAAGCTGGCAGGAGAAGGGCGGGACGATCGCCCTGCCGATCAACATCGACGGCCGCGTCGCCGCGGCGGCGCTCGGCATCACGGCGCGCGGCGTCTTTGGGGGACCGGCGACGGACCTCGGCCTGCGTCTCACCGCCCACAAGCCGGATGGCGGCGCTCTGAACCTTCCCCTCCCAGGCGCCACGCCGGTTGCGCTGACCGCGCTCGATCTCACGGGCCGGGTCCTGCCCAGGGGCGACGGCCTTCGCCTCGACCTCGGCGGCAAGGCGGAGGCGCTCCGTATCGGCGATATCGCGACACCGCAGGTCAACCTGACTCTGGCAATCGAGGCCGCCGGGCGCGATCCGCTCGCCGCCGACGCGCTTCCCTTTGCACTGAAGGCCGCCGCCTCCGCCATCACCGTCAACGGAACCACCATCGACGCGACGGCCGAGGCGCCGATCGCGGCAAGCGCCACCGGCTCCTTCCGCCGGCAAGACGATGCCGCCGACTTCACCGCCGCGAAACTGACGTTCGCCGGAACCAGCGCCGGCTTCAGGGGGACCGTCGCCGCCGGCAAGGTCGACGGCGAGATGACTCTTGCCGCGGCCGACCTCCGGGCGCTCGCGCCGCTCGCCAAACTCGACCTCTCCGGGGCGATATCGGTGAGTGCGGCAGGGACCCTCGCCGGTCCGGCCGGACCGAAGCTCGACGTCAAAGCCAATGCGCGCGACCTCGTCCTCGGCGACCTGCTGCCGCCGCGCTTCCTCACCGGCGAGGTGAAACTCGCCGGAACCGTTGCCGAGCCGGGCGCCGGCACCGTCACGATCACCGGCCTTACCGTTTCCAGCGCGGCGCTGTCGGCGAAGGGCGAGCTGACGCTCGCGCCGGAGACGCTCACGGGAAGCTTCAGCGGCGATATCGCCGACCTCGCCATCGTTGCGGCCCAGTCGAGCGGCGCGGCAACCTTCTCGGCGGCCGTCTCGGGCAACCGGAGGACCCCGACGATCGACGCAACGATCGCGGTCGCCAAAGGCACGCTCCTCGGCGAGACTGTTGAGAATGCGAGCGTGAAAATGACCGGGGCGCCCGGCGCAGGCGGCTGGAGCGGCGCCTTCTCGCTCGCCGGCCAGTTTGCCGGCCGGCCGCTCTCCGGCAGTGCCAGCGCCGCGCTCGACGCCCTCGGCAGCCTCGCCTTTCCGACTGTCGATCTGACCATCGCGGAAAACCGGGTGACCGGGACGCTCGCCCGTTCGCCCGACGGGTTGTTCACCGGCGACCTCGCCGTCGACGCGCCGAACCTGAAGCCGCTCGCCGCCTTCGCGCTCCTGGAGGCCGCGGGGACGGTGCGGGCGAACGTCAAGCTGACGCCGTCCGGCGGCAAGCAGGCTATCTCGGTTGCGTTCAACGGCGCCAACCTCGTCACCGAGGACGTCACGCTTGCCCGCGCCGAAGGCTCGTTTCAGATCGGCGACGCCTTCGGCAAGGCGCAGATCAAGGGAACCGCGTCGGGAAGCGGATTCGTCACCGGCTCCGTGCGCTTCGACACCATGCAGGTGAATGCGGCCGTGGTCGCCGGCGAGACCCATCTCGACGCCCGCGTCAAAGGCCCCGACATGGATCTCACCGGCACGGCCGTGCTCACCACCGATGCGCAGAGCGGGGCGCTGGTGATCCGCGCCGACAAGCTCGCCGGCACCGCCTATCGCCTGCCGGTCAACCTCGACACGCCGGGGACGCTCACCATCGCGGGCCGGGACGTCCGCCTTGCCGCGCATACGGCGCTGGAGGGAGGCGGGGTTTCGGTCGAAGGCGCGGCGGCGCCGCAGATCGACCTAGTGGTTGTGGCGACCGGAGTGGGGGCGAGGGTCGCCGACCGCTTCTCGCCGGGCCTCGGCGCCGAGGGCACGATCTCCGGGCGGGCCACCGTCAAGAACAACCACAACACACAGATCGTCTGGCAGGCGACGTGGTCGGGGATGCGGATCGCGGCAACGCGGGCGACCGGCCTCCCCGGCCTCTCGCTCGCCGCCAGCGGCACCGCAACGGGCAAGGCCACCAGCCTCAACGCCAAGCTGAGCGGCGCCGGGATCGCGCTCGCGATCACCGGCACCGCGCCGTTTCGCGGCGGAGCCCTCAACCTCACCGCCAGCGGCACGGCACCGCTCGAACTCGCCGCCCTCGCCAGCCAGAGCGAATTGCAGCTTGGCGGCACCGCGGCGATCAGCCTCGCCATCGGCGGTACTGCGGATTCCCCCGCGCTTTCGGGCACGGTCGACCTCAACAACGCCACGGTCGCGGACGTGGCGAGCGGCGTCGGCATTGCCGGTGCCACGGGGCGCATTCGGCTGAGCGGCCAGACCGCAACGGTGGAGCGTCTTGCGGGCCGGCTGGCCCAGGGCGGCACGGTCTCGGTCAGCGGCACGGTCGGGACGAGCGCCGCGGCCGGCCTTCCCGCCAACCTCGCGGTCATTGTCGATAACGGGCGCTACAATGACGGCGACGCGATCCGGGCCTCGTTCAGCGCCCGTCTCCGGATCAGCGGGCCGCTTGCCGGCAACGGGACATTGTCGGGGACGGTCAATCTCGGGCGGACCGAGATCGCGCTCGCCGACACGCCTGGCGGACGGGCCAGCGCGGTGGACGTCCGCCACGTCAACACGCCGGCCGGGTTCACGCCGCCGACCGCCGCGGCGAAGAAGACCCCGGCGCGAGGCGCACCGACCGGCGGCGGCCTCACGCTCGACCTCACCGTCAACAACAATGGCGGCATCTTCGTCCGCGGCTTCGGCCTCGACGCCGAACTCGGCGGGTCGATCACCATGCGCGGGTCGACCGGCGATCCGCACGCCGTCGGCGCCTTCAGATTGGTGCGCGGCCGGCTGATCCTGCTCGACCGCCGGTTCGACATCGACCGCGGCACGATCACCTTTGCCGGCGACCTCAACCCGATTCTCGACTTCGCCGCCACCTACGCGGCGAGCGACGTGACGGTAACGGCGCTGGTGACCGGAACCGCGGACGCGCCGGAAATCCACTTCACCTCGTCGCCGGCGCTGCCCGAGGAGGAGGTGCTGGCGCACCTGCTTTTCGGGCGCGACCTCGGATCGCTGTCGCCGTTCCAGGCCGCGCAGCTGATCAGCTCGATCGCGACGCTCGCCGGGGCCTCTACCGGGCCGAGCTTCGTCGACCGCATCCGCGCGGCCACCGGGCTCGACGACATCGACATCCGCCAGAATGCAACCGGCGGGACGACGGTCGGCGTCGGCAGTCGCATCGGCGACAAGCTGCGGCTCGGCGTCGAACAGGACACGCAGGCGGGCAAGGGCAAGGTCACGATCGATCTCGACATCACCAAAGACGTGAAAGTGCGGGGCGAAACCGGTTCGACCGGGTCGGGCAAGGTCGGCATAACCTACGAGCACGAATACTAGCGCCGGGCAGCGCGGCTGGGCGGCGGCCTTGCCTGCCCTGCCGGGTCGGTGGCCCGCTGGACTTCAGCCGACGGCTCGCGGAGCCTCAGCCGCTACAGCCGCTCTTTCCCCGGATGCCGGCGGCTGCTAGGCCGTCCTCGTTCTCCCCGCGAATTCGGTTCTCCCCATCTTGGACTTCTCCCGCCTCCACCAGATTCTCACGCCGGCGCGCCTGGTCATGGGGATCTTCTTCCTCCATGCCGTGGTGATGACCAACTGGTACCCCCGGATCCCCGACGTGCAGGCGCATCTCGGCGTCGGGCCGGGCGACCTGTCGCTGGGCCTCCTCGGGACGCCGGTCGGAACGCTCATCGCCCTTCCCTTTGCCGGACGGCTGATTCACCGACTTTCGGCGCGCAGCGTCATCCGGGCCGCCTTTCCGTTCTACTGCCTCGCGTTCCTTCTCCCCGGCTGGGCGTGGAGCGTGCCGAGCCTGTTTGCCTCGCTCCTTCTCATTGGCATGGCCCAGCCGGTGGTCGATGTGGCGATGAACGTCGAGGCCGATCGAATCGAGCGCGACGGCGGGCGGCGGATCATGAACACCTGCCACGGTTTCTGGAGCGCCGGGTCGATGGTCGGCGGGGTTTCCGGCGCAACCTTCGCCGGCTGGGGCGTCGGCGTGCCGTGGCACTACATGGTGATCGCCGCGATCGGCGTGCCGGTCTCGCTGCTTCTCGCAAACGCCCTGCCCGTCACCGCGCGGGTGCACCGCCCCGATGAGATGCCGCCGCCGTGGATCGCCCTGCCGACGAAGGCGCTCCTCGGGGTCTGCATCTTCGCCTTCGGCATGCTGCTCGTCGAGGGATCGGCGCTCGACTGGAGCGGATCGTTCCTGCAGAAGGTGATCGGCGTCTCGCCGGCGGCGACGGGCATCGGGTTCGGCGCCTTCGCCCTCTTCATGGCCGGCGGCAGGTTCATGGGCGACCGGATGTCGGAGCGCTACGGCCCGGTTCTGGTCGCGCGCACCTGTGCAGTCATCTGCCTCTTCGGCATGATCGTCCTCGCTACGGCAGGATCACTGCCGATCGCCGTGGCTGGCCTCGCCGCCGCCGGCCTCGGCGTTTCGGTGGCGGCACCGCTTGCGGTGAGCGCCGCTGCGGGCCGGCGGGGCCGGCCCGCCGCCGTCAACGTCGCCGCGCTGTCGCTCATCTCGTTCGGCGGATTTCTGGTCGAACCGCCGCTCGTCGGCTTCGTCGCCGAGTACGGCGGCCTGCGCTGGGGCCTCGCCGCAACGATCCCGGCAATCATCGCCAGCATCCTGCTCGCCGGACATGTGCGGCGCGGGCCTGTGGGGCCGGTTCCGCCGAGCCCGCTCCCCAACCTGGCGGCGTGAGGATCAGGCGAGTTCGAAGACGATATCCTGGGCGCCCTGCCACAGCGTCATCTGCCCGAGGGGGCGGAGGTTCTCCCTGCCCTCGGTGATGGTGATGAAGTGGTTGCCGGCGAGCTGGCCGACTTTGCTCGCAAAGCGGACGCCGCCATAGGCGAGGAGAATTTCCGTCTCGCTGATCCCGCCCGGATAGAGGATCACCTCGCCGGGGGCCGGGAAGCTGGTGTGGTTCTCGAAGGGCAGGCCGAAGTTATAGTCGCCGAGCGGGATCCAGCAGGCCTCGCCGCTCCAGCGCACATGGATGATCCGCTGCCGGTAGGGCATCACCGATCTGAACTTCGCGCAGGTCTGCGGCGCGGCGGCCTCCTCGAAATGGCCGCCGAACGTATATGGCCCTGCCTTGATGCGGATTGCGGTCATCGCTGAAACGATCCTCTCGTCACCCAATGGTCCGCATTCTGCCAGTTTCATGGCCGGCCTGCACGCCGCCGGTGCGGCCGCATGCCTGCCCTTGGAAACCCGCCGGCCGCCGGTCTAGGGTCGCCGTCGCTGCACCCTCAAGCCAAGAAGAAGAAGCGATGCGATACCGCGAACTCGGCAAGTCAGGCATCCAGGTTTCCCAGATCGCGCTCGGCACCTGGGCGATGGGCGACAACAAGTACTGGGGCGCGCAGGAAGAGAAGGCCTCGCACGAGACGATCTTCGCCGCGCTCGACAGCGGCGTCACCTTCATCGACACCGCCGAAGGCTACGGCAATTCCGAGGAGGTGATCGGCCGGGCGCTCGGGCAGCGCCGCAAGGAGGCGGTGATCGCCACCAAGGCCTACGGCGACAACCTGAAGCCGGAGACGTTGCCGAAAGCCCTGGAGACGAGCCTCCGGCGCCTGCAGACCGACTATGTCGACGTCTACTACATCCACTGGCCGAATCTGGCCGTGCCGCTCGAAGATACGCTCGGCGCGCTCGGCAGGCTGAAAGAGGCCGGGAAGATCCGGGCGGCCGCGATCTGCAATTTCGGCCCGAGGAAAATGAAGGAATTGCGGAGTCTGGCGAGCCGCGGGCTGGTTGAGGTGGTGACCCACCAGCTCCCCTACAGCCTTCTCTGGCGCGCGATCGAGGGCCCGATCCTCGAAGAGACCCGCGCCGCCGGAATGGGCGTCGTCGCCTACAGTCCGCTGGCGCAGGGGCTGCTCACCGGGCAGTGGCGAACGATCGCCGACGTGCCGAAGCACATCCAGGTGACGCGCTACTACAACAGCGCAAACGGCATCGCGCCGCACGGCGAGGCGGGGGCGGAACGGGAGATTTTCGCGGCTCTCGACGGGCTGGTTGCGCTCTGCAAGGAAGCCGGCGTCACCCTGCCGCAGTTGGCCCTCGCCTGGATGTTCGCCCAGCCCGACGTGGTCTCGGTCCTGGTCGGCGCCCGCACGCCGGCCGAGATGCGCGAGAATGCGGCGGCAACGGAGATCACGGTATCGCCCGCAATTCTCGACCGGGCGACGAAACTGTCCGAGCCGGTCCGCGAGAAACTCGGACCGAACCCGGACATGTGGATGAACACGGCGACGACGCGCTACGTCTGACTGCGTCAGCCGCCGGAATATCCGCCGATGATCGGCAGCACTTCGCCGGTGATGTAGCTGGAACAGCTCGGCGCGGCGAGAAACACATAGGCCGGCGCAATCTCTTCCGGTTGCGCCGGCCGTTTCATCGGCGTGTCGGCGCCGAACTGCGCGACCTTGGCTGCGGGCTTGTCAGCGGGATTGAGCGCGGTCCAGACCGGGCCGGGCGCAACCGCGTTGACGCGAATGCCGCGGTCGATGAGATGCGTGGCGAGCGACCGGGTGAAGGCATGGATGCCGCCCTTGGTCATCGAATAGTCGAGGAGGTCCTTGTTGCCGAGGAGGCCCGTGACGGACCCGGTCATGACGATGGCGCCGCCGTCCTTCATCGCCGGAACCGCCGCCTTGGCCATGTAGAAATAGCCGTAGAGATTGGTCTTGAGCGTCCTGTCGAAATGCTCCTCGCTCAGATCTTCGAACTTGGTCACGTGCTCCTGAAAGGCGGCGTTGTTGACGAGAATGTCGAGCTTGCCGAACGCCCTGACCGTGGCGGCCACGGCCGCGCGGCAATAGTCTGGATCGGCCACGTCCCCGGGGAGAAGGATGCAGCGGCGTCCTTCGCTCTCCACCGCCCGCCTCGTTTCCTCGGCATCCGCATGCTCGTCGAGATAGGCGACCGCGACATCGGCCCCTTCACGCGCAAAGAGCACGGCGACCGAGCGGCCGATGCCGGAGTCGCCGCCGGTGACGAGCGCCGCCATGCCGGCGAGCTTCTCCGAGCCCTTGTAGTGCGGCGCGTCGTACATCGGCCGGAGGTCGAGCTCGGCCTCGAGGCCGGGCTTTGCCAGAGTCTGCTTCGGAAAGGGCGGTTCGGGATATTTCCGGCGACCCGCCTGCATCGCCCCCTTCGGCGCCGGCTTCGACCGGGACGCATCCTTCCGGTCGATCCGACGCTGGATGGCGCGTTCCGCCTTGGCGACCTCGCCCGCCGCTTTGGCGAACCGCTTCGTGGATCGGGAGGGAGATCTGGCAGGCTTGGCAGGCATGTTCGTGAACCTCTGCTGATGGCATCAGCAGAACGAACGCCGCTTGCGCTTCTGCGTTCCGGTCTAGGTGAAGGCGTAAAGGTCGCCGTCCGGGTCCCTGCTGCCGGTCAGCTCGGTGCGGATGAGCTGGGCGGTGATCTGCGCGTAGGTGATGCCGTTCCCCCCAAAGCCCAGCACCGCCCAGCAGTGCGGCTTCCCCGGCACCCTGCCGATCAAGGGCAGCCCGGTCGAGGTCACGCCGAAGCTCCCCGTCCAGGCATAGGTGGCGCGGCTGTCGAGTTCGGGGAACAGCCGGGCGAGCTTCTTCTCCAGCGCCCGGGTTTTCCGGGGAAGGAGCCCGTCACGCGCTTCCGGGTCCAGGAAATCCTCGTCCTCGCCGCCGCATATTACGGCGCCGCCGGGTGTGTCGCGGACATAGAGATAGGGATCGGAGGCTTCCCAGACGAGGCAGGGTCCCGGCCAGAGCCGGCGCTTCTGCGGGCGCGTCGCGATCGCGTAGGTGGAGGCAACCCGGTGCTTCCTCCCGGGGACGAAAAGCGGCCTCTCGTAGCCGGTGCAGAAGATGATCGTCTCGGCACGGATCGTGTGTCCGGCTCCGGTCGCCGCGACGATGCCGCCGGAATGCGTCTCGATGTCCGTCACGTCAACCGGGGCGTACACCTCGGTGCCGCGGGAAACCGCCACGTCGAGGTAGCCGAGCGCGAGGCGGCGCGGATCGGCGGCGTAATCGTTGAAGGCGAGAAGAGCGGCGGAGCGGGCTATCCCGAAACGCTGTTTCAGGGCATGCCGGGAGAGGAATTCCGTCTCGATGCCCGCGGCCTGCCTTGCCTCGGCTTCGGCCGCGATGCCCTCGGCATCGAGAATGTCGCCGGACAGATAGAGGCTGCTCCGCTCGACCAGATCGCAGTCGATGCCGAGCCGGCGCGTCCGCTCGGCGAGCGCGGTCACGGCGAGGCGCGACCGCCGCCAGGCCCGGATCGCGTCACGACGGCCGATCTTGTCGGCAAGAAGAACGAGCGGCGTGTCGATCTCGAACTCGATGAGCGCCGTGCTCGCCGGTGTCGAGCCTGTCGCCGGGCCGCGCCGGTCGACGACCACGACGCGATGCGTCTCGCACAACGCTTCGGCGAGGAACGAGCCGGATATTCCTGCTCCGACGATGAGCACCTCGGTCTTGATGTCCTTCCGCAACGGCTGGGCGGCGATCCGCGGCGCGCGCCGTCCGAGCCAGTAGGACCTGCCCGTCCGCAGATTGCGCCGTTCGGTTGTCGTCATCGATCACCTGGCCGCCGGGGAGGTCGCGCGGGCCGAATGGGCAAGAACGACCGATCGACGGGTTCAGTTCCTCGCCCGGTTCGCGAACCGGATGCCCTAAGATCGACTGCAAGCCCGGTTCCGCGGGTGGGAGATTGCTGATGGACCTGCCCGTAAACCCGCCCCTCCCGCCGATGCTGGCCAAGCGCGTTACCGCGCTGCCGGAGAAGGATGGATTCATCTTCGAGCCGAAATGGGACGGATTTCGTACGCTCGTCTTTCGCGATGGCGACGACCTCTTCCTGCAGAGCCGGGATGAGAAGCCGCTCGACCGCTACTATCCGGAGCTGATCGCGCCGCTGAAGGCGCAGTTGCCGGCGCGTTGCGTCCTCGACGGCGAGATCGTCATTGTCGGCGAGCACGGGCTCGATTTCGAGGCGCTCCAGCTTCGCCTCCATCCCGCCGCCTCGCGGGTGAAGATGCTCGCCGCGACGATGCCGGCGTCGATCGTCTTCTTCGACATTCTGGCCGAGGGCAAGCGCGACCTGCGCGGAACGCCCTTCCGCGAGCGCCGGGCGATCCTCGAGCTTGTCCTCAAGCAGGCGAAGCCGCCGCTTCACCTGACGCCGTCGACCCGCGACGCGTCGGTCGCCGCCGACTGGTTCAAGCGCTTCGAAGGCGCCGGTTTCGACGGCGTCATGGCAAAGCCGGAGGACGGCCTCTACGAGCCCAACAAGCGAGCGATGCTGAAGGTCAAGCACGAGCGCGACTGCGACTGCGTCGTTGCCGGCTTCCGCTGGCACAAGGGCGGCGAGAAGAAAGCCGTCGGTTCGCTGCTCCTCGGTCTCTACGACGGCGACGGCAACCTGCAACACGTGGGCGTCTGCGCGAGCTTCACCGACGTCAAGCGCCGCGAGCTGGTCGATTTCCTCGCGCCCTACCGGCTCGAAGCATTGGCCGGGCACCCCTGGGAGGAATGGGCATCTATCGGCGAGGCCGACGGGCAGCGCCGCCCGGGCGCATCGAGCCGCTGGAACGCGAACAAGGACCTGTCCTGGGAGCCGCTCCGCCCGGAACTCGTCGTCGAGGTCGCCTACGACCACATGCAGAGCGGCCGCTTCCGCCACACGGCGCAGTTCCGACGCTGGCGGAGCGACAAGCGCCCGCGCGACTGCACCTTCGAGCAGCTCGAAACAGTCGCGCCGCAGGAGCTCGCTGAGATATTCGGGGCCAGGGGCTAGGGGCTGGGGGCTGGGAAATGGCCGGAATCAAGTCCTGTCGCGACTTGCAGGTTTGGCAGAAGGCCATGGACTTATCCGCCGAGGTCTATCGTCTCTCAGCAATCTTGCCAGCCGCTGAACAATACCGTTTAACGAGCCAGTTGCTTCGAGCGGTCGCCTCCGTGCCCGCAAATATCGCGGAGGGACATACGCGAGCCACCCGCAAAGACTTCGCTCACTTCGTGAGCATTGCCCGCGGATCGCTGGCAGAAACTGAGACGCTGCTTTTGTTGGCAATCCGGGTCGGGTTGCTTGCACCACAACATGCGAGCCCGGTGCTCGGTCTCTGCGACCAACTTGGACGCCAACTAAACGTACTTCGTCAGCGCCTGGTCGCCTCCAAACCGACCATCTGAAACTCAAATCAGACCCAACCCCTATTCCCCATTCCCTATTCCCTATTCCCTATTCCCTTCCCTATTCCCAACCTTCCGCCACTTCTCCCGCCATTCACGCGTCGGATCGTCGTCCGGGTCCGGCGTCTCCTGCGGCGGCCTGATCTTCTCCGGCACATTCCTGAGGTTCACCCGGATGCGGGTCCAGGTCGATGAGCGCCCGCGCATGCTGTCGACCAGGACATCATCGACCGCCAGGTGTTCCGCCGCCTTCGGGTGACGTGCCTTCCACCGTTCGAGCCCGGCAAGCGCCGCCGCCTTGTCGGGCGAGTTGGCGATGGTGAGGAGCGGCATCCTCACCCGCGCCGGCTTCTTGGCGCCCTTTGCCCGCGACGGCGCCACCCGCGGCGGCTCGCCCTCCATCTTGCGGTATTGCGGCGGCCATGGCGCATCGCCGAGGCCGGCGGACTCGTCGGCGGCCGCAAGTTCGAGCAGCCGGTCGAGCGAGCCCTTTGCCTTGTCCATTTCGGCATGCGGATCGCCGATGGCAGCGAAGCGCTTCGGCATCGTCGCGACGGTGAATTCCGCGGGGTCGCAGTCGGGCACCTCGGCCCATGCAAGCGGCGCCGATACCCGCGCATCGGGAAGCGGACGCACGGAATAGGCGGAGCACGTCGTCCGGTCCTTGGCGTTCTGGTTGTAGTCGAGAAACACCCCGCGGCGCTCCTCCTTCCACCATTTCGACGTGGCGATGCCGGGGAGCTTCCGTTCGATCGCGCGCGAGAAGGCGAGCGCAGCGCGGCGGACCTCGGTGAATGTCCAGCGCTGCTCGATCCGCACGTTGACGTGCATGCCGCGCGAGCCGCTGGTCTTCGCCCAGCCGGTGAGGCCGAGTTCCTCGAGAAGCGCCTTCACCTCCAGGGCAACGATGCGGATGTCGCTCCACGGCACGCCCGGCGTCGGGTCGAGGTCTATGCGCAGCTCGTC
>Ga0070741_10002174_pt1 | contig 54371 bp, 50 predicted proteins | sample Coa_R1_4_FD_66440 | JGI IMG/M metagenome (GOLD analysis project Ga0070741, IMG submission 66440) | Surface soil microbial communities from Centralia Pennsylvania, which are recovering from an underground coalmine fire - Coalmine... | ecosystem: Environmental > Terrestrial > Soil > Unclassified ... | reverse complement strand
CGCCGGTCGCGACGTCCGGCAGGGCCGGCGTGGAGAACGTCCGGTCGGCGCCGACGGTCGTGCCCGCGTCGCTCTTCCCGACGATGCGGTAGTGGTACGTCTTCCCTGCCCGGAGGCCGCCGACCGCGACCGAGACGGCGATCGTCGCCGCGGCGTTGCCGGCGCTCGTGGCCGCCGTCTTCGATCCGTACTTGGCGGTCGTCCCGTACTCGAAGTAGTAGTCCGTCAGGCGGCCCTTCGGCTCGACCGTCCCCTGCAGGGTGGCGCGGCCGGGGCCGACGTCGACCGCAGCGCCGGTGACGACCACCGGCGGGGAGGCGGCCTGCGCGGCAGTCCCCGAGCCTGCCAGGGCGAGGACGAGGACCGTCGACAGGGCGATGCGTCGCGACACCCTCACGTCCGCTCCGGACTGTATCGGGCGCACGTAACGAGCCCGTAAAGCCGGCGTTAAAAGCCCTCGCGCGAACGGCTCAGCTCTCGGCCTCGATCAGCGCGCTCCAGCGCTCCTCGATCCGGCGCGCCTTCCAGAGGACGACCGAGAACGCCCAGGTCGCGACGAAGAGGCCGACGACCACGTAGCCGATGCGGCCGAAGTCGAGCTGGTCGAGGAAGGCCCAGAAGCCGCCCTCGAGCGAGAGCTCGGCGGCCGCCACCTGCAGGAGCTCGATCGTCCCGATCACGACCGCGACCGCGATCGACAGGCTCGTGACCGTGATGTTGTAGTAGATCTTCCGGAGCGGGTTCGAGAACGCCCAGCCGTAGGCGTGGCTCATGAAGGCGCCGTCGGCGGTGTCCATCAGGCTCATGCCGGCCGCGAAGATCAGCGGCAGCGAGATGATCGCCAGGAAGGGCACGTGGTGGGTGGCGACGCCGGCGGCCAGGGCGAGCAGCCCGATCTCGGTCGCGGTGTCGAAGCCGAGCCCGAAGAGGACGCCGAGGGGATACATCTTCCAGCTCGTGTCGATCCGGTCGCCGACGCGCCTCAGGAAGAAGCGGCTCATCAGCCCCTGGTTCTGCAGGGCGTCCTCGAGCTTCTGCTCGTCGTACCGGCCTTGCTTCAGCTGGCGGAACACGCCGAGGACGTCGAGCAGGACGATCAGGTTGAGCAGGCCGATCAGGAGCAGGAAGGTGCCCGAGACCGACGCCCCGACGTAGCCGCCGACGCCCTGCAGCCCGGGGATCCTCGAGTTCACGGTCGAGGTGGCGATCGCGAGACCTGCGGCGAGCGAGAAGACGATCGTCGAATGCCCGAGGCTGAAGAAGAACCCCACCCCCATCGACCGTTTCCCGTCCTGCAGGAACTTCCGCGTCGTGTTGTCGATCGCAGCGATGTGGTCCGCGTCGAACGCGTGACGGAGCCCGAACGTGTAGGCGAGCGAGCCGAGGCCGGCCAGCGCCGGGTTGCGGCGCGAGTAGGAGAGGAAGAGGCCCCACCCGAGCAGGTGGAGAAGCAGCACGCCGCCGCCGAAGCCGCCGAGCCGCAGCCATTCCGCCCGGGTCAGGACGCTCGCCCATCGCCTCATCCGATCGCTCCTCCTCGCTCTAGGTAACGCAAGCCAGCTGCACCGACGTCCATCGTTGCCACCGGTTCGCACGAAGCCCGGATGCGGTTCGACCCCGCTGCGACTACGCGGCGACGGCGCGAGGCGACCACGGCCACACGCACCGGCCAAGCGGCGATCCACCGATGAGCTTTGCCCACCCTTCCGGTCTACCGAGACGTACGCCATCGAGCAGACCGGAGGCTCTCATGTCCGATCCCGCCCGCCCCGGCCGCACGTTGTTTCGTGAGCACCCCCGTCGCGGATCTCGAGTGCGGCAAGGCCTTCTTCGCGAAGCTCGGCTTCGGCTTCGACCCGGTGTTCAGCGACGAGACCGCCGCTTGCATGCCGATCGGCGAGCACGCCGTCGTCATGCTGCTCACGCGCGAGAAGTTCGCGGAGTTCTCGAAGCTGCCAATCGCGGATCCCGCCACCCACGCGCTCGCGCTGTACTCCTTCAGCGTCTCGTCCCGCGACGAGGTCGATGCGGTCAGCGCCGCCGCGCTCGCGGCGGGCGGCGCCGAAGCGGACGGCGCCGAGGACTACGGCTTCATGTACACACGCAGCTTCTTCGACCTCGACGGCCACGGCTGGCAGGTCATGTGGATGGACCCGGCGGCGGTGGAGCAGCGACCCGAGGCGGTCGCGGCCACCACACAGGACGCCCAGGCCGCGGCTTGACCCGAACCTCACGCGGTCGATCCGCGCTTCATCGCGACCCTCTTTGGGCCCGGAGGGCGAACAACGGCCCTGGACCCCGCGATCGAGCCTTCGCGGGACACGGTTTGAACATCGAGGATGAAGCCCGCGCAGCAACCGCCCACGAAAAAGGCCCTGCTCGGCAGGGCCTTTGCAGTAGCGGGGGCAGGATTTGAACCTGCGACCTCCGGGTTATGAGCCCGCTCCATGGGGGTGGTGCAGAGTGTGATTTGGCTTGAACAAGCCATTTCTGGTGCTCTGAGAGCGGCTGAACTCAGGTACGAGGGGTATAAAATGGGTATAGAGTTCGTTGTCCGAGACGACAACTGAATCAGCCGAAAACGGCCCGAAACGACGGATCAGCCATCCGATGCAGAAGCGCCTCTATCGGGGTGGCTCCTCCGACGTGCCTCGCCGCGGGTGGGGCTGTCCTGTTGCTGCGAAGTCGCTCATAACTGAGCTACTTCGCGACACTTGTTCATGCTGTCCGACGTTTGAGGGATAATATCCCTCATATGTCTGACAGAGTCGATCACGACGGCCTCTACCGAATCGCCGAGTCGCAGGCAGGCTACTTCACCGCCGAGCAGGCACTCGAAGCCGGCATGGACAGGAGCACGCTGATCCACCATGCACGGCCGGGGGGCCGCTACGAGCGCATACGGCGCGGCCTGTACCGGCTGCGTCACTTCCCGTCGACTCCGCACGAACACGTCGTCGCCGCGTGGCTCGACCTACCGAGCCCGGCAGTGGTTTCACACGAGAGCGCGCTCGAGCTGTACGAGCTTTCGGACGTGATCCCGACCGCCGTCCACATCACGCTGCCGCGAGAAAAGCGCGGTCAGCGGCCTAAGCCCGGCGTCCGGTTCCACGTGCTCACGAATCCCCCAGGCCCGGAGGAGACCCGCCGCGTGGACGGAGTCCTGGCGACGAGCCCCGAGCGCACGATCGTCGACTCCCTCGAGGCCGGCACGCAACCGGAGCAGATCGAGCTCGCCGTCCGGCAAGCGATTCAGCGTGGCCTGATGACGCCGCGGCGCCTGCGGGCCGCAGCGACCAACCGACCCAAGCGAGTGCGGCGCTTCATCGACCGCCTTCTCGCAGAAACGCAGCGTGAGGTACGGCGACGCTGCAGCGTTCCGCCAAGCTCTCGAGCAGCGTCTTCGCACACGCGCCGCCGGTGACGGCGCACGCCTCGCACGTGACCGCAAACGCGTCGCATTCGATCGACTTCTCGCTCGTCTGGTTGAGGCCGCGCCGGAGCGGTGGCTGCTCAAGGGCGGGTTCGCGCTCGACATAAGACTCGCGAACCGCGCCCGAACAACGCGCGACGTCGACATCGACTGGCAGGCAGCGGAGGAGGAGCTGTTCGAGGCGCTGATCGATGCCGCCGCGCTCGAAACCGACGACTTCTTCACGTTCGAGATCGAACGCACCGCGACGCCGCCCGAACGCCTCGGCGGAAGCCACCGCTTCCGCGCGACTGCACACCTCGCCGGACGGCAGTTCGAGACCTTCCTCCTCGACGTCGGACTCCCGTCCGAGCCGGTCGACGAGCACGACACGCTCACGACACCGGATCTTCTGAGCTTCGCCCGCATAGATCCGGTCGAAGTCCCGGCCGTCCCGCTCGAGCGACAGATCGCCGAGAAGCTGCACGCCTTCACTCGACGCTACGGAGATGACCAGCCGAGCTCTCGCGCGAGGGACCTCATCGACATGGTGCTCATGAGCGAGCTCGCGTCCTTCGAGTTCTCACGGCTGCGCGACGTGATCGTCCACGTGTTCGATGCACGGGCGACACACGACCTTCCTACGTCCCTGCCCGCGCCTCCGCGCGAGTGGGCGGTTCCATATCGCGCGCTTGCGGAAGAGGTCGGCCTCGATCCCGACCTATCGGTCGGACACGGCCTCGCCGCCGCCTTCCTCGACCCTGTCCTGATCGGCGACTCCGGCCCTGAACATTGGGACAGGGAACGATCGGAGTGGCGGTGGAGCTGACCGGACTCAGGCCGCCCGCGTCTCCGGTACAAGCGCTACGCGGCGACGCCAATCGGGGAGGTATGCGCTCAAGAGCGCCCAGAAAACTGGCCCGTGATTGCGCACGCGCAGATGAAGTAGCTCGTGAACGATGACGTACTCGCCGAACTCCCGCGGGTGCTCGAGCAACTCCGCGTCGAACGTCACACGGCCATTGCTTGAGCACGATCCCCACTTCTTGCTCATCGGCCGTATTGCGATCGCGCTCGGATGAATCTCCAGCTGGTCGGCCCAATCCCGGACGGCGCAGGTGAACTCTTCGCGGTCGACCCAGCCCGTCACAGTCCGTCCTCCAGCAGCTCATCGATGAGCTCTACGATCTTCCGTTCGTCCACGGCGTCCAGAAGGATCCCGTAGAGCCTCACCCTCAGTTCGCGCCGCTGGTCAGGATGCGCTCGGTGATCAGGCAGGCCGTTCGCTGCTTCGAGCACCTGATCGCGCAGCGCATGGGCATCGGCGCCAGCCTGCAGAAGCACCCAGTGCACGGCGAACGCGCGATCGTCCAAACCGAGTTCTTCTTGGAGCGCCTTGGCAGTGAGTAGCTCCTCCATGACGGCTTTGAGCTCGTCGAGGGCTCCCCTCGTGTCGACTTGACGGTCTGCGAAGCGCGCCAGAACGTCTTGCGCGCGCGCGTCGATCGAGATCAACGCGGCCTGTGCGGAGGTGTCCGCCGCTGCCGAAAGGGACTTCGCGAGGTTGATCACGGTCGAAGCGTCACCGTCCTGGTCCTCTTTGAGGTGGGCAAGCGCCTCTGCCGTAAGCTCCTGGACGGGCAAGGTGTGGTCGAGGCCCTCCACGCCCACGCGCGAGCGAACGAGCTCCTCGGTCTTCCGCGCAAGATCCTTGATGAGCATCGTCTTTGACCCGAAGGCGTTGCGCAAAAGCGCCTGGATCTGTGCAAGTGCGCCGAAGTCATCTACGTATGGACGTAGAAACGGGTCCGGCGAGATGATCTCGTAGAGCCGCTCGAGCTCTTCAAAGAGCTCCTCAAAGCGGCTGCGTTCGTCGGGATCGGCGAAGTGGTTCAGCAGCGCTTCGACGAGCTTGTCATCGGGTGGACCCTCGAGCAGGTCGAGGAACGGCTGGGCCTCGTCCATCGCCTGCTCGAAGCGCTCCTTGAGCACATCGAGGTTTGTGATCACCGCTTCGACCACGTCGGAGTCGAAGGCCAACGCGCGCTCGAGCCGGTCGAAGATGCCGACGAAGTCGATTACGAACCCACACGGTTTCGTAACGCCGTCTTCGGTCTCGTATGGCCGGTTGACCCGTGCGATCGCCTGCAGCAGCGCATGGTCGCGCATCGGCTTGTCGAGGTACATGCAATACAGGAGCGGGGCGTCGAAGCCGGTTAGCAGCTTCTCCGTGACGATCAGGATCTCGAGCTCGGAGTCCGGGTCGAGGAAGTCCTTCCGAATACGACGCTCTTCGGCATCGTCGATCTGCAGCGCTTTCAGCTCAGGCGGATCGTTGTGCGCCGACGTCATGACGACGCGCGAACGCGCAGCGGGGAAGTGGCGGTCTAGTGCCTCCTTGAGGAGCGCACACGCCTCGCGGTCGACGCCGACGAGAAATGCCTTGTAGCCGAGCGGACGGACGTGCTCCACGAAGTGCTCTGCCACGAAAGCCGCGACCTTCTCCACCCGCTCGGCGCTCTTCAGGAACGCCTTGAGGTTCACCGCTCGGTCCAGAACACGGTTGAGTTCCTCGACATCCGTTACGCCCTCCCCTTCCGCCAGCGCAAGGAACTCGTCTTCTAATTGCTGTTCCGGCACCTGCATCGAGCTGGGCGCCAACGCGTAGTTGAGCGGCAGCGTCGTACCGTCTTCGATTGATTCCGCGATGGAGTACTTGTCGAGGTAGCCCTCGTCGTCGTCGACGCCGAACGTCTTGAATGTGCCCCGGCCGTGAGCGGTCTTGTCGATCGGCGTGCCCGTGAAGCCGATGACCGTTGCGTTAGGCAGCGCGCCGAAGAGATAGTTGCCGAGGTCGCCGGCCGTGGACCGGTGGGCCTCATCGATGAGAACGACGATGTCCTCCCCCCGGTCGAGGTCAGCTTCGAGACCTTCGAACTTGTGGAGCATCGAAACAACCAGCCCCCTGTAGCCGTCGCGTAGCAGCTGATGAAGGTGCTGCTTCGACTCTGCGACTTCAACCGTCCCCAGACCGTGGGCCGCGAGATTCGCCACGAGCTGGCCTTCGAGCTCGTTGCGGTCGATGAGCATCAGCACCAACGGCCGCTTGCCCGGCACGCGCGTGAGCAGCCGCACGGCGATCGCGATCATCGTCAGCGTCTTGCCGGATCCTTGGGTGTGCCAGATCAGGCCGCGCCTCTTCGTCGGGTGCGCGACACGGCCTAGTCCCTTGGCAATCGCGCGAGTCTGGTGCTGGCGCTGGACTACCTTCACGAGCCCTTCCTCCCGGCGCAGGAAGAGGATGTCGTCGCGCACTGCGCTGAGAAGCCTGGCTGGCTCGAAGAAGATTTTGATCTTGCGCTCGAAGTTTCCGGACTCAACGTCCTTCCAATTGAACAGCGCCCGACGAGTCGGATTCCACGTAACTCCGTAATAAAAGTCGAGCAAATGTGTGACGTCGAAGAGCTGCGCGGCGAGGACGATCTCCGGAGTTTCGATGTGGTAGCGCTTGACCTGACCGAGCCCCTCATCCACACCGTTCGTCTTCTGCGCGGACTTGCACTCGACCAAGACCAGCGGGACCCCGTTTACGCAAAACATGACATCGGCGCGGTTGCGGGTACCGTCGAGCGCCTGCTGTGTCCACTCCTGGGTGACGTCGAAGTCGTTGCTCTCGACACCGTCGAAGTCGATGAGGTGTACGTCCCGCTCGCGGCCGGCCGCGGGATCATGCGCCGTCTGGACGCCACGTAGCCACTTATGCAGCTCCTCGTTACCCTCGATCGTTCGCGGGACGGCTCGCATGCGGCTAATGACGCCGTCGATCACGGCAGCCGTCATCCACGGATTCAGGCGCCCGAGGTGCTCACGCAGGCGAGGCTCGAGGAACATCTCCTCCTCGGATCCGCCTCTCAGGGCAAGGGCCTCGTCCTTGGTGAGCTCCTTCCATCCGACACCCGTGGCGTGCGTCACCAGCGGACCTTGGACCGCCGAGAGCTCCGTGATCTTGAGGCGCCTCACCTACCGTGAGGGCCGGAACAGGCCGCAGAGCACATCGAAGAGGGCGCTCTCCTGGAGTACTTCGAGTGCCACCTGGCGGCGGGCGAGCATATGTTCCTCCGCCTCAACAGCATCGAGGACGGCTGCCAAGCGGCGCTGCTCGGCGACAGGCAAGTCGGGTACCAGCTCACCTTCGAGGAAGTTGCCGTGTTTGAAATTGCGGATCTGGGTCGGCTGGCGCTCGTAGGGCTGCGTGCGTCCAAGCCGGTACAACAGACGCCAGAAGTGGTAGATGAAGCGCGGCTCCACCTTGTCGCGGTCCAAGCGAAGCAGTCGCGTGAAATTGGAGAAGTGGACCGGCGGGTCGGCATCGACGAGGCGCCGATCCACGTAGAGCACGCGGCCGGTCGCCTGGTACTTCCCTCCTCCGGAAGTCTCCACGATGAGGTCTCCCTCCTCGATCCGCTTCTTGGACAGCGTCTTGTCCTTGATGAAGCGGACGACCAGATCATCGAGCCGTCCCGAAGCGACATCCGGGAAGTTCGTGGCCTTGATCAGACGGCACGCTGTGTACCCGGCGGCCGGCTCCCCCTGACCCCAGTCGCCAGCGAACTCGTCTGCCACGACACTGGCGAGCGGGACCAGCTCCCAATCGGCCGGGATAGGTCCGAGCTTCGATGTCCCCGTGAGCCTTCCATCGTCTTCAGCGACGAAGGCGCCCGCCAGCTTCTTCCTGACATCAGCGGTCGCCTCGTGGTCTGTTTCGGCGGCGGCGAGCTCATCGCGTGCGTCGGCTAGCGTCCTTTCACGGCGGCGAATGGGCGGGACCACGTGCCGAGCCGGCGTCAGGTCGTAGTCGACCTCCTTGAGTTCCTCAAGAGTCACCGCCCGGAGGAGCCCGTCGACGTCCTCGCCTGCGTGGTACGCAGCAGCGAGCTTCACGACGGAGTCGAGAGGCAGGATGTTCTTCGGCTGACCCTTCACGTACTCCTGTGAGGCGTTGAGCAAGAAGACCTTGCCCCTGCGCTCAGGTGGCTTGTCCTTGCGCAGAACCAGGACGATTCCTGGCGCGCCCGTGTTGTAGAAGAGGTTCTCGGGCAGAAGCACGACCCCGTCGACGAGGTCGTCCTCGACGATGTCGCGCCGGATGTCGCGTTCCTTATTCTTGCCCGACGCACCACTGCCCCGATTAACCGCGTTCGTATCGATGACTACGGCCGCGCGGCCGGTCGGCGCCAGGGCAGTGAGGATGTGCTGAATCCAAGCCCAGTCGGCCGTGCCCTCGGGCGGCTGGCCCGCAGTGAACCGATCGTATGTATCCCCCTCGTAGAAGGTGGTGTCGTAGCCGGGCTGGTTCCACATCGGATTGGCCACGACAATGTCGAACTCCGACAACTTGCCGGCTTGCGCGAAATGAGGGCGCCGCAGCGTGTCGCCGAGGGCAACATGTCCCTCGAGGTCGTGGATGAAGAGGTTCATCCGCGACAGGGCGTAGGTCGGCGGCAGGATCTCCTGTGCCGCGATGCTAAGAGGCCGGCTCTCCTTCCCGTGGCGGTGCCGGCGCAGCAGCTCCGCCTTGATCAACAAACCCGATGAGCCCGCGGCCGGATCGTGGGCGGACTCACCGGGTTGCGGATCCACCAGCTCGGCGACAAGCCATCCGACCTCCTTCGGCGTAAAGAACTCGCCAGCGCTTTGCCCCTGGCCCTCAGCGAACTTGCGCAGCAAGTACTCGTACGCGCGCCCGAGCACGTCAGGCTCGACGTCGTCCAAGCCGAGGCGATGACGAGAGAGGATCTCGATCAGCTTTGTCAGCCGTTCATCATCGATGATGCGCTGGCCGTTCACGGCTGCGTTGAAGTCGACGACATCCACGACACCGCGCAGGTCAGAGTTGTGATGCGCGACGACGCGGAACGCTTCGGTGACCTTCTCTCCGACGTGCGCCTTGAGGCCGCGGATGGCTGTCCAGCGGCACTCGTCGGGAAGGAAGACGCGCACGAGCTGGTTGTCCGCAGCGATCATCTTGCCGGCGCGGTCCTCGCTGCCGAGACGCTCTGCCAGCCCATCCACCTCGTCATCGAAGACGTCCGAGAGACGCTTGAGAAAGATCAGCGGCAGGATGTAGTCCCGGTACTTGGGAGCATCCATCGCGCCGCGGATCGAGCACGCGGCCTCCCAGAGCCACAGCTCAAGCGTCTTGGTGGTCACGCCGTTGCTGCCGTTGAGCAGGAGGTCGAGCTCGCTCGATTCGGAAACTGCTGTCTCAGTCATGGAGCCGACATGATCGCAGGAGACATGGACGTCCGAGGCTCGCCACAACACCACACAAAGGCGCTGGAGAACAGCGAGACACATATGCATCCTTGATGCTAGAGTGCCTCGATGCTCTCCGTGTCGAAGCTATCGCCCGGGCAGGAGGCGTATTACGAACGCTCGGTCGCAGCCGGGATCGACGACTACTACGCCGGCCGCGGCGAGTCTCCCGGTGTGTGGGTCGGCCGCGGAGCCACCGAGCTCGAGCTGGAGGGGGTGGTCGAGGACGGTCAGCTCGGTCGGCTGATCGCAGGACAGCATCCGCTCACATCCGCCCAGCTCCGCTCGCATCCGCCGAAGAAGCAGACCACTGTCGAGCGGATCGACCCGTCGACCGGGGAGCCGTACCTCGAGGAGAAGACGCTCTCACCGGTGGCGGGCTACGACCTCGTGTTCTCGCCGCCGAAGAGCGTCAGCCTCCTGCACGCACTCGGCGACGAGAGGGTTCACCACGCGGTGAACCAGGCGCACCTGGCCGCGTGGCAAGCGGCGCTCTCCTACCTGGAGGAGCAGGCGTGCGTTACCCGACGGGGGAAGAATGGGGTCATCCGGGAGCGCGGCGTGGGATTCGTGGCCGCCGCCTACCAGCACCGGACGTCGCGCGCCCCGGACTTGCACCTACACACGCACGTGATCGTCGCCAACATGACCAGGAGCCCGGACGACGAGTGACGGGCGCTCGACGGCGAACCGATCCTCAAGCACTACCGGCTCGCCGCCGGCTACCTCTACCAGTCCCAGCTCCGCTTCGAGCTTTCCCGCTCGCTCGGGGTCGAGTGGCAGCAGCCGGAGAACGGGATGGCGGAGATCGGCGGCGTCCCCGACGAGGTGGTGAAGGCCTTTTCGCGGCGGCGGGCGCAGGTGCTCGACTACCTGGAGCGCCGCGGCACCTCCGGCTTCTACGCCGCCAAGGTGGCCGCGATCGAGACGCGCGATCGCAAGGAGCCGGTCGACCTGCCCAGGTTGCGGGAGGAGTGGCAGGCGCGGGCGGCCGAGCACGGCCTCGGCCGCGAACAGCTCAAGCGACTGCTCGGACGCAGCGTCGAGCACGAGCTCGACGAGCGCCGTGTCCTCGAGATTGCCGCGCAGCTCGCAGGGCCGGAGGGACTGACGGAGAAGCGCTCCACCTTCACCGGACCGGACGCGGTGATGGCGTGGGCGCAGGCACATCGACAAGGCGCCCCGGTGGAGCAGGTGCTCGCGCTCGTCCGCGAGTTCCTCGCGAACGACGAGATCGCGACCGTCGAGCGCTCGGCGATCGGGCGTCCGGCGATCTTCTCGACGGAGGGGCTGTTCCGGCACGAGCGGGTCGGGCTGAAGATCGCGACCAGCACGCGACCGCGCCGCGTTCCGACGGTCGCGCGGGAGACGGTCGAGCAGGTCATCCGCGAGCGGGAGGAGTCGATCAACGAGGAGCAGGCGGCGATGGTGCACGGGGTCGCCGCGAGCCCGGACCGCGTGGTGTGCGTGGTCGGGCATGCGGGCAGCGGCAAGACGAGCGCGCTCGCTGTGCTCGCCGACTCCTTCCAGCGCGAAGGCTTCCTGGCGATCGGCGCCGCCCCGTCCGGCGTCGCGGCCGCGAACCTTGCAGCCGAGACCGGCATCCCCTGCGGGACGCTGCACCGGTTGCTCGCCGAGGCGAATCACGAGGGCGGGTTGCCGAGGGACTGCTTAGTGATGGTCGACGAGGCGGGGATGGCGGACTCGCGCACGCTCACCCGTCTGCTCTGGCAGGCCGAGCACGCGCACGCGAAGCTCGTCCTCGTCGGCGACCCGTCCCAGCTTCCCGCCGTCGGCCCCGGCGGCCTGTACGCCGCCATCGTCGAACGCATAGGCGCGATCGAGCTGACCGAGAATCGCCGCCAGCACGATGAGCTCGAACGGCGGGCGCTCGCATTGCTGCGAGGAGGGCAGAGCCACGACTACCTCGCCCACGCGGCCGCACGGGGTCGACTCGACGTCGCCGACACCCGGACGGAGGCGAAGGCGCGGCTGCTCGCTGACTGGTGGCAATCCACCGATGTGGGTCTCGCCGGCAGCGTGATGATCGCCTACCGGCGCGCCGACGTCGCGGAGCTCAACGCCGTCGCCCGCACGCTGCTCAATGAGGAGGGCAGGCTCGGTCGCGAGCAGCTCCGGCTCGACAGCGGCCTCGAGCTCGCGGTCGGCGACCGGATCCTCTGCATCCGCAACGACCGGCAACTGCAGATCGCCAACGGCAACTGCGGCACGATCGCCGCGATCGACCGAACGGAGCGCGCGGTCTTCATCGACCTCGACGACAGACGGCGCGTGACCCTGCCCGCGCACTACCTCGACGCCGGCCACGTCGTGCACGGCTACGCGCTCACCGGCCACAAGACACAGGGGTTGACAGTCGAGCGGGCGTTCGTGCTCGCCGACGACCAGCGGGTGCTGAAGGAGTGGGGCTACGTCGCCCTCAGCCGCGCACGCTGCGAGACCCGCCTCTACACGATCGAGAACCGGGTCGACCCGGACGCGTCGCCACACCGGATCGAGCCCGCCGGGCCGGTCGACCGGCTCGCTGAAGCACTGAGCCGCCCCGCCGCCGAGACGCTCGCCCTCGACGCCGCGCGACGCGGTCGGCCGCTCCCCGAGCACACTCGGCTTGCCAACGAGCACCGCCAGCTCCACGATCGTCGCGAGGCGCTCGAAAGTGAACGCTGGGACGCGACGCACGAGCTGCACCAGATCAAACGGCGGCTCGATGAGCTGAGCCTCCTCGGCCGCGCCCGCCACGGCCGCGCGCTCCGCCAGCAGATCGAGGCACAGCGAAGCACGGTCGAGCGGCTCGACCGCGAGCGCGACCTAATCGACGGTCGCCGGCGCCTCAACCGCGAACGCATGCGCGAGCTCGTCCCCCGCGAGCTGCGGCCCGAGCGCGGCCTCGGTCATGAGCCGAGTCTCGAGCGCGGCCGGCGCCCGGAGCGGAGCCTCGACCGCGGGATCGAGTTGTGATTCACATGCCGATGTCCATGCCGCGGTCGATCTCCCGCTCCAGCCCGAGCGTCCGTTCCAGACCGACCTCGACCTCCATAATCCGCCGCAGCTCGCGCGAGCGCTCGATTTCCAGCTGCGCCAGCCGCTCCGCCTCGCGGCCGGGCTGCTGGCCGAGCTCGTGCGCCAGCGCCGCGGACATCCGCGCCAGATCCGGCACCGACGCCACCCGGAGCCGCAGGCCCGCGCCGACGTGCTCGAGCGTCGCGCCCCGGCGCAGGTCGTTGAACCCCCGCCTCGTTCCCGCCGGCTCAGGGACGATCTTCAACTCGCCCATCGGTGTGCGCAGCTGGAGCACCCGATCGCTCCCGAGCGACTCCTCGTCGACGACGAGCCGCCGCCGGTCAGCCCGGCGCGCCTCCAGCTCCTCGAGCGCCTCCCCAAGGCGCTCCACGTTGTCGGGACGAAGCGACGGGCAGATGTCGACGCCATTCGTGATCTCGTCGGTGCCGCGGATCACCCGCGCCAGCCCGCCGATCAACACGTAGTTGACGTAGTGGCGATGCAACCCCGCGAGCAGGCCGCGCGGATCGAACCCATTCTCCTCTGCAGCCACGGCTCACACCCCCCGCTCGTGCTGGCGGCGCTCCAGCATGTCGTCGAGCCGCCGCTCGGGCGACAGCATCTGCAACTCCCGCCGCCGCTCGTCGGGGCCCGGATCGTACGGCACCAGCTCGAGCGGGATGTCGAAGCCGCAGAAGCGCAAGATCTCCACCAAGGTGTCGATCGACGGCGCGACCACCCCCTGCTCGTACCGGGCGATCACGGTGCGATCCTTGCCCGAAACCTCGGCCAGTTCCTGCTGGCTCAGCCCCGCCCGAAGTCGCGCCTCCTTCAGTAGCGTCGCGCTCCTGACTGTGTCTACACGCACACCGCAACCCTAACACCGTACGGATGCTCTGTCCGGTACCTATGCTAATCTGCCTCCCTAATTGTGAGTGATCGCCTGCTCACCGCCGCCGACGTCGCCGAGCTGCTGAGCGTCCCGGTGAGCTGGGTGCGGGAGCACACGCGTAGCGGCCGCATCCCCCACGTCCAGCTCGGACACTACGTCCGCTACCGACAGGAGACTGTCGTAACCTGGATCGCCGAGCAGGAGGCGAGCGCGTTCCGGCGACACCGCCCACGGATCTCGAACTGAGGAGGAGCTGATGCCGAGAGCAGCCGCAGTCGTCCGCTACGAGGGCAAGCGTGGTCCGGTCTGGCGGGTGAAATACCGCGACGCCGCCGGCAGGCAGGTGCTCGAAACGCTCGGACCGGAGCCGCCCTGGACCGAGCGAATGGCGCAGCGCGAGCTGGGCAAGCGACTCGCCGCCGTCGACGAGGGCTTCCGCAAACCCGACCGCGTGACGTTTGCCGACTTCGCCGAACGCTTCGTTCGCGACTACCTACCCGGACGGAAGCTCAAGCCGTCGACGATCGAGAACTACCGCTACATGCTCGACGGTCACCTCCTCCCCTTCTTCGGCGACCACGCCTCACCGAGCTCGAGGCCCGCCCGGAGCTGATCGACGCCTACGTCGCCGTCAAAGCGCAGAGCGCCCTCTCGGCGAAGACGATCCAGAACCACCTGCTGCTCCTGAACGTCATGCTGCGGCGCGCAGTCGTCTGGCGGCTGATGCGCAGCAACCCGGTCGCGAGCATCGACCGACCGAGCCTCGTCCAGCCCGAGATGAGCGTGCTGACCGAGACGGAGATCGCCAGGCTCGCGAATGCCTACGATGAGCTGATCGCCGAGGCATCGGAGACCGAGCGCCAGTGGTGGGCGCTCGGTAAGGCGATCGTGCTCACAGCGCTCGGGACGGCACTTCGGCGCGGCGAGCTTGGCGGGCTTCGTTGGCGCGCCGTCAACCTGCTCGAGGCGAAGATCGAGGTCCGCGAGACGTTCGTGCGCGGACGGTTCACGACGCCGAAAAGCAGGGCGTCGAGGCGAGTTGTCGAGCTCGGCCCGCGCACGCTGGCCGTCCTCGAGGAGCAGTGGCAGCGCACGTCATACCGCGGCGACGACGACCTCGTCTTCGGCCATCCCACGAAGGGCACGCCGCTCGAGACGGGCAAGCTCGCCAAGCGCTACCTCAGACACGCGCTCGCACGGGCCGGCATCGAGAAGCCGTTCCGGCCCTTCCACGACCTTCGACACACCTCTCTGACACACGCCGCCGCGGCGGGCAACCCTCAGATCTACGTCCAGGCGCGAGCCGGCCACTCGCAGGGCTCGATCACCGAGGGGTACATGCACGCTGCGCAGGTGCTCTTCCCCGGCGCCGCCGCGAAGAGCGAGGCCAGGATGTTCGGCGTGCTCCCGAACGAGGACGCGGAAGCCGCCGATGAGTAGCGGCCGCGTAGGCCCCTACGAGAAGAGCGCTGAGCCCGGAAGCTGATCTCGGACTTCGGCGCTCGAGAGGACGAGAAGAGACCTACCGTCACCCGGATCGGTCTCGACGCAGTCCTCGCGCGCGATGAAGAGCACGCAGCAGATGCCGCCTTCATCTGCCGCCGATCGGTAGAGGAGGCCCTGCATCGCCGAGCCCCAGTCACGAGCGAAGGTCGTGCGGAAGTACTCGCTGACGATCTGGGTCGGGACGTACTCGACCATCTCGGCTTCAGACCTGGCCGCGGTCCTGACAGGCGCGCTGATCCGCCGGCTGAACTCGTGAAGGAACCGCAGCGGCGGGCGCAGGTGGCGGCGAGCCTCGTCGAAGATGCTCGGGATCTCCGGCAGAGCGGCGAGGTCGATCACGGCCAGAGTGGCGCTGTTCGTGAAGCGCCCGACGGAGACCAGCTCGCGACCGGGCGCAGGGCCGGCCCAGGCCTCGCGCACGGCCGTGTCGGCGTCGAAAGCGCCGTAGAAGAGCGGGATCCCGGCCGGGCTCATGCGGTTGGCGAAGGAGACCTCCCGGGGCGCCGTCCCGAGCTCCGCCGCCCTCGTGTAGGCGACGCCGAGGGTGTGGTCGCGAGCGCGGTAGATCGTCGCGCCAGGCTCGAGCTCGCGGATGAGGCCCGCCTCGACCACCAGCTCGCCGAGCTTGCGGAGCATGTCGGCCGGCTCAACCTCGTCCTGCTCGCGGTACTCGTCGTCATCGCGGTGCTCGAGGAAGAGGTAGCGGGACTCGTGCTTGACGACCTTGGCGAAGCGTTCCCAGGAGAAGGAGAGCGCCTGGTCGGCGCGCAGCGTGAAGTAGTCGCGCTGGCACCAGCCGTTGCCGTTGAAGGCGAGGATCATGTCCTGGACGAAGTCGTTGTGGCCGATGTCCTCGCCGAGCTCCTCGTAGACCAGGTCGTAGGTATCGAACCACTCGCCCTGGTAGCCGCCCTCGCCGGAGTCGTATGGCAGCTCGTGGACGGGGTCACGGTACTCGCTGTGGAAGCTCTCGCCGATTCGCGTCATGACGACGTCGGTGTCGGTGGCGACGCCCTCGCCCGTCCGGCCGCAGTAGTCGCACTCGTCGGCGTCGAGGTTCTCCTCGGCGAGCTTCTTGAGCGCCGCGTTCTCGAGGCAGTCGGGGCAGATCGACTTTCCGATCGACTCCCAGCCGCGCTCCCAGATCTCCTCGAGCATCCGCTTCGCCAAGCCCATGCTCACCTTGTAGCACCGCCGCCCCGGCGGCGCGGCCCGTCAGGACCGGGCGGCCCAGCTGCGGAAGCTCTCGCGCAGCCCTTCGAGGAGGGAGACGCTCCAGTCCTCGGCCTCGATCGTCAGGCGACCTGGCAGCCGCTCGTGCGCGAGCTCAAGCCGCACCCACGCCTCGCCGGCGAAGCCGCGTATAGCCCCGATCGCCTTGAGGTGCTCCTCGTAGTGGAGTCCAGGGAGGTTGCCGAGGAAGGTGACTCGAAGTACGCCCTCGTTGAAGCGGAGGAGGTAGGCCTCTTCCCCGATCACGGCGACGACGAACCGTCCGCCGTCGTCCGCCGTCGCCGTGGCGAAGCCCTGGATCTTCCGCGCGCCGGTCAGCGCCTCGATCTCGGCGACCAGTCGCCTGCTCTGGAGGTCGGGAACCGGTTCGCCGTCTTCTTCGGCGGCCACGAACACGGCGCGGGCGATGTCATCAGTTGTTACCTGGCGTGCACTCATTCGCTACTCCTCTTCACTGCGGCCTCCAGTCGCCTTCGACCCGGCGGCGAGCGGGCTCAACGTTTGCGTACTGCGTGGCGTCGAGCCACGCGACGGCGATCCGCCGAGAGTCTCCGACGCGCGGCCCGACCGCGACCTCGATCACGCGCGATGCGTTCCCCGAGCCGACCAGCCCCTCGGTGACGACGAGGCGTGTGATCGGCTCGACGATCTCGTTCGGCAACTCGAACGCCTGCCGGAGGTCCGCGGCCTCGATGCCCGTATCGGCGAAGAAGCCGAAGCCGCTGCCGATCGCCTGCGGCAGCGGCTCGCCGAGGGCCAGGTGCTTGATGCCGTACTCGACAAGCTCGTCGGCGGAGATCGCGTTGAGCCCGGACCTCATCGGGTTCGTCTGCGGCGACGAGACCCGCTCCAAGGTCAGCTCGAGCGTCGACGCGCCTCCGGCTCGTGTCGTTCGGCGCACGCCGGCGATCTCGCCGTCGGCGACCCGTGAGGCGTAGGTGAAGCGTAAGCGCTCGCGGCCCCACTGACGGTCGCGCATCTGCTCGATGGCATGGGCGATGTCCTCGTTCACGCGCGCGTGAACCAGAATGGTGTCGCCGCGGTCGTCTATCAGGTCGGCGCGGAAGACGTGCTCGCCGAGCTTGACCCATGGCGAGAGCGCCTCGGCGGCGAGCTCGTGGAGGCGCCGGCGCACGCGTCGGGCGAGGTCGTCGACGTCGGCGTAGCTCTCGGTGGTGACGAAGACGCGGATGCGCTCGATGAAGCGCCGGAGGTGGCCTTCGCGGCCGGGCGCGTCGGCGGCGATGTAGATGGCGACCCGCTTGCCGCGCTCGCGGGCGCGCATGTACTCGGTCTCGGTCGGCGAGAAGCCGGTCTCGAGCATCGTCCCGTAGACCTCGTTGAGGACGGCCACGTAGATCGTGGACGAGTCAACGCCCGTCAGATAGGCCTCGCCCACGCCGGCGTCGCGGCCGAGCTCCTCGAACAGGACGGCCCGCGCCCCCTCGGCCTCGACGATCTCGGCGACGGCGCGGCGCTCGTCGACGGTGTCGGCCATTGCCGAGGAGATGAAGACGCGCTGGTCTGCCAGCCACGCGCGCGCCTGCTCGGGATCGGCACGGCGGGCGGCTGCTGTCAGGTCGATGTTCATCCCCTGGTCCTCAATCCCATCGTGTCACGCGGGCGAGGCGGGCCTGGAGTTCTCGAAGGAGGTCCGAGCGGACGTGGTAGACGGCCACGCCGAGCAGGTAAACGGCCTCGACGGTGAGCTGCCGCGGCAGGCCGTCACGGCGAACGTGCAGCCAGTAGGTCAACCCGATCGAGTAGACGGCCACCGACGCACCGAGGCTCTGCCACCACCCTGCGAGCCGGAGAGTCCGGGCGATCGAGTTGACCAGACGCAAGTAGAGGCCGATCGTGAGGGCGTGGGCCAGGGCCGCGACCAAGACGGCGGCGAGGCCCACGGCGACGAGGGTCCAGGGCAGAGCCTCCGAAAGCAGCTGTCCGGCGGCCCAGAGCGAGGCGAGGACGAGCCAGCCGGCGAGTCGGCGCCGCAGGCCGGCCGCTGAGACCCTGTCGGTCATGCTGCGTCGCGGACCGCCTCGGGCGGGTAGTGGCGCGCGATCCGCAGCGCGTTCTGGAGCGCCGAGATCGGGCCATCGCCCTCGTGGTAGTCACGGCGGATGCGGGCCAGCAGCTCGTCGGGCGCGACGGGGATCCCGCTGCCGCCGCTGAACGGCGGGTGTGGACCGTAAAAGGCGCAGCCCGTGGCGACGCAGACCCGCAGGCCCCAGCTCAGCTCCGAGCGTCGCTCGGCGAGGGCGAGGAACGGACCGAGGTGGTCGCGCACCTCGTTGATGGCCTGGTTGTAGCGGCGGAAGACGCGGGCGCCGGCGTCCGTCTGGACGCGGAAGCCACCGGCGACGGCGGTAACGCTCGCACTCCGGCTCTCGCCCTGCACACTCGCGTCGAAGCTGACCTGGGACATAGAAGCTCCTCTCTACCTACACGGCTACGGGTAGGAGCGAGCGTAGAGATGGCTTCGGACGGCAAGCCCGGCGGCCGCCGCAGAGCGTCGCGCTAAGCGGCCTGAATGCGTTCGCGCACCACAGCCGAGCGGGCGGCGAGGGTGGCGTCGAGGCGGCGGCGGGCCTCGGCGACGGCCGCCTGGGCGGCGCGGACGCGCACCAGCCGCTCGGGGTTCTCGGCGCCGTCGGCGGCGAGCGCGTCCTCGGCGGCGGCAAGCTCGCGCGTCGCCGCGGCCAGTTCCTCGCGGGCGCGCTCGTAGGCGCCGGCCGGGTCGACCAGGTAGGTGCCGCTCTGCCCCTCGACGCGCTCGACCAGGGGCGAGCGTGTGATCTGCGTCAGGAAGGTGGCGACGGGGTCCTTGCCGGCGGCGGCAAGGCCCGCCTCGCCGAGCAGGGCGTACCACTCGCGGTAGTGGATCGGCTGCCGTGTCCCCCGCTCTTCGACGAGGATCCGCACCGCCTCCTCGCGCAGCTTCTGGCCCTGCAGCGTCTGCGTCTGCAGGTCGAGCCGGAGCTGGGGCGCGCGGCCGAGGATCTCGTCGAGGTTTCGCAGGCGAGCCGAGAGCCGCTCGGCCTCTTCGGCGAGCTGGCGTGCGCGGTCCGACCAGCGCTCCGATCGCGCCCTTAGCTCGAGGACGCGCACTCTCAGCCGCTCGGACTCTGCGCGCGCAATAGCCGCGAACTCCTCGGAGAGGTCGGGCGGCACGCTCACGTCGTGCAGTGTCCTCGCCCCGGACGCGCGAGGCAAGCTACGGCCGCTGTAGCCGTGTGGATTGCCCTGCACGGTTACGCACAGGACCCTGGAAAGGCGCCGCGCTTCTGTGGACGACCCGCACGAAGTTCCTCGAAAGAGCGCCCAGTTTCTCCCCAGCGAGCGATTTCCACAGCTCGATTGGAAAGGATCCCGATGCTCCGTCCGCTTCACCGCCTACCGTTTCCGAGGATTCCTGTAGCGATGTAGTACGAAGGAGGACTCGATGGCCAAGTCAACCCGCAACGCCGGCAAGCCCTGGAGCCCCCGCGACGAGAGGTCGCTTCGCAGCCTTGCCAAGGGCAACACGCCGACGCGTGTGATCGGGCTCAAGCTCGGTCGCAGCGAGGATTCGATCAGGAGCAAGGCGGCCGAGATGGGCGTCTCACTGAAGCCGACCAACCAGAGCCCCTACAACCGCGGGCGCTGATCAGCACCGCGCCACTCTCCACGCCGTAGGGCCGGGCTGCCTGCCTTACGAGGCCGAGGAGGTGAGGGTCTCCGGTCGCGAAGATCGCCGACGCCGCCTCTCCGGCAACCTCGGATTCCGATACCGCCAGAACGCTTCGAGGATCCGTGTCTCGCCGTGCACGCCGAGCGCGTTTAACAAGGCCCCGCCGTGGGCCGTCGTACGCCTTCCCCAGCTTCGTGCTGCGCGCGCCTGCCACGCGACAAAGAGAGGACGGAACTCGGGCGACAAGGGCCTGGTCAGCGGTCGGCGGAGCGCGTCGTGGCGTCGGGGAACATCACGTCTTGCGCCGCCACTAGGTGTCTGAGACGACAACACCGAGTGACGAAAACAAGAGATTTGGCCGGACCTCACTTCGACGATGGGTATAAAATCGCGCTCGTCGCGCCTGCTCTGTAAACAAAAGGCCCCGCTTAGCAGGGCCTTTCGAGTAGACCTCATTCACTCTCTTTCACACCCCCAGCTCACCGAGAGCCTCGGGTCGCTGGCCGCGCGTGAATGGCCTTCAACACCGCTGGTTCGCAAGAGACGAACAGCGCGGGCACGGCGTCGGTTTGCGGAGGTCGGTGACGCCGTCGTACGGGTTCTTCAGGCGGCAGACGGCGAGCTCCAAATGATTCAGATACATCGAGCTGTGGAGGATCTCCTCGGCGAGCCGGTCTCGCGTTCGTCCGTCAAGAACTACCTTGCACAAGGCTGCCGTCGTCAGCGGCCGGTCCTCGAACGCGTCGATCATGGCCGTTACCGCTTGACCCGGTGATCCGCCCGTCGCTAAAACGCGTCCTCTCGCGAGGTCACACAAGGACGGCCTTCGAACCTTCCCGACTCCGTTCAGTAGGTCGGCCCTCTCACACACGCTCCGCCGAAACCGTGAATCGGTCCACTTCCTGCGGCTGCTCAATCCGCCCAGGGACTCTTCGATGAAGTAGCACGGGCTTGGTCGGCGGGCGTACCTACCGTCTTGCCGCCACGCGTCCAAAACCCGCGCTGCCGTGCGCAGCTCACGCGGTCTAGCCCGACGGAACTCGTGCCTTTCCGCATCCGATCAATCCTCGCGTTGCTGTTTTGCGATGGCGCAGCTCAGTGCCGCGCGGCCGAACCAATCCTAAAGGCAATCCGACTTAGCCAGCCGAGAACCGGCCCTATTAAGATAAAGGGGATGAGCAGAACGAATCCAACTAGAGCATTTTGCATCGCGTCGTGATGCGAAATACCCGAAGGTCGATCAATAACGAGCAGCGGCCAGAATATCCCGATATATGTGATACAACCTACTGTTATCCCGGTCAATATTCGCCATCGCCCTTGCCAGAGAATGACCGTCATGGCCGTGCCAGTCAGGATTCCAAGGCCACCCGCAACGAGAGTCGCATAGGCATCATTAAGGCTCGCCGCTGTTGGCCCGAGACCCTCAGCTCCCGTTCCAAGAAGCGTCTTCGCCAAAAGAACAGCGAGCAAGGTCGACACCGCTATCCCGACGCTGAATACAACAACGTCGACGATGATTCGATTCACCTGTTTCGAACGGAGGCGTGCTCGTCGTGGGATCACCATCACGGTTGGTCTCCTGAGGTACGCGGATCATAATGTCCTCCGCCGTACGACCTGATCGCTCGATACCACTGTCGCGCCATCCATTCGCAAAAGCCAGTATCTGAAACCCCTTGGCAGTAGTAGTACATTTCAAGAAGGAACTGCTGATCGCATGCCTCTCTAACGTAGATCTGGGAGCCATAACACACGTCATGGTCATAAGCAGCCCTGTTCCACAGCTTCTTGAATCGCCCGAGGTCAACTGACCAACCCACGAATCTTTCCAGGTTCTTCGGCACGCTTGCATACGACTTCGTCGGATCAAATTTAGCCGGCGCGGGAATGTTACTTTGCAAACAGAATCGCGTCTTTCCATTCCCCCAGCTATGCGTAGGATCAGATCTGCAAACGTAGTTAGTAGGCATATTCCCATCGAGATCAAAGTCATTTACGGGATCTTGACCAGCATAATCATACGCATTGAGGGAACCACCTTCTGCAGGGTCTCGCGACAAGAAACGACCGACGGCAATATCATAAGGGCGCACACCCATTTCGATAAGAAGTGAGGTGGTGTCAAACTTCTTGTTCGCCCTACCCACCCACCGCTCTACGGCGGCATCCGACGGCACCCCTCCGGAACGCGGTGAACCGAACGGATCGTACGTGTAAGCGGCGGTTCGACTTCCTAGCTGATCTGCCTCGCCTCCAAGATCGCCGTGGCCGTTGAAGTACTCGTAGGTGACGGCCGAACTTGTTGTTGGCGGACCGGCATAGTGGGCGAGATCCCCCGCGGGACTGTCTACCGACGTTAACGTGATCGTCCCGCTTCCGTCAGTCTCGAACATGCCCCCGAGACGGTACTGCCTCGTACTCGCACCAGAGGATCGCTGCCTTCGGAAGCCGGCGGCATCGAATGTGTAGTCGAGCGTGGCGGCACCAAACGTGCCGCCCACGTGTCTTCCGCGGCCATCCCAGCGGATGGATTGACCGCCACGACTGACTGTCTCGCCGTCTGAGTCATAGGCATAGGCGGTAGTCGTTCCGCCCGCAGTCACACTCGTGAGCTCGTCGACACCCGGGCTGACGGCCGAGTCATAGGTGTACGTAGCAACGGTTGTGCCGTTCTCCCGAACCGCCGCCCGGTTAGAGTCGAGGTCATAACTGTAGGTCCGGTTGGTTCCATCCGGCAACGTCGCCTGCGACAGCCGACCCAACTCGTCATACGAATAGCTGGTAGTTTCCGAAGACAGTCCGCCGCCCGTACGCACTTCTTGGGACTGCTTACCATCGATGTAATAGGCGTACGTATAGTCAACAATTGGGCTACCTTGCGTGTCCGTGGGTACCGAGGACGGAAGGGGGGCAGACAGACTTCCGTGATGATTAAACACGCCAGTGGTCCAACCAACGGAGTTTGAGTCAACCCACGAAAAAGTTCCGTTAGGGTATTGAATCGCCTTCACGCGACCACACTTGCAGTAAAAGACGTGGTATTGACGGCCTGCCGGGTCAGTAATCGATGTGATCTGACGAGCGTCGTCGTAAGCAAATGCCGTCACATAATTTGGGTACGACGACAATGGCCCTGTGGCGGCCGTACGGGTCAGAAGATCTCCTTCGTTATCATAAGCAAATACCGCCTCAGCACCGAATGAGTCTACTGATTTCTCAATCCGACCCGCTTCATCATAGTCAGTCGCCACCGTGCTGCTCGTATTAGCCGATGACCGAAGGTTCCCACCGGGATCGTATGTGTACGTGATCGGTTGCGATTCCCCGGGAGCTTTGCTGGTCATGAGGTTTCCTTCAGCGCTGTATGTATTGCAAGTAGTCCCCTTACCTGTGGTCACCGCCATAACCCTGCCAGCGCTGTCGTAAAAATTCGTCGTCGACGAGATCCCGTACGGTGTGGACGACTTCAGGAGCTGGCTTTGATTCAGAGGCGTTCCCCCGCCGCATGCTGTCGGTGCACTGGCTGTTTCCGCTGCTCCGTAATAGATCCAGTCAGTCGCGTAGCGTTCGTCCGCGGATCCTTGAAGATTGCCTTGCGAGTCGATCGTGCGGCCAACGTTGCCTTTCGGCATGATCTTTTGGAGTGGGCGGCCATACTCATCATAGGCGTAACTCGTAATCAACGGAGTCCCATCGCCAAGTTTCTGCTGCGTATAGTCGGCGAGCGACTTAGCCGGTTCGGGATAGTGCCGGAAGAGAACGCGGCCGCTCGGGTCGATGGCGGAAGTCTGATTACCCCACACGGGCTGCATTACTGAGTTTGGTATCACTTGATCGCTTAGTTGCGGGCTGCAGGTTGAGCAGGAGTAACGAAGTTGAATTCCCGCAGCTCCGGTCATCTCAACGTATTCGATAACTAGCTGGTGGACCCCGGGCTTCAGGTGAACTGGTTGAGAACTAACAGTCGCAGGCGCGTGCTGGTCAGTGTCGGTTATGACGGCGCTTTGTTGATCGCTGCCGTCGATTTCTTTGGTTTGACTGACGACCAGGGTGGTGTTTCCGTCTGAGGTGGCGCTGAAGTTGTAGTCGCCTTCCTGGCTAACGGCGAGGATGCCGGCCCAACGGACGGAGAAGTTGTCGTTTCGGTAATTCAGCGCTGCTGGGCCGCTCGTGCCCCAGTTGAAGTCGACTTGCGAGTCAGTTTGCTCTACGGTGGGGCGGCCGGAGAAGCCCGAATTGGGGAAGTAGCTGGCGTGTAGGCCGTGAAGCGCGAGGCCGGGGTTGGTGCCGTCGCCGATCTTGAGCTCGTCGTAGCGGTACTTGGTGGTCGGCCGCCCTAGACTTCCAGCGCCGTCTGGATCGGGCGCCTGGGTTTGGGTCAGCAGGTCGACTACCGGGTCATAGGTGTTGTCGGTCGGGTTTCCGTCCTCGTCTTCTGACCAAGTGATCTGGTCTTGGCGGTTGTAACCGGAGAGCTTGTGGTAGCCGAGTGCGTTGATCGTCTCGAGCGGATGGTCTGCGTCGTCGTAGAACGCATCGAGGAGCTCGTCGAAAACCATTACGCCTGCGTCAAACTCGCGCCTGACACACGCGACACAATCGAAAGTCGGCTGCGAGAAGACCTCAACGCGCACTACGAGGAAAACCGCGCGCAAAGCCGCCGATTCACAACCCGACGCACAAACCTACTCAACCAGCGGGCAAAGCTACTCGAGGCACACTACGCCGGAGCAGTCCCGCTCGATCTGCTCCGCGACGAGCAACTCCGCATCAGTCGCGAGCTTGCCACCGTCGAGCAGCAGATAAACGCCAGCGACGACCACCACCGGCTCGTCCGTGACAACCTCCGGCGCGCCCTCGACCTCGCCCGCGATTGCCAGGCCGCCTACAGCAGCGCCCCACCACTCGTTAGGCGCCTGCTCAACCACGTGTTCTTCAACAAGCTCTACATCCTCGACGCAGACACGCTGCACAGCGAGCTGGCCTCGCCGTTCGACGTCTTGATGGCGGATGCTAACGACACCGCTGCCGCCGTCACCTCCGAAGAGACCACTCCGAATGACAGCGACCCCGAGGCCGATGGCCCCAGGGTCGCTGGTGTGAAAGAACCGATCTTGGTAGCGGGGGCAGGATTTGAACCTGCGACCTCCGGGTTATGAGCCCGGCGAGCTACCTGACTGCTCCACCCCGCGTCGCGGTCGGCAGTATACCAGCGGATGGAGGCCTTCTTGTGGGCGGCGCTGGGGTTTCTCGTGCTCGCGGCCGTCGCCGGGGCGGTGTTCGTCGGCGTGCAGGCGTGGCGCGCGTGGAGCGCGTTCGTCTCGCTCGCGGCGGCCGGCGGCGCCGCGGCGGAGGTCCTGGTGAGCCGTGCGGAGCGGCTCGCCGCCCGCGGCGAAGGCGCCGCCGGTCGCGCGGACGAGCTGCTGACGGCGGTCGACCGGCTCGAGCGGTCGCTTGCCCGCGCCCGGGTCCTGCTCGGCGCGGTCGGTGAGGCGCGCGCCCTGGTCGGGTCGATCCGCGACCTCGTCCCGCGCAAGTGATGCGCGTCGGGGCGATCGACCTGGGGACGAACTCCACCCGCCTGCTCGTCGCGGACGTGATCGACGGGCACGTCGACGAGGTCGAGCGCCGCCTGCGGATCACCCGGCTCGGCGAGGGCGTCGACGAGCGTCGGCGGCTGCTGCCCGTCCCGATCGCGCGCGTCCGCAACGTCCTCTCCGACTTCCGGCGGCTGGTCGAGGCGGCGGAGGTGCAACGGACGCTCGCGGTCGCAACCAGCGCCGTGCGCGACGCGGAGAACGGCGAGGCCTTCCTCGGCGAGATCGAGTGGAGCTACGGCTTCGCCACCCGGCTCCTCACCGGCGACGAGGAGGCCCGCCTGACCTACCGCGGCGTCGGCGCCGGGCGGGAGCTCGACCCGCGCACGCTCGTCGTCGACGTCGGCGGCGGGTCGACCGAGCTGATCCAGGCGGACTGGCACGTCAGCCTCGACGTCGGCTGCGTCCGGCTGACGGAGCGCTTCGGCGACGACGCCGACGCTGCCGGTGCCTACGTCGAGTCCCTGCTGCCGGAGCTCCGTGCTCCCGCGGCGATCGGCGTCGCGGGCACGGTCACGTCGCTCGCGGCGCTGGACCTCGGCCTCGTCGACTACGACCCGAACCGGGTGCACGGCCACCTGCTCACCGTGGAGGCCGTCGAGGAGCAGCTCGAGCGCCTCCGCGCCCTTCCGCTCGAGGCGCGCCGCAATGTCCCCGGCCTGGAGCCCGAGCGCGCGCCGGTGATCGTCGCCGGCGCCGCCGTCCTGCGCGCGGTGATGCACCGGTACGGCCTGGACGCGATCGAAGCGAGCGAGCACGACCTGCTGCACGGGGTCGCGCTGGCGGCGGCCGAGCTGCCCGAGCAGGCGGCGGACGGAGCCGCCGGGGCGGGGACATGGGGCGACGCGCCGCCCGGCGCCTACACCTGCTGCTAGACGAGCGAAACGGGCCGCAGCGCAGGCCGGCGGGCCACCGGGCGCGGGCGCTCGGGCAGGACCGGTCGCGGACCGAGCTCATTCCGATGCCGGGTCCGTCTCGTCCTCCGCGGGCGGCTCGTCCTCGGCGAGACGTCGCTGGACGACGGAGCGCGAGAGCACGCCGACCAGGCGTCCGTGCTCGAGCACGGGCGCCCGCTCGACCTCGGCCTCCTCGAGCAGCCGGTAGCCCTCGTCGAGCGGGAGGTCGGCCTCGAGAGTCAGTGCCGGCGCGTCGACCGCCTCCGTCACGGGCGTCGAGGTCGGGTCGAGCCCCTCGGCGACGACCCGGGAGACGAGCGAGTCCGCCGTCACGACCCCGACCAGCACCCCGGCGCCGTCGACGACGAGCACGGCGCGCACGTCCGGCCGGCTCAGGTGCCGTGCCGCCTCCTGGACCGACGACTCCACGTCGAGGGCGGCCGGGTCGGAGAGCATCCCGTCGCGGACGAGGCTCACGGGAACAGGCCTCTGGCATCGAGAGCCGCGGCCACCTCGCGGATGCCGGTGACGAGGGCCGCCTGGCGCAGGGTCAGGTCCTTGCTCCGGGAGAGCTCCCACACCCGGTCGAAGGCGTCGCTCATCTTGTCGGCGAGCTTCGCGCGGATGTCGTCGCGGTTCCAGAAGAGGCGCCCCAGGTCCTGCACCCACTCGAAGTACGAGACCGTGACCCCGCCGGCGTTCGTGAGGATGTCGGGGAGCACCGGGATCCCGCGCTCGGCGAAGATCGCGTCGGCCTCGAGCGACGTCGGACCGTTCGCGCCCTCCGCGATCATGCGCGCCCTCACGCGCGGCGCGTTCGCGGCGGTCAGCTGGTCCTCGAGCGCGGCGAGGACGAGGATGTCGCAGGGCAGCTCGAGCAGCTCCTCGTTCGTCAGATGCTCGCCCGGGAACGCGTCCAGCGAGCCGCTCCCCTGCTCGACCGCGTGCGCATGGAGGGCTGCGACGTCGAGCCCGTGCTCGTCGTGGATCCCGCCGGAGACGTCGGAGATCGCCGTCACGAGCGCCCCCCGTTCGGCGAGCTCGAGCGCAGCGACGCCGCCGACCTTGCCGAAGCCCTGAACGACGCAGCGAAGCCCCGACAGGTCCCAGCCGAGCCGCTCGCAGGCGCGCTCGATCACCATCACGACGCCTGCGCCGGTCGCCTCCGCGCGGAAGACCGACCCTCCGATCGCGATCGGCTTCCCGGTGACGATCTCCGGAACCGCATGGCCCACCTGCATCGAGTAGGTGTCCATCATCCAGGCCATCGTCTGCTCGTCGGTCGCCATGTCCGGTGCGGGGATGTCCTCCTGGGGCCCGATCACGGGGAGCAGCTCCGCCGTGAAGCGGCGCGTGACGGCCTGCAGCTCCCGGGCGGAGAGCGCGCGCGGGTCGCAGCGGATCCCGCCCTTCGCCCCGCCGTAGGGAAGGCGGAGCAGCGCGCACTTCCAGGTCATCCACATCGACAGGGCCGCGCACTCGCCGAGCGAGACCGCGGGGTCGTACCGGATGCCGCCCTTCGTCGGCCCGAGGACGCTCGAGTGCTGCACCCGGTAACCCGAGAAGACCGTTCGCCGGCCGTCGTCGAGCTGGACCGGGACGGCGACGATCACCGACCGCTCGGGAACGCTCAGCCGCTCGGCGACGGCGTCGCTGATCTCCGCGTGCGGGAGCGCCTGCTCGAACTGCGAGAGCGCCGTGTGGAAGAGCGGCGTCTCCCACTCGAGCGGCTCGCGCTCGGCCGGCAGCTGGTCGATCCCAGGCACGCGCGCAGTCTACGGAGAGCGGAGACCGGGCCGGATCGGATGAGCCTCGGCCCCGCCGAGCCCGCGCCGCCGCTCAAGGAACGGGCGGCAGGAGCCGATCCTGTCCGGGTCGAATCGAAAGGTTGCGAATGAAACGATCACTGAAGCTGAGCGCGCTCGTCTCGATCGTCGCCTACGCCGGCGGCGCAGTCGCGCTGCTCTGGCGCCGCAGCTGATCTCGCCCCCGGGCGCCGCTCGCTTTTCCCCCGGCCGTCCGTCAGACTCGCCGTCGTGACGACGGTTCTGATCGTTGTCGTGGTCGTCCTGGCGCTGCTGCTCGTGTGGGCGCTGACGTCGATCAAGATCGTCCGCGAGTACCAGCGAATCGTCGTCTTCCGGGTCGGCCGCTGCATCGGGACGAAGGGGCCCGGCATCATCGTCCTGATCCCGATCGTCGACCGACCCGTCTGGGTCGACCTCCGCGAGCAGTACCTGGAGATCCCGCAGCAGAGCGGGATCACGAAGGACAACGCGCCGATCTCGATCGATTTCATCGTCTTCCACCGGGTGGTCGACGCCGTCGACTCGGTCGTCAAGGTGCAGAACTTCGCGGGGGCGGCCGAGAACATCGCCGCGACGACGCTGCGGAGCGTCGTCGGCGACATGCCCCTCGACGACGTCCTCTCGAAGCGCGAGGAGATGAACCTGCTGCTGCGGGCGAAGCTCGACGAGGTCACCGAGCGCTGGGGCGTGAAGGTGACGAACGTCGAGGTCCGGGAGATCGTCCCGCCCCCCGGAGTGCAGGAGGCGATGACGAGGCAGATGTCCGCCGAGCGCACGCGGCGCGCGGTCGTGACCGAGGCGGAAGGCTCGAAGCAGGCCGCGGTGACGGTGGCCGAGGGCGAGAAGCAGGCGGCGATCCTCACCGCCGAGGGCGAGCGTCAGGCGGCGATCCTCCGGGCGGAGGGCTTCTCGCTCGCGCTCTCGAAGATCTTCGAGGTCGCCAGGACGGTCGACGCGAACACGATGAGCCTGCAGTACCTCGAGGCGCTCAAGCAGATCGGCAACTCGCCGGCGACGAAGCTCGTCGTCCCGATGGAGCTGACCGGCTTGCTCTCCAAGGTCACCGGGCTCGCCGAGTCGTCGTTCGGCGAGCGCGACGGGAAGACACCCTGACGCGGGATATCCTGGCCCCGGCCGGGGTGGCGAAACTGGTCATACGCGCCTGGCTTAAAACCAGGTGTCCCCACGGGGGCGTGAGGGTTCGAGTCCCTCCCCCGGCACCCACGTGGGGGAAACGGCCGGTTTCCCCCACGGGCCCCCTTCCCTGAGATCTCGCACCCCAGATTGCGAGGCATGCCGCGCCCGCCATGTCGGTCGCGGCGGCGAATGCCTTACACCTCGCGCCCCGGCTTCCGCAGACTCGCCGGCGTTTCCCCGGTGTGCCGCGCCATTCGGTCGCGGCGGCGGGAAACCGGCTTCCTCAGAGCGGGACGTCGGTCGGGAACCGCTTCGGGATCCGCTTCGGCGGCGTTCCGATCACGATTGCGATCTCGGTCCGGTCGGCGAGCAGGATGTCACGCGGGTTCCGCGTGTAGCGCTTGCCGTCGACGTAGACGACGATGCTGTCCGGCTTGCAGTACCCGCCGACGCAACGCGGGCTCAGGCGCACGTTCCACTCGGTGAAGAACTGGCCCAGCCGGTTCGGCTTCCGCGTCGAGGTCTCGGTGTGGAGCAGCCCGAGGTCGGCATGCGTGTGCAGCGGCGAGATGCACGCCGCCAGGCACCGGCGGATGCCGCCGTACGCCGTCGAGCCGTCGGGAAGCGGCCCGCTCTGGACGCCCGGGTCGTCCGTCTCGATGCCGATCCCCGCGGGAATCGTCACTGCCTTGCCGTTGACGAAGATGTCGAGATGGGTGTGAACGTGGTAGGTGAGGTGCTCGAAGAGCTCGGGGGTCAGGCCCGCTCTCCGCGTCAGGCGCATCGGGTCGGCCGGCGCCGGCCAGGGAGCCGCCCCGACGTGCGGGCGCGGAGCAGGAGCGACGCGCGTTCCCCCGTGGGCGACGGCCGCCAGCGACACGCCGCCGGCGAGCACGACTAGCGCGAGCAGCCTCGGGCCTCGAATCGCTGCCCTCCTAGGGGCCGGTGCCGGGGGCGTCCTGGGACAGCGGGACCCCCTCCGGGCCGTGGCCGCGATAGGCGTCGCGGAAGGTCGTGAAGGCCTTCTCGTCGAACCGCGTGCAGGTCGAGATCTTGCCGATGCCGTAGTAGTCGTCCTGGTAGTACCGGGCGGGGTCTCCGGTCCACGCGGTCAGCGCGATCTTGTTCCCGAGCCCCGCGATCGGCGTCCCGAGCATCCCCAGCGGGCTCTCGTTGTAGAACGCCTGCAGCTCGTCGACCGTCGAGGCGGGCACCTTCGGGCCCCACCAGATGATCACGCCGCCGTGCTCCTCGTTGTGCACCACCTGGCGCGGGTTGACCGCGTCCCGGTAGAAGCCCCAGACCGCCCAGAGCGGGTAGTGGCTCCCGGCCGACGGCGGGAAGGTCGCCCACTTGACCTTCGAGTCGAGCTTCGGCACGTCGAGGTGGAAGCCGCTCGGAACGCGCTGCTTCGGCGGGAGCGGCGGGACGCTCTTGAACGTGCAGCCCGCGGCCCGCATCGCCGCGGCGACGTCCTGGTCGGTGCTTCCGCCGACGTCGCCCGAGCTCTTCCCGCCGGCGAAGAGGACGATCAGGACGACGACGAGCCCGATGATCCCGGCCGCCGCGACGCCGTACAGGATCAGCCGCTGGCGTGCCGGGTCGAGCCCCTGGCGAGCCGCATGGCGCTGCTTCGGCGCCTGGACGCGGCGCGGCGGAGGCGGCGTGCGGGGCTTTTTCGCCACGGGCGCCGCAGGGTATCAAGCGATCAGGAGGGCGCCCTCGGCGAAGAAGTCCGTCACCGCAGAGCGCTCGAAGGCGACCGGGCACGGCGGCAGCGACTCGAGGAACGCGCGACCGTACGGCTGGGAGCGGACACGAGGGTCGAGAATCGCGATCACGCCCCGGTCCGAATGCGAACGGATCAGGCGGCCGAAGCCCTGGCGCAGCTGGAGCACGGCCGAGGGAAGCGAGTACTCCCGGAACCAGTCGCCTCCGTCGGCGTCGATCCGCTCGCAGCGCGCCTCGACGAGCGGCTCGCCGGGGGCGGCGAACGGGAGCTTGTGGATGACGAGCAGGGACAGGGACTCGCCGGGAACGTCGATGCCCTGCCAGAAGGTGGAGGTCGCGACGAGCACCGAGTCGACCTCGGAGCGGAACCGCTCCAGCAGCCGCTCGCGCGGCGCCTCCCCCTGGGCCAGGACCTCGAAGGGGACACGGGAGCGGATTCCGTCGGCGATCGCCGACAGCGCCCGGTAGGAGCTCGTCAACACGAGCGCCCGGCCCGAGGAGATCCGGCAGAGCGCCGCGATCTCCTCGACCGCACGAGCCAAGGCGTCGTCGGCGCGCGGGTCGGGGAGGCCTCGCGGCAGGTACAGAAGCGCTTGCGAGCGGTAGTCGTACGGCGATCCGACGGCCAGCTCGCGCGCATCTCGCAGGCCGAGCCGCCTGCGGACGAACGCGAAGTCCTCCCCCGCGCTCAGCGTCGCGGACACGAGCACCGCGGTCGGGCCGGCGTCCCAGAGCAGCTCCTCCAGCACCGGCGCCACGTCGACCGGGGCCCACGCGAGCAGGTCGCGCTCGGCCCAGACGACGCGATTGGCGTCGGGCTCCAGACAGACGCGCACGTCGACCGCGAGCCGGAGCGCGCGCCGGGCGACGGCGTCGACCTCGTCCTTCTTGCCGGTCAGCGCCGCCGCGAGCTCCGCGAGCCGATCGGCGAGCGCCTCCGCCGGCTCGGCCGGCACCTCCCGGATCCTTCGCCTGCCGGCAGGCGGCGCGACGCTCGCGAGCAGCCGCAGGCCGGCCGCCTCGACACGGTCGAGCGCACGCGCCGGAACGGGCAGCGCCGCCTCGCGGCACGCTCGGTCGACGTCGCGCAGCAGGCGGTGCAGGACCGACGCGCTGACGCGCCCGCCGAGCCACGTTGCAGCCGACTCCTCGAGGCGGTGAGCCTCGTCGAAGACGACCGCGTCGTGCTCGGGCAGCACGGCCGGGGCGTCGGTCCGGCTGCGCAGGCCGAGATCGGCGAAGTAGAGCGCGTGGTTCGTGATCACCAGCTCGGCGTGCGACGCGCGCTCGCGTGCCGCCTCGGAGAAGCAGGTGCCGGCGAAGGCACACAGCCGGCCGAGGCAGCGGTCCGCTCCGACGGCGATCTCGCCCCAGACGACCTCCGGAGGCTCGACGTCGAGCTCGGCCCGGTCGCCCGTCTCGGTCGCGTCGATCCAGCCGCGCATCGCGTCGAACGCAGCCGCGTCGGCCGGTCGGTCGAAGAGCTGCCCGCCGAGGAGCGCGAACCCCTGCAGCGCGTTGCGGCAGAGGTAGTTCTGCCTCCCTTTCAGGACCGCGACCTCGACCTCCCGCCCCAGCACTGCCGCCGCCACCGGGACGTCCTTCGCGAGCAGCTGCTCCTGCAGCGCCTTCGTCGCCGTCGAGACGACGACGCGCCGCCCGCAGTCGAGCGCCGGGATCAGGTACGCGAGGCTCTTGCCGGTGCCGGTGCCCGCCTCGGCGACGAGGTGCTCGCCGGACGCGAGGGCGGTCTCGACCGCCGAGGCGAGCATCGCCTGCTCGGCCCGCGCCTCGTACCCGGGCAGAACCTGGTCGAGGCGCCCGCCGGGCCCGAAGAGATCGTCCACGGCTCAAGCCTACGGACGCGAACGGTCGGAGGAACAGGCGTTCGCCCGGCGCGGGACAGGATTTCCGCTCCAAGCGAACTTTTTCGGCTTGACACCCTCGCCGAAGCTGGGTTAGTGTCCCGCGCGTCAGATCCGGTAAGCCCTCGGGCTCGCCGGATCTGGCTTTTTTTTCGGCCATTGCCGATACTCCGGTCTCCGCCCCACGAGACAGGAGATCACATGGGCTTCCTCGACAGGCTGCTCGGCCGGAAGAAGGACGAGGCCGCGCAGGGCATGCAGACCGCGCCCGAGCCGGCCTCGATGCCCGGAGCCGAGCCGCACGAGCATCCGCACGGCGAGGGCGAGCAGGCGCACGAGCACGAGGAGGAGTCGGGGGGAACGGCCTCCTAGCCTCCGGGATCGGGGGCGGGCCGCGGGCCTGCCCTCGATCCGTCCGACGCCGGCGCTAGCGTCTCTCGGCTCGGATGGTGATCGCAGCCTTCATCGCCGGTGGGATTCTCGGCGGGTTCGTCGTCTGGCTCGTCCTGCGTGAGCGGCTCGCCGCACATCGGCTGGCGCTCGGCGAGGTCGAGCAGCTGCGCTCGTCGTCGGCGAAGGTATTCCAGCAGACCGCGGGGTCTTTCCTCGACCTTGCCAAGGACAAGATCGAGGGAGTGGCGACGAGCGAGCTCCGGCCGATCAAGGAGTCGCTGCAGCTCTTCGACCGCAAGGTCGAGGAGCTCGAGCGTGCGAGACAGCGCGAGCGCGGTGCGCTCGCCCAGCAGATCCAGGCGCTCCAGCAGGGAGCGGAGCAGCTGCGCGGCGAGACGGCCGCGCTCGTGACCGCGCTCCGCGCGTCGGAGGTGCGAGGTCAGTGGGGCGAGCTGCAGCTGAGGCGAACCCTCGAGCTCGCCGGGATGCTGGAGCGGTGCGATTTCGTCGAGCAGCCGACCTCAGCGGGCGACGGCGGCTTGCTGAAGCCCGACGTGATCGTCCGGCTGCCCGGCGGCAAGAACATCGTCGTCGACTCGAAGGTTCCGCTGAAGGCGCTGCTCGACGGCCTGCAGGCGGCCGACGACGAGACGCGGAGCCGCCACCTGGACGAGTTCGTCCGGCACGTCCGCGAGCACATGCGCCGGCTGGGCGAGAAGGCGTACTGGCGGCAGTTCGTCCCCTCGCCGGAGTTCGTGGTGATGTTCCTGCCGTCCGAGAGCTTCTACCGGTACGCGATCGAGCGCGACGGCAGCCTGCTCGAGGTGGCGCCCCGGCAGCAGGTGATCTTCGCGAGCCCGACGACGCTGATCGCGCTGCTGATGACGGCGGCGGCCGCGTGGCGCGAGGAGACGCTGGCCGAGAGCGCCCGCGAGATCAGCGAGCACGGCCGTCTGCTCTACGAGCGGCTGGCGACCATGGGTGGGCACTTCGGCAACCTCGGCAAGCGGCTCGGCAAGGCGGTCGAGGCGTTCAACGACACGCTGGCGTCGCTGGAGTCGCGCGTGCTGCCGACCGCGCGCCGCTTCCCGGAGCTCGGCGTTCCGGCGAAGGCCGAGCTCGCCCCCGTCGCCCCGATCGACATCGCGGTGCGCTCGGCGACCGCGCCCGAGCTGGTGGAGGACGAGCCCGAGCGTCTGGGCCGCGCCGCGGGCGCGGCCTAGTAGCGAAGCAGCGCGCCGACGCCCTCGACCGGGTCGAGATCGGCGCGCGTCGTCACCGCGCAGATCTTGCCGCCGTTCGACAGCGTATGGTGGACGGCCAGATCGAGGCCGTGGTCGGTGGGCTCCATCCTCGTGCCGTCGAGCGGGCACGGTCCGTCGTCGACCGCCAGGCGTCCGCAGCTCGGGCAGCGCCACGCCGCGTGCTCGACGCCGTGCCGGTACAGGAGGAGCTCGACCCGGCCGTCCGACGCCGCCTCCAGCGTTCCTTCCCAGCCTGCTGCGGCGCGGCCGTCCCGGCCCGCTTCCTCGCGCCACCGCTCGACCGCCTTCTCCTCCTCGCGGGCGCGCCAGACCTCGAGCACCGGGGTGGCGGCGGCGAGCAGCTCTGCGGGCCCGGCATGGGCCTCCGCGGTCGTCCAGCCGACGATCGCGTCGCGGGTGGCGCGTGAGATCACGCCCTCGAACGCGGCGCGCGTGTCCTCCGTCGCGACGACGACGATCCGCTCGGAGCGCCGCCGGGCCCGCCGGTCGAGCTCATCGGCCACTGCCTGCAGGTGCTCGTGCACCAGATGCTCGATGTGCCGCTGGTAGTTCGCCTGCGACCAGCCGCCCTGCTCGTGGCGGCCCGGGCTCTCCTCGGTCCGGTCCGCGACCGGCTCGAGCCTGCCCGCGCGCAGGCGGTACAGCTCGCCGCGTTCCCTGCCGACCATGACCACGAGCGCGCCCTCGCCGCGCCCGACGAGCGGGACGAGCGGCGTCAGGTAGAGCTCGGTGTTGACCATGACGGCGTCCGGCACGGCCTCGGTCAGGGTCAGCGGCCGCCAGAGGTTGTCGAGCTCGGCGGTGAAGACCGCCAGGCCGTGCGCTCCGTCGCGGACGAGCTCCTGCTGCAGGTAGGTCCGGATGCGGTCGAGATCGGCCTTCAGGCCCTGGCGCTGGTCGTGCGTGAGGTCGTTGCGGTCGAGCTGCCTCGCAGCTTCGGCCAGCAGGGAGTTGACCCTCGTCTGGACGTCGCCTGCGGTCGGAGTCGTCGCCGGGTCGAGGTCCAGATACAGGCTGACCGCGACCCCTTTCGCGGCACGAAAGCCTGCGAGCTCACGCAGCGCGTCCCAGCTGATCGTCGCCGCCATGCCTGCTTCGCACCTTACCCACCCGGCCGCGATTTGCACGCGTAGAGCCCTACGCTGACGGCGTGCTCGTCAGGACGATCGGCCACGGGACGAGGGCAGCCGAGGAGCTGGTCGAGACGCTGCTCGCGGCCCGGGTCGGGACGCTGGTCGACGTGCGGCGCTTCCCTGGCTCGCGTCGGCACCCGCAGTTCAACCGCGGCGCGCTCCAGGAGGCTCTCACGCAGGCGCGAATCGCCTACGTCCACGTCGAAGAGCTCGGCGGGCGGCGCTCGGGCGAGCCGGGCGAGGAGCGGTTCGGCTGCATCCGCGTCGCCGCCTTCCGGAGCTACGCCGCCCGGATGGCGACCGAGCGGTGGCAGGCCGCGCTCGCCGGCTGCCTCGCCGAGCCGGATCCCTGCTTCATGTGCGCCGAGACCCTCTGGTGGCGGTGCCACCGCCGCCTGATCGCGGAGCTTCTCGCCGCCCGCGGGCACGAAGTCGTGCACCTGCTCGGCCCGGGACGCGCCGAGCCGCACCGCCCGGCAGCCGAGGCCGAGTATCGTGACGGACGTCTGTACCTGTGCGGCCGGGAGGTCGCGTAGCGCCCCGGAAGGTTCAGCCGACCCGGATCGTTTAATCAGGTGATGAGCGAGATTCGCGAGGTGATCGTGATCGGCGGCGGCCCGGCCGGGTACACGGCCGCGCTGTACGCTGCGCGCGCCAACCTGAAGCCGCTCGTGATCGAGGGCTTCCAGTGGGGCGGCCAGCTGATGATCACGAGCGAGGTCGAGAACTACCCCGGCTATCCCGACGGGATCATGGGGCCGGAGATGATGGCCGACTTCCGCCGGCAGGCGGAGCGCTTCGGCGCGGAGTTCGTCACCGACGACGTGACGAGGGTCGACTTCGGCGAGGAGCCGTTCCGCGTCTGGGTCGAGGAGACCGAGCACCAGGCCCGCACGGTGATCGTCGCCACGGGCGCGTCGGCGCGGTGGCTCGGCCTCGAGTCCGAGCGGCGACTGCAGGGGCGCGGGGTCTCGGCCTGTGCGACCTGCGACGGCGCGTTCTTCAAGGACCGGCACATCTTCGTCGTCGGCGGCGGCGACTCGGCGATGGAGGAGGCGCTCTTCCTGACCCGCTTCGGCAGCAAGGTGACGATCGTGCACCGGCGCGACGAGTTCCGGGCGTCGAAGATCATGCTCGAGCGGGCGCGCGCGAACGACAAGATCGACTTCGTCACGAACGCCGAGGTCGTCGAGGTGCTCGGCGAAGACCAGATCAGCGGCCTGCGCCTGCGTGACACGCAGACGGGAGAGACCCGCGAGGTCGACGCGGGCGGCCTCTTCGTCGCGATCGGGCACGAGCCGAACACGAAGCTCTTCCTCGACCAGCTCGACCACGACGAGAACGGCTACCTGGTGACGAAGCCGGGAACGACCGAGACCAACATTCCGGGCGTCTTCGCGGTCGGCGACGTCCAGGACCACGTCTACCGCCAGGCGGTGACCGCGGCCGGGTCCGGCTGCATGGGCGCACTCGACGCCGAACGGTTCCTCGCGGCTCGCGAGGGCCACCTGATGGCCGCCGAGGCCGCCCCGCGCGACTACTAGCGACCGGCGGTTCCAGCCGACTGCGCCAGTACCCTCGGCGCTCGTGGCCTCGGTCTGGATCGACCTGCTCGACCCGAGCGCCGACGAGCTGCGCGCACAGGCGCCGCGCGAGCTGGAGGAGAGCGCGCTCGCGCTGCTCCTCCGTCGGCCCGTGCACATGGACGAGCCCCGTCCGACGCTGCAATCGCACGGCGACTACGTCTTCGGCGTGTTCCTGACCGCGCAGTACGTCGAGGCGAAGCGGGAGATCTTCTACTCCGAGATCGACGTCGTGATCACCCACGAGACGATCCTCACCGTCCGCAAGACGCCGGAGCACTGCCCGCCGTTCGACGTCGAGCCCGTGAGGCAAGCGGTCAGGGAGACCGACCGGCCGGGGATGATCGCCTACCGGATCGTCGACGAGATCGCCGAGCGGTACCTCGATCTGGTCGACGAGCTCGACGACAAGATCGACGAGCTCGAGGACCTCGTCGAGTCGCAGCCGGCGGGACACACGCGCGCCCGGATCTCCGAGCTCCGCCACGCGATGCTGCACATTCGCCGGACCCTCGCTCCGATGCGCGACGCCGTGCGCCGCGTCGTCGACGACGTGGTCGAGGTCGAGGAGGGCGACGAGGTCTTCCCGAAGGAGGCGGAGATCGCGTTCAACGCGGCCTACGACAAGCTGCTTCGCTGCACGGACGGTCTCGAGCTCACCCGGGACCTGCTCGCCTCGGTGCGCGACTACTCCCAGGCGAAGATCGCGAACGACCAGAACGAGGTGATGAAGCGGCTGACCGTGGTCGCCTCGCTCCTGCTCCTCCCCACGCTGATCGTCGGTCTGTACGGACAGAACTTCGACCACATGCCGGAGCTGCACTGGTGGTGGGGCTACTACTACTCGCTCGGGGTGATCGTCCTGACGACCGTGGCGCAGGTCGCGTACTTCAGGTGGAAGCGCTGGATGTGACGGCAGCCGCCTGACCAAGGCGGGTCCGGCGGCGCCGGGTCCCCGAGCGGCACATGGCTACAGTGATCCGGTGCCGTTCTACATCTGCCCGAACTGCAAGGACCGCTCGATCGACGTCGACGGGTTCGAGGGGATGTCGACCCAGGCGGTCGCCTGCCGGCGGTGCGGCTTCGGCTTCCTGTTCGAGCTGATGGACGACTACTATCCCGGCCCGAACACGGGCCTCGTCGTCTGCGACCGGGAGGGCCGCATCCTCGCGTCCGGCCGCGGCGTCTTCGAGCTGACCGGCTGGGGCGAGGGCGACCTGATGGGCCACGACGTCGTGGAGGGGCTCGGCCTGAGCGGCTTCGAGGAGGAGAAGAACCCCGTCGCGCTGGCGCTCGAATGGGGCGTCCGGCGGCTTGGCGAAGAGCTCCAGCTGCGGACGAAGGCCGGCGTCGTCAAGCCCGTGATCGCGGATCTCTTCCCGGCGTACGACGCCGACGGCGGCCTGCTGGTGGCGCTGAGCCCCCGGGCGGGCTAGGTCAGACCCGGCTCGACGGGCAGAGGTCGCTGAGCACGCACTCCCCACATCGCGGCGCGCGCGCGATGCAGACGCGGCGCCCGTGCCAGATCAGCAGGTGCGGGAACACGCCCCAGTGCTCGCGGGGAACGAGCCGCTGCAGGTCGCGCTCGATCCGCACCGGGTCCTCCTGCCTGGTCAGCCCGAGCCGCTGTGAGAGGCGCCGGACGTGGGTGTCGACGACGATTCCCTGCGGCTCCCCGAGCTCGGCGGCGACCACGTTCGCCGTCTTGCGGGCGACGCCCGGCAGGCGGACGAGCTCCTCCAGACGGCGCGGGACACGGCCGTCGTGCTCGGCCAGCAGCATCGCCATCGTCCCGCGGATCGCCTTCGCCTTCTGCCGGAAGAAGCCGGTCGCGTAGATGTCGAGCTCGAGCTCCTCGGGCGGAACCGCGAGGTAGTCCTCGGGCCGGCGGTACTTCCGGAACAGCCGTTCCGTCACCCGGTTCACGTTCACGTCCGTCGTCTGCGCGGAGAGCATCACCGAGACGAGCAGCTCCAGGTCCGAGCCGAAGCGGAGCGCGATCGCCGCGTCGGGATGCGCCGCCGCGAGCCGCTCGACGATCGGGCCGATGCGCTCGCGTTTCGGCCCCACGCGCCGGCGGGCCTCCGCGACGAAGCTGCGCGGCATTACCGCTGGAGGTCGGGGCCGGCGCAGACGACGTCGAGCGCAGGACAGCCGGCGCACGCGAACTCGCTCGGCCGGGGCGGAAACGAGCCGGCCTGGATCCGCTCGATCGCCTCGGACAGCGCAGCCTCGAGCGCCGGGAGCTCCCCGCGCCGGAAGCGCGCGGCGACGAGATCCTCGGGCTGCTCGAGGAACTGGTAGACGACCTCGACCTCCTCGGCGCCCGCACGGAAGCACGCGATCGCGTACACGAGCCGCTGCAGCCGGTACTCCGACTCGACCACCTCCGCGGGCACGGCGCCGTCGAGCACGTTCGACTTGAAGTCCACGACGAGCGCCGTCGCGCCGTCGACGTGGTGGACGTCCAGGAAGCCGTGGAAGAGGACGCCGTCGTGCTCGAACGCGAACGGCCGCTCCGAGGTCGCACCGGGAAGCGCCGCGATTCGGCTCGCCAGCATCGAGCCGCAGTACGCGTCCACCAGCGAGGCGACCCGGGCGAGATCCTCGGCGGTGGCGTCCGGATACCAGGTGCGCACCTGCCCGGTCGGCGGCGACGCGGGGGCGGCGAGGTCGATCGTCTCCAGCAGGCGATGGACGGCGTCTCCGAGCTCGGTGGCGGCGAGGCCCGACCGCGCCTCCCCATGGCCTGCACCGTCGCGCGGCCGCAGCCCGGCGAGGCGTTCGGCGTAGAACCGGTACGGGCAGCGCTCGAAGAGAGCGAGGGCGCTGTACGACAGCCGTCGCACCCGCTCGACCGGCGGCGGAGCGACCGGGGCGAGAGGCGGCAGCGGCGGGACGGTCGGAGCGGGCGGCGAGGCCTCGGCGTCGAACAGGCTGAGCTGGCGATCCTCGGCGGCAGGCGGCTCGTCGCGCTGCTCGTCCACGTCGGCGGCGAAGCGGTCGACGCGGACGACCACGCGCGCGTCGTCGCGGACGACCTCCCCGTCGGCGAGCTCGGCGAGCCCGAGCCGGTCGAGCACCCAGGCGATCGGGGTGGCGGACTCCCGCCGCTCCGGATCGACGGAGCCCGCGACGATCAGGCGGTCGATCGCCCGCGTCATCGCGACGTAGTAGAGCCGGAGCCGCTCGGCCTCCTCGGCCCGCTCCTCGGCGCTCCGCACCTCGTCGTACTCGAAGGCCGGCTTGCGCTTGCCCGTCGCCGGGTCGACGACCTTGAAGCCGAACCGGCCGTCCGGCAGGCAGATGATCTCCTCGCCGCTCGGCCTCGGCCGGTCGCGGCCGGCGTCGGCGACGACGACGACCTTGAACTCCAGCCCCTTCGCGGCGTGGATGGTCAGGAGACGGACGGCACCGGCGCCCTCTTCCTCCGCCACCGCCTCCAGCTCCCGCACGCCGGCCGCGTCCTGCTCGAGCACGAAGCGGACGAACCCCTCGACGTCCGGCCCGCGGAGCTCCTCGTACGAGCGTGCGAGGCGGGCCAGCTTGCGCAGGTTCGCGTACCGGCGCCGCCCGTCCCACTGCGCGAGCACGGCGAGGTCGTAGTCGTGCTCGACGACGATCTGCTCGCAGAGGCGCTCGAGCCCGACCGAGACGGCCAGCGCGGCCAGCCGGTCGTAGCGCTGGCGGAACGCCTGGAACAGGCGCGCGTCGTGCTCGTCCAGGCCGGCGGGCAGCCCCTTCTCGATCCCGGTGAAGAGCGGCCGGCGCGGCGCAGCCCGGCGGAGCAGGACGAGCGCGTCGTTCGAGACGCCGACGAAGGGCGAGGCGAGGACGGTGACGAGCGCCTCGTCGTCGTAGCGGTTGTGCAGCAGCCGGAGGTACGCGAGCAGGTCGACGACCTGCTGCTGCCCGAAGTAGCCCCGGCCGGTCGCGCGGTACGTCGGCAGGCCGGCAGCCCGCAGCTCCTCCTCGTATAGCTCCGCGTCGGTGCCGGCCGCGAACAGGAGGACGATCTCGCCCGCGGTCGCCTCGCCGGACTCGACGATCTCGCGCACGCGGCGCGCGACCGCCTTCGCCTCGCCGCGCCGCCATCCGATCCCGGAGCCCCGGTAGCTCGCCTTGTCGGTCACGAGCAACTCGACGGCGGGACCGGACGCCGGGTCCGGGAACCGGCCGGCCGCGACCAGCCGCCGGAACTCGTCGCCGAACGCGGATGCGAACAGGTGGTTGACGACGGCCAGCACCTCCGGCCGCGAGCGCCAGTTCTGCGTCAGGGGCAGGACGTCGCCGACCAGCGCCCGGCGCTCCTTGAAGACCTCGACGTCGGCGTGCCGGAACCGGTAGATCGACTGGAACTCGTCGCCGACGAAGAAGAGCTCCTCCCTGGCGACGAGGTCGATCAGCTCGCACTGGAGACGGTTCGTGTCCTGGAACTCGTCGACGCAGACCTGCCGGAAGCGCAGCTGCTCCTGCTCCCGGATACTCGGGTGGTCGCGGAGCAGGTTCCGTGCCCGCAGCTGGAGGTCCTCGAAGTCGACCGCCGACTCGCGGTCCTTCGCCGCCTGGTACGAGCGCTCGAAGGCCTGTAGCAGCTCCTGCAGCAGATCGCGGTCGCGCGCGGCCACGGCGTTCAGCGCCGCCTGCTCGACCGCCAGCCTGGCCTGCTCGTAGTCCTCGTCGCCCTTGACGGCGTAGCCCGAGAGCTCGAGCAGGAGCTCCGGGGCCGGCTTCCGGTCGAGAAGCTCGACCAGGCGCGCCGCCTCCGCGGCATTCGATGCAGCGGCGGCAGCCCGAAGCTCCGCGACGCTCCCCTCCATCCCCGCCTCGTCCCCGAGCGACAGCGCGAGCGGGCGGCCCGCGGAGCGCAGCGTCTCGTACACGCCGGTCAGCATGCGCCGCAGCCCACGGGAGCCGTACGTCGAGAGCAACGCGAGGCGCTCCGGCTCGCCGCGGGCGCAGAAGGCGGTCAGGGCCTCGTCGAAGGCCTCCGCGCGCAGGACCGCCGCCTGGCTCTCGTCGAGGACGCGGAAGCGCGGATCGAGCCCGGCCGCGAACGGATGCTGCTTGAGCAGGCGCAGGCAGAAGCCGTGGATGGTCGAGATCCAGGCGCCGTCGAGGTCCCGGGTCAGGTCGGGCCGGCCGAGGCCGGCGAGCCGTGCGCGGATCCGGGCTCGAAGCTCGGCGGCGGCCCGCTCGGTGTAGGTGATGACGAGGATCGAGCCGACGTCGACGCCGGCGTCGACGGCGCGGACGAACCGCTCGACCAGCACCGTCGTCTTGCCGGTTCCGGCTCCGGCGGAGACGAAGACGAGCCCCGGCGCCTCGATCGCGGCGTGCTGCTCCCGGGTCACGGGCGAAACGGCCGGTTTCCGCCGCGGGCCCCCTTCCCGAACCCCGTTCGCACCCGAGTCGCGGACGTGAGCCGCGCCCGCCGTGTCGGTCGCGGCGCCGGACAACCCTGCGTCCGGCAGTGCCTGAGAGCCGCTCACGCCCGTCTCACCCGGCACATCGGGCCCAGCTCGCACCAGGTCGGGCAGGATCCATCGCGCGGGTCGTGCTGCACGTCGCCGGCTCGGATCCGGGCCACGATCGCCCGGGCGGCTTCCTCGGCCCGGCCGACCTGGCCCCAGAACTCGTCTTCGCCCACGTAGTCCCGGGACGAGAAGCCGGGCAGCCCGTCCTCGCGCGCGGACGCGCGCAGCAGCCCGCGCGCCTTGCGGTCGCCGGCCAGCGGCCGGTAGAGCCCGCCGAGCGGCTCCACGCCGACGAGATCGCGCAGCACGAGCATGTACAGCGGGATCTGCAGGCGCAGCTCCCGGTCGATCTCGGCGGCGGAGTGCGCCTTCTTCCCCGACTTGTAGTCCCAGACGACGCCGCGCGCGGCGAACGGATCGAGGTCGATCCGGTCGATCTTCCCCGACAGCCGGACCGTTCCCAGGTCGAGCCCGCGCTGCAGCTCGGGCGCCGAACGCTCGGACCCGAAGGAGACCTCGAACCTGCGCGGCACGAGCGGCGCGTCCGACTCCGCCTCCGCCCTGATCAGGCCCTCGAGGTCGCGCCAGAGGCCCTGCTCGAGCTCGTTCCGCTGGAGGTCGGTGAGCTCGAGGCGCGACTCGGCCCCGCCGGCGAGCGCCTCGGACAGGCACTCGCGCATGAAGGCCAGCGCCTCGTCGAGCCGGTCCGGCGGCACGCGCTCGGAGTCGAGTCGCTTCGGCAACCCCGAGAAGAACTTGAACAGCGCCTGGTGCGCGATCGAGCCGCGCATCCGCGCGTCGACCTCGGCGTCCATCGACTTCGGCTCGAGCAGGCGCTCCACGAACCAGATCGACGAGCAGCCCGTGAACGACTCGAGCTCGGTCACTCCGAACACGCTCTTCGCGCGCAGCTGCTCGAGCACGGCCGGGTGCGTCAGGCGCGTCGGCCGGTCGAACGCCCGCTGCGCCCGGCCGAGCCGCCGCTCCCAGCCGTTGGCCAGCGCGACGGCGTCGGCGCTCGCCCGGTCGCCGGTCGAGAGCCAGGCGACGGCCCGGAGCCGTTCTCGCTCGCTCGGCGCCGCGTCGACCGGCCAGACGAGCTGCGACAGGGGCCGCCTCCTCGTCCAGCGGGTCACGTCCTCCTCGCGGAGCAGCGCCCGGACGTCGTCCCAGAACGGGCTCGGCTGCCGCGGCGCGCCGTCCTCGGTCGCCGCCTCGCGAACGAGGTACAGCCGCCGCGACGGCCGGGTGCACGCGGTGTAGAACAGGTACCGAGCGCGCGACACCGGATCCGCACGGGCGAGGCGGGCACGACCGTCCAGCTCGCGCCGGAGGTCCTCGTCCAGGAAGGGGGACGGCTGCGTGCGCTGCGGCAGGACCCCTTCCTCGAGGCCGAGGACGAAGACGACCTCGGCGCGCCGGGTCCGAGCGCGCAGCAGATCGACGATCGGCACGTGCCCCTCGCGGGGAGGGCCGACCGGTACCGGGGCCCGCTCCAGCACGGCCGCGAGCTCCTCGACGGTCAGCTCGCCGCCGAGCTCGAGCCAGTCCTCCAGCTCGTCGCACAGCGCGAGCGTCGCCTGGTAGGCGCGGAGGTCGAGCCGTGCGGCCTCGGTGGCAGGCGGCGCGTCCACCCCGTATGCGGCGCGAATCATTCCGGCGGCCAGCTCGCGAACGCCTGCGACCGTCGAAGAGGCCGCGCGCAGCCGGTCGAGGAACGGCAGCGGCTGCCCGCGAAGCTTCAGCGTCTCCGCCTCGAGCCGCTCCGGCGAGCGAACTCCGCGGCCGCGCAGCCGCCCCTCGAGGAAGTCGGCATGCGCGCGAGGGATGCCCGAGAACGCCGACCGAACGAAGCCGAAGAGCTCTCGTCTGCCCCCGCCGAGCCAGGCGAATCGCAGGAGCGAGAGCAGCGATCGGCCGAATGGGAGCTGGTCGAGCCGGAGCGTGCCTTCCAGCGCGTACGGAACGCCGAGCGACCCGAAGGCGGCCTCGAGCGGCGCGCGCAGCCGCTCGAGCGAGGGGCAGACGACCAGGATCTGCTCGGGAGCCGTCCCGGCCCGCAGCAGCTGGAGGATCTCGTCCGCGGCGAGCTCGAGCGTGGCACGGGTCCCGGCAGCCTCGAGAAACCGGATTGCCCCCTCCGACGGGGGCGCCGGCGGGACGACATCCTCGAACAGCGCGCGCTCGAGGTGGGCCAGCGCCGGGTGGGCGTAGTCCGCGTACCTCGGCGGCAGCTCTTCGATCCGCCCGTCCGCCAGCCGGGCGAGGTCGTTCGCCGTTCGCTCGAGCGACGCGAACGCGGCGCGGCCCGGCTCGTACGGGAGCGAGACGGTGACGTCGACGCGGCCGGCGAAGGCCTCCAGGAGCCGCCACTGAGCGGCGGTGAGATCTTCGAAGCCGTAGGCGTACACCGGCCGCCCGTCCCACGCGGCGAGCTCTCCCGCGATCCGGTCGGCCGCCTCGCGGCGCTGCCGCTCGCGGTCCCACAGCTCGAGCCGCTCGAGCTCCTCGCGATAGCGCCGGTGCAGCTCCGCGAGGTCGCCGTCCAGGTCGGCCGGATCGAGCAACCCCGACTCGAGCTCGGCGATCGCGATCCCGAGCGCGTCGGCGAACCCGGCAAACCGAGCCGACTCGCCCAGACCGTCGAGCCGCGTGTCTCGAGCGACGCGGCGGAGGACGAGCGAGCGCTGGGCGTCTCCGATCACGCGGCGCCGTCGCCCGCTGCCCGCCGCGATCGCGGCGAAGACGTCGTCGAACGTCCCGATCGATCCTCCGAGCAGGGCGCCCGTGCGCCCGAGCAGGTCGCGTTCCACGCGCTCGACGTCCGACCGGTTCGGCACGATCAGAACAGGCTCGCGCGGCAGATCCACCAGGTACCGCTCGAGAAGCGACGCGACCTTGCCCGCATTCGCCGGCCCGGCCAGGAGCGTCAAGGCCATCGACCCATAGTAGTGCGGGCACTTGACGATCCCCTCGGGCGGAACGAGCCGGTTTCGAGGAACGTGCGGGAAATTCAGGCGCCCGCCACCTGCCGGCAGAGAAACGGGCGGGAGCGGACTGCGAGGGTAAACGCGTGCCCGGCGCCGGGCGGCGCCGGGCACGCGAGGCTAGGCGGCTACGGCCTTCGGCCGGCGGCCGCGGCGGGCGGTCGCACGCCCAGGCATCCCGGTCGCGCACGAATCACAGAGATCCGCCTCCTTGGCGCCGCGCCGAGCGTCGGAAAAGGTCAGGCGCAACGTCGCGCCTTTTCCTTCGTCCACTTCCTTGCCGCAGTTGTCACAGACGAGCACTGTCTTTCTTGCCATGAATCCCCCTTGCATGTGTCCAACTTTTCGCCGCCATGGTAACGGAAATGGAACCGAAATACGATCGATGATTCGCGTCGAGAATTCGACATCTGTCAACGTTTGACTATGCCCGTCGTCGGGCACGTCCGCGACACCGTGCGACTGCGACGCTCCGATTGCTCCAGACCGGGGATCCGCCGCGTGCGTCGCGGACGCGGGTTCGTGTACGTGGACGATCTCACCGAGAGCCCGATCTCCGATGCCCAGACGCTGGCGCGCATCGCGACGCTCGCGGTCCCGCCGGCCTGGCGCGACGTCTGGATCTGTCCCCACCCGAACGGGCACATCCAGGCGGTCGGAACGGATGCCCGCGGCCGCAAGCAATACCGCTACCACGACCGGTGGCGCGCGCGGCGCGACCAGGAGAAGTTCGACAAGATGCTCGAGCTCGCGCGCCGGCTGCCCGCGCTTCGTCAGGTCACCGGACGCCACCTCCTCGACGCCGAGCCGTCGCGGCGGCGGGTCCTGGCCGGCGCCGTCCAGCTCCTCGATCGCGGCTTCTTCCGGATCGGCAGCGAGGAGTACGCCAACGAGAACGGAACGTACGGCCTGGCGACGATCAGGAAGTCGCACGTCACCCTCCATCCCCGTAGCCGCCTCGTCTTCGACTACACGGCCAAAGGCGGGAAGCGGCGCCTCGAGTCGATCGTCGACCCGCTCGTCTACGGGCTCGTCGCCGAGCTCAAGCGACGCCGCGGCGGCGGGGACGAGCTGCTCGCCTACAAGGAGCACGGGCGCTGGGTCGACGTGCGCTCGGAGGACATCAACGCGTACATCAAGGCCGTCACGGGCGGCGACTTCAGCGCGAAGGACTTCCGCACGTGGAGCGCGACCGTGCTGGCCGCGGTCGGCGTCGCGGTGACCGGTGAGGCGGTCAGCTCCATGGCGGCGCGCAGGCGAGCGGTCAACCGCGCGATCCAGGAGGTGTCGTTCTACCTCGGGAACACGCCCGCCGTCTGCCGCGCGTCGTACATCGACCCGCGCGTGTTCGACCTGTTCGACGCGGGCGTGACGGTCGCCGGCGCGCTCGACGCGCTCGGCGAGGTCGACCTCGGGGAGCCCGCGACTCAGGGGCCCGTCGAGGCTGCGGTCGTGGAGCTGCTCGGCGGCCGGGCGCGGGCGGGCGCTCGGCGGGCGGCCTGACACAATCACCTCGTGGACACCTCGACGATCGTCGTGCTCGAGGGTGACGACACGGGCCAGGAGCTGCTCGAGGAGGCGTTGCGCGTGCTCGCCGCGGACACGATCGGGATCGAGCTCGCCTTCCCGCGCTTCGACCTCTCGCTCGAGAGCAGGCGCTCGACGGCGAACCGCGTCGTCCACGAGGCCGCCGAGGCCGTCCGGCGGTCGGGCCTGGGGCTGAAGGCGGCGACGATCACCCCGGAGGGCCGGGACGACGTCGGCTCGCCCAACCGCATCCTGCGCGAGGAGATCGGCGGGCGCGTGATCGTCCGGACCGGCCGGCGGATTCCCGGGGTCGTGCCCTTCGGCGGGGTGCACGCGCCGATCTCGGTCGTGCGGATGGCGGTCGGCGACGCCTACGGCGCGAAGGAATGGCGCGAGGGAGACGGCGACGACGAGGTCGCCTACAGAACGGAGCGCATCGAGCGCCGGATCTGCCGCGCGGTCGCGGAGTTCGCGTTCCGCGAGGCGGAGCGCTCCGGCGCCAGGGTCTTCGGGGGGCCCAAGTACACGGTCAGCCCGACCTACGAGGGGATGCTGAAGGAGGAGATGGACGCAGCGGCCGCGCGTCATCCGGAGGTGCCCTACGAGCCGCAGCTGATCGACGCCACCTTCGCCCTGCTGATCGCGTCGACGGGCGACCCGCTGGTCATCCCGGCGCTGAACCGCGACGGCGACATCCTCTCCGACCTCGTCCTGCCCCTGTTCGGCTCGATCGCCGGCGCCGAGTCGCTGGTGGTCGCCTTCGGCGAGGACTTCGAGCCCGACGCCCTGATGGCCGAGGCGGCGCACGGGACCGCGCCCTCGCTCACCGGCAAGAACGTGGCGAACCCGATGGCGATGATCCTCGCCGGCGCGGCGCTCCTCGGCTATGCCGGGGCGGCCGCCGCCCAGGCGGGCCGGGCGATTCGGGAGGCCTGCCTCGAGGCGGTCGCGGACGGAGTGCGCACCGCCGACCTCGGCGGGCACGTCGGCACGACCGAGTTCACGGACGAGGTGATCCGCAGGGTCCGCTCGAAGCTCGAGGTCTGGTCGACGATCTAGACGCGCGGCCTCGTCGATTCCTTGACCGCGGCCATTCGTAGCGCGGCCGCGATGCCGAACGCGCCGGACTCCCAGGCCTCGAGGAAGACGCTGGCGACGTCCGGGTCGAACTGGGTTCCCGCGCAGCGGTCGAGCTCCTCGACCGCCTGCTCGGGCGGCATCGCCGGCCGGTACGGCCGGTTGGAGGTCATCGCGTCGAAGGAGTCGACGACCGCGAGGATGCGGGCCTCGAACGGAATCTCTGCCGCGGCCCGGCCGCTCGGGTAGCCGTTCCCGTCCCAGCGCTCGTGGTGGTAGAGCACGCCGGGGAGCGCCGGGCGCAGGGCGTCGTCGAGCACGACGAGGCGTGCGCCCGCCTCCGGGTGGCGCCGCATCTCCTCCGTCTCCGCCTCCGTGAGCGGCCCCGGCTTGTTCAGGATCGCCTCCGCGACGGTGAGCTTGCCGACGTCGTGCAGCGCACCGCCGAGCTCGAGCGCCGTGAGGCGGGCCTGGTCGCAGCCGAGCGCGGCCCCGACGACGTGGGCCATGCGAGCGACGCGGGCGCTGTGGCCCTTCGCGTAGGGGTCGCGTGCTTCGATCACCTCTGAGAGGGCGAGGAGCGCACTCACGGCCAGCCTGTTTTCGCCTCGCCGGGCGCGATCCCTCTTTCGGGTGATGCCCGCATGGCCCTTTCGGGGGAGAGGCGCTTCCGCCCTCCCCGGCGGCCCGCCCGTCACAATGGCCTCGTGTTCCAATCGATCGTCGACGCGGTCTCGGGCTCGGCCTGGACCTACGGGATCATCTTCGGCGTCGCCGCGCTGGATGCGTTCTTCCCGGTCGTTCCGAGCGAGACGGTCGTGATCACCGCCGCAGTGCTGGCCTCGCAGGGAGACGGCCTGCGGATCGAGCTGATCATCCCGGCTGCGGCGATCGGAGCAGTCTGCGGCGACAACGTCTCGTACTGGCTCGGCCGTACGCTCGGCGAGCGCATCGCGGAGAAGCTGTTCGCGGGGGAGCGGCGCAAGCAGCTCGACCGGTTCCACCGCCTGCTCGAGGAGCGAGGCGGCTACCTGATCATCATCGGGCGCTTCATCCCGGGCGGGCGAACTGCCGTCACGTTCGCAGCCGGCAGCCTGCACTGGCGGTGGCGGCGGTTCATGCCGTTCGACGTGGCGGCGGGCTTCGTCTGGGCCGCGTACGCGTCGCTCCTCGGCTACATCGGCGGCAAGGCGTTCGAGCACAGCACGTGGAAGGGACTGCTCGTCGCCTTTGCGGGAGCGGTGCTGATCACGGGCGCGATCGAGGGCGTCCGCTGGTATCGGAAGCGGGCAGCGGCGCAATCCTGACCACCCGCGGAATAGAGTTGAGCCGGTGAGGATCGGCGTTCCGAAGGAGACGGCGGAGGGCGAGCGCAGGGTCGCGCTCGTGCCGGAGGTGGTCGCCCGACTCGTCGAGGCGGGCCACGAGCTTGCGGTCGAGCGCGGCGCCGGAAGCGCCGCGTCGTTCGAGGACGGCGCGTACGAGGAAGCCGGGGCGGCGCTCGTCGAGTCGGCCTGGGACGCCGAGGCGGTGGTCAAGGTGCAGGGGCCCGACGCCGACGAGACGAGCCGCCTGCGCCGCGGCGCCGTCCTGATCGGGTTCCTCCAGCCGCTCACCGACCGCGCGGCGATCGAGCGGCTCGGCGCCCAGGGCGTGATCGCCTTCGCGATGGAGTCGATCCCGCGGATCACGCGGGCGCAGGCGATGGACGCGCTCTCCTCCCAGGCGACGGTCGGCGGCTACAAGGCGGCGCTGATCGCAGCCGACCGCCTCCCCCGCTTCCTGCCGATGCTGACCACCGCCGCCGGCACCGTCCAGCCCGCGAAGGCGCTCGTCCTCGGCGCGGGCGTCGCCGGTCTGCAGGCGATCGCGACCGCACGACGGCTCGGCGCGGTCGTCCACGGCTTCGACGTCAGGCCGGCGGTCAAGGAGCAGGTCGAGTCGCTCGGCGCCAGGTTCCTCGACCTCGGCGTCCGCGGCGAGGAGACGGCCGGCGGGTACGCGACCGAGCTGACCCCGGAGCAGCAGGCGCAGCAGCAGGCCGAGCTCGAGAAGCGCCTGCCCGACTACGACGTCGTGATCACGACCGCGGCGATCCCGGGCCGGCCGGCGCCGAAGCTGATTCCCGCCTCGGCCGTGCAGGCGATGCGACCCGGCTCCGTGATCGTCGACCTCGCCGCCGAGACGGGCGGCAACTGCGAGTTGACGGTGCCCGGAGAGGAGGTCGTGCGCGACGGCGTCCTGATCGTCGGCCGGCTCAACCTGCCGAGCGAGATGCCCTACCACGCGAGCCAGCTCTATGCCCGCAACGTGCAGGCGCTGCTCCAGCACCTCGCGCCCGAGGGAGAGCTCGTCCTCGACTTCGACGACGAGATCACGGCGGCGGCGTGCGTGACGCGCGAGGCGGAGGTGACCGCATGAGCCTGGTCGCGAGCGTCAGCGGCGGCTTCCTGCTCCAGCTCACGGTGCTGATCCTCGCCGCCTTCCTGGGCGTGCAGGTGATCTCGAAGGTGCCGACGCTGCTGCACACGCCGCTGATGTCGGGGACGAACGCGATCCACGGGATCGTGCTCGTCGGAGCGATCGTCGTCGCCGGCGTCCCCGGCCAGCCGACGTGGCTGCGCGTGATCACGCTCGCGGCCGTCGCACTCGGGACGGGCAACGTCGTCGGCGGGTTCGTCGTCACCGACCGGATGCTCGAGATGTTCAAGCCGAAGCGGAAGCGGCAGGCGGACGAGGCGCCGGAGCAGGGCGAATGAGCCGGCAGGACTGGATCTACCTCGCCTACCTGGTCACGATCGTCTCCTTCATCGTCGCGCTGCAGTTCCTCTCCCACCCCGCCCGCGCGCGGTACGGGAACTGGGTCGGCGCGTTCGGGATGGCGGTCGCGCTGGTCGCCACCTTCTTCACCGCCCACCTGACCAACTACGCCTCGATCCTGATCGTGATGGCGATCGCGGCGCCCGTCGGGGCCTATGCGGCCCGGGCCGTGAAGATGACCGCGATGCCGGAGATGGTCGCGCTGTTCAACGGCGTCGGCGGCGGGGCGGCGGCGCTGATCGCGCTCGCGGACTTCCACAACACGATCCCCGACCCGGGGCGGCTGAGCGCGAAGGAGTCGATCTCGGTCGTCCTCTCCGGGCTGATCGGAAGCGTCTCGTTCGCGGGCAGCATGATCGCCTTCGCGAAGCTCCGCGAGCTGATCGGCGGCCGGCCGATCACCTATCCCGGCCAGCAGCTCGGGAACATGGGCCTGCTGGTCGCGCTGGTCGCGATCGGGATCGTGATCGTCGCCGGGCCGCAGAAGATGTACCTGCTGGGCGTGATCGTCGTCGGCGCGCTCCTCTTCGGCGTCCTGTTCGTCCTGCCGATCGGCGGCGCGGACATGCCGGTCGTGATCTCGCTCCTGAACGCGTTCACCGGTGTCGCCGCGGCCGCGACCGGGTTCGTGCTCGACCAGAACGTGCTGATCGTCAGCGGGATGCTGGTCGGCGCCTCGGGCACGCTGCTCACGCTGATGATGGCCCGCGCGATGGGGCGGTCGGTGGCGAACGTCTTCTTCGGAGCGTTCGGAAAGCTCCAGGTGGCCGCCGGTCCCGAGGGGGCCGCCTCGAACGGCACCGTCCGCTCGGCGACGGCGGAGGACGTCGGCGTCATGCTCGCCTACGCCGACCGCGTGATCGTCGTGCCGGGGTACGGGCTCGCGGTCGCGCAGGCGCAGCACACGGTCCGGGAGCTGGCCGACGAGCTCGAGAAGCGAGGCGTCGAAGTGAAGTACGCGATCCACCCGGTCGCGGGTCGCATGCCCGGCCACATGAACGTGCTGCTCGCCGAGGCGAACGTCCCCTACGACCAGCTCGTCGAGATGGAGGACATCAACCCCGAGTTCGAGCGCACCGACGTCGCGCTCGTGATCGGCGCCAACGACGTGACGAACCCCGACGCCCGCTCGAACCCGGGCAGCCCGATCTACGGCATGCCGATCCTCGACGTGGACAAGGCCCAGAACGTCGTCGTGCTCAAGCGCAGCATGCGACCCGGCTTCGCCGGCGTCGACAACCCGCTCTACACCGAGCCGAACACGCAGATGCTGTTCGGCGACGCCCGCGAGTCGGTCGTCAAGCTCGTCCAGGCCGTCAAGAGCCTGTGACTCCGCTCTTCACGCGGCGCCACGTCGAGGAGGCGGTCTCGCCCGAGCGCGCGGTCGAGGCGGTGCGCGAGGCGTTCCTGGCCTACGCGCGCGGCGACTGGACGATGCCGCCCAAGGTGTACGTGCCCGCGTACCCGGCGGGCGACTTCCGGGCGATGCCGGCGCTCGGGGGCGGGCACGCCGCACTGAAGTGGGTCACCTCCTTTCCGGGCAACCCGGCGCGGGGCTTGCCCACGGTGACGGGTGTCGTGCTGGTCTCGGACGCGGCCGACGGACAGCTCGTCGCGGTCCTCGACGCGGCGGCGGTGACCGCGCTCCGGACCGGCGCGGCGGCGGTGCTGGCCGCCGAGACGCTGGGGCGGCCGGGCACGGCCGCCGTGGTCGGCGCGGGCGTGAACGGCAAGGCGGCGGCGCGCACCTTCCTCGCCCGCGGGCAAGAGGTCCTGCTCTGGGACACGGACCGCGCGCGGGCGGAAGCGGCGGCGGACGAGCTCGGTGCGCACGTCGCCTCGAGCCGCGAGGAGGCGCTCGCCGCCGACCGGATCGTGACGATGACCCCCGGACACGAGCTCGTCCTGCCCGAGGGCTCGCTCCGACCCGGTCAGCACGTCAGCCTGATGGGCGCCGACGGCCCCGGCAAGGCCGAGATCGCCGTCGCCGAGCTCGCCCGCGGACGCGTCTTCTGCGACGACTGGGAGCAGGCGAGCCACAACGGCGAGCTCGCGCACGCGGTCGCGGCGGGCGAGGCCCGGCGCGAGGAGGTGACCGAGCTCGGCGCCGTCCTCGCCGGGACGGCGCCGGGCCGGCAGTCGGATTCGGAGATCACCCTGTTCGACAGCACCGGGCTGGCGATCCAGGACCTCGCGATCGCGCTCGCGGCGCTCGAGCGCGCCGGCGAGCTCGATCTGCCGCAGCTCGAGCTCTAGTCCCAGCCGACGGCGTCGCGCGTGTCCAGCACGCGCCAGAACGTCACCTCCGGCTCGTCGGTGACTCCCACCGCCTGCATCATCGGCTCGATCTCGGCGCGCGCCGACTCGTAGAACCGCTGGAAGCTGTCGGCGTCGGGCCACTCGTCGACGACCATGATCTGCCCGTCCTCCGACCCGTAGAAGCGGTGGGCGATCAGCCCGTGCTCCTTCGCGCGGTCGGCGATCGCCTTCATCGCGGCAGGATCGGCCGCCGCGCGCCGCTCGAGCTCGGCGCTGTCGCCGCGCACGCGGAGCGTCATCAGCACTGACATCCGGATCTCCTTCCTCGTCGGGTGCCGCTATCCGATCACGCGGGGGCGTGCCACTCAAGCAGCCCGGAGCAGCCGCTCGGGCGAGAACCAGGCAAGCTCGGGCGCCGGGCGCCCGAGGATCGCCTGCGCGACGAGCTCTCCGCAGAGCAGGCCGAGGACGTTCCCGTGCCCCGAGTAGCCACCGGCGACCCACAACCGCTCCTCGCCCGGGACACGGCCGACAACCGGAAGGAAGTCGAGCACGAGCCCGAAGATCCCCGCCCAGCGGTGCGTGACCTCGACCGGGCGCCCGACCAGCTCGGCGACGAACGACTCCAGCGCATCCTGGATCGGGGCGGTCGTTCGCTCGTCGGCGGTGAACTCGGTGTCGAGCGCGAAGTCGCGGAAGCCGCCGGCGAGGATTCGCCCGTCCTGGAGCTGCTGCCAGTAGTCGAAGCCGTGCCGGCCGTA
>Ga0070741_10002173_pt1 | contig 54394 bp, 47 predicted proteins | sample Coa_R1_4_FD_66440 | JGI IMG/M metagenome (GOLD analysis project Ga0070741, IMG submission 66440) | Surface soil microbial communities from Centralia Pennsylvania, which are recovering from an underground coalmine fire - Coalmine... | ecosystem: Environmental > Terrestrial > Soil > Unclassified ... | reverse complement strand
GCCGTTCTTCTCGTTCAGCTTGGCGGCGCGCTCGAGCAGGCGCGAGTGGAGATAGAACACGTCGCCGGGATACGCCTCGCGGCCCGGCGGGCGGCGCAGCAGCAGCGACATCTGGCGGTACGACACCGCCTGCTTGGACAGGTCGTCATACACGATCACGGCATGCATGCCGTTGTCGCGGAAGTACTCGCCCATGGCGCAGCCGGTGTAGGGCGCCAGGAACTGCATGGGCGCCGGATCGGACGCGGTGGCGGCGACGACGATGGAGTATTCCAGCGCGCCGTTGTCCTCGAGCGTCTTGACGATCTGGGCGACGGTCGAGCGCTTCTGGCCGACGGCGACGTAGATGCAATAGAGCTTGCGGCTCTCGTCGCTGCCCTTGTTGATCGTCTTCTGATTGAGGAACGTGTCGATGGCGACGGCGGTCTTGCCGGTCTGGCGGTCGCCGATGATCAGCTCGCGCTGGCCGCGGCCGACCGGAACCAGCGAGTCGAGCGCCTTCAGACCGGTCTGCATCGGCTCCGTGACCGACTTGCGCGGAATGATGCCAGGCGCCTTGACCTCGACCAGGCGGCGATCGCTCGACTGGATCGGGCCCTTGCCGTCGATCGGATTGCCGAGACCGTCGACCACGCGGCCGAGCAGGCCCTTGCCGACCGGCACATCGACGATGGCGCCGGTGCGCTTGACCGTGTCGCCTTCCTTGATGGTGCGATCTTCGCCGAAGATCACGACGCCGACATTGTCCCTCTCGAGGTTGAGCGCCATGCCTTTAATGCCGCCCGGAAACTCGACCATCTCGCCCGCCTTGACGCTGTCGAGGCCGTAGACGCGGGCGATGCCGTCACCGACGGAAAGGACCTGGCCCACCTCGGCCACTTCGGCCTCGGTGCCGAAATTGGCGATCTGCTGCTTGAGGATTGCCGAGATCTCGGCGGCGCGGATATCCATTTAGGCAACTCCCTTCATGGCAAGCTGCAGACGGGCAAGCTTGCTGCGGATGGATGAATCGAACAGGCGCGAGCCGACCTTCACGACGAGACCGCCGAGAATGTCGGGATTGACCTGTGCATCGATGGAAACCTTGGCGCCCAGCACGCGATGCAGCGCGTCGGTGAGCTGCTGCAGCTGGGCGGCGGAAAGCGGCACGGCCGAGGTGACGGTCGCGGTGGTTTCGCCGCGGCGACGGGCGAGTTCGGCAAGGTAGGCCTGCGCCATCGCCGGCAGATCGCGGGCGCGGCCGTTGGCGGCGGCGGTGCCGATGAAATTGCGGACGAGGCCCTTGATGCCGGCGGCGTCGAGCACGGCAAGCAGCGCCTTGCTCTGCACGTCGCGGCCGATGACGGGGCTCTCGATCAGGCGGGCCAGGTCGGCGCTTTCACCGACGAGCCTGCGGAAGGTACTGAGATCCTGCGCGACTTGGTCGAGCGACTTGGCATTGTCCGCCAGTTCGAAGAGGGCGCTGGCATAGCGTCCGGCGACGCCTGAGATGGCGGAAGTTGACACGTCGGAAGCCTCTCCCATGCCCGTTGCGGACTTGGCAAGCTGTTGAATCCCCGGTGCTTTTCCAGATGAACTAACGGGCCCCACCCCGGAAAAGCGCGCGTTTCTACCAAGGGGGTTTTCCCGGCGCAAGGATCGGAAAGGCCCGGATTACCTGCCTTTTCCGCGCGTTATGTCACAGGAAGGAATAGGGATCGACGTCGACCTGCAGGCGCACCGAGCCGGGCAGGCCGACATGCTGCAGCCAGCCCAAAAGCAAAGGCTGCAGAGCGGTATCGCGGCCTGTCTTGAGCAGGAAACGTCGGCGGTGCCGGCCGCGCAGCAGGGCGAGCGGCGCGGTCGAGGGGCCGAGCACCGTCACGCCCGCCTGGCTGGGTGCCCGGCGCGCGAGGGCTGCACAAACATTGTCCACCGCCGCCGGGTCCGGGCCGGAAATGATCAGCGAGGCAAGCCGGCCGAAAGGCGGCATGCCGGCCAGCTGCCGGCCATGCAGCTCCGCATCGACGAATCGGCTGCGATCGCCGGAGACCAGGGCCTGCATCACCGGATGCTCGGGCATGTGGGTCTGCACGAAGGCCCGCCCCGGCCGGTCCTCGCGGCCGGCCCGTCCGGCCACCTGGTAGAGCAGCTGGAAGGTCCGCTCGGCCGCCCGTAGGTCGCCGCCGTTGAGGCCCAGATCGGCGTCGACCACGACGACCAGGGTGAGCTTGGGAAAATGGTGCCCTTTCGCCGCCATCTGCGTGCCGATCAGGATGTCGATCTCGCCCGCCTCCATGCGCTCGATGGCGGCGGTCGCTTCGTGGCGATTGATCAGCGTGTCGGAGGTGAAGAGCTCGAGCCTCGCCTCGGGGAAGAGCTCCAGCGCCTCTTCCGCCAAGCGCTCGACGCCCGGCCCGCAGGCCACGAACTGATCGGCCGTGCCGCAATACTTGCAGGCCTGCGCGGGCGGCTCCTGATAGCCGCAATGATGACAGATCAGGGTGCGGCGGAAGCGATGCTCGACCAGCCACGACGAGCACTGCGGACATTCGATGCCGTGCCCGCAGGCCCGGCACAGCGTCATCGGCGCATAGCCGCGGCGATTGAGGAACAGCAAGGTCTGCTCGCCCGCGGCCAAGGTCTGCTTCATCGCCTCGGCCACGGGCGGCGACAGCCAGCGGCCGCGCGGCGGCGGATGCTTGCGCAGATCGATCGCGGTGATTGCCGCCAGGCGCCCGCCGTGCCGGTCGGGCAGATGCAACGAACCGTAGCGACCCGCGCTGACGTTGGTGACGCTCTCCAGCGACGGCGTCGCCGACGCCAGCACGATCGGCGCTGAAACCAGCCGGGCGCGAACGACCGCCATGTCGCGGGCGTTGTAGGTGACGCCCTCTTCCTGTTTGAAGGAGCTGTCATGCTCCTCGTCGACCACGATCAGGCCGAGATCGGCGAACGGCAGGAACAGCGCCGAGCGCGCACCGACGACCACCCCCACCCTGCCCTCGGAAATCGCCCGCCAGGTCTCGCGGCGCTCAAGACTCGTCAGGCCTGAGTGCCAGGATGCGGGCGTGCAGCCGAAGCGATCCTCGAAGCGCTTCAGCCATTGCGCCGTGAGCGCTATTTCCGGCAGCAAAACAAGCACCTGCCGGCCGGCCTCGAGCGCCGCCGCGATCGCCTCGAAATAGACCTCGGTCTTGCCGGCGCCGGGCACGCCGTCGAGCAGGCTTGCCGAGAAGGCACGCGCCTTCACCTTCTCGACCAGGGCATCGGCCGCGGCAAGCTGGTCGGCCGACAAGGCATGACCGTCACGCGAGGCATCGGGCTTCGGGAACGATCGCCGCATCGTGCGCTCGACGGCCTCGAGCAACCCGGCCGACGCCATCGTCTTGATGACCGAGGTGCCGACGCCGGCGAGATGCGCCAGCTCCGCCGCCGGCATCGCCGGGCCGTCCTTCAACGCGTCGAGCACGCGCTTTCGCGCCGCGGTGAGCTTCAACGTGTCGTCGCCCGCGGCCTCGGCCGCGCGATAGACGATCTCGGTGCGGGGCGCCTCCAGCGCCGACGGCACGCTCATCGCCATGCGCAACACCGCGCCCGGCGGCGACAGCGTGTAGGCCGACACCCAGTCGACGAAGCGGCGCAGCGCATCGGCCATCGGCAACGCCGGCAGCACGTCGATGACATCGCGCAGCTTCGCCGGCGGCACCTCGCCCGTGCCCTCGCCCCACACCACGCCCACGGTTTCGCGCTTGCCCAGCGGCACCACGACGAAGCTTCCGGCAGGAACCTCCATGCCGTCGGGAACGCTGTAATCGTAGGCGTCCGCCAACGGCAAAGGCAGCAGGACACGCACCGTCTTTCGGGCTACGTTTTCCACCGACCGAGCGCCCGAATTAGCAACCACCGGCAAGGTCCGGTCTGCTAGAAATTGTGGCGGCGCCGCCGTCGGAACCACTGGCCATTGGGGCATTTTATATGAAGTTCTTCGTCGATACCGCCGATGTCGCCGAGATCAAGGATCTTGCCGCCTCCGGTCTGCTCGACGGGGTCACCACCAACCCCTCGCTGATCATGAAGTCGGGCCGGCCGATGCTGGACGTGATCAAGGAGATCTGCGCCATCGTGCCCGGTCCTGTCAGCGCCGAGACCGTCTCGACCGACCACAAGACCATGCTCGAGGAAGGCAGAAAGCTCGCCAAGATCGCCAAGAATGTGGCGGTCAAGGTGCCGCTGACGCCAGACGGCCTCAAGACCTGCAAGGCGCTCGACAGCGAAGGCATCATGGTGAACGTCACCCTGTGCTTCTCCGCCGCCCAGGCGCTGCTCGCCGCCAAGGCCGGCGCCACCTTCATCTCGCCGTTCGTCGGCCGCATCGACGACAACGGCCATGACGGCATGCTGCTGATCGAGGACACGATGGCGATCTACCGGCAATACCCGCACTTCAAGACGGAAGTGCTGGTGGCGTCGGTGCGCAACACCCAGCACGTCGTGCGCGCGGCCAAGATGGGCGCGCACGTCGCCACCCTGCCGCCCAACGTCCTGCGCGGGCTGTTCAAGCACGTGCTGACCGACACCGGGCTGAAGGCCTTCCTCGACGACTGGAAGAAGACGGGTCAGTCGATCCTATGAGCGGGGTCCGATGAGCGGGGACGGCACGGTCACGGCGCCCGACGGCTCGGGGCGGCAGGTAAAGCTGATCACCGCCGATGACGTGCTCGCCTACCTGCGCGCCCATCCCAATTTCTTCAACGACCACGCCGAGCTTGCCACCGAGCTCGGCCTGACGCCCCGCGTGCAGGGCCCGGGCGTGATCGACATGCAGCAGGCGATCCTCAAGCGCCTGCGCAGCGAGATCGACCGGCTGAAGAACGAGCGCACCGAAATCATCGCCAACTCGAAGCAGAACCAGATCGTGCAGAACCGCATCCAGGCGGCGGTGATCTCGATCATCCAGGCGACGACCTTCGAGAAGATGATCCATGTCGTGACGCACGAGCTGCCGGAGCTGCTCGACGTCGACTTCATCACCATGGCGATCGAGGCCAACGCCGACACGCCCAAGCGGGTGCCGGTGCGCGGCGTCTATGTGCTGGCGCCGGGCGCGATCGACGCCGCGATCGGTCCGGACAAGCACGCCCGCCTGCGCAGCCACATCGCCGGCGAAGAGGCGTTCTTCGGCGACGTCGCGCGCTTCGTGAAGTCGGACGTGCTGATGCGGCTCAAGGTCTCTAGCGGCTCGCCCGACGGCGTGATGTGCTTCGGCTCACGCGATCCCGACGCCTTCGGGCCCGAGCAGGCCACCGAACTGCTGTTCTTCCTCGCCAAGGTGCTGGAGAACACCATCCGCGCCTGGCTCGACCTGCCCGAGTAGACAGCGGAGATGCCCAGGAGCGTTGCCGCGGCGCAGACGGCGTGGCGCGATTGGCTGCGCAGCGAGCGGCGGCTGAGCGAGCATACCCTGGTCGCCTACGAGCACGACGTCGCCTCGTTCCTGCAGTTCATGACCACCTATCTCGGCGCGCCGCCGACATTGGACGCGCTCGGCAGACTGAAGCCCGCCGAGTTCCGCGCCTGGCTCGCCGACCGCGCGCACCAGGGCATGGCGCGAACCTCGACCGCCCGCGCCTTCTCCTCGGTGCGCTCGTTCTTCCGCTTCCTCGACAAGCGCGGCCTCAGCCACAACGCCTCGATCGCGGCGATCCAGACCCCCAAGCTGCCGCGCTCGGTCCCCAAGGCGCTCTCCGAGACCGACATGGAGGAGCTGCTGGAGAGCGAGCCCGAGCGCGAGCGGCCGCCCTGGATCGGCCGGCGCGACCACGCCGTCCTGCTGCTGCTCTATGGCGCGGGCCTGCGCATCGGCGAGGCGCTCGGCCTCAGCAAGAGCATGGTCGAGGGGCTGCTCGACGAGGGCCGCGACGTGCTGTCGGTCACGGGCAAGGGCAACAAGGCGCGGCTGGTGCCGCTGCTGCCGCAGATCCATGACGCCCTGCGCGCCTACCGCGACGCCTGCCCGTTCATGGCGGGGCTCGGCCCGCACGACGCCTTCTTCCTCGGCCTGCGCGGCGGGCCGCTCGACCCCGCCATCGTGCAGAAGCGGGTGCGCGACATCCGCCGCGCGCTCGGCTTGCCGGAGAGCGTGACGCCGCATGCGCTGCGCCATTCCTTTGCCACCCACCTCCTGGGCGCAGGCGGCGACCTGCGCACCATCCAGGAGCTGCTGGGGCATGCGTCTCTTTCGACAACCCAGCGCTATACCGACGTCGACGCCGAGCGACTGAGCGCGGTCTATCGGGCCGCCCACCCCCGGGCCAAGGCACGCTGAGACGGAGTCTCACCCGCCTGAGACGCCTCCGATGCCGGTGCCATAAGGCTTTCTCGCTCGAGTCTCACGGAACACCCCCACCCCCCATGTGAGACAGCGTGAGACGCCTGAGACACGTGAGACGCCTGAGACGCCCTTAGTGCAAATACCTGGCCAGGAACGCCTTGGTGTCCGCAACGAACGCCTTCCAGGCGCTTTCGCTGGCGCCATAGTGGGCGCCGCAGCAGCCGCCGGGCTTGCTGCGATTGCCGACCCCCGGCAGGTAGCGCACCGGCAGGCCCAAGGCGTCGAAGCTGTGACTGGCGCCCGGGTAGACGTGGGTCTCGATCCAGTCCTTCCTCGCTACGCCCTGCAGCAGCGCCTGGCACTGCGCGACCGGCGTCCAGTCGTCGAGCTCGCCCATGGCGAACATGGTGGGTTGCTGCGGCACCGGCGCGGGCTTGAGCGGCTCGCCCAGGCCGCAATCCGGATAGGCCAGGATGGCGGCCGCGGCCTTGGGCGCGCTCGGCGTGAACGCGCGCAGCAGCGCCACGCCGCCGCCATAGGAGTAGCCCATGAAGGCGAGACGGTCCTTGTCGACATAACTCTGCCGCGCGAGCCAGGCGAGCGAGGCATCGATATCGTGCACGCGCTCCTCGGCATCGGCCTCAGTCGGCCAATGCTTGCCGCACACGTCGGTGAGATGTCTGGCGCCGAAGCTGTCGACAACGAGCGCCACGTAACCCCAGTCGCGCAGCAGCCCCGCCATGCGCGTGTTGTTGACGCCGACCCCGCCGCAGCCGTGGAAGATCGCCACGGCCGGCAGCTTGCCTGCGGCCTTGGGCCGATAGAGTTCGGCGCCGAGCTGCAACGTGCCCTTGGCCGTCGTCACTGGCACGCGCACGGCCTGCTGGGCGAAGGCAGCCGAACCCAGCAAGCAGAACAACGAAAGCAGAAACGCGGCGCGGCCGATCATGCGGGCTGGGAGTCTTTCACCGTGACATCCAGCTTGTAGCGCCGCTTCTCTCCCGGCGCGAGCAACGGCTCTTCACCGCTGAAGCCACCCTCGAGCTTTTCGCTGGTGCACGGCTCGACGCTCAGCACGCCCCGTTCGGCGCTGAGATCGCCCCAGAGCTGCAGATGCGGCAAGGTGGCGCCGTCCCAGGCGAACTCGACGGTGACGGTGGGGGTCACCACGCTGCACCGCGCGCCACCATCGACGACGGGATAGCTCGCGCTGCCCAGCGCCTTGTCCGGCACGGTGAGCGGACCGAGGCGCCGGTGCGGACCGTGCTGCACGATCGTGCCCGAGGCGAGCGCCGGCCGGCCGATATTGAAGTGATAGAGGCTCGCCTGGCGCTGCGGGACCGACGCCGTGTTCTCGACCACGTCGACGATGGTGAAGCCGTTGCCGCCGGCTGCCGCCTCGATCCTGCGCGTCAGGCGAAAGCCCGGCTTGATCACCACGCCTTCGCAGAACGAAGTCTCAAGCGCGGTCAGCGCGCCGGGCGACAGGGGAAGCGTGCCGTGCAGCGGATGGCCGTTGGCCGGCTGGCGAATGTGCTCGAGCCCGCCCGTGATCAGGAATCCCGAGAACAGGCGGTTGAGGCCGCGCCCGCCGTCGGCATGGGGATCGTGGCCGGCGGGGTGGCGAAAACCCGACGGCCCGACATAGCCGACCGGCGCGCCGCGCCAAGTGAGCGGGCCGATGTCGAGCGAGCGGTCGATCAGCACGGCGAAGTCGAGCCCGCCGCCGGTCGAGAAGGCGACCGCTCGGCTGCCGTCGATGACCGTCTCGCGAATAGTCATCTTTAGCTTCTCTCCGACTTGAACAGAAATGCCTCACCCTGACGAGGGACCCGCAGGGTCCCGTCTCGAAGGGTGCGAACAAGCACCCTGCGTTTTGCCCATCCTTCGAGACGCATCGCTTGCGCGATGCTCCTCAGGATGAGGTCGTGCGGCAAACAACTAAGCCGCCTTCGCCGGTACGGCCAAATCGAGCCGGCTGAACGCCTCCGGCGGCGCCTCGTTCTTCTGCATCAGCCCGACCATCAGCGCGCTAAGTCGCTGCTCCTGCGCGGCATCGCGGATCGGATGCTCCTGGCCCGGATCCTTGCGCAGATCGTAGAGCCGCGTGTCGCTCTCGATCAGCGCGCCCGGCCCGTAATTGTTGTACATCGGCGAGCGGTCGATCACCGGCACCTTGAGGAGCCTGGCACCCTTGGTGAAGGGGAACGGCTCGGCCAGGCTCGCATTGGCCAGTTCCTCCGGCGAGAACAACGAATAGATATGCGTCGGCATCACCGTGTACTGGTAGACCTCCTGCCTGCGCACATCGGCCGGGAAGCGGTGATAGGAGTAGTTGCCGTCGGTGACGTTCACGGCGCCGCCGAAATAGCCGAAGATCGCCGCCTCGCGCTTGGGCACCGCGCCCTTTTGCGGCAGAAGATCGTGGCCTTCCATCTCGCGCGGCACGGCAGCGCCGAACAGCCCGAGAATGGTCGGCGCCACGTCGATCGCCTGCGTGAGCTCGTTGCAGCGCGTCCCGCCCTGCGGCCGGCGCGGGTCGTGGGCGAAGAACGGGATGTGCGCGACCTCCTCGTAGAGGTTCATGCGGTTCTTGGCCCAGAAATCGTGCTCGCCCAGCAGGAAGCCGTGGTCGGTGGTGAGGATGAACGCCGTGTCCTTCCACATGTCGTGCTTGTCGAAATAGTCCAGCAGCAGGCCGAGCTGGTGATCGCAGAATGCCATCAGCGCGTAATAGTTGGCGCGCAACTCCTCGCACTCGTCGACCAGTTCGTCGACCCGGCCGTAGCGCGGCCAGTCGCGGATCGGGCCTTTCCAGCCGGTGTCGAACGGCTTCTTGAAGCGCGCCGGCGCGGTGAACGGCTCATGCGGGTCGAACAGCTCGAGATGCATCAGCCAGTTGTCGGCGGTGCGGTTGCGCTCGAGGAAGTCGATCGCATGCTCGAAGCACCTCACCGAGGGGAAGTCCTTCTCCTCGCGGATGAACTCGCGATTGATCATGTTCTGGTAGCGATAGGCGCGCCGCTGCTCGCTGTACTGGTTCTTGTGGTACATCTCGCGCAGGCGCTCCCAGTGCGGCTGCACCATCGCCTTCCAGCGATCGCCTTCCTGGCCGCGCACAAATTCGTACGTGTCGTAGCGCGTGTGATAGGTGGCGCCGCCATCCTCGAAATAGTGGAAATGGTCGGTGATCAGATGGCTGTACACGCCGGACTGGGCGAGCAGGTCGGGAAACGCGTTGTCGAACGGCTCCATCGGCCCCCATGAGCGGTGCAGGAAATTGAGCCGGCCGGAGAGGATGTCGCGCCGTGCCGGCATGCAGGGCAGGCTGCCGACATAATGTTTGTCGAAGGTGACGCAGCGCCTGGCCAGCCGGTCGAAATTTGGCGTCGGCACCCGCGTGCCGCCATAGGGCCCGAGCAGGTGGCGATTGAGCGAATCGAAGAGCACGAACACCGCTTTCATATGACCGCTCCCTATTTGACCGCGCCTTGCGTGAGGCCCCTGACGATGAAGCGCTGGCCGATCAGCAGCAGGACCAGCGCCGGCAGGATGGACAGACCAGCGGCGGCCGCCATTTGCGTGTAACGGATCTCGAAATCCTGGGCGAACTTGGCGATCGCGACGGGCACGGTCGCGGTCTGCTTCATGGTGAGGTTGAGCGCGACCGCGAACTCGTTCCAGCTGAAGACGAAGGTGAGGATGGCGCAAGCCGCGAGGCCGGGCGCCACCAGGGGCAGCACGATGTGGCGCAGCACGGTGAAGGTCGAGGCGCCGTCGATGCGCGCGGCCTCCTCCAGCTCGAGCGGCACCTCGCGCACGAACACGCCCATCAGCCAGAGCGCCATCGGCAGGTTGAGCACGGTGTGGGCGAGGATCAGGCCTACGAAGCTGTTGTCGAGCCCGACCGCGCGCGAGAGCGTGTACCAGGCGCCGGCCAGCGCAAGCGGCGGCAGCATCTGGAAGAGCAACGCCCAGCCCAGGAAGACGTGCACCACCCAGCGCGGCCAGCCGAGCCGCGCCAGCGACCAGGCAGCGAGCGTCGCTACCGTGAGGCAGAGCACGGTGCTGGCGCTGCCGACGATCATCGAGTTGCGGTAGTTCACCAGAAAGTCGGAGGTCTTGGAGAAGAGCACCTCGGTGAAGTTGGCGAGCACCGGGGCGAACAGGAACTGGCCGGTGAGCAGCGAGATCTGCGTGCGAAAGCCCGCCGTCACCACCCAGATCACCGGCACGAGGATGATCGCACCGACCGCGATCAGCGCGGCATGAGTGAACAACCGGGGCCACAGGCGGCTCATGCCGCACGCTCCGAGCGGCGGCCGACCGAGACCGCGACGACCAGCAGGAGCGAACAGAGGAAGATGATGGCGACGGCCATGGCCGAGCCGTAGCCCTCGCGATCCTCCGTGAAGAGGCGCTGGAACAGCGTGAAGCTCAGCACTTCGGTCGCGGTGACGGGGCCGCCGCCGGTCAGAAGGTAGATCTCGTCGAAGACCTTGAAGGCGATGACCAGCCGGAAGGCGAACGTCACCAGGATGGCGGGCGCCATCAGCGGCAAGGTGATGTAGCGCAGCTCCTGCCACCAGCTGGCGCCGTCGATCTTGGCCGCCTCGTAGGGATCCTGCGGCAGCGATTCGAGGCCGGCCAGCAGGAGCAGGAAGCAGAATGGCGTCCAGTGCCAGATGTCGACGGCGATCACCGAGGCGAGCGCCGTCTGCCGGTCGCCCAGCCAGTTGCGCGGATCCATGCCGACGAGGTCGGTGATCTGGTTGACCAGGCCGAAATCGAAATTGAGCATCAGCTTCCAGATCGCGCCGATGACGATGCCCGGAATCAGGATCGGCAGGATGAAGACGGCGCGATAGAGCACACGGCCGCGTGTCACGCGACTGCACAGCAGGGCGAGCCCGAAGCCCAGCACCATCTGGCCGCCGACAGCGCCGACCGCGAAGACGATGGTGTTGAAGAAGCCGGCGCGCAGCAGCGGATCGGCCGGCAGCGCGAGGTAGTTGCCGATGCCGGCCGGCGTGAAAGTGGCCTTGCCGGCGGCCCAGGTGACGGTGTGGAAGCTCGTGTAGAAGAGATTGGCGAGCGGCAGCACGCCCAGCACCAGCATCAGCAGGAGCGCCGGCCCGAACGTCGCCCAGCGCGAGAGTCTCATATCCCTCCCCCGTCTCGGGGATCGCCGCCCGTCATCCTCACTTCAGCTTGGGCAGGACGCCGGTGTTGTATTTGTACTTGGCCATCACGGCATGGATCTGGTCGGCCATGCTGTTGAGCGCGGCGACCGAATTCGTCTCGCCGGCGATCGCCTGGTTCAGCCCGAGCTCGAGGATCGGGATCACCTCGCTCGCCTCGGGGAAGTTCATCGTGCTCACGGCGTGCGGCAGCGACTCCGCGATCGCCTTCATCCAGCGGAAGCGCGGCTCTTGGGCGAGCGGCTCGCGATAGATCGCGGCGCTCACCGGAATGCCGCCCGCCTCGGCGGTCACCATCTGCGCGGCCTTGGTCTGGTACCAGCGCAGGAACTCGACCGCGCCGCGCTTGCGCTCGTCGGGCACGTTCCGGGCGACGCCGCCCAGCCAGTGGCCGAGACCGGGCGCCGTGCTGTGGCCCGGCGCATGCGGCGTCGGCGCGAAATCGACCTTGCCCACGACGGCCGACTTGTTGGGGTCGTCCATCTGCGACCATGCCGAGATCACCATCATCACGTGCGCGGTCTTGCCGGTGACCATGTTCTGGATGAGGTCGGCCTGGTCCATGGCGGCGGTCTTGGGATGGCCGGCCTCCTTGGCGAGGCGGATGTAATAGTCGAGCGCTGTGCGGCCGAGCTCGCTGTTCAGCGTGACGGTGTAGTCGCCCGCGGCCTGGTCCTTGAACAGGCTGCCGCCGAAGCCATAGAGATAGGGGTAGAAGTCGAAGCTCACGGTGGCCGGCCCGCGCGCACCGCGCTGCACGATGCCGTACATCCTGGGCGGCTTGTTCAGCTTCTTGGCGTTGTCTTCGAGCTCGGCGAAGGTGTCGGGCGCCTTCAGGCCGGTCTGCTTGTAGAGATCGCCGCGGTAGTAGAGCACCGGGATGAGCGGCGAGATCGGCATCGACATCAGCTTGCCGCTCGGCGTCATGGTCTTCTTCACCGGGTCGAAATAGACCGTGTCGTTCAGGGTGAAGATGTCCTTGTCGAGCTTGAAGCCGGGATCGATGTCGCTCAGCGCCTCGACGAAGCCGCCGAAATACATCTCGGCGAACCAGCCCGAGTTCATGATCAGCACGTCGTACTGGCCCTTGGCAGCGCGCACCGAGTTGCGCTGCTTCTCGAGCGAGCCCGCGAACGGATTGACGTCGAGCTCGACCTTGTTGCCGCTCTCCTTCTCGTAGGCCTCGACGGTCTTGCGGAAGCTGTCGAACCACGGCGACTGGTTGACCACGATGGTGATGGGCGAGACCTTGCCTTGCGCCGCGCCGATCATGGGAAGTCCCAGCGCTCCCGCCGCCGCCGTCATCCCGGCCACAGTCTGTCGACGGGTTATGCGCTTGCTCGTCATGGCTTCCTCCGACGTTCTTCGTTGGCACGAGCGTGGCACGGCCAAGCCATGCCTACAAACAACTTCGGATGCCTGAGCCATAGCCTCGAGGCATGGGTCAGTTACGCGGGTCGGCGCGGCAGATCGCCGTCAGCCGGTCGATCAGATGCCGCGCGGCGGGCGACAGGAAGGCGCCGCGGCGCAGCACGATGCCGGCCTCGCGGCGCACCGTGAGCGGCGGCACGTTCAACATGACGAGTCCTGCCCCTTCCTCGGTGTCGACGGTGTGCGCCGTCGTGAAGCTGAGCGCATCCGACGTGCGCAGCATGTTGAGCAGGAAGGCATGGCTGCTCGTCTCCACGACATTCTGCGGCGGCGTCAGGTCTTGCGCGGCGAACAGCGCGGTGAGCCTTCGCTGTGCGCGGGTCGTGCGCGGCAGCAGCACCCAGGGAAACGGCAATACGTCGCGCGCGCTGACCCTTCGCCGCCGCGCGAGCGGATGGCCTTCGCGGCAACAGACGCCCAGCTCGTCCGACGTGAGCGGCCGGACCTCGAGGCCGCGGCGATCCTCGGCCTGCGGCAACTCGGCGACAACGAAATCGTACTCGCCACGGCGCAGCGCCCGGAACAGCTCTTCGTCGAAGCCGCCGCCCACACGCACTCGCACGCCGGGATGGCGCGTCACGGTCTCGGCGACGGCGCGCGGCAGGTGACGGCGCAGCCACGCCGGCCCCGCGCCGACCGAGACGGCGCCGAAGCTGCCGCTCTTGAGCGCCGTGAGTTCGCTCGACGCGTCGGCGGCCTGCACGCGGATCGCCTCGGCATGGCGCAGCAGCGCGCGGCCATAGTCCGTGAGCTCGACGCCGCGCGCCAGCCGGTCGAACAGGCGCACGCCCAGCTCCTTCTCCAGGAGCTTGATGCTCTTGGTCAGGCTGGGCTGGGTCAATTTGAGCTCGGCGGCGGCGAGCGAGATGTTGCCGCGCTCGGCGACCCGACGGAAATACTCGAGCTGGCGCAGGTCCAGAACGCGCATCAGCCGTAGCCCACCGCGTAGCCGTCATAGCCGGCCAGCACGCGGCCGGACGGCGGCGCCGTCGCGCCGCCCGCTGGCAGGAGCTTCATGGCGCGCTCCTCGCCCGGCAGCAAGAAGAAGCCTTCGTCGTCGCCGTAATAGTGGCGATCCTCGACCTGGATGCAGGCCGCCAGCCGCTCGGCACGCAGATGGAGGAACCAGTCCCCGCCCTGCCGCTTCAGCTCGACGGCAAGGCCGGGATCGTGCGCCAATCCCCGGCCCAGCGGGAAATGGATGGCCTCGGCGAGGCGCGCGCCGGTCGCGACCTCGTCCAGGGTGACGATCGCGGCATCGAGCGGCGGCGGCCCGAAGCGATAGGCGTAGGTGACGTCGAAGAACGCGCCGATCAGCTCGGCCGAGCTCAGGGTCTGCGCCGAGCGCGCCGGCATCTCGGCCTCCCGCTCGCGCTTCAGGGTGATCGTGGTTCCATCGCGCAGGCAGACCAGCGAGAGCCTCGTCCGCACCAATGCCGCGGTGTCGTTCGTCAGGTGAATGCCGAGACCGTTCAGGCCTTCGTCGGTCAGCGACACCTGCACCGGCCGAAAGACGCGGCGGAGTGCGTGCCAGGCAAGCTTGGGCAGGCCGTTCGAGTCGATCAGGCCCCAGCCGGCGCCGGGCACGAAATCCTTCAGCATCCAGACCAGCGCGCCGGCGCAGCCCGAGCCCGCCCGGCGCCACTCGGCGATCGTCGCCTCCATCGCCTCGGCCGGTGCGGCGCGGGCGCGGCGCAGATCGCGGTCGGGCCCGTCGCCGTAGAGCAGACGGACATAGTGGTTGCGCACGTCCTCGAAATCCCACTCGGCGCCGCGATCGCGCGGCACCGCCGCCTTCCATTTCGCCGCGTCGTTCCACGGCACGCCGGCCGAGGCGGCGGCTGGTACGTTGGCGAAGCCCAGGCATTCCGAGGTGAAGCGAACATCGGCCCGCCGGGCATCCTCGAGCGGCCGCAGGTAGGCGCCGACGCCATAGTAGTGCGAGACGCCCGAATCGGTGGCGAACGGCAGGTCGCCCTGCCACGGCGAATGCGGGACATAGGGCACGTCCGGCCGCACCGCCTTCACCGCCTGCGGCAACAGCTCTTCGTAGAGCGGGCTGGTCCACAATTCCCGCGGCAGGCCCAGCATGGCGGCCTGCTGCGCCACCTCGCTGCCGCCGCACAGGACGGCGAGCGAAGGATGGCCCTGGCTGCGCGCCAGGAACTGCCGGACCTCGGCATCGACGCCGGCACGAAAGCTTTCATCGCCGATCGGATAGTCCATGTTGGCGAACATGAAGTCGTGCCAGACCAGCAGGCCGAGCTCGTCGCACAGCGCAAGGAAATCCTCGCTGGCATAGGTCATCGTGCCGCCTACCCGAACCATGTTCATGTGGGCGGCGCGCGCCTGCTCGAGCCACGGCGCCAGGCCCGCGCGATCGCCGGCCAGCGACACGAGATCCGACGCACTCCAGCAGGCGCCGCGCGCGAAGATCCGCTGGCCGTTGACCGTGAGCGAGAAGCCCTTGCCGTCGGCGCCGCGGTCGATTGTCAGGCGCCGGAAGCCGGTCTGGCCAAGGTCGATCTCGATGTCGCCCAGCCGCAGGCGCACGCGGTGCAGCGCGGGCGTGCCGTGCGTCGCCGGCCACCATTTCTCGACCTTGGCGACGCGCACCGTGCCCGCGACCCTGTTATTGCCGGCCCAGGTCAGCGGCCCGCTCGCCTGGCCGACATAGAGGATGGCAGGCGGCCGCATTCCCTCTCGCTCGATATCGAGCGAAAGGTTCACCACGCCATCGTCGCCCTCGAGACTCACCCTCAGGTCGATGCCACGCACGCGAAATTGCGGCGCCTGTTCGATCAGCTCGACCGCTTGCCATGGGCCGACGGCATGCACCGCCGGCTGCCAGCCGGTCATGTGGCCGAGCAGCGTGGTACGCACGTGACGCAAGGCATTGTTCTCGACCAGCCTGGTGCGCCAGCGCGCGCGGCCCTTCTTCGCGTCCAGCGCCTTGTCGAGCGAGGCGAAACGCATGACCAGGTCATTGTCGCCCGCCAGCTCGACATCTACTTCATGCGCCAGGAACATGTTGTTGGACGAAAGGATGCGCGTTCCGTTCAGCCACACATCGGCGATGGTTGCCAGACCGCCGAATCGCAAGGTGCGCGAGCCGGCGCCGGCAAAGCGCGTGCGGTACCAGACGTCCTTGTCGTGCAGCTTCGCCGGCGCGTCGAGGCTGTAGCGTCCCGCCGCCTGCAGCGCCTGCGCCGCCGTGCCGGGCACGATGGCGGCGGTCCATTCCTTCGGTTCGGTACCGGGCGCGGCGACGCCGAGCTGCCAGCCCGCGCTCAAGGCGGTGACTCGCCGGCCGGTGACGGACCTGATCGTCATCAGCGGTACCGTCGGCCGAGGCTCGAGAGAATCAGATCGTAGTCGGCCTCGAGCGGTGCGAGCTGAAGCGCTGTGGCATCGAAGCGGCGGCGGTTGGCCATGCGCGCGAGCTGGAACTGGATCGCCTTGGCGCCCTCGGCGATGCGCCGCGCCGCGGCGGCGCTTTCGTCGTTGCCGCCCAGCCAGTCGAGGTAGCTGCCCAGCATCTCGAAATTGGCGCCGAGCTGGCGCGGCAGGTTGAAGGCATAGAGGTGAAAATAGCCCATGTCGCGCGCCGCCAGCCGCTCGAGATGGCAGGGCAATTCGGCGCGCCATTGTGCGATGGGATTTTCCGGCGCGCGGTGCTTGAGATGGCCGCGCAACAACTCGACCGAGGTCTGCTTCAGGGCGTCGCCCGCCAGCGCCGTACTGCCACGCTTCACGAACTCGCAATAGGGGAACATGCCGTCGGCTGCCGGCGGCGCGAACAGGCCTTGATAGTCGGCGCCCTTCAGCACGTGATAGCCGGTGTTGTGGAAGTAGCCGAAGGTCCTGGCCGCGGTATCGATCGCCACGGCGGCAACGGTCGTCTTCACGTGTCCCTGGCGATAAGTCGCGGCGTCGGGCAGCCAGTAACTGTCGACCTCGATCAGCACGATGCGGCCGCGCCTGAGTTGCTCCAGCGTATGCGCCTCGACCGAATCGTAGATCGCGAGCTCCTGCACACTGAGGCCGAACAGCGCCTCGAGATCCTCGAGCGGGAACTTGAAGAAGGTGAAATGGTCGCCCTCGAAATCCTGGCGCACGGTGAAGGGCAGCGCCGCCTCCGCCGCATGGCCGAGGGCGGGCAGCAGCTCGGCCCAGACGTCGATATAGCAATTGGTCTCGAGCCAGATGCGGTCCGGCGCATGCAGGCGCTGCGGCTTCCATCCGGCTTCGTCGAGGCCCAGGAGATCGACTTTAGAGGCCGAGCACATCGCGCACGCTTTTGGGCCAGCCAGCGATGTCGAAGCCGTGGTGCTTCAGCAACGCCAGGGTGATGCGCTCGACGCCGAAGCCGACGCAGGCGGTGTGGGCGATGTCGCCCGCGCTGGTGACGATGTTCCAGGCGCGGCCGAACAGGTCGCGGTGATAGTTGAAGCTGACGCAGGCCGTCGGACTCTCCGTCGAGGTGATCGGCACCAGCAGCTCGAACTTGAGGCTCTCTTCGCGCTGGCTGGTGGCGAGCAGACGGCCGGTCCGGCCGAAAAACGGATCGTTGGCGACCTCGACGTCGAACGGCAGGCCGAACGAGGCGATGACCTGCTTGCCGCGCTCCATCCAGCGCTCGCGGAATTCGAGCGCCTGGCTGGCTGTACCCAGCCGCACGTGCTCGCGCTGGCGAAACATCTGCATGCGCGCCGGATCGACCGACGGCTCGTGGCGGAAGACGTAGGTGTAGCAATCGACCAGCGCGCCCTCAGGCCTCAGGCGGCCGCGCGCAGCGATCGCGGGATAGACGCCGTAGCAGGCGGCCGGCGCGAGCGCGACGTCCGTGGTCTTCTGGCCCGCCGTCCAGTCGCCGCCCTTCTCCAGGATCTCGAGCAGCGCGCGGTGATCGCGGTCGTTGCCGGTGAAGCTGTGGATCGTGCCGACGAGCTGCGGCGAGCTCTTGAGATAGCCGCTCTTCTCGAGCTGCCATTTGCCGATGCCGGGCGGGAAGCGCATCACGTCCGGCTTGTCCGCGTCGCCCAGGGCGCTGAAGGCGGCGTTGATGCGCTCGACGACGTGCTCGAACGTGCCGCTGCGGGCATAGAGTCCGTCGACACCCATCGAAATCAGCAGCCCGTGCTTCAGCAGTTCGTTGCGAAAGGCGCGATGCGCATCGGCGAGCGTGCTCACCCCAGCAGCTCCGGCTCGTCGCGCAGCGCCAGCAGAAGGCCCGCCGTGTTGCCCAGGATGCGGTCGTTGTTGACCATCAGTGCCGCCGAGTGGGCATCGCGCAAATGGCGGCCGAGACTGTGGGCCGAATCGTTGCGGTAGCCGGCAAGGCCCGCCGCCAGCATCGCTTCTCCAACGATCTGCACGACCAGGCGCGAGGAGCCGACCTTGAGGTTGTTCATCGCCACCGCGAAATGCGGCGAGGCGAGCTTGTCTTCCGACTGCATTGCCGCCTCGTAATGGCGAAGCGACGCCACGACGTTCGACTTCATGAGATGCAACAGGCTCGTCGCCTCAGCCAAGCGCGCGGTGCCGGCCGGCCTGACGTCGGGCTTCCGGCGGGCCTCGATGCGCAGGAAGGCGCGCGCGCGGTTGACCGCATCGCTCGCGATGCCGAGCCACACCGCACTCCACACGAGATGCGACGTCGGCAGCATGGTCTGCGCCGAGACGTCGGCATAAGGCAGCGGGATGATCTGTGCCGGATCGCCCTCGGCCTTGACGTGATAGCCGTCCGAACAGGTGCCGCGCATGCCGAGCGTGTCCCAGCCCTGGGTGCGCTCGAGTCTGTAGCTCTCCGTCGGCAGCACGACGATCACCTGATCCGACGCCGGCGATTGCGGCGTGCGCCGGGCGGTGACGAGAATGCCTTGCGCGTCGGCGCCGTACGAGATCACGGTCGCCTGCTTGTGCAGCGAGAAACGGCCGCCCTTTTTCTCGACGGCGCAGATGCTGGTGCGCACGTCGCCGCCAACACCCGCCTCCGACGTCGCCGACGCCAGCAGCAACTGCTCGTTCGCGAGGCGCTGGAGGAAAGCGCGATGCCAGGCGTTCTTGGCGGCATGGCGTACGATGCAGGCGACCTGGATCTGGTGCATGGCGTAGATCATCGCCGTCGAAGCGCAGGCTTGGCCCAGCGCATGGCAGATCGACACCACTTCGGCGAGGTCGGCGCCGGCACCGCCTTCGCTCCTGGGCACCAGGATGCCCAGCAGCTTCTTCTCCCTCAACGCCGTGAACGATTCCTTTGGAAAGCGCGCCTTGGCATCGACATCGTCGGCATGGCGGGCGGCGATATCGGCACCCACCGCGCGCGCCGCGGCGAGCCCCGAACTCACGCGGCTTCTTCCTTGACGCCGATCTCGGCGAGCGCCGCGGCGATGGCGCCGACGCTGGAAAAGGTGGTGCGGCGCAGCAGCCGGTCCGGCAGCTCGATGTCGAAAGCGTCCTCAAGCGCCAGCATCAGGTTCACGGTGGCGTGCGAATTGAGCCCTGCGGCGTAGAGATCGGCATCGTCGGCCAGACCATCGACATCGACTTGCAGGCCGCCGGCACTTTTGAGGACAGACCGGACGCGGGCTTGGACTGAGTGGGTCACAACGTGTTCCGAGAGCTTGAAATTCGAAATTTCCCGCGTGGAGTCTCTACTTAGTATAATGTACAAATATATGCAATCCGAATGAAATTAGTCTCCAGCAAGATGACGCCGGTTAGTTTCGACGGCTGCTTCGGCTGGCTGCATACGCCGGCCGACGGCACCGGCGCAGGAGCAGCCGTCGTGATCTGCCAGGGCCTGATGCGCGACGGACTGCTGGCGCACTGCTCGTTCCGACTATTGGGCGATGAGCTGGCGGCGGCCGGCTACTGGGCGCTGCGCTTCGACTATCCAGGTACGGGCGATTCGCTCGACACAGAGGTCGCACGGGCGGGCGGACATTGGAGCGCATTCGAGCAGAGTGTCGACCGCGCCTGCGACTGGCTGCGCGAAACGAGCGGCGCGAGCACGCTGATCCTGACAGGCCTGCGCGCCGGCGCCATGCTCGCCACGCGAGCCGCGCAACGACGCGATGATGTCGCGGGCCTGCTGCTTTTCGAGCCGGTGCTCAGCGGCCGCTCCTATGTAAGGCAAATGATCCTCGAAGCCGATCTGCAGAGCGGCAAGACGTCGGCGCGCGGCGAAGACCTGGACATCCGCGAATTCCACTTTGCCGCTTCTACCCTCGAGCAGATTGCCGGAATCGATCTGTGCGAGGTGGCGCTCAAGGGCGGCCGGCAGGTGGCGCTGTTCGTGCGCCCCGAGGCGCGGCAGATCGAGGAATGCGTGCAGGCGTGGAAGGCGTGTGGCGCGGAGGTCTCGAGGCACGGCTGGGACGGGCTGGTGCCGCTGATGCGGCACAACGTGATCGACGAGAACGCGCTGGCCGATTTCACCAACGTCATGGCCTGGCTGAAACAAGCCGTGCCACCAGAGCCCCTGCCCACACGGCCATTGCCGCCCGAAGCCAAGCTCACGCCTGACGGATGCATCGAAGCGCCGTTCCGCTTCGGCGACAAGCTGTTCGGCATGCTGTGCCGGCCGGCAGCGGCCGCGACCGATCAGATCCTGCTGATCGGCAATGGCGGCCGCGATCCGCACTATGGCGCGGCGCGCCAGAACGTCGACTTCGCGCGCTTCCTCGCGCGGAACGGCATTGCCTGCCTGCGCTTCGACTTCGCCGGCCTCGGTGACAGCATCGGTCCGCCGGGCAAGGAAAACCTCCTCACCCACACCTTCACCGATCGCCTCGGCGAGATCCGCGCCGCGCTCGATGCGCTGCAGGCGCAAGGCTTCGCGCGCTTCTCGATGCTCGGCCTGTGCTCGGGCGCCTACCACGCTTACCACGCCGCACTGGCCGATCCGCGCCTCAGCGCCGTTCTGCTGGTCAACCTGCCCCTCTTCACCCTGCCGGTGGAAGATACGCTCGACTTCCTGCGCCATCGCGGACAATCGCCGGCCCTGGTGGCCCGCAAGCTCCTCAATCCCGGCAGTTGGCGGACGCTGTTCAGCGGCCGCTCCGACGTGCCGACGATCGTGCGCTCCATGATCAACCATGTGCGCCGCCAGATCGTCGGCGCGAGCCAGGCGCTCGCCCGGCGGCTGGGGCTGATCAAGGAGCAGAGCTTTCCGGTACGGTCGATGACCGCGCTTGCCAAACGCGGCGCGCGCGCCCTGTTCCTGTTCTCACCGGGAGACGAGGAGAAGGATGCGTTTTCACGCGAATTCGGCCCCAACGGCGAGGGGCTGGCGCCGTTCGGCGGCTCGCGGATGGTCGTGCTCGAGCGTATGGATCACGACCTGACGCGCGCCACCGGCCGCCGCGATGCCGAGAAAACGGTCCTGGAATTCCTGACGGCGCGATGGGTGTGATGGCCGGCAATCGCATCAGCATCGTCATCCCGACGCGCAACCGTGCCCATCTGCTGCGCTCGACGCTGATCTGCGTGCGCTCGCAGACGTGGGCCGAAAAGGAAGTCGTCGTGGTCGATGAGGCCTCGAGCGACGGCACTGCGGCAATGCTCATGAACGACTTTCCTGACGTGAAAGTCGTGCGCAACGAGACGCCGCGCGGCCCGGGCGCGGCGCGCAACATCGGAATCAGGCATACCACCGGCGACTGGCTGTTCTTCTGGGACGACGACGACCTGATGCATCCGGCCCATCTCGAGGCGCTGCTGCAGGCGACCCTGGCCGCGCCTCCGAACGCCCTGGTGTCGGGCCGCGCGCGCGCCTTCGCCGTGATCGATGGCAAGGTCATGCTGTCGCCGGTGATTTGTGCGCCCGAAGAACGGTCCGACCAGGCCACGCTCAGCGAATTCTTCGAACCCAGCGCCCAGCGCAGCATCACCCACTCGACGATCCTGTGGCCGCGCTGCCTGTTCGACACGGTGCAGTGGGACGAGCAGCTGCTGTTCTACGAGGATTTCGACGTGTGCGGTCAGGCGATCCTCGCCGGCCGCCACATCGTTGGGCGCGAGGTCGGCATGTACTACATCCGCATGCATACCGGCCCGCGCGTCACGACCGGCATGTCCGCGCAGCGCTTCCTGTCGCCGGCGATGTACCGTCTCAAATGGTCGGACTTGCTGAAGGGGCGCGGCGAATTCGAGGACTGCGCGCCGGCGATGCGCAACGGCCTGATGGAGCTGATCATCGAGCTGTCGGGTCTCGGCGTGGCCCGCCCGATCATGCCGCGCTTGAAGGCGGCGTTCCGGGAATGGGGTGGCGGGCGATTCTATGTCACCAATCCGCCGCTCGGCCGTTTCAAGCGCACCGTGGCGGAGGCAGCGCTGCTGCTCGCCGGGCCTGCGTCGATTCGCTGGATGCGCAAGGCGATCAACCGGCTGCGGCCGCCGCCCACAAGCTATGTCGCGACCATGACCACGGCGGCCACCGCCGCCGACTTGATCGATGCGGCGTCGATCAGCCTCTTCCTGTAGCTTCGGCGCCTATTCGGCGGCCGGCGCCGGCTGCTTGAAGACCGGGATGCCGTCAGCCTGCGTACGGTCCTCGAGCGCCTCGGGGCCCTCGGTCGGCAGGGTCTTGGCCCAGTTCAGGGCGCCGTCGATGTCGTCCTTCCAGACCTCCTTGGGCAGGTCATAGACGAACTCCACACCGTAGCCGTTGGGATCGTGAATGTAGAGGCTGTGCGTCATGCCATGCTCGACGCGGCGATCGAACTTCACGCCCTTCTTCTGCAGGTAGGCGAGATGCTGCATCCACGCCTCGCGGCTCGGCATGGTGATCGCGATGTGGTTCACGGCGCAGGGCATGCCGAACATCGCCCATTCCTTGGGCGGCGCCGGCAGGTCCCTGTTCTCGACGAGCGCGATGTCGTGGTGATGGCTGGTGCCGTCCTCCCGCACGCCCGAATAGAACCGCATCTTGGGCGGGTTGGGACGCTGGGCCGTCGGCTTCAGCTGGCCGACCTTCTTGAGGCCGACGATTTCGGTCCAGAACTTCTCGCTCTCTTCGATGTCGCGGACGTTCAACACCAGATGGTTGATGCCGCGCGGGGTGACCGGCTTGTCCATGAGGGTTCCTCCGTTGGACGAGAATGATAGCGCCATTGCCACTATAGATGAATGGGCTTTTCCCAGGCCGCAAGGGCCGCTTCTTTCATGGCCTCGTTGACGGTCGGGTGGGCGTGGCAGATGCGGCCGATATCCTCGGCCGATGCCCTGAATTCCATGGCTGTCACGGCTTCCGCGATCATGGTGCCCGCTTCAGCGCCGATGACATGGACCCCCAGTATCTGGTCGGTAACCTTGTCGGCCAGCACCTTCACGAAGCCTTCCGTAGCGGCGTTGGCGCGGCTGCGCGGATCGGCGGTGAAAGGATATTTGCCGACCTTGTAGACAACGCCTGCGGCCTTCAGTTGCTGCTCGGTCTTGCCGACCCATGCGACCTCGGGCTGGGTATAGATGACCGACGGCACGAGATCCCAGTTCACGTGGCCCTTCTGTCCGGCCAGGATCTCGACGCAGGCGATGGCATCCTCGCTCGCCTTGTGGGCCAGCATGGGCCCGTCGATTACGTCGCCGATGGCATAGATGCCGGGCACCGAGGTCTGGAAGTGCGCATCGACCTCGATGCGGCCCCGCGCCGTGAGCTTCACGCCTGCCTTGTCGAGGCCCAAACCTTCGACATGCGGCCGCCGGCCGATGCACACCATGACGATGTCGGTTTCGAGCGTCTCCGCCGCACCGCCCTTGGCCGGTTCGACGGTGAGCGTGATGCCGGCGCCGCCGGTCTCGGCCCTGGTCACCTTGGAACCGAGCTTGAATTTCAGGCCCTGCTTGGCCAGCGCGCGCTGGAAATGGCGCGTGATCTCGTCGTCGACGCCAGGGCAAATGCGGTCGAGAAACTCGACGACAGTCACGTCCGAGCCGAGACGGCGCCACACCGAGCCCAGCTCGAGGCCGATGATGCCCGCGCCGATCACGACCATGCGCTTGGGTACTTCAGCGAGTTCGAGCGCGCCCGTGGAGGATACGATCTTCTTCTCGTCGACCGTTACGCCCGGCAGCGGTGTCACCTCCGAGCCGGAAGCGATCATGATGTTCCTGGCGGAGATCGTCTGCCTCACCGATCCGTCGGCACCGACCACGGCGACAGAGCCCGCCTTCTCGACCCGGCCGGTTCCCTGGACCCAGGTGATCTTGTTCTTCTTGAACAGGAACTCGATGCCCTTCGTGGTGGCGCCGACCACCTCGGTCTTGCGTTTCATCATCTGCGCCAGATCGAGCGTCGGAGACGCAACGACAATGCCGTGGACTCCGAGATCGTGGCCGGCCGCCTCGAAAAGGTGCGAGGATTGCAGCAGCGCCTTGGACGGGATGCAGCCGACGTTCAGGCAGGTGCCGCCGAGTGTGGCGCGCTTTTCCACGACGGCGACCTTCATGCCGAGCTGCGCGGCGCGGATCGCGCCGACATAGCCGCCCGGCCCCGAGCCGACGACGACCAGATCGAAAGTTTCGGTTGCCATGTCAGACGCCCAGCAGCAGGCGTTCGGGATCCTCGATGCATTCCTTGACGCGCACCAGGAACAAAACCGCCTCGCGGCCGTCGATGATGCGGTGGTCGTAGGACAGTGCGAGATACATCATCGGGCGCGCCTTGACCTCGCTGCCCACGACCATGGGCCGTTGCTGGATCTTGTGCATGCCGAGGATGCCGGACTGGGGCGGATTGAGGATCGGCGTCGACATCAGCGAGCCGTAGACGCCGCCGTTGGAGATGGTGAACGTGCCGCCGGTCAGATCGGCGATCGACAGCTTGCCGTCGCGCGCTTTGCGGCCGAGATCGGCGATGCCCTTCTCGATGCCGCTGAAGGAAAGTTCGTCGGCGTCGCGCAGCACCGGGACCACGAGGCCGCTCGGGGTACCGACGGCAACGCCGATATCGTAGTAATTCTTGTAGACGAGCTCATCGCCCTCGATCTCGGCATTGACCGCCGGCAGCTCCTTCAAGCCCGCGATGCACGCCTTGACGAAAAACGACATGAAGCCGAGCCGCGCGCCGTGCTTCTTCTCGAAGTCTTCCTTCAGCCGCTCGCGCAGCGCCATGACGTTGGTCATGTCCACCTCGTTGAAGGTGGTGAGCATGGCCGCGGTGTTCTGCGCTTCCTTGAGGCGATTGGCGATGGTGCGGCGCAGCCGCGTCATCTTCACCCGCTCCTCGCGATCGGCGCGGAGCCGTGGACCGGCCGGCATGGCGGGCTTGGCGGCCGGCGCCGCACCCGAGCCGATGGAAGACAAGGCCGCCAGCACGTCGGCCTTGGTGGCCCGACCATCCTTGCCGGTGGGCTGGACGGCCGCGGCAGGAACGCCTTTCTCTTCGGCCAATTTGCGCGCGGCCGGCCCGGAGGCGGCGAGGTTGGCGCCCGGTCCAGCAGCCGGCGCAGCGGCCGGTGCCGGCGTGGGAGCCGCGACAGGCGCGGGCTTCACTGCGCCCGCGGTCGCTGCCGCAGCGGGTGCCGGCTGAGGCGCGGCACCGGCCGCGCCCGCCTCGATATGGCAGAGCAGGCCGCCCACCTGGACGGTGGCGCCCTCTTCCACGGCAAGGTCGACGACCGCGCCCGCGACCGTCGCATTGACCTCGACCGTGACCTTGTCGGTCTCGAGCTCGCAAAGCGGCTGGTCGACCTTCACGGAGTCGCCCGCCTTGACGAGCCACTTGGAGACGGTCGCTTCGGTGACCGATTCGCCCAGCGACGGGACCTTGATGTCGACAGCCATCACGCTCTCCTCAGGCAATCGTCAACGCGCGGTCGACCAGATCGGCCTGTTCCTTGATATGTGCGCGGGCCGAGCCGGTGGCGGGCGACGCCGCTTCCGGCCGGCCGATGTAGTTGGGCCGTTTCGCCTTCACGTCAATCTGCGCCAGCGCGCGGTCGATGCGGCGGTCGACGAAGTGCCAGGCGCCCATGTTCTCGGGCTCTTCCTGGCACCACACCACCTCGGCGTTGGGATATTGCGACAGCCGCACGCCCAGCCGGTTGATCGGGAACGGGTAGAGCTGCTCGATGCGCAGGATGGCGATGTCGTCGATCTTGCGCTTGCGGCGCTCGGCCACGAGATCGAAGTAGACCTTGCCGCTGCACAGGATGACGCGGCGCACCTTGTCATTGGCGGCGAGCTGATCGGTCTCGATCAGGATCCGGCGAAACGACGAGCCCGGACCGAAATCGGCGGCGCTCGACACGCACTCCTTGTGCCGCAGCAGTGATTTCGGCGTCATGACGACCAGCGGCTTGCGGAAGCTCCGGCGCACCTGACGACGCAGCGCATGGAAGTAGTTGGCCGGAGTCGTCGGCACGACGACCTGCCAGTTGTCCTCGGCCGAGAGCTGCAAATAGCGCTCGAGGCGCGCCGAACTGTGCTCGGGACCCTGGCCCTCGTAGCCGTGCGGCAGCAGCATCACCAGGCCGTTCATACGCAGCCACTTGCTCTCGCCCGAGCAGATGAACTGGTCGATGATGACCTGCGCCCCGTTGGCAAAGTCGCCGAACTGCGCCTCCCACAGCACCAGTGCATTGGGCTCGGCCGACGAGTAGCCGTATTCGAAGCCCAGCACGCCCGCCTCGTTGAGCGGGCTATCGATCACTTCGAAGCGCGCCTGGTCGGCGGAGATGTTGTTCAGCGGCACATATTTCTTCTCGGTGGCCTGATCGACCAGCACGGAATGGCGCTGCGAGAAGGTGCCGCGGCCGGAATCCTGGCCGCTCAGGCGGACCGGCGTGCCCTCGGCGAGCAACGAGCCGAACGCCAGCGCCTCGCCGGTCGCCCAATCGATGTCCTTGCCGGTATCGATCGTCTTGCGCTTGTCCTGGAGCTGGCGCGCGATCTTGCGGTTGAGGTCGAAGTCCTTCGGGATCTCGGAAATCGCGTGACCGACCTTCAGGAACAACGCGTTGTCGATGGCGGTCAGGCCCTTGCGATCCTCCTCGCCCGGGGCCGGCGTGAAGCCCGACCACTTGCCCTCCAGCCAGTCGGCCTTGTTGGGTTTGTAGTTGGCGGCGGCCTCGAGCGCCTTGTCGAGGTTCCGGCGCAGCTCAGCGTCCATCGCCTCGACCTCCTGCTGCGTGACGATGCCCTCGGCGATCAGGTGCTCGGCATAGACTTCCTTGACCGTCTTGTGCTTGCCGATCTCCTTGTACATCAGCGGCTGGGTGAACATCGGCTCGTCCGACTCGTTGTGCCCGTAGCGGCGGTAGCAGAACATGTCGATGACGATGTCGCGCTTGAAGCGCTGGCGGAACTCGGTGGCGATGCGGCAAACATGGACGACCGCCTCGGGATCGTCGCCGTTCACGTGCAGGATCGGCGCCTGCACGATCTTGGCCACCTCGGTGCAGTACGGGCCCGAGCGCGAATAGGTGGGGAGCGTCGTGAAGCCGATCTGGTTGTTCACCACCAGATGAATGGTGCCGCCGATGCGGTAGCCGCCGAGATCGGAGAGGTCGAGCGCCTCGGCCACCAGTCCCTGCCCGGCGAACGCCGCGTCGCCGTGCATCAGGATCGCCATCACCTGGCTGCGGTCCTCGTCGCGCCGCTGGTCCTGCTTGGCGCGCGCCTTGCCCAGGACGACCGGATTCACCGCCTCGAGATGCGACGGATTGGGCGCCAGGGAAAGATGAATGACGTTACCGTCGAACTCGCGGTCGGCTGAGGCGCCCAAGTGATACTTCACGTCGCCAGACCCGCGCATTTCCTCGGGCAGCGACGGCCGGCCCTGGAATTCGGAGAACAGCGCGGTGTAGCTCTTGTGCATCACGTGCACGAGCGTGTTGAGGCGGCCGCGATGGGGCATGCCGATCACGACCTCGCGCACGCCGAGCTGGCCGCCGCGTTTCAGGATCTGCTCGATGCCGGGGATCAGCGATTCTCCGCCATCGAGGCCGAAGCGCTTGGTGCCGACGAATTTCAGGCCGAGATACTTTTCCAGTCCCTCCGCTTCGCCGACCCGCTGGAGGATCATCTTGCGGCCCTCGACGGTGAAATCGGTGCGGTTCTCGATGTGCTCGATGCGCTCCTGGATCCACGCCTTCTGGTCGGGGTCGGAGATGTGCATGAACTCGACGCCGATCTTGCCGCAGTAGGTCTTGCGCAGCCGGTCCATGATCTGGCGCAAGGTCGCGGTCTCGCCGAGCGCCAGCGCGCCGAAAATCAGGATCGGCCGGTCCCAGTCGTCGTCGGTGAAGCCGTAGGTCCTGGGATCGAGCTCGCTGTGCGGCGCCTGCTTGACCAGGCCGAGCGGATCGAGATCAGCCTCGAGATGGCCGCGAATGGTGTAGTGCCGGATCAGCATGCGCGCGCGCGCCGTGTCCTGCGCTGCCTGGCGGATCTCGTCGTCGCTCTTGCCGGCGAGCAGCGCCGGCGCGGCCGACACCCCGTCGCCCTTCAGCGCCTTGAGGTTCTTGTTGGCGGCGGCCGGCGCCTCCGGCACGTCGATCACGCGTGCGCCGTTGGGCGCCCACGACGCGCCGCGCACCTCGGCCAGCACATTGGTCTTCTGGTCGGCGAGCGCCTCGAAGAACGTCCGCCACTCCGCGTCGACCCGGCTCGGGTCGGCCTGGTAGCGCGCATAGAGCTCTTCGATGAAAGGCGCGTTGGCGCCGAACAGGAATGATGTCTGCTCTGCTTGCATTGCGTGCTCCGTCAAAGCGGGCTTCGCATCAGCCCTTCATCGCCTTGAGCATTTCCTCGCCCAGCGCCGCCGGCGAATCGGCGACCCTGATGCCGGCCGAGCGCAGGGCTTCGACCTTGTATTCCGCCGTGTCGTGACCGCCCGAGATCACCGCGCCGGCATGGCCCATGCGGCGGCCCGGCGGCGCCGTGCGGCCGGCGATGAAGGCCACCACCGGCTTCCTGGTCTTCGCGGCTTTTATATAGGCAGCGGCATTCACTTCGGCATCGCCGCCGATCTCGCCGATCATGACGATGCCCTGGGTCTCCGGATCGGGCAGCAGTATCTCGAGGCACTCGACGAAGTTGGTGCCGTTCACCGGATCGCCGCCGATGCCGATACAGGTGGTCTGGCCAAGGCCGACCGCCGTGGTCTGCGCCACGGCCTCGTAGGTGAGCGTGCCCGAGCGCGAGATGATGCCGATCTTGCCGCGCTTGTGGATGTGGCCCGGCATGATGCCGATCTTGCATTCGTCGGGCGTGATGACGCCCGGGCAGTTGGGGCCGATCAGGCGCGATCTGGAGCCGGCCAGCGCGCGCTTCACCTTCACCATGTCGACCACCGGGATGCCCTCGGTGATGCAGACGATCAGCGGCAGCTCGGCATCGATCGCCTCGAGGATCGAATCGGCGGCGAACGGCGGCGGCACGTAGATCACGGTGGCGTTGGCGCCGGTCTTGGCGACCGCCTCGGCGACGGTGTCGAACACCGGCAGGTCGAGATGCGTCGAGCCGCCTTTACCCGGCGTCACGCCGCCCACCATCTTGGTGCCGTAGGCGATGGCCTGCTCGGAATGGAACGTGCCTTGCGCGCCGGTGATGCCCTGGCAGATCACCTTGGTGTTCTTGTCGACCAGCACGGCCATCAGTTGCTCTCCTTGACGGCCTGGACGATCTTCTGCGCCGCATCGGCCAGATGATCGGCCGAGATGATCTTGAGACCCGATTCCTTCAGGATCTTCTTGCCGAGGTCGACGTTGGTGCCCTCAAGCCGCACGACCAGCGGCACGTGCAGGTTGACCTCGCGCGCCGCGGCCACGACGCCCTCGGCAATGACGTCGCAGCGCATGATGCCGCCGAAGATGTTGACCAGGATGCCCTCGACGTTGGGATCTTTGAGGATGATCTTGAACGCCGCCGTCACGCGTTCCTTGGTGGCGCCGCCGCCGACATCGAGGAAGTTGGCGGGCGCCGCACCATAGAGCTTGATGATGTCCATGGTGGCCATGGCGAGCCCCGCGCCGTTCACCATGCAGCCGATCTGGCCGTCGAGCTTGACGTAGTTCAGCGCATATTTGGCGGCCTCGGTCTCGGCCGGATCCTCCTCGTCGACGTCGCGCAGGTCCTCGATATCCCGGTGCCGGAACAGCGCGTTGTCGTCGAAGTTCATCTTGGCATCGAGCGCCAGGACGTCGCCGCCCGCGGTGACGACCAGCGGGTTGATCTCGATCAGCGAGCAGTCGAGCTCGGTGAACGCCTTGTACAGCCCGCCCAGCAGATTGACGAAGCTCGAAAGCTGCTTGCCCGAGAGGCCGAGCGCGAAACCGAGCTTGCGGCCCTCGAACGCCTGATAGCCGGTCGCGGGGTCGATCGATTGTTTGACGATTTTCTCGGGCGTATCGTGCGCCACCGTTTCGATATCCATGCCGCCTTCGGTCGAGGCGACGATCGAGATGCGGCTCACGGCCCTATCGACCAGCATGGAGAGGTAGAGCTCGCGCTTGATGTCGCAGCCTTCCTCTATATAGAGCCGCTTCACCGTCTTGCCGGCGGGCCCGGTCTGCTTGGTCACCAGCTCATGGCCCAGCATCGCCGCCGCGTTTGCGCCCACCTCGTCGATCGACTTGGAGACTCGCACCCCGCCCTTGCCGGTCGCATCGTTCTTGAATCGCCCCTTGCCGCGACCGCCGGCGTGGATCTGCGCCTTCACCACGGTCACCGGACTGCCCAGCCGCCGGGCCACGTCCATGGCCTCGTCCCTGGTATAGGCGACACCGCCCTTGAGCAGCGGAACGGCGTATTTGGCCAGCAAGGCCTTGGCCTGATACTCGTGAATGTTCATGAAGCCCTATCGCTCGAAAACCGCTGCTACAGAGAGCAAAAACCGTGCTGGGAGAATGAGTTGCGAATCGCAACTCAATGTCAGTTGCGGCACTTTATGAGTGCCGCCAAGGCTTGGCAACCGACGGTCTGGTGACGGTTTTACGATCCCTGTCTAGCCGGCCGCGACGATCTTCTTGGTCGCCTCGACCAGCGACTTCACGGCGCCGACCGACTTGTCGAACATCGCCTTTTCGTCGGCATTGAAGGCGACCTCGACGATCTTCTCGATGCCGTCCTTGCCGATCACGACCGGCACGCCGATGTAGAGGCCCTTCACGCCATACTCACCGTTCAGCATGGCGGCACACGGGATCACGCGCTTCTTGTCCTTGAGGTAGCTCTCGGCCATCGAGATCGCCGAGGCGGCCGGCGCGTAGAACGCCGAGCCGTTGCCGAGCAGGCCCACGATCTCGGCGCCGCCGTCGCGCGTGCGCTGCACGATCTTGTCGAGCTTCTCCTGGGTGGTCCAACCCATCTTCACGAGGTCCGGCAGCGGAATGCCGGCGACCGTCGAATAACGCACGAGCGGCACCATGGTGTCGCCATGACCGCCGAGCACGAAGGCGGTGACGTCCTGCACCGACACGCCGAACTCCTGGGCAAGGAACAGGCGGAAGCGAGAGCTGTCGAGCACGCCCGCCATGCCGACCACGCGCTTGGAGGGGAAGCCGGTGACTTCCTGCATCAGACCCACCATCGCATCAAGCGGATTGGTGATGACGATGACGAAGGCGTTCGGCGCATTTTCCTTGATGCCCTTGCCGACGGCGTTGATCACCTTGGCGTTGATGCCGACGAGATCGTCGCGGCTCATGCCGGGCTTGCGCGGCACGCCCGCAGTCACGATCACGACGTCGGCGCCCGCGATGTCCTTGTAGTTGGACGAGCCCGAGTAGTTGGCATCGAAGCCCGCCACCGGCGAGAGCTGGGCGATGTCGAGCGCCTTGCCCTTGGCGGTGCCCTCGGCCTGCGGGATGTCGAACAGCACGATGTCGCCGAGATCCTTCTGGCCCGCCAGCAGAGCGAGGGTTCCGCCGATCTGCCCAGCGCCAATCAGCGCGATCTTCTTGCGAGCCATGCGACATCTCCGTTTCTTGGAACGGAGCGCGTGGTAGCGCGATTCCGCCGAAGCGGCAAGGAGGCCGGCCCGGCGATCAGGCCGGGTGTTTTCGGAAGTGCGCCAACATCAGCTCGACGGTCCGCTCCGCCGCCTGGTCCATGATGAAGTGGCCGACGCCGGGCAGCACTTCCATGGCGTAGGCGGCGTCCACGAAATCGTGCGTGCCGCGCGCGGCATGCGCGCCGACCGTGGCGTCGGCGTCGCCCCAGACATAGAGCGTCGGCACCCTCGTCGTGCCGAAATCGCCGGACAATCCCTTGTTGGCACGATACCAGGCGAGCGCCGCCTCGAGAGCGGGACGCGTTCCCAGGATGGTGAGATGTCGCGCCACCGACTCCTTGCTCTGGCCGAACAGGCCGTCCCGCATGCGCCTGGCATCGTCGGCCAGGAGTTTGTCGGCGGTGTCGGCCTCGAGAAACTTGCCGTGATGGCGCGAGCGGTTCTTCTGGTCGGGGTCGTCCTTCAACGCGCGCCGGAACGACAAAGGATGTGGCCGCGACAGGACGGTAAGGGACGCGAGCCGTTCGGGATGGGCCTGCGCCACGCCCCATGAGACCTGCCCGCCCCAATCGTGGCCGACCAGATGGAAGCGCTTGCCGGCGGCGCCCGAGACATCGGCGATGTCGATGGCGTCCTGCACGAGCTTGTCGAAGCTGTAGTTCGCGAGGTCGGCCGGATCGGGCCGTGCTCCAGGCGAGTAGCCCCGCTGGTCGGGCGCGACCGCGCGATAACCCGCCTTGGCAAGTTCCGGCAAGGCTTCGCGCCAACTGTGCCGCGACTCCGGAAATCCGTGCAGCAGCAGGACAAGAGGCCCGTCTTTCGCACCCGCTTCGTCGGCGGTGAAGGCGAGACCCCGGCGTGTGCTGATAAGGGTCGTCTCGATCATGGTCAGGCGATGTGCTCCAGCGCGAGATATTCTGGGCTCTGCATTTCCATCAGGCGCGAAACAGTGCGCTGGAATTCGAACGAGCCGTCGCCGTCGACATAAAGCCCGGCGGGTGGCGCAGCGGCCGAGCAAATGAACTTCACCTTCTTCTCGTAAAAGGTGTCGATCATGGTGACGAAGCGGGCGGCCTTGTCACGGCTGTCCGGGCCCATCTTGGGAATCTCGGCCAAAATCACCGTGTGAAAGTGGTCGGCGATGCAGAGGAAGTCGGCCGCGCCCATCGGCTTGGCGCACCAATCCATGAAATTGGCCATGGCGACGCCCGGAGCGGCACGCGGAACCTCGACGTCGCGGCCCTGGGTGCGTAGGATACGCGGCTCGCCGGCGAAGCCCCCCGACACGGAACGGAACGCCTCGTCGAGCTTCTTGCTGGCCCACGATCCCAGCGGCGTCAGGTAGACGTCGAGATTACGCAGGCGATCCATGCGGTAGTCGTGCCCGCCGCCCAGCTCGAGGATCTCCAGCCGCTGCTTGATGAGATCGATGAACGGCAGGAAGCGGTCGCGCTGCAGGCCGTCCTTGTAGAGATCGTCGGGCGCGCGGTTGGAGGTCGAGATCACGGTCACGCCCTCGTCGAACAGCACCTCGAAGAAGCGCGCGAGGATCATGGCGTCGGCGATATTCGTCACCTGGAACTCGTCGAAGCAGAGCAAACGCGTCTCGAGCGCGATCTCCTTGGCGATCGGCACGATCGTGTCGGCTTCCGGCGGCGCGCCTTGGGCGGCGAGTTCTTCGCGGCGCTTGTGCAGACGCTCGTGCACCTCGAGCATGAATTCGTGGAAATGGACACGCCGCTTCTGGGGCTGCGGCGCATCGGCGAAAAAGAGGTCCATCAGCATGGATTTGCCGCGCCCGACCGGACCCCAGATATAAAGCCCGTGCGGCCCTGCCTGCGGCTTGGCCTTGGCCAGTCCGAGCCTTTCCCACAAACTGGGCTCCGTTGGTCTCGCCGCCAGCTCGGCCAGCGCGTCGTGCACCGCCTGCAGACGTTGCACGACCTTCTCCTGGACCGGGTCGGCTTGGATCTCGCCGACGGCGCGACGGGCGGCGAGGTTGGCGATCGGGCCCTTGCCCGTCGTGGCGATTTGCGAATCCATCGTTGTCCCCTACCTAGCTCACCCGCGCGCGCCTGCCTATAAGATGCGGCGATGAAGATCGCGTTCCTTGGCACCTCGGAATTCGCCGTGCCGGCATTGCAGGCCCTGGTCGACGCCGGGCACGACGTGGCCACGGTCTATACAAGGGCGCCCAAGCCTGCCGGCCGCGGCCAGCAGGAGCGCAAGACGCCGGTCCATCTCCTGGCCGACGAGCTGAAGCTGCCGGTGCGCACTCCGAGGAGCCTGAAGGGCGAAGAGGAAGCAGCCGCCTTCAAGGCTCTCGATCTCGACGCCGCCGTGGTCGTGTCCTATGGCCACCTCCTGCCCAAGAGCTTCCTCGAGGCGCCGGTGCTGGGCTGCATCAACATCCATGGCTCGCTCTTGCCGCGCTGGCGCGGCGCGGCGCCTATCCACCGTGCCATTCTGGCAGGCGACACCGAGAGCGGCGTCACCACGATGCGCATGGACGAGGGTCTCGACACTGGCCCGATGCTGCTCGCCGAACGCACGCCCATCACCGCGGGCGACAATGCAGAGACGCTGCACGATCGGCTCGCCGAGCTCGGCGCCAAGCTGATCGTCTCCACTCTCGACGGGCTGGTGCGCAGGAGCATCGATCCCACGCCGCAGCCGCAGGAAGGCGTCACCTATGCCCACAAGCTCGGCAAGGAAGAAGGCGTGCTCGACTGGCGCCGGCCCGCCGCTGAGCTCGAGCGCAAGGTGCGGGCGTTCCATCCCTGGCCCGGCACCTGGTTCGACTTGCCGCTCGAAGGCGGGACCGAGCGCATCAAGGTACTGGGCGCCTCGCTCGCGCTCGCCGGCGGCATGCCCGGCACACTGACCATCGGCCGCGACGGCTATCCAACGGTCGTCTGCGGCGTGGGCGGCCTGAAGCTCCTGAAGCTGCAGCGGCCAGGCAAGTCGGCGCTCGCCGCCGACGCCTTCTTGCGCGGCTTCGCGCTACGGTCGGGCATCGTCCTGCCCTCGCCGGCGGTCACGTCGTTGCCGACCTCCAAACCGTCCTGACCACGTGCCGCGCTACAAGATCACGGTCGAATATGACGGCGGGCCCTTCGTCGGCTGGCAGCGCCAGGACACCGGACCGTCGATCGAGGCTGCCCTCGAGGACGCAGTGTTCGCCTTCTCCGGCGAGCGCGTGCTGGTGCAGGGCGCTGGCCGCACCGATGCGGGCGTGCATGCGCGCGGCCAGGTGGCGCATTTCGACATCGCGGCATCGAAGCGCACGGAGGAAGTGCGCGGCGCGCTCAATTTCCATCTCAAGCCCCAGCCGATCGCGGTGCCGACCGTCGAGATCGTGCCGGCCGATTTCCATGCGCGCTTCTCGGCGACCTGGCGGCGGTATCGCTATCGCATCCTCAATCGCCGCACGCGCCCCGGCATCGACAAGGGCTTCGTCTGGCACGTGCCGGTGCCGCTCGACGCAGCCGCCATGGCGGATGCCGCCTCGGTGCTGATCGGCAAGCACGACTTCAACAGCTTTCGCTCGATCAACTGTCAGGCCAAATCCTCGCTCAAGACGCTCGACCTCCTGGCCGTCCGCCGCGAGGGCGAGGAAATACAGATCGATGTCGGCGCACGCTCATTCCTGCACAACCAGGTGCGCATCCTGGTCGGCACCCTGCAGCTCGTCGGCCGCGGACAGTGGAGCAAGCGTGACGTCGAACAAGCCCTGGCGGCCAGGGATCGCACACGCGCCGGCCCGACTGCGCCGCCGCAGGGCTTGTGCCTGATGGAAGTGCGCTACGGGCCGCTAACCGGCCAACGGCATGATGCCGAGGAAGCGGTCGACGATGAGTGAAAGGAACAGCGACGGCACGAAGTACACGACGAGCAGCAGGATGGCGAACAGCCAGCCGATCGCCAGCGACATGCGGCTGACCGTGAGGAACCAGTAGAAGAACAGCGCCTGCAGGGCAAACTCGAGGAAGGCGCCGACCTGCGGCAGCACCAGCATGACGAGCTTGGCCAGCAGCATCAGCGCGATCTCAGGCAGGTTGATCCAGTTCAGCGCCGCGATGTAGCGCGGGTACTGCTCGAGCCAGCCGCGATGGCGGGCGATCTCGTAGAAAATCACCGGGAAGAGCAGCCAGTCGACCACGTAGTGCAGGGCTTCGACGAAGATGATCTCGACTTCGTCGGCTTGAGCAGCGACCTCGGAATAGTGGAACAGCAGATAGAAGGCATAGAGCGGTGCCGCCAGCAGCATGACGCGAAACGAGCGCAGGCAGGCGGCGAAGCTGTTCTCGAAATAGTAGGGTGCCGACGGATCGCGCCGCAGGAACCTGAGCGAGCCCTCGGTCCCGCGGGCTATTTCGCTGGTACTCAGCACGCCCTTTGCCTCAGGCCGCGAAGAAGCGATCGAGCATCGTCTCGTAGACGCGGGAGAGCGTCTTGAGGTCGGCGACGGCACTCTTCTCGTCGACCTTGTGCATGGTTTCACCCACCAGGCCGAACTCGAGAACCGGGCAGTAGCGGCTGATGAATCGCGCATCCGACGTGCCGCCGGTCGTCGACAGCTCGGGCTCGATGCCGGCGACGTCGCGGATCGCGCCCGCCACCAGATCGACCAGCGGGCCGGGCGGCGTGTAGAAGGACTCGCCCGAGACCTCGACCTTCTCGTACTCGACCGTGCCGTTGCCGCCCACCGCGGCGCTCGCCGCCTCGATGCGCTGCTTGAGGTGCGCCAGCAGCGTCGTGGATGTCCACAGATCGTTGAAGCGCGTATTGAAGCGCGCCTTCACCGTTCCCGGCGCGATGTTGGTCGCCTTGTTGCCGACGTCGACGGTGGTGAACTGCAGCGACGTCGGCTGGAAGTGCGTGCTGCCCTTGTCGACGGGCTCACGCACCAGCGCCTCGATGATCGCCGACAGCCGGTGCAGCGGGTTGTCGAGCCGCTCGGGGTAGCCGACATGGCCCTGGATGCCGCGCACGACGAGGTCGACCGTCATGCTGCCGCGTCGGCCGATCTTGATCATGTCGCCGAATTTGCGCGAGCTCGTGGGCTCGCCGACCACGCAGGCGTCGATCTTCTCGCCGCGCTCGGCAAGCCGCTGCAGCATCTTCACCGTGCCGTTGACGGCCGGGCCCTCCTCGTCGCCGGTGATCAGCAGGCTGATCGAGCCGCCGAAGTCCCGGCCGCGGCGGGCGAGGAAGCGCGCGCAGGCCTCGGTGAAGGCCGCGATCGCGCCCTTCATGTCGGCGGCGCCGCGGCCGAACAGGTAGCCTGCCGACAATTCGGCCGAGAACGGCCCGATGGTCCATGACGACAGATCACCCACCGGCACCACGTCGGAGTGGCCGGCGAAGCAGAAATGCCTGCCGTTGCCGTGCTTGTCCTGACCGACGCGGGCATAGAGGTTGGCGACGTCGTCGGTGCCCTTCTCGGTGAAATCCATGCGCTCGCAGCGGAAGCCGAGCGGCGTCAGGACCTTCTCCAGCAACTGCAGCGCGCCCGCCTCGCGCGGCGTGACGCTCTCGCAGCGCACCAGCGCGCGCGTGAGGTCGATCACATCGGTTGCGGCGGCGGCCATCGTATCGGGCATGGCCGGACACTACGCCGGGGCCCCGCCAAAGAGAAGGGCGCCGGTTCGGCCGATCCGGCGCCCAAGTCGATGTGAGAGGAAGATAGTCTTGTTGCTTCTTTGAAGGGTTACGCCACCAGCCGGTCCGCCTCCTGCAGGTTCACCGAGACGAGCTGCGAGACGCCCTGCTCGGCCATGGTGACGCCGTACAGGCGATCCATGCGCGCCATGGTGACGCGATGGTGGGTGATGATCAGGAAGCGCGTGTCGGTGCGGCCGGCGATCTCGTTGACCAGGCCGCAGAAACGCTCGACGTTGAGGTCGTCGAGCGGCGCGTCGACCTCGTCCAGCACGCAGATCGGCGCGGGATTGGTCATGAACACCGCGAACAGCAGCGACAAAGCGGTCAGCGCCTGCTCGCCGCCCGACAGCAGCGACATGACCTGCAGCTTCTTGCCCGGCGGCGAAGCGTGGATCTCGAGGCCGGCCTCGAGCGGGTCCTCGGACTCGGTGAGCCTGAGCTCCGCCTTGCCGCCGCCGAACAGCTTGGTGAAGAGCTGCTGGAAGTGGCCGCTCACCTGCTCGAAGGCGGCGAGGAAGCGTTCGCGGCCCTCGCGGTTCAGGCTCTGGATGCCCTGGCGCAGCCGGCCGATGGCGGCGATCAGGTCGTCGCGCTCGGTCGTCATGCCGGTGATCTGCTGCTCGAGCTCGTTGGCCTCCTCCTCGGCCCGCAAATTGACCGCGCCCATCGTCTCGCGCTCGTGCACCAGCCGCTCCAGCCGGTGCTCCGCCTTGTCCATCTCCGGCAGCTCCTCGAGTCTCTCGACCTCGGCCACCGCCAGCACGCCGGCCGGCTCGCAGCGCAAGCGCTCGACAATGCGCTCGACCACGGCCTCGCGATCCTTGTTCGCCTGCTCGACCAGGCCCTCGCGGCGCACGCGGCCTTCGCGGGCGCCCGCCAGCTCGCTCTCGGCCTGGCGCATCGCCTTGTCGGCCTCCGACAGCCGCGTCTCGCCGACGGCCAGCCGATCGGCCGCCTCGCGGCGCTTCTCCTCGGCCTTGGCGATCTCCTCACCCAGCGCGAACTTCTTGGCGTCGATCTCGGCGGGCTTCGCCGCGAGCTCCGCGATCGACGCCGCGATCTGCTGGCGCCGCGCATCGAGCTCGACGATCTGGCCCTCGGCGTCGCTCAGCCGGCTGCTCCAGCTCGCATGGTCGTGCGCGATGCGGCCCAGTTGCTCGAGCCGCATCTCGGATTCGCGCGCCAGGCGGTCGCAGTTGCCCTCGGCCTCGACCAGTGCGGCGCGCAGCTCGGCGATGCGCGTGCGCAGCGCGCCGGCCGCCACCCGGTCGGCCTGGGTGTCGGAGATCGCCGACAGGCGGGCTTGGCGGAAGGTGCGGCGCATCTCGGTATCGGCGACGTCGGCTGCGACTTCGGCGACCATCTGCTCGACGGCACCGAGCCGCGTGCGCAACTGGTCGGTCTGGCGGGCGACCTCGACGTGGCGGTCACGCGCCGCCGTAAACCCGGCCTCGGCCGCGGCGATCGCTTCCTGCGCCGCCCGTTCGGCGGCCCGAGTCGCTTCGCCCGCATCCTGCGTCTTGCGGCGCGCGCCTTCGGCCATCTCGCGCTCATGGTGGCGGGCCGCTTCGACCGCGCTCTGCTCGGCCTCGCGCGCCGCGGCGAGCGCCGCGGCCTCTTCGTCGAGGCGCGCCTGCGCCGTCGTCTGCTCGGCGGTCGCGGCATCGATCTGCTGGCGAATCTCCGCCAGGCGATTGCGCTGGCTGAGGCGCACCGCGGCCGGCAACGGCGCGCCGGTGCGCATGGTGTAGCCGTCCCAACGCCACAGCGCGCCATCGCGCGTCACGAGCTGCTGGCCAGGTTTCAGCTCGGCCTGCATCGCAGCACCGGTCGCCTCGTCGGCCACCAGGCCGATGAAGGCGATGCGGCGCGCCAACTCCGGCAGCGCTTTCACATGCTCGGCGAGCGGCGTGGCGCCCATCGGCAGCGCCGGCGCATCTGCATAGGCGCCGAGCGGCAGCCAGTGGGCGGGCGCGCCGCGATCGGATGACGCCTCGAGCTCATCGCCGAAGGCGGCACCCAGCGCCTTCTCGAAGCCCGGCTCGACGCTCAGCGCGTCGATCAGCGGCGGCCACAGCGAATCGGCGGCCGACTTCAGCGACGCCGCGACGCCCGCTTCCTCGGCCTTGAGCTTGGTGAGGCGCGCGCCGATCTTCTGCACCGCATCGGCGGCCTCGCCGTGGCGCGCCTCGGCGGCCTGCCGGTCGGCGGCGCGCAGGCGCTCGATCTCGAGCCGTTCGGCCTCGGCCTTGGCGACCGCCTCGCGGGCGGCATCGGATTCGTAACGCTCGGCCTCGCGCGCGGCATCGATCGATGCCTGGCCGCGCCGTCGCGCCTCCTCGAACGCGGTGCGGGCGGCCTCCAGCACGGCCTCGACCTCTTGCAGCGCCGGCAGCGCGCCGAGTTCGGCCTCGATGGCGCGCTTCTGGCCGTCGATCTCCTCGCGCCGCGCCATCAGGCGGCGCAGACGTTCCTCGAAGCCCGCGATCTCGCCGCTGATGCTCTCGCGCAGCGCCTCGTCGTCGGCGATCTGCCGGGTCAGGCGATCGTGCTCGCCCTCGGCCGTGGTCGTGGCGGCGTGGGCCGCGCCGCGCGCACGCGCGGCAGCGGCGGCGCGATCGTCCTCGCCGATCCTCTCCTGCTCGAGCTTGGCGCGCTCGGCGTCGAGACCGGCGATTGCCGTCTCGGCATCGCCCTTGCGGCCCTGCTCGCGCACCAGATCCTGCTCGGTCTGGGCGAGCCGGGTCTCGGCGTCGCGCTGCGCCTGGGCGACACGCTCGGCCTCGGCCGACAGGGCATCATGGGCCACGCGCAGGCGCTGCAAGGCGGCGGCGGCCGACGCTTCGTCGTTGCGCAGCGGCGGCAGCGCGGTCGCCGCCTCGGCCTGCGCCGTCGTGGCGAGCCCGACCAGGCGCGTGAGGTCGGCGACCTGGGCCTCGGCTTCCTTCAGCCGCTCGCCCGCTTCGGCCAGTTCGCTCTCGGCCTTGGCCAGGCGCAGCGCCAGCACGGCGGCCTCGGCGCGTCGGATGTGATCGGACAGATTGCGGTAGCGGCTGGCCTGGCGCGCCTGGCGCTTCAGGCCCTTGTGCTGCTCCTCGAGCGCCACCAGCACGTCCTGCACGCGCGCAAGATTCGCCTCGGCGGCGCGCAGGCGCAATTCGGCCTCATGGCGGCGGGCGTAGAGGCCGGTGATGCCGGCCGCTTCGTCGATGATGCTGCGCCGGTCGGCCGGCTTGGCATTGATCAGGGCGCCGATGCGGCCCTGGCTCACCAGGGCCGTCGAGCGCGAGCCGGTCGCGGCGTCGGCGAACAGGGTCTGCACGTCGCGGGCGCGAATCTCGCGGCCGTTGACCGAATAGGCGGAGCCCTGGCCGCGCTCGATGCGGCGCACGACGTCGAGCCGATCGGCATCGTTCACGCCGGCCGGCGCAGTGCGGCTCTTGTTGTCGAGGCTCAGCATCACCTCGGCGATGTTGCGCGCCGGCCGCGTGCCGGCGCCGGCGAAGATCACATCCTCCATCTCCGAGCCGCGCATCTGCTTGGCCGAAGTCTCGCCCATCACCCACTTCAGCGCCTCGACCAGGTTCGACTTGCCGCATCCGTTGGGGCCGACGATGCCCGTCATGCCCGCTTCGATGACGAGTTCCGTCGGGTCGACGAAGGACTTGAAGCCGGAGAGCCGGAGTTTGTCGAACTGCACCATTTACCCCACGCCTGTTTTCATTTGTTCAGCAGCTTTGTGAAGACCTGGTCGAGCTCATCGGCCGGTCGCGCACCGGTGTATTTCTCGCCGTTGATGAAGAGGGTCGGCGTCGAGTTGACGCCGAGCGACTCGCCGCCCTTGTAGTCGGCGATCACGCCATTGCTCACCGCCTCATTGGCGAGGCAGGCCTTCACTTCCTTCTCGCCCATGCCGGCGATGCGCAGCGACTTGGAAAGTTCGGCGATCGGATCCTGGGCCGACACCCAGTTGAGCTGCGTGGCGAAGATCATCTCCATCACCGGGAAGTACTTGTCGTTGCCCGAGCACTCGGCGAGCTCGGCCGCCTTGGCCGCCACCTGGTCGAGCGGGAAGTCGCGGTAGACCAGCTTCACCTTGCCGGTGTCGATCCACTTCTTCTTCACCTCGGGCAGGATCGCGGTGCTGAAATGGGCGCAGTGCGGGCAGGTGAAAGAGGCGTATTCGATCATGGTGATCGGCGCCTTGGGGTCGCCCAGGACATGGTCGGTCGGCTGGACGGCCAGCAGGGCCGCCTTGTCGGGCGTCGGGGCAGCGGCCGTCGGCGCCGGCCCCGGGCTCGGTCCCCGAGTGCCAAACCAGACGCCGAGCGCGATCGCAATCACCGCGGCGAGGCCGCCGACGATGACCAAGATATTCCGCATTACCTACTTCCTCTCTACTACATCTTGGGAATTGAGCCTGTGGGGAGTCAAATAATTACCGTCCCAACTGGGCCAAAATCGCCGCCGCGCCTTCCGCCCCGCCGGGCGGGCTGCCGTAGAACTGGCCGTTGATGAACAGGGTCGGCGTGGCGTGCACCCGGAGCGTCTGGCCGGTCTGCACATCGGCGATGATCTTGTCCAAAAGCTGGTCGTCGCCGATCCAGGCCGTCGCCTGGTCCGGGCTGATGCCGATGCCGCCCAGCCCCTTCACCATCTCGACCTCGGGCGTGCGCGAGGTCAGCCAGTCGACCTGGCTGCGGAACAGCGCATCGACCACGTCGAAGAACCGGGCCGCCCCGGCGCCCTCGGCGATCTGCGCGGCGTGGGTGGCGACCGAATCCGACGGGTAATGCCGCATGACCAGCGCCGCCTTGCCGGTGGCGATCGCCTCGATCTTGAGGCGCGGCAGGATGGCGGCGTTGAAATTGGCGCAGTGCGGGCAGGTGAGCGAGAAATAGTCGATGATGATGTTGGGCGCGTCGGGCTTGCCCAGGATGTGGTCGCCCGGCAGCGGCGCCAGCAGGTTCTGCTGGGCCCGCGCGCCGCGCGCGAAGACCAGCGTGCCGAGCGTGCCGATAACGGCGCTTCGGCGGCTGACGACGCGCGCGCCGAGCCGCGCCAATGCCTGGCGCAGGTCGGGATCCTTCACGGCGGCCACCTTGCTGGCAACGCGTTGCGCCACCTCGGGCGACGGCTTGGGCAGCGGTGCTCGGGGCGGCGGCGCGGCGGTCAGCGTGCCCTGCATCAGCCGGATGTCGTCGATCAGGCGATAGCCCGCGTAGGTGTTCACCTTGTCGACGAGCTGGCCGCTCATATGCTGGACCTCGAGCGCCGCGGCACCGGACACGCGCAGCCGCAGCGCCTTGGCGCCGGCCTTGCCGCCGCGCCCCGCAACCAGCGCCTCGGGCCGCGTGCTGCGGGCGAGGTCGGGCCCGACGATGGCCGGCCAATCGACGCGCAGGCGGACGATCGACGCGCTCTTGCCCTTGGCGAGCCGCGCGCTCAGCCGCTGCGCCAATCCGCCGACGTTGCGAAAGCCTCCTTCGCGCATGGCGGCATGGTAAAACAGCACTCCCCGCATGGCCACGTCGCACGCTTCACGATTGCTTGGCTGGTACGACCGCCATCGTCGCACCCTCCCCTGGCGCGCCCCGCCCGGAGCGCGGGCCGATCCTTATGTCGTCTGGCTTTCCGAGATCATGCTGCAGCAGACCACCGTCGCCACCGTGGGCGACTATTTCCGCCGCTTCGTCGAGCGCTGGCCGACCGTCGCGGCGCTCGCCGCCGCGCCGATCGACGACGTGCTGTCGGCCTGGGCCGGGCTCGGCTACTACGCGCGCGCCCGCAACCTGCATGCTTGTGCGCGCACCGTGACGGAACGACATGGCGGCCGCTTCCCCGACAGCGAGGCTAGCCTGCTCGCCCTGCCCGGCATCGGCCCCTACACGGCGGCCGCCATCCGCGCCATTGCCTTCGACCATCCGGCCTCGGCGGTCGACGGCAATGTCGAGCGCGTGATCGCCCGTCTGTTCGCGCTCCGGACGCCGCTGCCCGACGCCAAGCCCGAGATCGGTGCGCGCGCGGCCGGGCTGGTGCCGGACGAGCGCGCCGGCGATTACGCGCAGGCGATGATGGATTTGGGCGCCACGGTGTGCACGCCGCGCAACCCACGCTGCGTGATCTGTCCGCTGATGGAGGCCTGCAAGGCGCGCAAGCTCAACATCGCCGAGCAACTGCCGGCGCGCGCGCCCAAGGCCGAGAAGCCGACACGGCGCGGGCTTGCCTTCGTGCTCGCCAACCGCGACGGCGCCATCCTGCTGCGCAAGCGTCCGGCCCGAGGCCTGCTGGGCGGCATGGACGAGGTGCCGTCGAGCCCGTGGCGCGAGGGCAAGCTCGTCATCAAGGAGGCGCTCAAGGACGCCCCCGTGCCGGCCAACTGGAAAGTGCTGGAAGGCGGCGTGCGCCATACCTTCACCCACTTTCATCTGGAGCTCGCCGTGGCGCGCGCCACTGCCACGACCTCGCGACTCGCCAAGCTCGCGCCCGGCAGCGCCTGGGTCGAAATCGACCGGCTGACCGAGCGGGCGCTGCCGACCGTCATGCGCAAGGTGATCAGCCACGCCGCCAAGAGCTGAGGCCTTACACCCTCGCCGGTAATTTCCTGAGTTAAACTAATACGGAAAAATATGGACTCTTGTGGTCCACGCGCGTTCGCGCCGAATCGCGCGAACGAATCTTGCGCAAGGGTTGAGTAATTTTCTACACAACAACCTATAGCGTTGATTACCGGAGGGTAACGCTTATTAAATGGAAAGATAATGGACCCTCTTGTGGCGCATTTGTTTACCAATCGCAGCACGCGACCGAATCTTGCGCTCCGGTCCCAACGACCAGTGCGAATCACTAGCGCACTAGCGGAAAGTGCGGAAAGCCCCGATGGAGCAGATGCAAGGCAGGCGAAAGCGATCATGGCGTCGCCACCATAGCCCGGGCGTTAGAAGGAACCCGATTCTGTCGTATAGAACGCGGAGCCTCGCTCCGCGCCCTGAGCATTTGCGAAGGGCCTTTGCCTGCGTCGTGGAAATGTCCCTCGGGCTCGCCTCGGGATGACACAGCAGACCTCGGCGCGGTCATTCCCCCAAGGTGGGGGAGAACATCGGCAATTGCGACCCGCCAAAGTTCTATACGACAGAATCGGGTTCCTTCTAGCACCGGGCGTATAAGCTCGGGATGGCACGATATCCTCTCGAATGGGGCTGGCATACCGACCCCAAGAACGACACCGACGACTCCAGCAGTGCGGAGGCGTCGCCCGCAACCCAGCAGCGTTATCCGCTCGAATGGGGCTGGGACCCTCCTGGCTCCGACACACCGGCGCTGTCCCGCTTCACGCCGGTGATGCAGACGCTACTGGGCGGCGCCGATCCGGAGACGGTCGGCAAATCGCCACCGGTTCAGCTTGTCCAGGCAAACCGGCCTGCGAATGAGTCGGACGAGGACAACGAACTCACGTTCGACACGGTGCAGCCCGACCGACCCAGGAATCCGTCTTACACCAACGGTTGGTACGGCAATTGGCTGCTCAAGTATCCCTCGCGGAATGGCGGCCTCATTGTCCAGAAAATCATCCACACCCTGCCAAGCGGCAAATCCTTACTGGCTGGGAGGCGTGGGAGGTCAAAGCGGGCGACCGGCGCGCCACGCGCCCCGTAGACAGCCAAACTGATGACACGTTTCTGGCGGTCCCAAACTTAGGCACGAAGGGCACGCACCAAACGGATGCCGAGGCGCGCTACTACCCGGGCCTCAAGATACCGCCGGACTTCAAAGCGCGAAATGTCATCGAGGCTGGCCGCGTGCCGTCGACGGAAAAGAAACCCGACTTCTGGACCGATACGGCGCCTGGAACCGTCAAGCGACACTGGGAAGCCGACCCCGACATAAATCCGCCTGAAGATTATCGTCCGAGACGACCTTCGCCCGTCATCCCACGCTGACGCGCCGGCGCCGGCGCCCAGGTCAGCTTTAGTGTCTCAATAGCAACCTGCGATTGCTTCCAGGCGCTTGCGATTCTGATAAGTTGCATCCTATGAATCGGCTTCTGATCGCAGCATCCACCCTGCTCGCACTATTTGGCGCCCTGCCGGCAAGAGCTGGGGAGGACGGCTGCACCTCCTTGTCGGTGGGCGTTTGGGATATCGGCCCGACAAAGGCCGACCTATCCCTGGATCTCGACCGCTGCCTCCCTCCGCAACAACAATGGTTCGAGGTCGGTACCAAACCGGATCTTGCTGACGCGCTTCGGATCGATGCGGTGCCACACATCTATCCGACCGGTTTCGGCGCAAATCTCAAGCTAGGTGAGCTGTCGCCCCGAACGACCTATTACGTCAGGGGAATGGTGCGATGGCCAGCCCCCTCGAACTTTAAGATAACGGGGGAAATCCGCTCATTCCGGACCATCGCGGCGACGGACATACGTCCGGAATGCAAGTTCGAAAGCCAGGAGACGAAGCAATTGGACATCAACGCTCCCCGCTGGATCGGCCGCTACGGCGTGGAGGTCAATTACAGATGCTACTTCAACGGCCTCATTGGCATAGCGCACTACATGGTCAGCCACGACCCGCGAATGACCGGTGCCCGGGAAATATTCAAAGACAACTCGGGCACTCGTCCTCCGCCTGCTATCGCCTATCCGATGGCTTTCTTCCTTCCGTCCGATGAATATCCTGATGACACGACCCTCTACGTTCAGGCAATTCCGGAGAACAATCTCGGAGTCGGTCCCCCCAGCGAGATCGTGAAGGTCGTCTTGCGGCGGCAGCACTGAGTGCCGGCATAACCACCTACAGCCCCGCCCTGACCTGCTGGCGCAGGCGATCGATCGGCAGCTTGACGCCGTCCGGCCCGTCGACGTGCCAGAACGTCCAGCCGTTGCACGCCGGCGCGCCCTGCACCGCCGCGCCCACCTGGTGGATCGAGCCGCGATGGTCGCCCAGCGCATTGCTGGCCGACAGCGTGCCGTCGGCGCGCACGCGCGCCTGCAGCCGGCCCGTCGGATCGCTCAGCATGGTGCCGGGCCGCAGCAGCCCCGCCTCGATCAGTACGCCGAACGGAATGCGCGGCTCGGCCCGCTTGCTGGGCTTGGGCGCCACGTCCTCGAGCGCCAGCGGCTCGACCTCGGCGACGCGCTTCCTGGCGAGCGCCGCATAGGTCGGATCGCGCTCCAGCCCGATGTAGCGGCGGCCGAGCCGGCGCGCCACGGCACCGGTCGTGCCGGTGCCGAAGAACGGATCGAGGATCGTGTCGCCCGGGTTGGACGCCGCCATGATGCAGCGGAAGAGCAGCGCTTCGGGCTTCTGCGTCGGATGCGCCTTCCTGCCGTCGTCGCCCTTCAGCCGCTCGCCGCCGGTGCACAGCGGCAGCAGCCAGTCGGAGCGCATCTGGATGCCCTCGTTCAGCTCCTTCATCGAATCGTAGTTGAAGGTGTAGCGCTTGGCCTTGCGGTCGCGCGCCGCCCAGATCAGCGTCTCGTGCGCGTTGGTGAAGCGCTTGCCGCGGAAGTTGGGCATCGGGTTCGACTTGCGCCAGACGATGTCGTTCAGCAGCCAGTAGCCCTCGTCCTGCAGCGCCGTGCCGATGCGGAAGATGTTGTGATAGCTGCCGATCACCCACAGCGTGCCCTCGGGCTTGAGAACGCGGCGCGCGGCCTTGAGCCAGGCGCGGGTGAAGGAATCGTAGCGCGCGAAATCGGCGAACTTGTCCCACTCGTCGTCGACCGCGTCGACCTTCGAGTTGTCGGGCCGCAGAAGCTCGCCCGCGAGCTGGAGATTGTAGGGCGGATCGGCGAACACCATGTCGACGGAGGCCTCGGGCAGCCGCCCCATCAGCTCGATGCAATCACCGACGAGAACCTGGTCCGCTCGATCTTTACCCATGATTCACAGGATGATTCACCCTGTGGGTAACTAGAATCCAGCCTTTTGTATCAATTGTTTAACCGGCTACCAGATCGAGTCCATCCACCGGCTGGCCCTACCAACTCTAGCGCCCGTGCCGGGCGCGCCACTGCCGCGCCTCGAGGCAGCGATGGGCGTGCACGCCCACCACCTCGACCATGGCGTTGGTCTCGCCGATCGAATATTCGGCGGACTGCTGCAGGTTGGTCCACGCCATGCCGGCGCGCACCATGGCGGCGCCGAGATCCTGCTGGCCGACCTTGCACACGGCATAGGCGGGCGAGGCGTTCGCCGCGGACTTGAGCTCGCACTCGACCTTCTGGCCATCGATCAGCTTGGCAAGATGGTCGGCCGCCATCTTGCCGGCCGGCCAGCCGTCGCTGCAGGTCTGCTCCTTGTCGGGCGCCTCGATGCCCCAGAGATGAAGGACGGTGCCGTCGTAATCGAGCGTATCGCCGCTCTTCGCGGTCGTCGCCGCGATGGCCATCGTGGCCGATATCGCGCAGGCGAGCACAAGAGCGGCTCCCATCGCCCACAGCCTGTAGGTCGTCCGTCGCATCGAGGCGATCATAGCAAAGTTCCCGGCGACGCCATGCCGCTCTCAATCTCCGCGCTCGACAGCGAGCGCCGCCTTCACGGTCGGCCGCTGGCTCATGCGATGGCGGTGGTCGATCACCCGCGGGATGCGCCGGGGATCGACGCCGTCCTGCTCGAGCCACTGCGCCAGCGTGAACAGGTAGGGATCGCAGATCGTGTAGCGCTCGCCCATCACCCACGGTCCCTTGAGGATCTCGCTCTCGACGAAATCGTAGTTGGCGCCGACCGAGAGGGGGACATGGCGCTGCATCGCGGCGATGGCGGCCTGGTCCGCCGCATCGACCCAGCGCGGCCCGCGCATGCGATGGGCGTGATTGATGTGCAGACTGGAGCAGAGCCAGGCGTTGACCGCCTGCACCTGGGCGAAGGCGAAGGGATCGTCGAGCAGCGCGAGATCGGGCCGGCGGAACTGCTGGGCGACCCAGACCAGCATGGCGGGCGTCTCGGTCAGGATGCCGCGCTCGGTGACCAACGCCGGCATGCGGCCCTTGGGATTGACCTTGAGATAGTCCGGCGAGCGCTGCTCGGCCCTGGCGAAATCGATGCGCACCGTCTTGTAGGCGGCGCCGACTTCCTCGAGCGCGATCATCGTCGCCAGCGAGATCGTGTCGCGGGCGTAGTAGAGCGTGAGCATGCGGGCAGGGGCAGCTAGGGCAGCAGGCTCGACAGGCGCGACATGAACGGGGCGATGGCGGCCGCTTCCTCCTCGGCCTCCTCCACCAGCGCCTTCACGTGCTCGCCGAAGGACGATGTCGATTCCGCGGTCTCCATCCGGTTCAGCCGCGCCAGCAAGCGCTCGCGCGTCTCGCCGGAGGTGTGCCGCAGGACCGAAGCGCGCAGCTCGGCGATCAGGGGACGATGTTCCGCGCCGGGCGATTTGTTCTCGTTCTGCATGGGCCGATGATGCCGCGCACCGTGGGCACGGTCGAGCCCTTCCGGGCACGCCGTCAGGCGACTGCGGCGAAGAGCCTGATCGGCTCGCTGAGACCCTTGAGCTCGGCCGGGCCCTGCTCGACGAATTTCAACCCCGCGCCGGCGACGAGATCCTTCACCGTGCTCGAGGCCAGCACTTCGCTGGCATTGGCGCGCTGGGCCACGCGCGCGGCGATATGCACGGCGATTCCGCCCACGTCGTCGCCCATCATCTCGACTTCGCCGGTGTGCACGCCCGCGCGGACCTCGAGGTCGAGCGGCCGGACCGCCTTGACGATCTCCTGCGCGCAGCGCACGGCGCGCGCCGGTCCGTCAAACAAGGCGAGGAAGCCGTCGCCCGTGGTCTTCACCTCGCGGCCTCGATGGCGCTGCAGCTGCGTGCGCACCGCTGCATGGTGCGCCTCGAGCATCGAGCGCCATTGGCGATCGCCCGCGCCTACCGCCTTTCTCGTCGAATCGACGATATCGGTGAACATCACCGTCGACAGCACACGGTCAATCGCGACATCGGCCGGCGAGGCGCCCATGAACTGGCGGATCTCCTCGACGATCCTGCCATGGTCGGGGCCCCACGGAACGTGATCCTGGCCCGGCACCTCGAAGTAGCGGGCGCCGGGAATCTTCGCGGCCAGCTCGCGGCCTGCTTCCGAACGTACGCGCGCATCGTCCCTGCTGTGTATGACCAGGGTGGGCACGCGAATCGTGGGCAGTACCGCGCGCACATCGATCTCGCGGTTCATGCGCAGCAGATTGATCACGTCGGACGGACTGGCGCTCAGCCGCTCGAACTTGGCAAAAGCCTGCACCGTCGCCGGATCGCCGGCGAGCGACGCATTGATCGTCCTCACGCTGGCACCGGTGCCCCAATTTTCCCTGATGTTGCGTTCGGACACCGCCATGTCGTCGTGGCTCACCGATGCGCCCACGGTGCGGGCGTAAGTCCCGACAAGGATCAGTCCCGCCACGCGCTCGGGATAGGTTGCCGCGAACAGGACCGACATCGGACCGCCTTCCGACATCCCGAACAAAAAAGCGCGCTCGGACTTCGCTGCGTCCAGCACCGCGCGGATATCGTCGATGCGCTCGTCGAGATGCGGCACGCCGACACCACGGTCGCTGAGCCCCGTGCCGCGCTTGTCGAAGCGGATGAGGCGGCAAAACGCGCCGAGGTCGTTATAGAACCTCGCGGCGTACGGCATCTCCCAGAGCTGTTCGAGGTGTGAAACGAAGCCCGGCGCCATCAGAAGGTCGGGCGAATCTTGACCTAAGATCTGATAGGCGACGAATACCTCGCCGCTGGTCGCATAGCGTGTCTCGACCGTCATGGGCGAGCCAACCCTAACGCGGCCGCCACGACGGAGCTAGGCCGGGGTTTCGACGGCGAGACCGAGCTCGGGCGAGAAGAAGCGCGCGACGGGCGCAAAGCTCCTGCGGTGGTGCGGCGTCGGGCCCAGCCGATTGAGGGCCGCGAGATGCTCGGGCGACTTGTAGCCCACGTTGGTCTCCCAGCCGTAGCCGGGAAACGAAGCGGCAAGGCCGCACATGTAGCGGTCGCGCGTCACCTTGGCGAAGATCGAGGCGGCGGCGATCGAATAGGAGCGCGCATCGCCGCCGACGATGGTCTCGGCCTTGCAGCCCAGCTCGGGCGGAACGCGATCGCCGTCGATCAGCACCAGGTCGGGCTGTTCGGCCATCGCCTGCAGGGCGCGGCGCATGGCGAGGAAGGTTGCCTGCAGGATGTTGATCCTGTCGATCTCCTCGACGCTCGCCTCGCCCACGGCAAAGCGCACCAGGCCGGAGGCCACCATGGCCTCGTAGGCCTTCTCGCGGTCCTCGCGCACCAGCTTCTTGGAATCGTCGATCAGGCGCAGCAGCTTGCGCTTGGCCTGCGTGCGGTCGATCACGGCGATGGCGGCGACCACCGGTCCGGCAAGCGGGCCGCGGCCGACCTCGTCGATCCCGGCGATGCACAAGGCACCGGCCTCTGCACAGCGCATTTCGTGGCGAAAGCTCGGCATATCCCCGCGGCCAGGCGTTAGAGTGGGACCATGTCGTCCCTGATCGCCGGCATCATTGCGCAGGACCCTGTGGGTATGGAACAGCTTCGTGCCGTGCGCACGCTCGGCCTGCCCGACTGGTGCATCGCCGCAGGCTTCGTGCGCAATCGCGTATGGGACCACCTGCACGGCATCGCGCCGCCCAGGCCGACGGCCGACATCGACGTCTTGTTCTATGACGCAACCGACCTCGGCAAGGAGCGCGAGCTCGACTACGAGGCGCGGCTGAACGCGCTGCTTCCGGCGCCCTGGCAGGTGCGCAACCAGGCCCGCATGCACCTGCGCAAGGGCCTGCCGCAGCACAAGAGCACGGCCCACTCGATGACCTACTGGCTCGAGACGGTGACGGCGGTGGGCGTGCGCCTCGAGCGGGACGACACGCTCACCGTGGTGGCGCCGCTCGGCACCGACGACCTGCTCAATCTCCGCTGCCGGCCGACCGCGTTCGGCCGCACCCAACTCGCCGACTACGAGGACCGCATCGCCCGCAAGGGCTGGCGCGAACTGTGGCCCAGGGTGCGCTTCGTCGACTAGCTGGTATGGACCTTGCGGAAAGCCGGCCGTTCGAGGTGCGGCTTCACGTAGGCTTCGAAGGCCGGCCGTTTCTCGATGACGTTGAACATCATGCCGAAATTGAGGAACGAGGCGACGTAGAGATCGGCCGCAGTGAAATGGTCGGCGGCGACGTAGCGCTTGCCGGCGACCGCCTTCTCCAATGTGGAGAGGGTGAGTGCGAAGGAGCCGTAGCCGAAGCGGCCCTGCATCTCGGGCGACGGCTCCCAGCCGGCGGCCTTGTCGCTCATCGCCGCGTCGCACGGCCCGGCGACGAAATACATCCAGCGGTAATAGGCGCCACGCTGGCCGAGCGGCGGCGCCAGATTCTTCGCGGGAAAGGCATCGGCAAGATAGGAGAGAATGGCGCCGGTTTCGGTGACGATCGTGTCGCCGTGCTTGATCGCCGGCACCTTTCCCATCGGATTGATGGCGAGATACTCCGGCGACTTCATGTTCTTGCCGTACTCCATCAGCTCGGTGCGATAGGACGCGCCGCATTCCTCCAGCATCCAGTGAGTCATCAGGCCGCGCGATTGCGGGTTGGTGTAGAAAACGATCTCGTCCGCCATTGGCGCCTCCTTGCTACAAAAGCTTCATCTGCCGGCTGTCGCGCTTGGCGTCGACCAGCGCGGTGCGCGCCCATTCCGGCACGGCGAAACGCTCGACATCGAGCCGGTAGCGGATCTTGTTCAGGCCCAGCCGCTTCACGGCGGCGAGAAAGCGCGCGCGCAAAAGATCGGCGATCGGCCCCTCGCCCTTCATGCGCAGGCCGAACTCGGCCTGGTAGAGCGCGCCGCCCCGCATCTGGCGGATCAGCGACAGCACCTTCTCGGCGCGGTCCGGCCGGTGCGTGCGCAGCCATTCGTCGAACAGGTCCTTGATCTCGAGCGGCAGGCGCAAGACCGTGAAACCGGCGCGCGTGGCCCCGGCTTCCCGCGCCTTCTCGAGAATCGCCTCCATCTCGTGATCGTTCAGGCCGGGGATCATCGGCGCCGTCATCACCCCGGTCGGGATGCCGGCGGCGGCGAGCGCGCGGATCGCCTCGAGCCGGCGGTGCGGCGCCGACGCCCGCGGCTCCATGTCCCGCGCCAGATGCTTGTCGAGCGTCGTCACCGACAGGAACACCTCGGCAAGATTGCGCCTGGCCATGTCGGCCAGGATGTCGATGTCGCGTGTGATCAGTTGGTTCTTGGTGACGATGCCGACAGGATTGTTGAACTCGCTCAGCACCTTCAGGATCGAGCGCGTGATCTTGAGATCGCGCTCGACCGGCTGATAGGGATCGGTGTTGGTGCCCATCGCCACGACGTCGCAACGGTATTTCGGCGAGGCGAGTTCCTGGGCAAGCAGCTTCGCCGCCTCGGGCTTGAAGAGAATGCGCGTCTCGAAGTCGAGGCCGGGCGACAGGCCGAGATAGGCGTGCGTCGGCCGCGCGAAGCAATAGATGCAGCCATGCTCGCAGCCGCGATAGGGATTGATCGAGCGATCGAACGGCACGTCCGGCGAGGTGTTGCGCGCGAGGATGGTGCGCGTGGCGTCCTTGGTCAGCGTCGTGCGCAGCGGCGGCAGCTCGTCGTCGATGTCCCAGCCGTCGGTCGTACGGACCTTCTTCTCGTCGTCGAAGCGGCTCGAGGCATTGGACAGCGCGCCGCGGCCGTTATGCTGCGGCAGCGGCACCTCGTCGTCGGGATAGAGCGGCTCGCCTTCTTTCTTCATGGCAACCCGACTCTGAGAACAAATCAGGAACGAGTCAAGCGAGCCATTCGCGCCGCACGTTCGCAATGAACTCGCGCGTAAAGCACTGGTCGATTCTGCGGTCGATGTGACCCTTCATCTTGTGGTCGAGCCCGGCATCGCTCCATTGGCTGGGGTCGAACGGGTTGGGCGGGCTCCTCGTCTCGATGCGCCAGCGAGCCATGAACAAGGTGGTGCGCAGCCAGGTCAGCCGCCGCATCGGCTGCAGCCACGGTTCCAACGCGGCTGCCTTTTCCCGGCCGATCCGCGCCAGATAGTCATCGTAGAAGGCTTGCGTCTCGGCCTGCGTCAGTTCCTTGCCGACATCGGGATGCCAGAGCGTCGAGGTCGGCAAGGTGGCGTGCGCGAGATCGATCGCCGGCGAGCCGACATGCACCTTCTCGAGATCGACGAACCAGGCGCGGCCCGCGCGATCGACGATGAAGTTGCCGGGATGGGTGTCGGCAAGCGCCACGGTAAGCGGCTGCGGCGTGCGGCCGAGCGCCACCTCCATCGCTCGCATCTGCTTCAATTCGTCGGCGATCTCGGCGCGCGCGCCGGCGTCGGGCACCGCCTTGTCGAGAAAGCGCATGGCGTTGAGCTCGATGCCTTCCAAGGTCTCGACGAAGGGATTGCGCTGGCGCGGAATGGGCGAGCTGGCGGATGGTAGCGGCAGCGCATGAACGAGCGCCAGCGTCTCGGCCATTTTCGCGAGATCGTCGGGCAGGCGCGGCGCGTGGCCGTCGATGTAGTCCACGATCAGCGCGCCTCCCGGCAGCCCGCCCTGCAGCTCGATCACCTCATGCAATCGCGGCGTGCGGCCTGCCGGCTCGAGATGGCGGAAGGCGGCGGCCTGCGCGGACAGCCGACCGGCGGCGCTGGCGTCGCCGTCATGGGCGTAGGCAATGCGCGCCAGCCGGCCGTCGCGCAAGCGCACGTGACCGTGCGCCGTGCCGGTCGCCGGCAACGGCGTGCCGTCGAACGGATCAACCACTGCGCGGCATCTTGCCTTCGTTGAGGCGCGGCATGAGCTCGGCGAA
>Ga0070741_10002172_pt1 | contig 54417 bp, 49 predicted proteins | sample Coa_R1_4_FD_66440 | JGI IMG/M metagenome (GOLD analysis project Ga0070741, IMG submission 66440) | Surface soil microbial communities from Centralia Pennsylvania, which are recovering from an underground coalmine fire - Coalmine... | ecosystem: Environmental > Terrestrial > Soil > Unclassified ... | reverse complement strand
CCGAAGTAATTCTGGAGTTCGGGCGCGCACCGGATCCATCGCGGATGTTATACACCGATACCAGCTATCAACTTCCGCACCGAATTTTCGCTACGCTGCCGACCGATCAACCGTTCGATGCGACCTACACGTTCAACTTGTCTTCAAACGTCGCGAATCCGGTGCAGGTGGGAGAGCGGATCGAATACCAGTTCCACGTCAAGCAGAAAATGGACAATGGTCCCGACCAGTCCTGGTGGAGCGATCGGAAGACATTGGTGGTGGCGGAACGTCAGGCAGGACAAGGACCTCCCCCACCGCCGGGAGGTGGAGGCCAGGGCGGAGGCGGGGCTTGTCCAGTCGCGATTACCGACGTGAGTCTGCCTGCGACTACCATCCAGCATGGAACGACGACGGACTTAGGGGGCAACGCGCCGGTCATCTCCAGCGATGGCCACTTTGTCGCGTTCGTGACGCACACGAAGTTCGAGGCCAACGCTGCCGACGGCGACCAGATCTATCGGCGCGATGTGCAGACGGGCGACATCAAGTGGGTCAGCGGTCCGGCGAACGCGGTCAACGGAGGATCAATTCCAGACCAGGGCGGAAAGGCGCCGTCGATTTCAGGGGACGGGAATCTGGTCGCCTTCATCACACGCACGGCGTTTGATCCAAACGCGGCAACCAACATTGACGAAGTGTACGTCCGGAATCTGCAAACGGGCGCAATTCTCACCGTAACTACCCCGGCGCGATCCACCAACGGTAGCGTGGTAACGGACCAGGGAGGGACTTCCCCCGTCATTTCGGGGAACGGACGTTTTGTCGCATTTGTATCTCACACGAAGTTCGAAGCCAACGCTGCGGATGTGGACCAGGTGTACCGGCGAGACTTGCAGACTGGCGAGATTAAGTGGGTCAGCGGCCCCGCGACCGCTATTAATGGCGGTTCAATCACCGATCACGGTGGAAAAGCACCGTCCATTTCGTCAGACGGCCGATTCGTGGCCTTCGTCAGCCAAACAGCGTTTGATCCGAACGCAACTGCAAATATTGATCAGGTGTACGTTCGCGACATGCAGACGGGTGGGATCCTGAAGGTCACTACGCCGGCGACAACAACCAGTGGCGGATCAGTCACCGATCTCGGAGGAAGCTCGCCGGTGATATCGGGCGACGGCAACTTTGTCGTGTTTATCAGCCGCACGAAGTTCGAAGCGAACGCCACCGATGTTGACCAGATCTATCGGCGCGACCTGCAGAGCGGGGCGATCAACTGGGTGAGCGGGCCGGCAAATGCAATCAACGGGGGCTCGGTCACGGATCAAGGGGGAAAGGCACCGATTACTATTTCGTCCGACGGCCGCTTCGTGGCTTTTGTCAGCCGCACGGCGTTTGACTCGAACGCAGCAAGCAACGTGGATCAGCTATATGTGCGCGACCTGCAATCGGGAACCGTACTGAAAGTCAGCACACCGGCAACCTCGATCACGGGAGGCTCGACGACTGATCTTGGAGGAAGCTCACCCATGATTTCGGCGGATGGCCGGTTCGCCGTGTTCGTAACGCATACGAAGTTCGACGCGAACGCAGCTGATCTTGACCAGGTGTACCGGCGCTGTCTGGATCATCCTTAGAAGTCATGCCGGGCACGGGCATAGGCAAAGTTCAGCAACAGTGTCGCAAGTTATTATCATTTTCTCGAATCTCGGGTCTTATTTATCAATGCTTTAAAGGGAAACAGAATTGCAATGTTGTCCCTGAATGTCCCCAGAAGTCCCGGGGACTGGCTTGAGCTGAACCCAGGAGGTACTTCTTGAAGAGAACATTGGTTTTGTGCGTATTGGCCCTCGCGATCTGTGCTCTGCCGGCGATGGCCGACACTCTGTTCACAGATTTTGGTGGCAACATGACGTACAACTGCTGTACCGGATGGACGGTGTCCGGAACGGGAACGGTCGGCACCAGCTTTACGGCCGCGAACGAATTCACCGTCGCCGGCAGCGGCAATTTCAACGTGTCACAAATTGACCTCGCCGTCGGCTACGTGACTGGTCTTAACTCGTTTTACGCCAGCATCTGGACCGATGTAGGTGGTCTGCCCGGCGCCATGGTACCGGGCGCGTTGTGGCAGAACCTGTCGTCATCGCAGAACTTCGGCGGATGCTGCGGCCTGGTTACGGTCAGCGGGATCTCAGGCGTGAGTCTAACCGGTGGCGACTCCTATTTCATGATTCTTGGGCCGATGAACCTTAACGATACGACCTGGGAAGCGTGGAACCTGAACGATCAGGGCGTCTCGGGCTTGGATCTGTATTCCACCAACGGTGGCACGTCTTGGAACAGCAACGGCACCCAGACGCTGGGCGCTTTCGATGTTATCGGCGCTCCCGGTGGCGGTGGCGTTCCCGAGCCTGCTTCCCTGTTCCTGTTAGGTTCAGGATTACTGGGAGCCGTGGGCACGCTGCGCCGCAAACTGAACCGATAGTTTTTAGTTTATGGACTTTCAGCCGGAGCCATAAGGCTCCGGCTTTTTATTGCGTGCAATCGGGGCGGGGAATTTCATCCGTTCGAGGTGTATCCTGATGGCCTGACCGAAGTCTTCAAGGGAAGTTCATCTTTCTTGAATATTTTCTAAGGAGGATTGCTATGGCTACACCACAGACCGGAGCCAGCCCGGAGTTCGCCAAGGCCTATCGCGACATGATGCTGCAGGGCCTGGCGCAGGAAATGCAGACCACAAAAAAAGTGATTGGCGCGATCCCTGATGCAAAGCGCGAATACCGCCCCGATCCCAAAGCGCGTACGGCATGGGATCTGGCATGGCACATTGTTACTGTCGATGTTCAGTTTCTGGAGGAGATCGCCGAGGGAAAGTTCAGCATGGAGCCACGCTACAAGGAGGCTCCCAAGACAATCGCGGAAATTGTGACCTGGTATGACAAGAATTTCACCCGCGCCATGGAAAAAATGCGTGCCATGACTGGCGACCAACTGGTCAAGACGCTCGATTTTTACGGAATATTCAATTTCCCCGCGTTCATGTACTTGTCGTTTGTGAACAACCACAGCATTCATCATCGCGGAGAATTGGCGACGTATCTGCGGCCCATGGGTTCGAAGGTGCCATGCATCTACGGCCCGAGCGCGGATGAGGAATGGAAAGCGGCGTAAACCGAAGCCGGTTAAGAGAGAAGCCGTCCTGCGGGGCGGCTTCTCTTTTGTGACTGTTCTTATGGGGCCGGTGCAAAAGGAGAGTTCGTCACCTCGATTGGCGAAAGACCGTTCCGGGTGAGCAACTCATTGAAAGCCTGCAGGTCGCGGCGCTTGGCCTCATCCCAGGCGGCGATTTGCCGATTGGCATCTGCGCTCAACTCTGTCATAGCCTCCAGGGCTTGAGTCGTGGGCGCATGGTCAGCGCTATCGATCACGCCCATGAGACTGGCAAGCGATTCCTGCAACCTGACCAGACTGTTGGGCGAACCGCTGGGCGTCCTGTCCACGGTGCTGCTGGGGGGTGTGCCCGCAAGTTCGTTGATCTTGTGGTCCAAAGTCTCGAGTGCATTCGCGACGACGGGTTTGTTTTGCACTCTGGCACGCAATTCATGCAATTGCCGCCGCAAACTGACCGCTTCCAGGGCAGCGCTGTAGAGTTTCTGGATGTCTGTGGCGATCTCTTGCTCGGTCGTGAACTGCCGTTGCAAGTCCGCCAACGAAATCTTGAGGCGAGGGTCCATCACAACCGTGACAGGATGCTCGTACGTCTTGTGATTCGCCGTAAGCCGTATGGTATAGGTTCCCGGCAATGCCAGAGGTCCCCGCGGCACGTCGGGCACGCCCTTGCCATAGACGGCTCCGCTCTCGAAGGTCGGTTTGAACTTTGGCGGACTGGGATAACGCAGGTCCCAAATGAAGCGGTGCATGCCGGGCGTACTGGGAAGCGGCCCTGGCGTCACGATCCAGTCCGGGGTGAACCGGAGGGTCGGCTCTTTTTGATTCCGCGTCTCGCGACTGGAGAAGTGGCGGACAACATCTCCCCGGCTATCCAGAATTTCGAGCGTGACCTCGTCAGCGGACGCACCCAGGTAATAATCGATGAGGGCGCCGCTCGGGGGATTCTCGCCGGCGGGAATTTCAGCGGGCAAGGGACTCTCGTGACTGACATCACTCCGGACGCGCGTGACCGGCGCAGGTTCGAATAGGAACGCGCCACCCTGCGCTACCTGGGGAGTGATCTGGCGCAGAGGAGCGATATCGTCGAGAATCCAGAACGATCGGCCGTGAGTGGCAATGACCAGATCATCGCCATGCACGGTCAGGTCGTGAACGGGAACGACAGGCATATTGAGCTGCAATGATTGCCAATGGTCGCCGTCATCTATGGAGAAGTACACGCCCTGTTCAGTAGCGGCGAAGAGCAATCCTTTTCGCTTTGGATCTTCGCGAACGGCACGAACGAATGCGGGCGCGGGAATACCTTGGCTGATCTTCTGCCAGGTTTTTCCGTAGTCACGGGTGCGATAGATGTAAGCCGCGTAATCATCGAGCCGATACCGATCCACAGCAGCGTACGCAGTGCCGGCGTCCAAAGGCGAGGCCTCGATGAGGCTGATCTTGCTCCAGTCGGATAATTCACGCGGCGTGACATTCGTCCAGGTCTTCCCCCCATCGCGCGTGACGTGAATCATTCCGGTGTCGGTGCCCACCCAGATCTGGTTTGCATCTCGAGGTGAAGGAGCGATGGTGTAAATCACGCCGAAGCCTTGCGATTTCGCATTGGCCGTGGTGACTGGCTCCTTGCTTGCGAGAGCGTCAGCTTCAGCGCCGGTCAGATCGGGGCTGATCTTTTGCCAACCCATGCCGCCGTCAGTGGTCTTAAGCACGTACTGCGCGCCGAAGTACAAAGTGCGGGAGTCCTGTGGGGAGAAAAGCAGCGGAGAAGTCCAAGTGAACCGGAGTTTCTTTTGGTTGATGTTAAGACCCCAAACATTCACCGCCAGAGGAGAAATGTTCTGAGCTTGTCCCGTGGGCTTGTTGAAGCGGTCGAGACCGCCATAGGTGTTTCCGGTGTACACGGTGTCGGGATCAGTGGGGTCGGGTGCGATGTATCCGCTTTCACCACCGGCCACGGAGTACCAGTCACGATAGGTGATCGAACCATAATCGCTGCGGCTGGTAATCGCGACCGTGCCGCTGTCCTGCTGCGCGCCGTAAACGTAATAAGGAAACTGATTATCGGTGGCGACGTGATAGAACTGCGCGGTGGGCTGGTTGTACCAGGAACTCCAGGTGGCGCCGCCATCCAAGCTCACCGAAGAACCCTGATCGGACGCCAGGATCATTCGGCGTGAATCCGTGGGATCGATCCATAAAGAATGGTAGTCGTCTCCACCGGGAGCGCCTTTGAATGGAGTCCATGTCTTGCCACCGTCCGCCGAGCGATAAAGGGCGACATTGGGAACGTAAACAATGTCGGGATTGGCGGGATCGACCGTAATACCGCTGAAGTACCAACTGCGCTCGCGGATCCGTGAATCGGTGCCCATGCGCTCCCATGTATTGCCGCCATCATCAGAGCGGAACAGGCCCCCGTTCTCCTTCTCGTCGATGAGCGCGTAAACACGGTTAATCCCCTCGCTCTTGCCGGTCGCCAGGCCCACGCGGCCCCACGTGCCGGCGGGAAGACCATGGCCGGAGAGTTGCGTCCAGGTGAGACCACCGTCGGAAGATTTGTAAATCCCGCTGCCCTCGCCGGTTTCGGGCGGATAAACGCTCCAAGCCGGGCGCTGCGTGCTCCACAGTGAGGCATACACAATCTTCGAATCGTCAGGGGCAAACGCCAAATCGATGGCGCCCGTGTGATCATCCTTGTAAAGAACCTTGGTCCAGGTTTGCCCGCCATCGGTTGAGCGAAACACACCGCGCTCGGAGTTGGGGCCGTAAGCATGACCGAGTGCGGCAACCAGAACGATGTTGGGATCGCGAGGATCGACCAGGATGCGGCCGATCTGGCGGGTGTCGCGCAATCCGATATTTTTCCAGGTGCGCCCCGCGTCCGTGGACTTGTACACGCCGTCGCCGAAGGTGATGTCAGAGCGCATGTCGGCTTCTCCGGTACCGACGTAAATCACATTGGGATCGGACGGAGCGAGGGCGAGAGCGCCAATGGACGCAATCGGCTGCTGATCGAAGATCGGCGTCCAAGTCAGGCCGGCGTTGGTGCTCTTCCAAACTCCCCCGCCGACGGCGCCAAAATAGAAAGTATCAGGCTGGCCGGGAACACCTGCGGCTGCCAGCGCACGGCCGCCGCGAAACGGACCGATCATGCGCCAGCGTAGTCCGGAATAGAGGCTCGGATTTACTGATTGCGCCGCTGTTCTGCCGGTAACAGCGGCGAGCAGAACAATGACGGTGGAAAATAGAAGCAGCCCGCGGTTGCGAATACGCCCCCCAAGTGAGAGAAGAGTTGAATGTTCGATAAGATCAATACCAGCGCTGGCAGGATTCTAAGAATATCGCTGCGCTGATTCTTGAATACCCTGGAGTATTTCACAATGCTGAAAGCTGTTGCCATAAGCATCCTGTACGTTCTTGGAAGCACCGCGGTGCAGGGGACGCAATCCGCGGAACAGGCGATCCGGGAACTGGAAGAGCAATGGTTGCAAAACGTGAGCAATCCTGCTGTTCTGGAGTCGATTCTGGCAGAGGATTTCGTTCACGTGCTGTCGGCTGGTTTCATCAGTAAGCAGGAGCAGTTGGATTTCGTGCGCAGCCACCCCCGCCCCGCAGATGAGACCCGGCGGTTTGAAGAATTAAAGATACGAGTCTACGGTGACACGGCGATCGCGACCGGAATTGTGGATGCCATGCAGGGGGATGAAGGACAGCCAAAACGAAACATGTTTACAGATGTCTTCGTGAAGCGAAAAGGCAAGTGGCAGGCAGTCAACGCGCAAGAACTGCCCTTGGCGACTGCAGCATCGCTAAAATGATTCATTCGAAATGTTGTGGACGCAATAGACCGTGACCGGCTGGATATAGCCGTGTCCTTCGGTGTGTAGAAGGTGTTCGAAGCTCTATTTCCCCGCGAGGGGCGTCCTTGAGACGCACCTTTTTTGTTTCGAACATGCGCAAACCGGGGGTTGTTTCGTTAGCTGGCCGACAAATGAACTGGTGCGAGTACAGCCGGGCCGACTTGACTTGGGGCATTTTTCAGCGGCAAAATTTAATGAACGCGTGTTGTTCACCCTGTCCCCGCCGATTCAGATCTTTGTGTCCCCGACACAAACACAACTTTTGAGAGGAGAAAATTCTTATGGGTACTGCGCAAGCTCCCGCACTCGATATGGACAAACTCAATGCTTTCATCGGACAGTTCGTGACCGATCTTGGCGCGGCCGTGCACACAGGCATGGTAGTCATTGGCGAGAAATTGGGCCTGTACAAAGCTCTCGCAGGGGGCCCCATGACATCATCAGAACTGGCGGCCAAGACGCAGACAGATGAGCGCTATCTGCGGGAATGGCTAGCTTCGCAAGCGGCAGGAGGCTACATCACCTACGACGCGAAGGCGGACAAGTTCAGCCTCAGCCCGGAACAAGCGTTTGCACTGGCCAAGGAAGATAGTCCGGCGTATCTGCCGGGGGCATTTGAACTGGCGCTGGGCTCGCTGGCTGCGGTTCCACGGATTGCGGAGTCCTTCCGCTCGGGCGCTGGAATGGGTTGGCATGAACATGCTGACGGTGTGTTTCACGGCTGCGAGAAATTCTTCCGTCCGGGTTACGCCGCGAATCTAGTCAGCACATGGATTCCATCATTGCACGACGTGAAACAGAAACTGGAGGCAGGTGGTCGAGTAGCGGACGTGGGCTGCGGGAAAGGCGCATCAACTATCTTGATGGCGGAGGCATTTCCCAAATCGAAGTTCTTTGGGTTCGACTATCACGACAAGTCGATTGAAGCGGCTCGCGAGTCCGCGAAGCGCGAAGGTGTCGCCGACCGCGTCACTTTCGAGGTCTCGAAAGCAAAAGAATTCCCGGGCAAAGATTACGATTTTGTTGCCGTATTTGATTGCTTGCACGACATGGGAGATCCGATCGGCGCAGCCAAGCACGTCCGGCAATCCATGGCCAAGGATGGCACCTGGATGATCGTGGAGCCGTTCGCCAACGACAGTCTCAAGGACAACCTGAATCCTGTGGGCCGGGTGTATTACTCGTTCTCGACACTATTGTGCACGCCGTGCTCGCGGTCGCAGGAGGTTGGATTGTGCCTAGGGGCGCAGGCGGGCGAGGCGAACATTCGAAAAGTCATCAGTAAGGCCGGTTTCAGCCGCTTCCGCCGAGCTACAGAAACACCTTTCAACATCGTTTACGAAGCCCGGCCGTAGTTCAACCGGTGGTTCGCCGCTGTGAGGAAACTTCCAGCTTCACCCGACGAGCACAGAAACTTTTTTCTCCTCGCGGCGGCGGACGACCCGGTAGTCCTCCGTGATCCTGAAGCCACGTTTTCTGGCTTCGCGCACGAACGAAGCTCCCGGTACTGCCAGTTCCAGGGGAAGGCAGCCCACCGGCGTTTCCCCGCGCGCCATCATGGCGGCAACGATTGACAGGTGCCAACCTGTGGTGCGCTGCATCGCGGTGAATTTGGTGGCGTCGTCGTAGTAATCCATGAGTTGCACGACTGCCTCGGAGCGTTGGCCATTCTTGTGGCCGAGCGCGCGAACCCGAATCAGGCAGACGTCCCGCGCGTCATCCATTCTTACCTGCGGTTCAAACAACGCGTGAAACATATGGCGGGGGATTACCTGCTGACCATCTACCGCAATCGCTTTCTGTTCAAACAATCCCAGGTCGGAGAAAGCCTTCAGCTGGGCAAAGGTCCCGGGATAGCGCAAGACTTTGAGCTGGTAGCTTTGCAGTTTGCCTTTGAAGCTCCAGGGTGCGGTGGATGCGCCGCCCGCGATAAAGAACGCTTCCAACCGCCCAATGGGGGCAATCATCATGCTCTCCAGTTCAGTGAAGCAGGGGACATGATGGAGTTTGCCATCCCGCAGAATAGTCATCCCGCCGTGATACTCATTCGTGAGTCCTTCGATGTTGAATGTGAGCGCGTAGTTCCACGGGGGCACGGGTGATTGCGGCAGGCCGCCGTCATAGATGTAGATATGTTCGGCATCCCCGACCAGACTCATGGCATAAGCGGCAAGATTATTGCCCATGCCCGGTCCCATGCCGCAATCAGGGACGATGCGCACGCCCACGCGCTTGGCTTCGGCATCGAGCGCATGCTGCTGGCGGACGATATCGGTGTTGCCGCCAAGATCACAGAAGGAGATACGGCACTCAAGCACAAGACGAGTTAGCGGCAGGTTGAAGAAATACGGAACCGCACTCAAGACAACGCGGTAGTTCTTGAATGCACGCCGGACCGCGTCTTCATCGCGGACATCCAGGACAGTGGAATCGGCCACCGGAAAGCCAACCAGAGCGTTGACGCGATCGGCCGCCTGCTGCGCCCGGATTCCGTCAAGATCGGCAAGCGTGATGCGAATTGCATCTCCGAACTTTGCCAGATCATAAGCAGCGGCGATTCCCTGCCGGCCGCTTCCGAGAATGATGTAGGAGAATTTCATTGCGCCCTCCCGTATTTTTTCGACCGGCTCTGATCGTGCGGCACACGGATCCGACCGTGCGAGTAATGCACCGTTCGCGTCCGGCGACTGAGGTCAAGAAGTGGAAGTAAGCTATTTCCGGCGGAACATCAACCATCCGAGGAAAGCGCCGGTGGCGAGGGCGACGCCGAACGTCACCGCGACAGTTTGCAAAGGATAGTTTTTTACAGTGTGAATAGCTTCTTCGTAGCCATCCTCGGCGAGTTCCCTTCCCTCTTTCATGGTGCGGCGGGCGGCGCGCAGGCCATCTTCCACAGCGTCCGAGATGATTTCCTCCAGCCGAACTACCTCTTCCTTCGCTCGAGCCGTTCCAAATGCCGCGCCATCTGCGACTTGATCCAAAATATTCTCGGCCATGATTTTCCCCCGTTCGTTATTTCGACAGGCCCATACTTCGGCTATTCCATCATGTGCCTGAGGCAGGGTTGTGTCTGTGACGTGGGTCGCTTGCACGTGTGCGCAATGGAGGCTAAAAGGCTATGAAACTGATGAGGGCCTGCCTCATTTTTCCGCTTGCATCCTGGCAATGGCGTCACGTGCCCCGGTGTTACGCGGGTTCAACGTCAGGGATTTCTGGTAATTGCGAATGGCTTCGGCTTTGTTGCCGGCCTTCATGTAAGCCTCGCCGAGAGAATCCCAGGCATTCCAGGATTCCGGGTAACGCTCGGTGTTCACCTTCAGCACCTCGATTGCCGCCTGCAATTTGCCCGCGCCCATGAGTTGGTATCCCAGCATGTTGAGAGGATTCTCGAAGCTCGACCAGCGGAAGCGCAGATCCGCGAGATAGGACTGCGCAACCGGAGTGATACGTTCAATGTGGCCGGCCTCAACCAACTTACGCAAGCGATCCGGCAAGGATTCCATGTCGCCGGTCTGTTCGATGAGCTTCATCACAGGATCGGTGTTGTTGGCGAAGTCCGTAAAGGTTAGTTCCGCGGCGAGATCGGGTCCGCGGAAGTCGCGGGTATCGCGAGGGTCCTGCATCTGCCACCACAGCGTGGATGCCTGAACAACGATGCCGCTGTTGGGCAAGGTAACGGGCGCCGGATCTCCCCACATGTTGGGCGTTTCCCCGGTCGGTTCGCCGGCGAAGACCGCGTGGGTGTTCATCTCGAGATCGTCCACGCAATTCATCGCCGCAGAAAATGTCTTGGGACCAATGATCACCCACAATTTACCCGGTTGGTTGAGGCGATCGTTCTTGATGATGGCGTGCCAGATAGGGCGATTGAGTTCATTGTTGCCGCCGCCATTGAAACGTAAGTCGAGCACGACGCGCACGACTTTTTTTTGCTCTGCCTCAGCGAATACCCGTGGGAAGAACTTGGCAATGGGCTCGCCGCCGGGTGAATCGTGCACCTCGTTGTACTGGATGTAGAGAGTCTTGCCATCGGGCAAGAATTCATTCCAATAGTTACGGTCCGTGTGCTGCAAATACAAGGGCAGAGGATTGGTGGACGGGTCGTGGGCTGTAACCCAGCCGGGCGGATCGGGCGTCCGGCCGTGATTGTTCGATAACCGAAAAGGTCCGGCGGGCAGAGTAGTTTTTATCTCGCGACCGTTTTTCTCGATTGTGATTTCGACTGCCTTGTCGCTGTCTGCAATACCGAGTGCTTGAAGTACCTCCGGCGTGACGAGCAGGTCCGGAGCCATGAATTTGCGCCGGAACTCGTTGTCGCGATCGACAGGAATGAGCAGACGCACAGCGGCGTACGCCTGCTCTGCTGTCATCCGGCCAATACGAGTTACCTTGCCACCGACCAAGGCTGCATGTGAGTTGTCGGCCGATTCGACATAGAGCCCGTCGGCGAAAAAGTAGAGGCGGACGGGCAGCATGTGATTGCCCAGAGTCTCCGGCCGCACGCGCGTGTGCCCATCGTGGATCATCGCGTCAAGGCGCATGATCTCCACCCTGATCTGATTCGGAGACAACTGGGGCAGCTTCTCCTCGAGCTGATCCAACGAGCGGTTGAACTGCTCACGAGTCATCGTGTGAAACAGATTGCCGTGGGTTTCCGGCATCTGCTCGCGATAAACCGCCAGGTCCTCGCGCCATTTGGCGGTGGTCATGGCGCCGATTCGCTGGGCAGCAGTTTCTTGTGCGGGTGCGTGTACGGCGACGGCAGCGATCATCAAAACCAGACAATGCTTGATCATTTGACTTCTTAGACGCACACCAGCCTGCTTTGTATCACGCCAGAGCAAAATCCCCGGCCGATATGAAACTTGTAAGAGTCGGCCGAGAGTTCTACCCTCACTCTTAGGGAGGCATTTGGTTATGGGAACTCCGGCCTTCATCTTCTTCCCGTTTTTCGGGCTTGGATTCGTCTTCTACTTTCTGCCGTCCATCATTGCCCTGGCACGCAGTAAACGGAACCTGCTCTCCATCTTTCTACTCAACCTATTCCTCGGGTGGACGTTGATTGGCTGGGTCGTCGCGCTGGTGTGGGCAGTGAAAGTGGACTTTCCCGCACCCGTGCGTTAACGCGCCAACGGTGAATCCGGCGGCGGCGTTCTCTTCCTTTTTGCCTCTATATAATGGTGGGCCGCATGCGCTGGGCTCCCGCGTTCGCCGTTCGCTGGCTCTTCGACTCGGAGCGCGGGTCCAGGAATCGCTTCCTCCCACGCTGGATTTTTCTGCGAGCGTTGGGCTTCATTTACTTCTCGGCGTTCTTTTCTCTGATTTTCCAGATTCGCGGGCTGATCGGGCCGAAGGGCATTCTTCCCTCCGGCGAATATTTGCAATTGGTCGCTCGCGCTTACGGAAGCGCGCGCTTCTGGTACGCGCCCAGCCTTTTCTGGATTTCCAGCGGCCCGCACATGCTGATGGCGGTGACCTGGATCGGCCTGATCGCCTCCGTGCTTCTGTTCCTGAATTTCTGGCCGCGGGGCATGCTGGTGATCTGCTTCGTGTGTTTTCTCGCATTCGTGACCGCCTCAAGCGATTTTTCCATGTATCAGTCGGACGGCATGCTGCTGGAGGCGGGATTCATCTCATTGTTCTTCGCGCCTCCGGGATTTCGACCTGGGCTGGCTAAAGATCGTCCCCCGGTGCGCGCTGCGTATTACCTTCTTTTATGGGAGTGGTTTCGTATCTACTTCGAATCGGGCGCGGTCAAGTTGCTCAGTCACGACCCCGAATGGCGCAGCCTCACGGCCATGGACGAGTACTACCAGAACGGGCCGCTGCCTACGTGGATTGGATGGTACGTGCAGCATCTGCCGCACAGGTTTCATGCATTCACAGCCGGCGCCACTCTGGTCCTGGAACTTGGGCTGGTATGGACAATGTTTCTTCCGCGACGCTGGCGCATCGTTTTGTTCTTGATCGTGACGCCGTGGGAAATTGGCGTGATCCTCACCGCAAATTATTGTTTTCTGAACTATCTCGTCCTTTTTTTGGGAATTCTTTTACTGGACGATCGATTTCTCGAGCGATACACGCCGCGGCGATGGAAAGAGGAACTCCGGGCAATCGCGCCGACAAAGCAGGCGACAGAGACTGCAGGCGAGCACGATGTCATCCATCCGGTGCGCGCGCTGAAACTTTTCCTCACTTCTGCGCTGTTGGGATGGATTTTTTACGCCACAACGGTAGAGCTGATCTGGATGTTCTGGCCGGTACATCTGCCTGCATCGCCGATCGCGGTGCTGGAACCTTTTCGCATCGCGAATCGCTACGGCTTGTTTGCCAACATGACGCGGGGTCGCTACGAGATTGAATTCCAGGGATCCAACGACGGCGCAAACTGGACGGCGTATCCTTTCCGATTCAAGCAACTGGATCCGAGTAAGCCACCGGGCATCTACGCGCCCTATCACCCCCGTTTCGAGTGGAATTTGTGGTTTGCCTCGCTGACCGACTGGCGCGAGTCGCCGATCGTGCCGGGCACGGAAGAGCGCCTGCTCACCGGATCGAAAGATGTGCTGGCGCTGTTCGCGGGTAATCCGTTTCCCAACGGCCCTCCCAAGCAGGTGCGGGCTGTGCTGTGGCAGTACTGGTTCACGACACTGGCGGAAAAGCGCGCGACGGGAAACTGGTGGAACCGGAAGCTGTTGGGGTTGTACGCACCGACCCTGGAACTTGCGCCGGATGAACAGTTTCGAGCCGTGGAATGGCCGGGGCAGCTTCCGCCCCATGACTGACCTCATTTATTACAGAGCATGAGTGCAAGACGCAAAGCGATCGTGGTGGGCGCCGGACCAAACGGGCTGGCAGCCGCGATCGTTCTGGCGCAAGCGGGTCTCGAGGTGGAAGTGTTCGAAGCCGAAGCGCAGGCCGGCGGATGCGCGCGGACGATGGAACTCACGCAGCCTGGCTTCCACCACGATCTCGGCTCAGCGGTGCATCCGTTCGCAGCGGCATCGCCATTTTTCAGATCGCTGCCATTATCCGGGCATGGCTTGGAATGGATCAATTCACCGGCAGCGCTGGCGCATCCGCTCGATGACGGAACCGCGGTCATGCTGGAACGCGATCTGGACAATGCAGTATCTGCATTCGGTAGGGATGGTGTTGCCTGGCGCAATCTGATGGTTCCGATTGTGGAACACTGGGAGGAACTGGCGGCGGAGGTCCTAGGTCCAGTGCCGTTGTTCCCGCGGCATCCCTTTCTGATGGCGCGCTTCGGGCTGCGGGCGATCATGCCGTCCACCACGCTCGCCAATCGTCTGTTCCGGAGTGAGCGCACGAAGGCGCTGTTCGCCGGCATCGCAGCGCATTCGTTTCTGAGCCTGGATGAAGCCATGAGCTCCGCGTTTGCCATCCTGCTGGGTGCCGCCGCGCACGTGGTGGGATGGCCGATTCCACGCGGGGGAGCGCAATCCATCACCAGGGCTTTGTCGGATTTGCTGACACAACTAGGCGGCAGGATCACGACCTCGCAACGGATCGAGAGCATGGCCGCACTTCCCGCACACGACGTTGTGCTCTGCGACATCACACCGCGTCAGTTGCTACGCTTGGCTAACGATCAGCTTACCGAACGCTTCAAGCGCCTGCTACGGGCCTACCGTTACGGGCCCGGCGTTTTCAAAGTGGACTACGCGCTCAACACTCCGATTCCATGGAGGGCGGAGGAATGTGTGCGTGCCGCGACAGTTCACCTGGGCGGAACAATGGAAGAAGTCGCGGCATCGGAGAAGGCGGTGCGCAGTGGTGAGCACGCGGAGCGGCCATTCGTGCTGCTGTCGCAGCCAACTTTATTCGACTCAACGCGCGCGCCCGAAGGCAAACATATTGCCTGGGCCTACTGTCATGTTCCCAATGGTTCTGAATTCGACTTGCTGCCCCGGCTGGAAGCACAGATTGAACGCTTTGCGCCGGGATTTCGCGACTGTGTTCTTGCGCGGCGAGTGTTTACTCCCGCGGGGTTGCAACAGATAAACGAAAACCTGATCGGCGGCGATATTGCGGGCGGGGTGTTGGACATCAAGCAGTTCTTGTGGCGGCCAACATCGCGGGTGTACGGCACGTCATCGCGAAAAATTTATTTGTGCTCGTCGTCCACTCCGCCGGGAGCGGGGGTACACGGGATGTGCGGGTACCATGCGGCGAAGCTTGCACTGTCGAGACTGAAGACATAAAAGCCGCCGCGGGCGAGGGCGCCCGCGCCACAACAACTCACATTCCCATGAGGTTCAATTCGATCTTGGTATACCCGTGATCGCGTGCCCACAGGTCGAGGGCGGCGGCGGCGATTTCATCAACGACGGGTTCGGCGCGGCCATTTTTCGTTAAATCAATACTCTTGATGTAGCCCTTGCAGGTATCGCAGGCCTCCACCCGGACGTAGTCGAAATCGTCAGCCGTGTAGACCGGCAGTTTGAGGTTATCCTCTTCCCCACAGCTAGGACAAAGAATCCGACGAAAACTCCACTCGGCGAGGCAGAAGGAACACTGCAGGAATCGCTTGCCTCCCTCGCCCTCGGGTCGAAGAATCGCCACGCCGGGGCGCCGACCGCAGTACGGGCACAACGGTTCCGAGTAGTCCTTCAATAACAATTTGGCAATATCGCGTGATAACTCGGCAACCGGCTGCAGAAAGGCGCGGCAGGTGAATTCCCGAGACGCATCCAGTTTTCCATTGCTGCCCTGCCAGTAATCCAAAAGCAAGCCCGCCCAGGTCTGCTCACCTTCCTGCTTAAGCTCCGCAGAAGCTTTCTGCAGCTGGGGTGAACCATGCCGTGCCAACAACGCAAAAAAGCTGGAAAAGCTCGACGATAAGGAAGAGGAGTCCAGGGGAGCTGATCCAGGTAATGGCCAGTTCCGCTGAGCAAGCCGGCCATACATGTCAGCCTGAAAGCGGGCCAACTCGACATAGAAGCTGAGGACTTGGCCGATCGAGGGAAGCGCCTGAAGCAGTTCTTCCGCGCGCCGGATGCGTTTGTGATATGAGGATTGGCCTGCCAGCTCGGTACCTCAACTAGATCTTTAAATATATACCGTGCGGTTCACAACGTCATTGACATGGGCGAGCGCCGAGGTCTATAGTGCGCCCGATTCATCTGTCCCTTCGTGAGAAGGCTTGAGTTCTCACGATCCATTCACCCTTTACTCGACTGTCCCCCGGTCGAAGGTGCTGTAGGCAGAGCACGGAGGCCGTGAACATGGAACTCTCCCGCCGGACTTTTCTCAAAAGTAGCCTTGTTGGTGGTGTGGGACTTTCCGCAATCGGTTTTGACGTCACCCCCGTTTACGCGCAAAGCCAAAGCCTGAAAATTTCCCGCGCGACGGAAACGCGAAGCACATGCCCTTATTGTGCGGTGAGCTGCGGAGTCATCATTTACACACTTGGCGATAAGGCGAAGAACGCCATTCCCCAGGTGGTACACGTGGAAGGCGATCCTGACCATCCCATCAACCGCGGCACGCTCTGCCCCAAAGGCTCGTCACTCGAGCAGGACATCATCAACGATCGTCGCCTGCTGAAGCCGCAGGTGCGGCGTCCCGGATCCGATCACTGGGAGGATATTTCCTGGAACCAGGCGATGCAGGAAATTGCGCAACGGGCGAAGAAAACCCGCGACGACACTTTCGTGGATAGGGATCCCGCGGGCAATATTGTCAACCGTTGCGAAGGCATCGCGTTTACCGGCGGATGCACCGACACCAACGAGTTCAACTACCTGGTCGTAAAGACCATGCGCAGCCTGGGGGTCTGCTACCTCGAAAATCAGGCCAGGGTTTGACACGGCCCCACGGTCTCCAGTTTGGGGGCCACATTCGGACGGGGCGCGATGACCAATGGTTGGATCGACATTAAGAACGCCGACATGATGTTGGTCATGGGGGGTAATCCTGCAGAGAACCATCCGTGCGGTTTTAAGTGGGCGATTGAGGCAAAGCGCGAACGCAATGCCAAATTAATCAGTGTGGATCCACGCTTCACGCGCACGTCAGCTAACGCCGATCTTTTCTGCCAGATTCGTGCGGGCACTGACATTGCTTTTCTGGGTGGCCTGATTAAGTACGCCATCGAGAACAACCGCGTTGCCAAAGACTACCTTGTCAACTACACCAATGCGCCCTTCATCGTTAAGGAAGGGTTCAAGTTGCCGGAAGACGGCCTGTATTCGGGATTCGACCCCGGCACCCAGGTTTACGACAAGTCATCCTGGAACTACGAGGAGGCGAGCGGCAAGTCCGGTGCTGCTGGAGGGCCGTCGCAACCGAACATAGGGAGCACTCCTCCACCTCCGCAAAAGGGACAGCCGCTGGCGCAGGGACACCAGGCGGGAGGGCCCCCGCCACCCAAGCTGCCAGCCAATGTGGCGTACGATTTGACCCTGCAGCATCCGCGCTGCGTCTATCAATTGTTGAAGCAGCAATACTCGCGCTACACCCCGGAGATGGTGGAGCGCATCACCGGGATTCCCAAAGAACAGTTTCTGAAAGCCGCCGATCTCTACACGTCAATCCGCAAAGACGGCGACATGAAGAAGGTCGGCACCATCATCTACGCGGTCGGTTGGACACAGCATAGTTTCGGCACACAAATCATCCGTACCGCCGCGATGCTGCAGTCGTTGATGGGAAATGTTGGGCGCGCCGGCGGGGGCGTGAATGCTCTTCGTGGGCACTCCAACATTCAGGGCGCGACGGATATGGCGGGAATCTTCGATATCCTGCCCGGCTATCTGAAGATGCCGAATCCCAAGGACACAAGCATCAACGCTTACCTGGAAAGGATTACGCCTAAGCCGGCGAAACCCGGGGTGTGGGAATCGTTCAACTACTGGTCCAACACGCCACGGTTTGCGGTTTCGTTTCTGAGAGCCATGTACGGGAATGCGTCCACCAAAGACAACGACTGGGCCTTCCACTACCTGCCCAAGATCGATCGCAACTATTCCTGGGCCAATCTCTGGAACGACATGTACGACGGCAAAGTGAAAGGCCTATTTGCCTTCGGCATGAACGGAGTGATGATCGGCCCCGACTCGCAGAAAAATATCGATGCGCTGAAGAAAGCTGACTGGCTGGTGGTGTGCGAACTTTATCCAGACGAAACGAGTGAGTTCTGGCGCGCGCCCGGCATCACTGCCGATGACTTGAAGAAGATCAACACGACCGTGTATCGGCTGCCGGGAGCAGGCTTCGCGGAGAAAGACGGGACATTCGTCAACTCCGCGCGTTGGCTGCAGTGGAAGAATGCCGCTCTGCCACCGCCCGGAGAAGCACGGCTCGATCAGGCCATCCTCGCGGAGATTTTCCTGAAAATCCGCGAACTGTACCAAAAGGAAGGTGGTAAGTTCCCCGACCCGATCATCAATGCGTCGTGGACCTACACCAACCCACTCAACCCGTCGCTGACGGAGGTGGCCAAGGAGATCAACGGCAAGGCATTGGGAGACGTCACCGATCCGGCCACTAACACGGTCATCAAGGCAGGACAGCAAGTTCCCGGTTTCGCATTCTTGCGCGACGACGGCAGCACCATGTGCGGTAACTGGCTCTACGCCGGTTCGTGGACCGAGGCCGGTTCGCAGTCGCAGCGGCGTGGCACCGAAGATCCTTCAGGCCTTGGAATTTATCCCAATTGGGGATGGTCGTGGCCCGCCAACCGCCGTGTCTTATACAACCGCGCGTCCTGCGACCTGAACGGGAAACCCTGGGATCCCACGCGCAAGCAAGTCTGGTGGGATGAGCCGCACCAGAAGTGGGTGGGCAATGATGTACCCGACTTTAAGCCCGATTCCAAACCCCAGGATCATATGGGCCCCTTCATCATGAATCCCGAGGGTGTAGCGCGTTTGTTTGTCCCGATTGGGATTCTCGCGGACGGTCCTTTCCCCGAACATTACGAGCCGATCGAGAGCCCGATCGCCAACCTCCTGCATCCCAACCAGTCCAGCAATCCGGTAGTGAAGCGCTACAAGACAGACATGGATAAGTATGGGACACCGCAGCAGGGCTTCGATGTGATCTGCACGACCTATCGGCTCACGGAGCACTATCACTACTGGACGAAGAACAACCCGATGAACGTGGAGCTGGTTCCCGAGCCTTTCGTGGAGATTCCGGCGGAACTGGCGGACAAGATGGGGCTGCACGGCGGCGAGAAAGTGAAAGTCACCAGCGCACGCAGCCATTACATCGCGAAGGCAATGGTGACGCGCCGCATCCATGCCATGAAGATCGACGGCAAGGAAATGTACCAGATTGGAATTCCCATTCACTGGGGCTTCCGCGGCATTGCCGAAGACGAAGGCAAAACGGCGAAAACGCTGACCAATTCGTTGACCCCGACGGTGGTTGACCCCAACGCCTACACACCAGAGTTCAAGGGTTTCCTGGTGAAGATCGAGAAGGCCTGAGCCATGAGCAACCGGCAGACACTTCAGATTCAGCAGATGTCAGGGCACTCTGGCCCCATCGCCGGCGCCGGAGTGCAACGCGACCTGGAAGTTTGCAAGCTGGTGGACACCACCACGTGCATCGGCTGCAAGGCTTGTGAAGTGGCGTGTGTCGAGTGGAACGACATGCCGTTCGCTGCCACGATGTTCGACAACACCTACCAGACGATGCCGGAAACACGATGGAACTTCTGGAACCTCATCAAGTTCAACGAGCACCAGAAGGAAGACGGCACACTGATGTGGCTGATGCGCAAAGATCAGTGCATGCACTGCGCCGATCCCGGCTGCCTGCGCGCCTGTCCGGCTGAAGGCGCGATTGTACAGTACGCTAACGGCATCGTGGACTTCCAGCAGGAAAATTGTATTGGCTGCGAGTTCTGCGTTTCCGGATGTCCTTTCAACATTCCGAAATTCAATTCGTCTACGAAGAAAGTTTACAAGTGCACGTTGTGCTCGGACCGTGTGAGCGCCGGGCTGGAGCCGGCTTGCATCAAGGCGTGTCCTACGGGCTGCCTGAAGTTTGGCACCAAGGACGACATGAAGATGCATGCGGAGGCGCGTGCCACGCAACTGCGCGATCATTTCGGATTTGAAAAAGCCGGGGTTTACGATCCTGCATCGATCGGGGGCACGCACGTAATTTATGTGCTCCACGATGCGAGCAACCCGGAACTCTACGGAAATCTTCCGCGGAACCCGCAGATTCCCTGGTCATACACGGTCTGGAAATGGTTGGCGAAACCTGTGCTGGGAACACTTTCATTGCTGGGGCTGGTGGGAGTGCTGTTCCACTATGTCACTGTCGGGCCACGAAGGGCACAACCTGAACCTCCACGGCGCAGCACCGAGCCGTCGCCGCAGAGCCGTGGGAAGAAGGAGGGGCAATGAGCACTTCAGTCGAGCGTTTTGATGACAAGGCCCGCGGAGCCTTTGATCAGATTGGCGACAATCAGGTTTATGTCGGCGAACTGCTGCGCCATCGTGTGTATACACGGTTCCTTCACTGGATGGTAGCGATCTTCTTTTTCCTCGCATTGTTCTCCGGCTTCGGCATCTACCTGCCGTGGCTGTTCCGCTGGTTCACGCCGGTCTTCGGCGGAGGAGCCGTGGCCCGCGCCCTGCACCCTTGGTTTGGCATCGGCTTCGCGGTATTCTTCGGATTGCAAACCTTGAACTGGCTTGCGCCCATGACATGGACAGCAGCCGACAGCCGCTGGATGCGTAACCTTAAGTCAATGATTGCCGGAAAGGAAAAACTCGAACCTCCGGATACACATTTCTTCAACGCCGGCCAGAAGTTGCAGTTCTGGGAGATCATCCTCGGCACCATCGTCTTGCTGATCACCGGAATCATTATGTGGTCGGGCGCGCACAGCTTGGGCCGCCTCACCGTCGCGGTCAGCTACATCCTGCACGATATCTTTGCGCTGATCATGCTGTTCGGGATTTTCATTCACCTGTACTTAAGCACCATCGGACAGCCCGGCACCTTCCAGGGCATGATTCGCGGTGCGGTCAGCGAGAAGTGGGCCTGGACGTTCCACCCGGCGTGGTTCCAGGAAGTCACTGGGCGCGACGCTCGCGAAGCCGTCGAACAGGCGCGCCGGGACACGGCGGCGTCAGGCAGTTCCCCGAAACTTCCGATGGTGTGAGGCGGCGCATCAAATCTCTATCCGTTCAGATAGTTCATTATCCGGACGCATAGATTGCGGCAGCGCGTCTGCAGTGCAGTCCTTCCGCGCAGAATCCCTCTCCTTCCTCTAACCTGCTGACTAACAATCGATTGAGAGTTTTTCCACAAATGCAGGCTGGCCCATGCCTACTTGGCATATCCGTTGCTTAATGAGAGTCGAGCCCGGACAGATCGAAGGGCGGAATTCAAATTCATTCGGAGGCTGTGCCATGACGAACTTACTAGGCATCATCGTTTTCAACGCGGTTCTGTTCTTCAGTCTTATCCTGTCATTGCCAACCTCAGCATTGGCCCAGCAGGAAGTGGACCCGACTTACTACGAAGCGGTTCCCGCACAGGCCGCGGCCGAGCAGGCATCAGCGAAGCCCGCCAACCAGGAAAAGGCGCAGAAGCAGGTCAGCAAGGACCAGCATCGCGCCAAGGCGAAAAAGCAGGTGGCTCGCAATAACGATGCACAGCGGTTGGTCGCGAAGAAGTAGTTCTGCGGGACCTGCGCGACGGGGGTGCAGTGACCTGGCCTGCACCCCTATTCATTTCTTGTAACGAACGGTGCGGCTTCCATCGCATCGATGAGGGCCCCAGAGATTTGTTCGATACGCCACTTTTCACCATGGAGAAAATTCTGGATGCGCGGGACTAAGGCCGCCAATTCCCGCTTCCCGTGGTGAATTCAGCCACTAATCTTGCTTAGTACCTTGATTTTCGCGAACGGCAGCTTACAATATTGCCGTCCCAAGTAGTTTCCAACAAAAAGTTCAGACCACTGCGGTTGCCGCCTGTCTCGGTTTTCCGGCAGTGGCAAGTTCCTCCCCCGGGTGGGCGCTCGTGAACTGCGGCGCCGCGAAATATACGTGTGATTACAGCGAACTAGAGGAGATCAGGCCATGAGGAGAGCGGTACTCGTTTGTCTTCTGCTGTTGATTGTCGGAGCGGTGGCAATTGCAGATGCGGCCCCGCGAAAAAAGCGTGTAGCCATCATGGATTTCGACTATGCCACGGTGCATAGCGCGGTGAACGCCATGTTCGGCAGCGACGTGGACGTGGGTAAGGGCATCGCCGACCTACTGGTGAAAGGTCTGGTCAAGGATGGCACCTACTCGGTGATTGAGCGCAAAGCGCTGGACAAGATCCTGGCGGAGCAGAATTTTTCGACCAGCGATCGAGCGAATCCGAACAGCGCCGCCAAGATCGGCAAGTTGCTCGGTGTGGACGCCATTATCGTGGGCAGCATCACGCAGTTCGGCGGCGAGAACAAGAACACCAAAGTTGGCGGCGGTGGCGGCGGCTGGGGCGGATTCGGCATCGGCGGCGTCGGCCACAGCAAAAGCAAAGCCATTGTGAATGTGGATGCCCGCGTCGTGAACATCGATACCGGCGAAATTGAAGCGGTGGCGGAAGGTCATGGCGAGTCGTCCCGTTCCAGCACGTCACTGCTGGGGGGCGGCGGAAACTGGCATGGCTGGGGTGGCGGCAACGTGGACTTCGGCAGCAGCAACTTCCAGGAAACCATCATCGGCGAAGCGGTGAAGCAGGCCGTGGATCAGATGAGCGGCGACGTCATCAAAGGCTACGACAAGGTTGGAATTCGCACCATCCAGGTGGAAGGCCTGGTAGCGTTTGTGCAACCGGACAAGGTCGTACTCAACGTAGGCGGAAAGGCCGGATTGAAGGTTGGCGATCAGCTCAGCATCGAGCGGGTGAGCCAGGAAATTAAGGATCCGGCAACGGGCAAAGTGATCCGCCGCATGGCGAGCCAGATCGGAGTGGTACAGATCACGGACGTGGACTCTCAGTCCGCGGAAGCGAAAATCATGAAGGGCGCGGGCTTCAAGGTCGGTGATGTCGCCCGAACCGAGACCCAGTAAAACGAGCCTGGGGCGGAGCTGCGAAATTCCAGTTCTGCCCCGGCGCAAACACCATTCCCGGGGTGCCCAAATGCGAGCCGCCCAGGAAGAATGATGTGCCCGGTCCCGGGCCAAAGAAAAGCGTATTCGTCCCGAAATTCCTTCCCCGGCTAAAACCTCCAAAGAATCGGTTGCCAAACCCCCCGGGCCCGGAGAAGAACTGCGTGCCGAATTGCGAAGTTCCGAACTGAGAACCACCGAACCAGTCGGTGCTCGAAGAATATGGGTAGTAGTAATAAGCACCGTTGTAGCCGGGTTGACGTCGCTGATCGTTTTTGCCGGTGAGTGTGGCGACGTCATTGGGATCGAGAGGATGTCCCAGGACCGGCGCAGCGGAAGGGGCCTGTTGGTCGGTATTCGCCTGGTAATTGGGATTGGAATAATCTTCGGGAACAGAGATCGAGCGTTCGCCTCCGGTATTTTCCGAAGCTGCCGGATAGGCGCTTGTATCCTGCTGCGACTCTGATTGCGACTGCGCGATCGCGCTGAGGTTTAAAAAGAATAGACCCAAAGCAAGCGAGAGAACCACACCAAGCCCACGTAAGCTCTTCATAGGCAACCCTCAACTCTGGATTGATTTTACACCGGATCACAAGCGACCATCAGTCTGCAAACCAGCAAAAGAGGTGAATCACAGAGGGCTTAGTCACTACCTAGTTTCAACCTGCACTTTGCTGCACGACGAAATCACACCCAGCGTGATTCTAAGCCGATTAGCACAAGAGATTCCGCTATCGCCCTGGAAATGAACTGGAACTTGCAGCGGATAAAAACCCAGACGCGAAACACGCAACATATATTGCCCGGCGTGAAGATTCCGTATCTCAAATGTGCCATCTGATCTCGGTCTAATTCCCTTACTAGGGGTCGCCTGGTCAGTCGCCAAAGTGAACTGAATCGCCGAATCAGGAATAATCGCACCGCTCGGATCCACGATGATTCCGCAGAGGTCTGACACTTTCAGAGGTGCCTGGGGCGAGCATTCGCGATTATCTGCGTACTCCAGCCCACAAGTGCTAAAACCGATCGAGAGGTCAAGTTCTGACCTCTCAGCTGCGGGGTCAATATTTAGGGGTATATCGCCCTCAAAAGACAGGTGTCTTACACGGAGGAAGTAGAGTCCCGAAACAACTGAAGAAAACCGGAAATGGCCGGTTCGATCTGGCATCGTCATGTCAATTTCTTCACCAGAATCAGCTTTGATTAGTTTCAAGTGAAATCGGACGGTTTCACTAGAGGCTAAACGCCCGGAAGCGTTTTGGACAGAGATCACCTCCAAGTTTGGCCACGTTAAGTTGAGAGTTGACTGGGTGACCACCGAAGATGGTGGAGCAACGACCTGCACGAAGAGATGTTCTCCGTTAAGCATTTGCGTTGCCGCGTCATACTCCCCAACCGGTACATTCTCATCTAGCAACACCATTCGTGTCGGTGGTTGCCACAAGACGTTCCGGTCCTGGATTCGTCCCCGCGCCGGAGGGTGAGAGAACAATGACCGTTCCGGGTAGTGGCTGGTCCCGCCAATCGTGGAGTTGAATGCCAAAATCGCGCAGCACGTAATGGGGGATGAGAGCAGTCGTGCAGGAATGGGCCGATATTGAGATGCACATCAAGAACAGCACTACGAATCCGGCTATACCGGACAGCCGCATATCGGCCCTCGCGAATTCAACTCGCATTCGCATTATGATGCTTTAGGACACAATCAAGGTCGAATTTTCCCGGGTTTACGGCTTCTCAATCACCTTCTTGAGCCGTTCGAACGCCCAGTCGATCTCCTCGCGCGTGATAATGAGCGGCGGGGCAATGCGGATCACCCGGTCGTGGGTTTCCTTGCAGAGAATTCCCTCTTGCTTGAGCGCCTCACAGTAGTGGCGCGCCGGCGACCGCATCTCGATCCCGATCCACAGTCCGATGCCGCGTATTTCTTTCAGGTCGGGGCTGCGCAATGTTTTCAATTTGTCCAGGAAGTAAGCCCCCAGTTCCGCGGAGCGCTCCACCATCTTCTCTTCCATCAACACACGCAGTGCAGTCCGGGCGACGGCACAAGCCAGAGGATTGCCGCCAAAGGTGCTGCCATGATCTCCCGGCTCGTAGACGCCGAGAATTTCCTTCGACGCCAACACTGCCGACACAGGATAGAACCCGCCCGCCAGCGCCTTGCCGATGATGAGCACGTCGGGCGTGATTCCCTCGTGCATGTAGGCGAACAGCTTACCGGTGCGGCCGAGACCCGATTGGATTTCATCGGTCATCAAGAGCACGTGGTTACGGCGGCACACGTCGGCAGCGTCACGCAAATATCCTTTCCGCGGAATGATGATGCCCGACTCGCCCTGGATCGGTTCGACCAGGAAGGCGCACGTGTTGGGCGTGATGGCGTCACGCAACGCCTGTACGTCGCCAAACGGAATGACTTTGAATCCCGGAGTAAACGGGCCGAAACCGCGGCGGTACTGCTCGTCAGTCGAAAAGCCGACGATGGTGACGGTGCGGCCGTGAAAATTGTTGGCGCACACGATGATCTCGGCTTTGCCGTCGGGAAGTCCTTTTACCGTGTACCCCCACTTACGCGCGGTCTTGATTGCGGTCTCGACCGCTTCGGCGCCCGAATTCATGGGCAACGCCATGTCGAAACCGGTGAGGTCGTGCAGCTCTTTGTAGAGCAGTGGCAATTGATCGTTGCGGAACGCGCGCGAAGTGAGCGTGACTTTCCTTGCCTGTTCGAGAAGAGTGTTGAGAATTCTCGGATGGCAGTGCCCCTGGTTGACCGCGGAATACGCCGCGAGACAATCGAGATACTTCTTGCCGTCGACGTCGTAGACCCAAACGCCCTCGGCGCGCTCGATCACCACATCCAGAGGGCGGTAGTTGTGTGCGCCGTAATTGTTTTCCAGCTCAAGAAAATCTTCGGTAGTCAGGCGGTCGGTCATGATGGCAGTGGACATTCTATTCTCCAGTTGCTGGTAGCTACTCAAATAACATCGTCAAGAGCGCCATGCGCACGTACAGCCCATTCACCGCCTGGCGGAAGTAAAGAGCGCGGGGATCGTCATCCACGGTTTTGTCCAGTTCCACGGTACGTGGCAGTGGGTGCAGGATCATGGCATCGCGCTTCATGCGGCGCAGAACGGACGAGTTGATGGCGTACCGGCGCGCGGTGGCGCTGTCAGAGATTCGTTCCGGACGGATGCGCGTCTGGTACACCACATCCACTTCGCCGATGACGGATTCGATGTCGGATGCAAGTTCGTAACTGACGCCGTGCCGGTCCAGGTACTGCAGGATGTCGGGCCGCATCTGCAGTTCGGGCGGGCTGACAAAAAAGATTTTGACGCGTTCGAATTTTGCCAGCAGATAGGCCAGGGAGCGGGCGGTGCGGCCTTTGTCGAGTTCGCCGATAAAAGCCACGCTCAGGCCGTCAATCGGACGCTCGCGGTAAATGGTGTAGAGATCGAGCAAGGCCTGGGTTGGGTGCTGCCCTCCCTGGCCGTCGCCGGCGTTGATCACCGGGACCGGCGATACATTGGCGGCGCGCAGCGCGCCTCCTTCTTCCTGATGGCGAATCACAATGACATCACTGTAGCTGCCGATAATGCGGATCGAATCTTCGACCCGCTCGCCTTCGATCTCCGATGAAAAACTGCAGGCATGTTCGGTAGAAATCACGCGTCCGCCCAGCCGGTGCATAGCAGCCTCGAACGACAACCGCGTGCGGGTCGAGGGTTGATAGAACAGCGTCGCCATGATTTTCTTCTGATAATCAAGCGACCCGCCGCGCGCGACCACCTTTTCCATACCCCGCGAGCGGTCGAACAATTCCATCAGGAGTGGAACCGTGAACTGTTGCGACTCGACGACATGACGGAGCTTTTTCGCTTCGCTTCCGTTCCAGCCGTCCAGCGCCGCGCACTTCGTAGCGGCTTGCATGATCAATGCCCTCCTACCGGCAATTCCATTTGCGGCTCGATGGCCTCGGAAAGGGTGTCGGAGCCGCGGATGATTCGTGTGCCAGAATCTCCCGCCACGGCTGCGCACAAGTGCTCATAGGAAGTCACGACCGCCTCTTTGCCACCGGCTCGCAGGAATCGCAGCACTGACTCGACCTTCGGCCCCATGTTGCCGGGCGGAAAATGACCATCGCGATAGTGGCGTTCCATCTCGTCGGCAGTCACTAGCGTCAAGGGCCGCTGCCCGGATTTTTTGTAGTCGAGATACACGTAGTCGGTATCGGTAGAGATGGCGAACACATCGACGCCAAGACTGATGGCCATCACGGCGGATGCGCGGTCCTTGTCAATCACGGCCTCGATACCGCGCAGGCTGCCGTTTTCGCGAATGACAGGAATTCCTCCGCCCCCGCAAGCGACCACCAGCACACCGTCGTTCACCAGGTCGCGAATGACCTCCAACTCAACAATCTCCAGCGGCTCCGGCGAAGGCACCACGCGACGATAACCACGGGCCGCGTCCTCTACGATGTGCCAACCGAGCTGGCGTTTACGTTGCTCCGCCTCAGTGCGCGAATAAAAGGGACCAATGGGCTTGGTGGGGGAATTCATCGCGGGATCGTCCGGTGAAACGACCGTCTGCGTCACCAGAGCGACGACCGGCACGCGCATGCCCGCAGCGGCGAGTTCATCCTGCAGCGACTGAGCCAACAGATAACCAATTTCGCCTTGCGTCGCAGCGCCACAGACGTCAAGACTGTGCCCGGGAACCTGATCCGCCGCGCGCTCGGAACGCAGAAGCGCAGCGCCCACCTGCGGACCGTTGCCATGCGTAATGACCAGGCGATATCCCAGGCGGATGAGTCCAATGACGGCCGCCGCCGTTTTACGCGCATTGGCCAGCTGTTCGGCAACAGTTCCCTTCTCTCCCGCGCGAATGAGGGAGTTGCCGCCCACGGCGATGAGCATTGTTCTCATGGAATCGGAGTCAGGAGTCGGTAGTCAGGAGTCAGCAGTAGCCAGAAATTCATGTTCCAAGCTGACTACCGACTCCTGACTACTGACTACTCACTAAACGTGTACGGCTTCTTCCACGGCCACGCCGCGCGGCCTGCCGATTTCTGCACGCATCAGTTCGAGCATGATCGCTTTCTGCACGTGCAGCCGGTTCTCCGCTTGTTGAAAAACGTAAGACTGCGGCGAGCCGATCACGTCTTCGGTTACCTCTTCGCCGCGGTGGGCCGGCAGGCAGTGCAGGAACATCGCATCCGGATTAGCGCGGCCAAACAGCTTCGCGTTCACCTGGTAGGGGGCAAAAATCTGCAAGCGTGTTTCCTTTTCCGTTTCTTGCCCCATGCTTGTCCACACGTCGGTGTAGATAACGTCCGCTTGTGCGGCAGCCGCAACGGGATCATTGCTGATGGTGACCGTGGCTCCTGTAAGCAAGCCGCGCCCCCGCGCCCAGTTCACTGCTGCAGGATCCGGTTCATATCCTTCCGGGGTAGCGATCCACACCCGTGCGCCCAATTGCGCTCCGGCAAACATCAGGGAATGTGCGACATTGTTGCCGTCACCGATGAATGCGACCTTCAGTCCCGCGACTCTCCCCTTCACCTCGACCATGGTGAAGTAGTCGGCCATGGCCTGGCAGGGGTGACTGTAATCGGTGAGCCCGTTAATGACAGGAATCGCGGCGTACCGGGCCATGTCTTCCACGATCTCGTGGGCGAAGGTTCGTATCATGATGCCCTGCACCATTCGCTCCAGGTTCTTAGCGATGTCATAGACCGACTCGCGCTTGCCCAGATTGATTTCGGCAGGAGAGAGATAAACAGAAAATCCGCCCAACTGCTGAATGCCGACATCGAAGCTCACCCGCGTGCGCAGCGACGGTTTTTCGAAAATCATGGCCAACGTCTTGCCGCGAAGCGCGCCGCTGTAGCTCTCCGGGTAGCTCTTGACCAGCGACGCCAAGTCAAGCAAGCGCTGTATTTCTTCGGTCGAGAAATCCCGGATCGACAGAAAATCCTTTGAATTCATCGCTTCTCCTGCCGGCGCGCGGAAGCGCCACCGCGCCGGACACTGGTGGCCAGCCCATCATGTTGTCTCGGGATGAACTTCAGGGCAGTGAGGGGCGTCACCAGGGGGCGTGACGTATGGTCCGGTAAGTCTAAGGATTACGAAGCACACGGCATGTCCGCGCGCCAAGGCGGATGCGGGCTCGCAGTCGCCGTGCCATGCGGAGAGCTTTTTTACTGAATTCGGGGAATCGAGCCTGCAATCGGAGAAGCAGATTATGTGCCCAGGCATACTCGTGGCTCAGTATCAGGAGTCCAACGATCAGGAAAAGAATTCCCTGCAGGAAGGGCAGGAACAATCCGGCGATCCCGAGCACAATGAAGAGCCATCCCGCGACGATCCGCAGCACTCGTTTCATCGTTAGCCAGCGCGCACGGTCAGGACCGGGCAGGGAGCCTCGGAAACGACCTCGTATGCGGTAGGTCCGGGCAAGTGACTCATGAGTGCTGCGAATGTCTGGCTTCCACGTACGCCGAGAACGATCACATCCGCACCCGTTTCGCCGGCGATCCGAACAATGCCTTTCGCGCGCACGTCGAAATCAACGCGATACTCCACGTTACACCATTGTTTGACCTCTGCGGGAATGAGAGCGCGAAGCTGAGGCTCATAAAGCCCCTTGAATCGGAGCCGCTCCTCTTGGGATTGAACATCCGGATGCACCAAAAACAGCAGAGTCAGTAAGGCCTGGTACTCCTGCGCAAGCGATAGTGCGTAGGGCAATCCAGCGCGCGATTCCGGGCTGAGGTCGGTCGGAAACAATACCTGCTGAATGCTGGGAGGCGCAGCTTTGCGGAGCGCTTTTGGTCCGACGGTAAGCACGGGACAGTTCACCTGCTCGAAAATCTGCTCGGCGACCGATCCCAGCATGAACTTGTCCCATCCCTTGCGGCCAGTCGTACCCAATACCACGAAATCAATGGAGTGATTGGGAATCATGGCCAGCAGCACTGTGCCCGGAACCAAACCGCGCCCAACCAGGATTTCCGAGTGGGCGACGGGAGAACCGGGTCGAGTCGCCAATTGGGCCAGATGCTGGTGAGCCTCGCGAGTGAGTGGATGCTGGTCCGGGCGCAGCATCTCCACCGGCGGGCTGGTTGGATCAGAATGGGGCACCACGTGCGCAATGTAGAGCCTGGCATCGTAGCGTCGCGCGATCAGCTGGGCATAATCCAGAATTCTTTCCGAATCAGGGGAAAGGTCCAAGGCGCAAAGAATATTGTGAATTGCCAGTCGAGTGCTGATCTTCGCGGTTGCCACGGTACACCTCATCCCGGTCAAAATGGCCGGTCCTGGCGTTCCCTCCCTTATATGGTGCGCCCCGTCGCGAATCGTCTGCAGTGACCAGGCGCACAGTCCGGCAGCACCGCCAGGGCAGTACTTCTGTCACAGGTCTGAGTGATTGCTCTCACCGCAACCGTTCCACCCTACCCGCAGAATGAGGTGGAAAGAGAATTCTGTTCGCCTGCTGATGACCGCTCTCATTTGCCTGCGACGGTTCTTCTTCGTTCGTACGTTAGATGTTCTAGAATCTTCTTATCCTGCCCTTTCGAGGGGGCACGCTTATGAAACAGCGCACTGTAAAGATTGTAGATGATGCAACCGACCTGAATTACAGCCTTCCGGTTGAGAACGGCACGGTTCGTGCCATGGATCTCCGGCAGATCAAGACCGGTCCCGATGATTTCGGCTTAATGACCTATGATCCCGCATTCATGAATACGGCTTCCTGCCGTAGCGCAATTACCTTCATCGACGGCGACCGCGGCATTCTGCAATATCGTGGTTATCCCATCGAGGTTCTCGCCGAGCATTGCTCCTACCTCGAGGTCGCCTACCTTCTTATCTTTGGCGAGTTGCCGACACAGGCGGAACTAAAAAATTGGGTCTACGACATCACCCATCACACCATGCTGCACGAGACCACGAAGAGCTTCATGGAGGGCTTCCGCTACAACGCCCACCCCATGGGCATGCTGGTCAGCACTCTTGCGGCCTTGTCGACGATTTATCCGGAATCGAAGCACGTGTTCGACGCGGCCAACCGGCGGCACCAGATCCTGCGCCTGATCGGAAAAATGCCGACCATCGCCGCTTACACATATCGTCATGGGCTGGGATTGCCCTATGTCTATCCGGACAATGATCTCAGCTACACCGAGAATTTCATGAATATGTTGTGGAAGATGGTCGAGCCTAAGTACCAGGCGAATCCGGTGCTGGCGCGAGCGCTCGACATTCTCTTCATCCTGCACGCCGATCACGAACAGAATTGCAGCACGAACACCATGCGTTGCGTGGGCAGCGCGCAAACCGATCCTTTCCTTTCCAGCGCGGCGGCGGCTGCGGCATTGGCTGGCCCGCTCCATGGCGGAGCCAACGAAGCAGTGCTGGTCATGCTGGACGAGATCGGCTCCAAGGACAAAGTGCCCGCCTACGTCAAGAAAATCAAGGAAGGCCACGGCAAGCTGATGGGCTTCGGCCACCGGGTCTACAAAAACTACGATCCGCGCGCCAAGATCATCAAGTGGACGGCAGAACAGGTGTTCGAAGTCACCGGTCGCAACGTCAGACTCGATATCGCCCTCGAACTCGAACGCATCGCTCTGCAGGACGAGTACTTCATCCAGCGCAAGCTTTATCCGAACGTGGACTTCTACTCCGGCATCATTTATCAGGCAATGGGTTTCAAACCGGAGCTGTTCACGGTATTGTTCGCCATTCCCCGTGTCGCGGGATGGCTGGCACAGTGGCAGGAAATGATCACTGATCCGGAACAGAAGATCTCGCGGCCCCGGCAGGTTTATATCGGGGAGAACACGCGCGACTTCGTTCCCCTGGCGGAACGCGGCACTGCCGTGCGTCGCTGAAGTTATTACTCCTGGGGGTTCTTCCAGCAGAAGGGCCCCCGCTCATCCTTCTGAATATCTGCTGTCCCGAAGTTCTCGTCCTGCTGTCACGCCCATTCCCTGCATCAGATAGGGTAATCTGACTTAATTAGGAATCGCGGCAGCGGTTGTGTGCACAACCGGTTCTAGAGGGAAGACTTTTGCCACTGATGAAATACGCAATTCGAGCGTTCTTCGCTGGGCTTCTGGTGTGTTCGTGCTTGATCGCGATTGCCCAGCAACCGGCGAAGGCCACCACGGGCGAAGACCTCATCTCATTCCTCAACCAGACTATCCTCTGGTATCGCCAGCTCACGGTTCAGCAGCAACTGGCAACCGAGCCGAGCGACGTCCTGTTCCTGAACGACAACCGCCAGCTTGCCGACCAAATCGTCCGCCTGTCTTTTGACTACGCACGAAGCGAAGCGCAGAACCTTTCGAAAACGAATCCGGCGGTGGCTGCCACCAATACTGGCGGACAGCCGTCGCGCTATCAGAATCTGCTCAACTTGGCGGCCAATGCGGATCAGCAGCTAAAACAGGCGCAGGCGGACCTGGAAGGGCAAAAACGGCAACTGGAAACGGCTACCGGCCGGCGCCGGCAGACTCTGGAATCCAGCATCGCGGAAACACAGAGCGAAGTGGAACTGCGCCAGGCTCGCCGCGACGCCTTGCGCAATCTGATTAACTTCGTCAGCGGCGCCAACGTGGGCGGAACTTCCGCCGGCAGCCTGCCGTCGCAGGTCGAAGAGCTGGCGCGCACATTACCCGCGGCCGCCACGACCACCGCTCCCCAGAACAACACTCAGCCGCAGAGCACCGCCGTCACCCAACCGAAGACGGAACCTTCCGGAATCCTTGGAGCTGCGACGGAGCTGTTCGCCTTACGCCGTAAGATTCGCGCGCTGGAACAATCCATTCAACTCACGGATGCTCTCGCCCAGACGTCGCACGACCTCCTCACACCCCAGGTGAACACGATCAGAGGACTGGCGGGGCAAGGCGATCAGCTCGCTAACCAACCTGGATCCGCCGACCCGAAGGTCTTGGCACAACAGAAGGCCCAGATTGACGCGCTGACGGCGCAGTTCAAACAGGTCTCGGCCACGGTTCTGCCTTTGGGAAAGCAGGCCATTCTGTTCGATTTGTATAAACGCAGCCTGGCGAACTGGCGCAGCGCGGTGCAGAGTGAATACTCGGCGGCGCTGAAGGCATTGTCGCTGCGCATCGCCGTGCTGGGCATGGTTCTGGTGGTCGTGCTGGTCATTTCCGACGTCTGGCGCAAGGCGACCTTCCGCTATATCCAGGATCCCCGTCGCCGTTACCAGTTTTTGCTTCTACGCCGTATTGTTGTCTGGACGGTCATCGCCATCGTTGTCGCAGTCGCCTTTGCCAGCGAACTCGGCTCGCTTGCTACGTTCGCTGGATTGCTCACCGCAGGTGTCGCTGTGGCGCTGCAGAATGTGATCCTCTCGGTGGCAGGGTACTTCTTCCTGATCGGGAAATATGGCGTGCGAGTGGGAGACCGGGTGCAAGTCGCCGGCGTCACCGGTGATGTGGTGGACATTGGTCTGGTACGCTTGCACATCATGGAAGTTGGCGGGAGCGGGGCCTGGGCGCGTCCCACAGGGCGGGTGGTGGTCTTCTCCAACGCAGTCGTCTTTCAAGCGAATGCCGGACTCTTCAAACAAATTCCCGGGACGAAATTCGTCTGGCATGAAATCACCCTCACCCTGGCGCCGGACAACGATTACCGCGAGGTGGAGCGGCGCATGATGGAAGCGGTGAACAAAGTGTTTAACGAATACCGCGACAGCATGGAGACGCAGCACCAGCACATGCAACGAGCTCTCAGCCAGTTGTCGATTCATTCCCTTGGCCCTGCCAGCCGCATCCGGCTTACGCCAACCGGCGTCGAGATCGTGATCCGCTATCCCGTGGATCTCGATCGCGCCGAGGAAATCGACGACCGGATTACCCGCGAGTTACTGGCAGCGACTGGACGCGAACCTAAATTAAAGATTCTTGGTTCCGGCACCCCCACGGTTCAACCGGTGGAAGAAACCCAGCCCACACGCTGAGAAACACTGCCCGTGTTGCCTACTCCATCCGCATTTGGCAACGGCTTGATTAACCCGCGCAACGCGATTCCAAGCCAGCGGTGTAAGAACTGCATCTAACTCGCGCGGCGCTCCGAAACTATGCTCAGCCTCGTGAAGAATGGATTGTTTGTCGCGATCGTTGCCCAGAGCCTGATTGGCGTGTCGCTGGTCTGGGACAAAGTTCTGCTGGAGCAACGCGAAACTCAGAACATTTTTGCTTATGTCTTCTGGTTGGGAGCAATGAGTGTGCTAGGCCTGCTGCTGACGCCCTTTGGATTTCACATTCCCAGTCTTTCACTTGCGCTGCTGGCGTTTGGGACCGGCGTGCTCCACCTGATTTCGGTTTTCTTTTACTACGTCGCCTTAAAGCGAGGAGAGGCTTCGCAGGCACTGGCCATCATGGGAGGATTTTCACCAGTGGCAACCGTCCTGATTGCCCTGCCATTGCTGCCAACGAGCTTGGGATCGAAATCGCTGGTGGGATTCATTCTGCTCACCGCTGGCGGCTTCGTGATGTTCATGACTGAACGCTTCAATTTGCGCCGCATCCTGCTTCCTGTCCTGCTCGCCTCTGGAAGTTTCGGGCTGGTGAATGTTCTACAAAAACTGGTCTTCGACCAGACAAATTTCGTGACCGGATACGTGATTTTTACTTTCGGGACCTTCGTGGGCGCGTTGCTGCTGCTCATACGACACTCGTGGCGCGAACAAATCTTCCGCAGTTCGCAAGGAGCCGAGCCGCGCAGCCGCTTCTGGTATTTTGTGAACCGCTTCATTTCCGGCGTGGGATCGTTTCTGGTCTTCTATGCAATCTCGCTGGCTAACCCCGCCATCGTGGATTCAATTTCGGGAGTCCGCTATGCGCTCATTTTTATCGGCGCTTATCTGCTGACGCGCTTCAAGCCCGAGTGGCTGCGCGAGAATTTTACCGGCTGGGTCTTGATCGGCAAGGTGGTCGCCACCGCGTTGATCGTGGCTGGACTGGTGCAGCTGGGGTTGGGCGGCTCAGGATCGCAGGGAGCAGGCCCGGCGGTCGTCCTTGCTAGAGCGATGCAAGCACCACGCCAACCGTGACCAGGCATGCTCCCGCCCAACGCGCTGTGTCCACCTCTTCCTTCAGCACGTACTTTGCGAGAGCGGTCTCCACCAGGTAACTGGATGCCGTAGCCGGCACCGCGAAGCTCAATTGCGCAACCGACAGCAGCGCCATCAGCGCGAAAAACGAGACCGCCATCGCGACAATTCCGACAATCAGATATGGATTTCGGACCATGTCCCACATCAGCGACAAAAGATTACTCAGCCCGAAGTCCTCGATCTCCCCATGCCGCTTCATCCCGATGGTCATGAGGACGTCGCCCACGGTACCCGGAACCACTACGAGCGCGAGCAGCAGCCACTTCATTCTTCTGTTTCCTCGGGTTCGGGAGCTGTCGAAGGGAAAGTGCGCGCCACAATGAAGGCGCCGGCGGAGATCAGGGCAATGCCGAGCCACCGGATACCTGAGATCCGTTCATTCAGAAAAATCTTGGCCAGAACGGCGCTGAGCACGTAGGAAGTCGAGGTGACCATCAGGACGTAACTCAGGTCTGCCCAACTCAGCAGGGAAAGCCGGGTGACCAGCCAGGTGGCGAGCAACACGATGCCGGCGATCACCCAGGGATCGAGCATGGCGCGAATGTACGGAGCGGGAGAAATTGAAACGACAGAGCCCACGTCGCGCATTCCGCGCGTCAGGGTGTAGTTCCCAAAAGCGTTGCTCGCGATAACGACGAGGCTAACGAAGAGGGTCTTGTGGCGCAGAAAGCGGTCCATCGGGTCGGTGTGCCGCCTTCAGAATAAATAATTGCCGCTCAGGAGACCAGTCGTGGCCGCCCGCCTTCAAGACCTGGCATTGCGCAGCTTGCGGTTGGCCACCCGGATTTCTTCCTCGTTATCGAATTGCTGAAGCTTGGGACAGCTGTGTGCGTTTTCCGCCACCCGCAGCAGCCGTTCGCTGCCGCTGGCCGCGGTGCGGTGACACAGCGCGCACGTGGACACAACAAGATTTTGACGTACTTCGTGCCGGAGGAACGTAGAGGAATAGTTCATCATGACTCGTTGTGCGTGTGATCGTTACTAGATCTGTTCTGCTGTTTCCCTATCTAGATGCGGCCTTCGACCCGAGGTTGCAGAGTGTTTTGTTCGGTACCCAACTGCAGCTGATTTTTTTCTTGATCGTGAATAGATCCTTCTTTAGCCTGCCCCACGGCATTCTTATTTTTCCTTTTCATACGGGTACCAGGAGGCAAAAGCTTGCAATCCATAACCGAATGGCTGTTACAACAACTTAACGCCAGGGACTCGCTCGATGCTGTCGCCATCACCGTGAAGATCGCGGTGCAGGAGATGGGCAGCGAACGTGTCGCCGAGGAATTGCGCGGTCTGGCCGAATATCTCGAAGACAGGGGAAACATCCCAGGGTGGAATTTTCCCCGTCGCCATAGTGCCTGATGATTGAACGGAGCCACCCGGCCCTGTACTCCTTGTAAACCCTGTCTGCATGGTGCATCGCACCACCTACGTGTCGTTGTTTCTCTTAGTTGTATTGACCTTACCCACGGAATAGTTCCTTTCTTCTTCTCAACTTGACGCCCATTCTTGCACCTGCCAAGGTAAAAGCCGGGAAGGAACATCATGAAATTCCACACCGAATACCTGACGTTCCACACGAAACGTCGCCGTGATTACGTCCACATCACCCCGCAGGTGGAAGCGGCGGTAAGCAAGAGCGGCGTGAAGGACGGTATGGTACTGGTCTCAGCCATGCACATCACCGCCGGCGTTTACGTCAACGATCATGAATCAGGCTTGATCGAGGATGTTGACGAGTGGTTGGAAAAATTGGCACCCTTTCGCGAGGATTATCGCCACCACCGCACCGGCGAGTAACGGCGACTCCCATTTGAAGAGCCTGCTCGTTCACCACGAAGTTATTGTGCCGATCACCAATGGGCGCCTCGACCTTGGCCCCTGGCAGCGGGTCTTTTATGCCGAGTTCGACGGTCAGCGAGATAAGCGACTCATTATCAAGGTTATGGGAGAGTAGTCGCTCCTGATTCCTGATCGCCGAGGCGTTTCTCGTCACTCCTTCGGTCCGGTTGCATTTCTCAGCAGTTCCTTTGTTCACATAAACCTATGCGCCTGACGTGGGTCACCCCCTGTCGTGACTCGGGTCACTGCTTAGTTTTGCCACAGAGATGAAACTTGCAACAGAGTGCAGCCGGAACTGTTGAGCTTGTTTACAGCTCCCCTGAAGCAGGTCTCGCCGCGCTGGGCTCGCTTCAAACTGGCATTCAACTCGAAGGAGAGGATGACGCAATCATGAAGACTACAAAGATCCTGATGGTCGTGATGGTGATAGCTGTGACGTTATTCGTCTGTCTGCCGAATCTGTCGTGGGCGGCGGAAGATGGTGCTGCTCTGTACAAAGCGAAGTGCGCAATGTGCCATGGGGCTGATGCGACCGGCAAACCGGCGGCCAAGATCCCCAGCCTGGTGACCCCCGAAGCTAAGGGACTGTCGGATGCAGATCTGACTGACGCCATCGCCAACGGGGGCAAGGCGCAGAAGGCTTCGCACGCGTTTGCCAAGAAGGGCTTGACCGAAGATCAGATTAAGGCCCTCGTGACCTACGTTCGCGGTCTGCAGAAGTAACCAGGAATCGGCTGTTCCATTTGAAGCGCCGGGTTTCCGTGGTGTCCTGGTCACTCCGTGAAACCGGCAGAAGCGTGGAGGTCCCTTGAGGCCACCAGCGGCAACTCGGATCGGTCAGCTAAGTACTGACTGCCAAGCTGTTGGCACGGGCCGTCGCGCTTGTCCTTCACTGCCGGGAACAGCCCGCTCGGGTCCCTCCTCTGTAAGAGAGGGACTCGGGCCAAATTTCTCCCCCTCCTCCCCCAACCAATTTTCTTCAGGCCATCGCCGGCCTCAGCTTCCGATGTTTCTGCCGGCACTCCTAGGTAAGAGCAGCTCCGGTAGAAGAAGCGATGAGTGGAGACAATCATGAGTAAGGCTCTCTTATACGACGCAACCGCCTGTATCAATTGCAAGCAGTGTGAGGTTGCGTGTGCGGAACAAAACAAGCTTCGCTACGACGACTCCGTCGCGGCCGAAGAAAAGCAATCCGATCACAAATTCACGGTGGTGCTAGCTAAAGGCGACAAATTTATGCGGCGCCTGTGCATGAATTGTCAGGAACCGGCTTGCGCTTCTGTCTGCCCCGTGGGGGCCTTAAAAAAGACACCCCTCGGCCCAGTCACGTACGACGAAGTCAAGTGCATGGGTTGCCGCTACTGCATGGTGGCCTGTCCCTTCGGCGTGCCGAAGTACGAATGGGGCAAAGTCCTGCCCCGGGTGCAGAAATGCACGATGTGTCCGGACCGCGTCGCCGCCGGAAAGCCAACCGCCTGCGCGGAAATTTGTCCCACGGGCGCGACCAAGTTTGGCGAACGGGACGAGCTCATCGCGGAAGCCCAACAGCGCATTCGGGAAAACCCCGGCAAGTACGTCAATCACATTTACGGCCTCAACGAGGTCGGTGGAACCTCGGTCCTGCTGCTCTCCAGCGTGCCGTTTGAGGAGTTCGGCTACAAGACCGACATCTCGCGTGATCCGTTGCCCATGCTGACCTACCGCGTTCTCTCCCGCATCCCCGATTTCGTTCCCCTGGGCGGAATTCTGCTGGGAGGGGTTTGGTGGATCACGCATCGCCGTGAGGAGGTAGCCGCGGCCGAAGGCAAAGAGCACAACAACACGCCGGACAGCGAGAAAGAGAGGACCCGATGAAGTTCAAGTTCACCTTCTGGAAAGCAATATTGGTGGTTCTGATCCTGGCCGGCGCTTACGCCACGTTCGTGCGCTTCGTCTACGGTCTGGGAGCCTCGACCAACCTGAACGACCAGTTCCCCTGGGGGATCTGGATCGGATTCGACGTGCTCTGCGGCGTGATGCTGGCGGCGGGTGGCTTTACTCTAACCGCGGCCGTTCACATTTTTAACATCAAGCGTTGGAAGCCGATCGTTCGTCCCACCGTTCTCACCGCATTCCTCGGCTATGTGCTGGTATGTGTGGCGCTGATGTTCGATCTTGGACGGCCCTACCGCATCTGGCATCCGCTGATCATGCGTAATCCGCACTCGGTAATGTTCGAGGTGGCGTATTGCGTCATGTTCTACACGTCGGTGCTGGCGCTGGAGTTCGCGCCCATCGTTCTGGAGCGTTTCAACCTGGAGCGCCCGCTCAAAATCATTCGCGCGATTCTGATCCCGCTGGTGATCCTGGGCGTGCTGCTGTCAACTCTGCATCAGTCCTCGTTGGGCTCGCTCTACCTGATCATGCCCAACAAACTTCACCCGTTCTGGTACACGCCGCTGCTGCCGGTTTTCTTCTTTATCTCGGCAGTTTGCGTGGGGCTGGCGATGACGATCTTCGAGTCGTCGATGAGTTCCAAGCACTTCGGCCGTCAACTCGAACTGCCCTTGTTGCGTGAGATCGGGCGTGTGCTGGCCGTTGCTTTGTGTGTGTTCGCGGTGCTGCGCTTCGAAGACCTCTATCACCGCGGAGTGCTGCCTCTGTTGTTCCGTCCCAGCTACGAGCAATCCCTGTTCCTGCTGGAATTGGCGCTATCGATCCTGATCCCGCTTGGAATGCTCTCACAATACAAAGTGCGCCAGAGCGCGGGCGGGCTTTATCTGGTAGCCGTGCTGGTGGTGCTGGGATTCGTGACCAACCGTCTGAACGTGAGCATTACTGGAATGGAGACTTCGGCCGGCCTGCATTACGTACCCAAGTGGACCGAAGTCGCCGTGACCGGTTCCATCATCGCCGTCGGCTTTGCCTTGTTTGCCGCCGCGGCCAAGTACTTGCCGATCTTCCCGGCGGAAACTGCGGTGGAGAAACGCGAAGCGGTGCAGGAAATACCCGCGGAAGTTGCGCTGGGCCATGCCGGGGACTGAAAAACTCGCGCGCTTGCCAAGCTGGCTGCGGCTTAGCCGCAGCCTCAGCGCCAAACTGATTGCGCTTTTGCTGGCAGCCCTCCTCGCGAGTTTTTCCCTGTTCGGCTACCTCAACATCCGGTTGCATCGCAAGCACCTGGAAAACGCCACCCTGCGCAGCGCCGAACGGGTCGGCGAAACCCTGAAGCGCAGCATGTCTTATTACATGCTGCATAACGATCGTACGGGGCTGGTGGAAATGATGGGCACCATCTCCGGCCAGCCCGGCATCGTTCGGGTGCGCATTTTTGACCGCGACGGCCGCATCAATTATTCAACCAACCAGCACGAATTGAATCAGCAGTACGACCGCGACTCCGAAACCTGCGTCGGTTGCCACAGCCAGGATCCCCCGGCTACGCATATGAATGGCAACCGGTTTCGCATTTACAAAGCGGAAACCTCGCGCGTGGTGGGTGTGATCACGCCCATCGAAAATCAAGCCGCCTGCTCCAATGCAGCCTGCCATGCCCATCCTGCAAGCCAGCGGATACTGGGCGTGCTCGATACTAACCTTTCTCTGGCCGAGGCAGATGCCAATTTGGCGCAGGGAACGCGGCACATGGCCGCCTACACCGGTACTGCGATCGTGCTGATCTCGCTTCTCTGCTGCATTTTTGTATGGCGAGTGGTGAGTGAGCCCATCCACGCATTGGAGAGTGGGACGCGCCGTGTGGGCGCCGGCGAACTCGGCTACCAGATTCCCATCACGTCACACGACGAGGTCGGCGAACTAGCCGAATCGTTCAACAACATGAGCCGGCAGTTGCTCGAGGCGCGCCAGGAAGTGACCGCATGGGCGCACACGTTGGAAGATCGCGTCGAGCAAAAGACCAGCGAGCTCAAACGCGCCCATGAACACGTGTTGCAAGTGGAGAAAATGGCCTCCATCGGCAAGCTCTCCGCCGTGCTCGCGCACGAAATCAACAATCCGCTCTCCGGGATCCTCACATACGCGAAGCTCATGCGGAAGTGGCTGGATAACGACAAAAGCAACGAGTACGGGCCGCATCGCAAGGAAGCTGGGGATTGTCTCGATCTGATAGCTACCGAGAGCCGCCGCTGCGGTGACCTGGTCAAGAACCTGCTGACCTTCTCCCGAGTCGCACCGCTCAACCTGCAAACCACCGATGTCAACAACGTAATCGAGCGCACGATTCGCCTCGTAGAACACCAGCTCGATCTACGTACCATTCAGTTGCAACTCGAGCTTTCTGACCGTTTGCCGCTAGGGCAGTGCGATGCGGCGCAGATTGAGCAGGTGCTGTTGGCGCTCATCATGAACGCCATCGATGCCATGCCGCGGGGCGGCAACTTATGGCTGCGCACGGCGTTCTTTCCCGAGTCTTCGGAAATCGAGATTCAGGTCCAGGATGACGGCGTAGGAATCGCGCCCGACCTGCTTCCTCGAATTTTCGATCCCTTTCTTACCACCAAAGAAACCGGCCAGGGCGTCGGCCTTGGGCTGGCGATCAGCCGCAGCATCGTGGAGCGCCATTGCGGGCGCATTTACGTCGACTCTGAACTGGGGCGCGGCACCACGTTCCGCGTGGTGTTGCCGCAGAACCCGGGTACACCAGCGACGCAACCGGCCGAATTGGAACTTGCTGCGGGGAAAACAAGGTGACACAAATGACACAGCAATCAAGATTATTGATCGTCGATGACGAGCTGAGCGTTCGCGACTCGCTGGGAAAATGGTTCAAAGAAGAAGGCTATGACGTCGCGACTGCCGAAAATGCCAGCGAGGCGCTCACTTTACTGGCTGAACGTAAGTGGGACCTCGCGCTTCTCGATATCAAGATGCGGGGCACCGACGGCATCGAACTGCAACGGCGTATGCATGAGATCGATCCCGAGCTGGTGGTCATCATCATGACCGGCTACGCTTCGGTCGAAACTGCGGTTGCGGCGCTCAAGAATGGCGCCTACGACTACGTCACGAAACCCCTTGATCCCGACGAAATCGCGCATCTGGTAAAGAATGCGCTGTCCCACCGCCAGGCTAAACAGGAGAACGTGCGGCTGAAAGAGACGGTCGCGGAGGTGACGCGGCCACCCGAGCTGGTCGGCCAAGGCCCCGCCATGGCGAAAATCTTCGACGCCATCGAGACGGTCGCTCCCACCGACGCCACCGTCCTCATCACCGGCGAGAGCGGAACGGGCAAAGAACTCGTGGCTCGCGCCATCCATTCCGCGAGCCAGCGGCGATTTCATCCGCTGGTCGTCATTCACTGCGGAGCGCTTACGGAAACGTTGCTGGAAAGTGAACTGTTCGGCCACGAGAAGGGCGCGTTTACCGGCGCGCAATACCGCAAGAAAGGTAAATTCGAAATCGCCGAGGGCGGCACGGTTTTTCTCGATGAGATCGGCGACATCAGCCTGAAGACCCAGACCGACCTGCTGCGTGTCCTGCAGGAGCGCGAAATCACGCGTGTGGGCGGCAATCAGGTCATCAAGGTTGACTTCCGGATTGTCGCCGCCACCAACCGCAACCTGGAACAGTTGGTGGAAGACGGCAAGTTTCGGCCTGACCTGTTCTACCGCCTGAACGTGTTTCGCATGGAATTACCGCCTCTGCGGGAACGCAAGGAAGACATCCCGCTGCTGGTGGATCACTTTGTCAGAAAATTTTCTCTGGCCATGAACAAGAAGATTACGCGTGTCTCGCCGTCGGCCATGTACCAGCTTCAACAGTATCCCTGGCCGGGAAATGTGCGCGAACTGGAGAACGCGGTGGAGCGTGCCATGGTGGTCGCCCAGGAGCCTGAGTTACGCGAGCAGGATTTCACTCTCAAGACCCGCGCCATTAACGGTGACGTGAAGACGCTTGAGGATATCGAGCGGGCGCACATTCTGCGCGTTCTCGAAGAGTGCAGCTGGAACCAGACACGCACGGCGGAAGTGCTGGATATCGATCGCGTCACTCTCCACCATAAACTGAAGAAGTACGGTTGGACGAAAGCAACAGTCGAGACCCGATGAAGTATTTGCAACTGCTCCCGATCGGCATGATCGACGGGTGCCTGCTGGAGGAACTGGGTCCGGCGCTCGCCCGCCGCTTCCGCATGCCTTGTGAATTACTTCCCGACGCCCTCGATCCGGAGTTTGCTTTTCACCCGGAACGGCAGCAGTACCATTCGTCGGAAATCATCGCGCGCATGCAGTCCGGCGTAGGCCCCGAGAGCTGGCGGGTGCTCGGAGTCACCAGCAGCGACCTGTACATCCCCATCTTGACCTTTGTTTTTGGCGAGGCGCAACTGAGTGGGCCTTGTGCGGTCGTCTCCGCGCATCGCCTGACACAGGAATTCTATGGCCTGCAGCCGGACCGGGAGCTTCTACGCGAGCGCCTGTTGAAAGAAGCAGTCCATGAACTCGGACACACTCTGCAACTTACCCATTGTGACGACTACCGCTGTGTAATGGCCGCGTCGCACGCGGTCGAATGGATTGATATTAAGGACAGCACCCTGTGCCCGCACTGCCAGGCACGCGCCTTCTCCGGAGTACAAGCCGTTTCAGGTTGAGCAGCCGCATCCGAACATTACGTTAGTACGCGAAGTACGGGCCGACAGCTCCTCCTGGACCACTCTGCCCTTCAATCCCGGTGAACACATTGCGACCGAAGAAGAATGCGAGTCCCCAATCAAAGGTTGAAGGGTTGTCCCCACCCAGATCATTGAAAGCCCAGTTAGCGGCCGGTAGGTTGTTAGCGTCTGCAATGCTGAACTGTACAGTGCTGGACCCGGTCGTCCCTTGGTTTGTGGCGGAAAGGTTCACGGTATTCGGCGGACAGTAGAACCCAGTGTCGTTTCCTTGTGAGTCCTTGCACTCAAGGATGCCGGTGTTCATCACGTCCTGGTCGGTAGCTGCCAGGAAGAATATTCCGTTGGAACCGCTATCGATGAAGCTCCCCGGATAAGCTTTATTGGCAAACGTCGTTGTGATAGTGCCGTCGCTCGCAGTAGGAAGCACAGTGGCGCCGTTCAACCCGTTATTGGATTGCGTCCCAATGCCAAACACCATCGTCCCGCTTACGCTTGGCGCACCGTCCGCTGCTATCTGCGGCAACTGAATCAGCACACCGTTGTTGTCGCTGGAAAACATCCAGACGGGATTTGATACCTGTTGCGTAATATCAACGTTGGCAGGCCCTTGCGACGTCAGACAGCCCGACTGGGTACCACACTCGAAGTAGAAGGCAGGATTGCCGGAGGTGACGGAGCACGCTGATCCGCAATCCTGGCGAAATACGCCCACGCCGAGAAGCCCATTTGCCTGCAGACTCTGGAGCGTATCTGAAAATGCGGGCGACACATTCTTGCAAGCGTCTGGAATGGTGGCGAATCCCGTCTCTGCTTCTCCAATCACCTGCACGGGGATGGAACTGGCCACTTCCCCGGCCATTTTTACATCCGCTTTCTGCACCGGCCCCCAAGTGGAGAAGCTCACGAATTGAGCGCATTCCAACAATGGATTCCCCGTAGGGCCCGATTGCTGCGGGAGTGAAAGGGTCAAGGCGGTTTTCAAAATCCTTAGCCCGGACGAGCCTGTATCCACGATGACGTTGTCAATCGTCTGACAATTTGAGGTTCCGGGCGCACAAACTCTCACGCTGACATACGGAGTATTCGTTGCGTTGGCCGTCGGCCCCGAGTTCACCACGATGGGCACGCTGTTGCTCACCGGACCTCCGCCCGTGCCTCCTCCGCCATTGTTGCTCGATCCGCCGCCGCCGCATCCCACCGCAAGCATCAGGCTTCCGCAAACAATTCCAACCATCCATCTCGACACGGGTAATCTCCTTGGCGTGAACATGGCTAGCGGATGCCTTCCGCCGGCACTTGCGCCGGCAACATCTGCGGAACATAGGCGCGACCGAAGTGCGCTCGCATGGTGCCTGACATCTGAACCACCAGACCAGGCTCGTGAATCGAAAGCGGCCCACGCATCTGGGTCCGGGCGCGAGTCGCCTGCAAGAACTGCTCGTAATAGTTGCCCATCACCTGCCGCAGATCCGGATTCGCCGGTCCCTGCCACGAAACGGCAAACACATGGCCTGCCGGCGACACGTACTCTTTGAGCATCACGCCCCTCTCGGTGCGAATCTCGTGCACGGAATGCGTCGTCATCTGGGCGACCCGCACAGTTCCACGCAGCTGCGCGCGATCTGCTTCGACCGAATCCACGTCGCCACCCAGTGCAGCCATAGATCTCAGGGGAATGACGAGAGCCAGAACGGCGCAAAAGAACGTTAGGGTCGCTGTCATAGGTTCACCTCGAGATTGTCATGCGCTCGCACTTGGGGTCCCACGCGGCGCGTGAATTCGGGTTGCCATTCGAAGGTCGTGTTACCTGCATCGGATGTCTTCGGCGATCGCCAAAAACTAGTTTCCTGGTTATGCCAGGAGAGTTCCGCCTTTTTGGCGAAAGCAGCTTTGGCAATCGTAGCACTCGCTTTACCGGCCAGTAGGTTTGTAGTTGGATGCGCTTTCTATTGGATGCGTAGATGCCAGAGAACGCGCGTGCCATAGCTTTCCTCTGATAAAACTTGACTCGCATCGTATTGGGCCACTAGACTGCCGCCGCACAATAGCTGCACCAGTTTTAATGCACATTGTGTTCTGTTTTTAATGGAGGGTGGTATGGCAAAGTTGGATCACGCAGCGGCCCGCCGAGCAGTAGCGGTGCTGACCAAGCAAATCGATTCCGAGGCAAAAGAACTCCGCAAAGAGCGCAGCAAGGCCACCGCCAGACGGAAGGCCGCCATCAATCTAAAACTCCGCAAGCTGAGCAAGACACGGTCCTGTGTTTTGATGTCCGGTTGGGGCACCGCCTGCATTTTCAGCAAGTGAAGCCAGCGCTGTTTCGCCGCGCTCCCGGTCTGGTCTGTTACTGGAGCGGCGAGCAGATGATCATCGACAATTACCGCGCGGGACAACGCGTGACCGCCGATCCGTCCGCGTGCGATATTCTGAATTTTTTCGATGATTGGAAGCCGGTAGAGCTTCTCTTCCCTCACCTGCCGCAGTTCAGCCGCGCCTCTTTGCGAAAGGCCGTTGCCCAGTTAGCCGCCAGTTCGTTGCTACAGCGCCACAACGAGGGCAATCGCGCGCTGGATCAGGCATTCGAGGCCTGGAAGGAATGGGATCCGGCTGCCGGTTTTTTTCATTTTTCCACCAAAGATGTCGGTTTTACCTTCGAACCGGCAGCGGAGCGGAAGTTTCTGCAGACTCGCGTGAAGGCAGCGCCCTTCCCTCCCTCGATCAAAAAGTACGCGGGTGCCCGCCAAATCAGTTTGCCGCCGCCGGTTCTCGAAGGTGAGTTGCCACGAGTGCTGCTGGCTCGCCGCACCTGGCGAAACTTTTCCGCTGGTCCCATCACGCTTGCCGCCCTGAGCACATTACTGGGTCTAACCTGGCGCATTCAGGGCTGGCTCGACACCCCTTATGGACGTTTGCCGTTGAAGACTGCTCCCTCGGGCGGTGCGCGCCATCCCATCGAGGCCTACGTCGTCACCTCGCGCGTGGAGAATTTGCCGCGCGCCATCTTTCACTACGCCGCCGATCGTCATTGCCTGGAATTGCTGAAGCCGAGCCGCGGGTCGATGGAACTGCGATCTCTACTCGCGGGGCAGGATTTCTTCAGCCGGGCGGCAGCCGTGATTTTCATGACCGCGGTATTTTCACGGGAACAATGGAAGTATCCGACCGCCCGCGCTTACCGCGTGATCCAACTCGACGCCGGGCACCTGTGCCAGACGTTCTGCCTCGTCGCCACGTGGTTGGGTCTGGCCCCATTCTGCACCGCCGCGTTGGCCGACTCGCGCATTGAAAAGACCCTGGGAATTGATGGAGTCAGCGAGTCCGTCATCTATGCCGCGGGAGTCGGGCGGCGCCCGGAAAGATAGCAGAGATTTAGTGTTCGAATAGTCCGATCTGCTGCTGGAGCGCTGCGAACCTGGGATCGGCGCGCAAACCGGCGAAGCGCGGATGCACATTGATGTTGGCTAGGGCGCTCTCGTGCTGCTCGGCCGCTTTTTGGAGCCACAAGAAAGCGCTGTTGTTGTCTTCCAAGCCGGCATACACCATCGCGAGATCGTAGGCCGCGACATGGGTTCCCTTGGCGGGATGCGAGAGCTCTTGCAGAATTCGCAGCGCTTCGTCCCGCTTTCCTGCCGCAGCATATGCGTTCGCCAGTTCGGCTTTCAGAGTCGCTTCTTTCGACAGTCGGTTCGCGATCTGCAACTGGCTGATCGCGTCTTCGTACCGGCCTTTCTCCAGGTACGCCTGACCCAGATATTCATGGACGGCGCTGAAGTTCGGATCGAGTTCCATGGTCTTGTTGAGTTGCTCGATCGCCAGATCGTAATGGCCTCCGAGGTAGTAACACCAACCCAGATTGGCATTAATAATCAGCGACAGTGGGTCCAGTCTTTGAGCAATTTTCATCTGCGCCACAGCTTCGTCGTTTCGATTGGCGGCGGCGAGGTAGAGTGCGTACCAGTGATGGGCATTTGCGTAGCCTGGGTTGAGGGCGATGGCGCGCTGGAAATCCTGCTCCACATCATCCCATTCCAGGTAGAAGAACTTTACGCCGGCAAGGGACGTGTATCCCTCGGCCAGTTTGTCGTCGAGGCGCAATGCAGTCTGCGCCGCATCCTTGGCCTTCTGCATCGCGGTCGTGGTGGGAAGAAGTCCGTACCCGCCCAGTAGATCGTAGGTGTCGGCGAGGCCGGCATAAGCGGGAGCGTAGGTCGGATCCTCCTTCACCGCCCGCTCAAAATATTCCAGGGCGGTGCCCAGAGAGTCTGCCGTCCGTTTGTTCCAGTAGTAGCGCCCCTTCAAAAAATCCTCATAGGCTTTCGGGTCCACCTGTCGGCTGGAAGCCAACCGCGCTTCCTGTTCAGGCGTGAGGTGAATTTGAATCTGCTGCACGATCGCGTCCGCAACTTCACGCTGCAGGGCCAGCACGTCTTTCATGTCGCGATCATAGGTTTCAGCCCAAATATGACGATCGGTGGGCGCCTCAATCAACTGCGCCGTGATTCGAACCTTGTTCCCGGAACGAATGACAGATCCCTCGACTACCGCGTCCACCTGCAGTTCCTTTGCGATCTGCGGCAGAGTCTTATTCGCGTTCCGATATTGCATGACCGAAGTACGCGAGATGACGCGCAAGGGCTCGATCTTTGCCAAGTCGCTGATCAACTCTTCGGTCATGCCGTCGGCAAAATATTCCTGCTGCGGATCGTTCGATAGATTAGCCAGGGGTAAAACGGCAATCGACTTCACCGGTTGACGAGCGGGTTTCCCGAACCAACTCCGACGCTGGCCGAGGTTAACTGCCAACGCGCCGGCAAGCGTCACGATCGCGACAATGGCAGCGATTCCGGACACTCGGTGATACCAGGGCTGCGGCATCATGTAGGCGGGTAACTTCAATGACAAACCTGCAGTGGTCAATTGCTGAAGCGTGCGCAGGTCGGGCAAAAGCTCGCTCGCGCTGGCGTACCGCTGTGCCGGCTCCTTTGCCAGCATGCGCGCCACTAGGTGCTGCAATGGCTTCGGCACTTTGGAGTTGAAAACATCGATGGGCACGGGATCTTCACGAAGAATGCGATCACTGGTGGCGACGAAGCTGTCCGACAGAAAAGGATGCTGGCCCGTCAGCATTTCGTAAAACACTACGCCCAGGGAAAATATGTCTGCCCGCCCGTCCACGGCGCGTTCCAGCAAAACTTCGGGGGCCATGTAGGCGAGTGTTCCGCCGAAGCCGCGCGCTTTGTCCATGGTGGAACTCTGGTCTGATCGCGGCAGCCGCTTGGCCACGCCGAAATCAAGAATCTTGATCTCATTGCTGGCCGTGAGCATGATGTTCTCCGGCTTCAGATCGCAATGAATGATGCTGCGCTCGTGCGCTCCCACCATTGCTTCCACGCACTGGACGGCGATGTTAAGGAAATCCTGCAGAGAAATAGGCTGGCGCAGGCGCTGCCGCAGGTTCTGGCCATCCACGTATTCCATGACCAGAAAAATCTCATTCTGCTCCTCCACCACATCGTAAATCGCGGCGACGTGCGCTCCGCTCAGGCCGGAAGCCTGCTCGGCCTCCTTCAGAAAGCGCTTGCGATAGGCTTCGTCGGCGCGCAAATGAGGCGCGATGCGCTTCAGGGCAACCGCTCGTTTGAGCTTGGTATCTTCGGCAAGATAGACCTCTCCCATACCGCCATAGCCGAGCCGTTCTCGAATGGAAAAGCGGCCGACAACGACTCCGGTGAGCGAGTCAGGGTCTGGCACGGAATATGAGGCCTGCGACTGGAACTCCGCCATCAGGTGTCCTCGCGGAGCAAGTGGGGGAAAACATCAGGGGACATTCCCTCCCAAATCGACGCGAACAATTCAATCAACTCCCTGGGATGAGCAAAATCTTATCCTATGCACGACAGCACTGCAAAGGCTTGGGGTACGGCAATTTGCTGAAGTTCGTCGCAGATAAGGACAGAGCCCTGCAGATCAGGGCTCTGTCGCCGCGCAATTTCGTGCTTCTTACCCGACCGTCGCGAAGCGCTGCTCGAACCGTACGGTGAACTGAGTGAGCACGTCAACCAGCTTCGGTTCCGTCAGTTCTTCGACCTCGTATCCAACCCGCACCGTCGGCTTGTTCACATTGAGAATCCGCGCAAGATCCACCGGAGTCGCAACCACGACCAAGTCACAGGGTACGCGATTGATGGTTTCTTCCAGTTCATGCCTCTGGATGGCGCTGTAGCCCATCGCCGGGAGGAGGCTGGTGAGATGAGTAAATCGCTCGAACGTTCCCCGTATTGAACCAACGGCATAGGGCCGCGGATCGATCAACTCGGCCGCGCCGCACTGTCTCGCCGCGACCACTCCAGCGCCGTATGGCATTTCGCCATGAGTAAGGGTCGGGCCGTCCTCGACCACAAGCACCCGCTGCCCCTTGATCAGTTCCGGCGACGCTACTGACACGCGGCATGCGGCCTCGATGACTGTGGCTGTCGGGTTGACGCGATTCACGTTCTGCCTCACCACGTCCACGTCGGCCCGGGCGGCCGTGTCCACTTTATTAATGACCACGACCTGCGCACGACGGAGGTTAACTTCACCCGGGAAGTAAGCGAGTTCGTGTCCCGCGCGATGCGGATCGGCAACGACGATTTCCAGATCCGAAGCGTAGAACGAAGTGTCATTGTTGCCGCCGTCCCACAGAATGACGTCGGCCTCCTTCTCCGCCTGCCGCAGGATCGCTTCGTAATCCACGCCCGCGTAGACCACGGTCCCGTTCACGATGTGGGGCTCATATTCCTCGCGCTCTTCAATCGTGCATTGATGGCGCTCCAGGTCTTCCAGAGAGGCAAACCGCTGCACTGCCTGTTTCGCCAAGTCCCCATAGGGCATGGGATGGCGGATCGCCACAGGCTTCCAGCCCGCCTGGCGTAATTCCGCAGCAACCAGTCGCGACACCGGGCTCTTGCCACAACCGGTGCGAACCGCGCAAACCGAGACGACCGGAACCCGCGCTTTCACCTGGGTATGTTCCGTGCCGAGAAACCAGAAATCGACCCCGGCAGCCACCGCGCGCGATGCAAGATGCATCACGGTGGGGTGTGAAAGATCGCTGTAAGAGAACACAACCGCGTCGATCTGGGACTCGCGGATCAGATTCTCCATCTCTTTTTCTTCGAAGATCGGAATGCCCTCAGGGTACATGGGCCCGGCCAGTTGTGCCGGATAACGCCGATCGGCAATGTCGGGGATCTGAGTTGCGGTAAAAGCTACCACCTGGAAGTTGGGGTTGTTGCGAAATACAACATTGAAGTTGTGGAAGTCGCGTCCTGCCGCTCCCAATATAAGGATCTTCTTCTTCATGGCACACTCCATGCGTGACCCTTTATCTTCGGCTTTGCCGCCGCTTCAGGCAGTGAGGGGCGTCACAGAAACGGGTGAGTTATGCCACTCGGCGATAGGTATTGAGGCACATTTTCGGCCGATATTCGCCAAGCGTGGTCACGATAAGGATGTTGGCAGATTCAAATCCGAGCAGGGGGCCTTCGGTGACAACAAAATTCTGTCAGAGACGGGAATGCGGGGCCGGTTAGCCCCGCATTCTCGCCACCGAGGAGTTAATTCGCGTAATACGCAGCGTTCTTCTCGATGAATTCCTTCTTGTCCTCGGGCAGGTCCTCGACAGCATGAATCGAATCCGAGGTGCACACCGGAACACAGGCGCCGCAATCGATGCATCCCGTCGGGTCAACGTACATCTGCGTCGCCTTCTCGAAATCAGGCTCGTCCTTCTTGGGATGAATGCAGTCGGTGGGGCACACGTCAGCGCAGAGCGCGTCCTTGATGCAACCGTCGGTAATAATGTAAGCCATTTCCTTCTCCTGCTTGAGCTTTTTGCTGGCTGTTTCAGCCTACGGGTACCCAGTAATCGGGCGCTGTGATTGGAGTCACTTCAAGTGGTGAGAGGTAAACATGCGAGAAGGCGCAGACAGGCGAATTACACGATCCTCGAACCGACATGCTTCTTCTGGCACTCTTCGCAAAGGCCATAGATCTGGAAGGTGTGGCGAGTGGTCACGTATTGGTGCTTACGACCGATTTCCCGCTCCAGACGTTCCACTTCGGGGGAGAAGAATTCCACCGAACTGCCGCATTCCGTGCACACCATGTGGTGATGGCTGCGGCGGTTGTACTGATGCTCGAAACGCGCCACCCCATCATGAAACGCCACCTCACTGGCAAGCCCGCATTCCGCCAGCAGCTTCAGCGTTCGGTACACGGTGGTGTAGCCGATCTTGGCGTCACGCTTCCGGACCAGCTGGTACAACTCATCGGTGGACAGGTGTTCTCGTGTATCCAGAAATGCGCGAAGAATAGTATCGCGCTGCTCGGTATGTTTCAGCCCCACCCGGCGCAGGTGACGGTGAAATATTTCCTGCGCTTCACGCACCATCTCCGGCGAGATGGAGGGCTGATCGTCAACTCGTTTCTGCAGCATGACAAGAATGAAGAACGACCGAGACTGGTACTAAAACACCTGAATCCAGATTAACATCGCACCGTCAGGCGGTCAGTATTCTACGTCAAGCTCCCAAGCGCTGAACCGGATTTGTCTCTCTTGCCGTACATCCCTACAATCGAAATTCCCCTATGGTCAGCCCCGGTATCACGATCTCATCCTCCCGCGCGCCTTCACGTCTTTTTCGCATCGTGGTCTTCCTGGTTGTGCTGCTTGTCGTGGCTCTTGCCGCGACGAGCGCCTGGTTTTACCGGATGGCGAGATCGGCGCTGCCGCAAGTCGAGGGCCAAGTTTTCGTCTCCGGCCTCTCCGCTCCGGTGACGGTCACGCGTGATGGTCATGGCGTGCCCACGATCGAGGCCGCCAATTTCGAAGATCTCTTTTTCGCGCAGGGATATGTCACCGCTCAGGATCGGCTTTGGCAAATGGACGGGACACGCCGCTTCGCTTCGGGCAACATGGCGGAAGTTTTTGGGCCGAGCTGGGTCGCGCACGACAAGGAACAGCGCACGCTGTTATTGCGGGCGACCGCGGAGCGCGCGATCGGCACGTTGAAGTCCGACGAACGCTCCCGCCTGTCAGCGTACGCGCGCGGCGTGAATGCCTTCATCGACACTCATCGCGACCACCTGCCGCTGGAATTTCGCATTCTTCGCTACACTCCCGCTCCCTGGACCTCAGCCGATTCGCTGGTCATTGGCGCTCATATGGTGCAGTTGTTGAATCACTACAGCTACAAGACCGCGCTGACACGCGAAAAAGTTCTAGCCAAGCTCGGCCCCGAATTGACCGCAGACCTCTACGTCAATTCATCGTGGCGGGATCATCCTCCCGGGCAAGACTCGGTTCGCTGGGACCTTCCACCGAAAAACCCACCGGCATCGTCGCTGGAGCCGAGCACGTGGATCAGCGCAATCGAGAGCACTTCGACAGCAAATTTCGATCTGCCCGTGCCGGGTTCGAATGACTGGGTGATTTCCGGCGCACACACTGCGTCCGGAAAGCCGTTGCTCTCCGACGACATGCATCTTCCGCACCGCATGCCCAATCTCTGGTACGAGGCTCACCTGAAGAGCGGGAATTTCGACGTGGCGGGGGTGACGATTCCTGGAACTCCATATGTGATCGTCGGCCATAACCAGCGAATTGCGTGGGGGTTCACGAATGTCGGCCCTACAGTGGAAGACGTTTACGTCGAAAACTTCAACGCGCAGGGCCAGTATCAGACGCCGGAAGGCTTTCGCGATCCGGAACGCCGCCATGAAATCATCCCCGTAAAAGGCAAGCCGGACGTCGCCTTCGACGTAATCATCACGCGACATGGTCCGATCATCACCGACCTGGTGCCGGGCGAAACGCGGAAAATTGCCTTGAAGTGGACCCTTTACGACCCGCAGTCGCTGCACATCCCTTTCTTCGACGTGGATTCGTCACAGAATTGGAATGAGTTTCGCCGCGCGTTTTCCACGTTCCAGGCGCCGGGGCAGAATGTGGTCTATGCCGACGTGGATGGACACATCGGATATCAGGCCACCGGGCGCATTCCCCTCCGCGCGGCTGGTGACGGCAGCCTACCGGTTTCCGGGACCGACGATGCTCACGAGTGGACGGGATATATTCCCTTCGATCAACTGCCCAGCGTGTTCGATCCTCCCTCGGGCATTCTGGCCACAGCCAACGGACGCATCACGCCTGACGGTTATCCGCACTCCATCAGCGCTGAGTGGGGCTCGCCTTATCGCACCGAACGTATCTACCGCGTGTTGCAATCGGGAAAGAAATTCACACCGGCGGACATGCTGGTTCTTCAGACCGACGTCTATTCAGAGTTCGACCGCTTTTGCGCCGAACGGTTCGTGTATGCGCTCGACCACGCGAAAAACATTTCACAGCGCGCCCAACAGGCCCGTGATCTGCTGCGCAATTGGGATGGCCGCGTGACTGCCGATTCCGCCGCGGCAAGCATCGTCAGTGCGGCGCGCGGCGAACTCGTCCGCTTGCTCCTTGAGGCAAAGTTGGGACCGGCACCCTTGAATTCTGACCGGGCGCAACAGTTCAGCTGGAAGGATTACAGCTGGTTCATGTCATCCGTGTGGCTGGAGAATACGCTGGTCCACCAGCCTGCCCGATGGCTGCCGCAGAATTTTCAGGGGTATGAGGAGCTACTCACCGCTGCCGTCGAGACCGCCCTCAACCGTGCGGATG
>Ga0070741_10002171_pt1 | contig 54419 bp, 59 predicted proteins | sample Coa_R1_4_FD_66440 | JGI IMG/M metagenome (GOLD analysis project Ga0070741, IMG submission 66440) | Surface soil microbial communities from Centralia Pennsylvania, which are recovering from an underground coalmine fire - Coalmine... | ecosystem: Environmental > Terrestrial > Soil > Unclassified ... | reverse complement strand
CGACGGCGTCGGCGGCGCGGAAGCTGACGAATATCTCGATCCAGCTGCAGTGGGTGCCGCAGGCGCAGTTCGCGGGCTACTACGCGGCGCAGGACCTCGGCTACTACAAGGCGGCGGGGCTCAACGTGAAGCTCCTGAACGGCGGGCCTCAGATCGTTCCCGGTCAGGTCGTCGCCGCGGGCCGCGCGCAATTCGGGGTCAACTGGCTGACCGCACTGCTCGCCGCGCGTGACACGGGCACCGACCTCGTGGACATCGCGCAGGTCTTCAGCCGCTCGGGCATGACGGAGCTCACGTGGAAGTCCTCGGGCCTCGACACGATCGCGAAGCTGAAGAGCAAGAAGGTCGCGAACTGGCTCGGCGGCGACCAGTACGAGCTCTTCGCCGCGCTCACGGCGGCCGGTATGGATCCCGCCCACAACGGGGGCGTGACGATCGTCCAGCAGCCGTTCGACATGGGGCTCTTCCTCAACCACCAGATCGATGCCGCCTCGGCAATGACGTACAACGAGCTCGCGCAGGTGCTGGAGACGAAAAACCCGAACACCGGGAAGCTCTACTCGCTCAGCGACCTGAACGTGCTCGACATGCAGAAGCTCGGCTACGGGATGCTCGAGGACAACCTGTTCTCGACGGCGTCGTACCTCAAGAGCAAGGCGCACCAGCAGATCGCGGAGAAGGTGATCGGCGCGACGCTGGCCGGATGGATCTACTGCCGTGACCATGTCGCGCAGTGCGTCAACTTCACGCTCAAGGCCGGGCCGACGCTTCCTCGGACGCACCAGACGTGGATGATGAACCAGATCAACCAGCTCATCTGGCCCAGCAAGGACGGCATCGGGATCATGGACAAGGCGTCCTACACCCGGACGTGGCAGCTGATGAAGAAGTTCGGCGGAATCAAGAAGACGCCGACGGCAGGCGCGTACCGTTCCGATCTCGTGGAGGCTGCCGTCGCAGGGCTGAAGAAGCAGGGCATGGACGTCTTCGGCAAGAGCTACAAGCCGGTAGCTGTTCAGTTGACTCCGGGCGGAAAGTAGGAGGGCGCATGTCGGTGCTGATCAGAGGAGGCCGGATCGTCACGGCGGCGGACGACTACGTCGCGGACGTCTTCGTGGACGACGAGCGGATCTCCCTGATCGGGGAGAGCCTCGACGTGCAAGCCGACAAGGTCATCGACGCAACCGGGCGGTACGTGCTGCCCGGTTGCGTCGACCCCCACACTCACCTCGACATGCCGTTCGGCGGGACGGTGACGATCGATGACGTCGAGTCGGGACAGACGTCCGCCGCCTTCGGCGGCACGACGTGCCACGTCGACTTCGTCATCCAGGCGAAGGGCCAGACGTTCGCGCAGGCCCTCGAGGACTGGCGCGCGAAGGCGGCCGGCAAGCAGGTGATCGACATGGGCTACCACATGGCGGTCACCGACCTCGAGGCGGGCGGCACGCTCGAAGAGCTCGCGTCGCTGCCGGATCAGGGCATCACGTCGTACAAGCTCTTCATGGCCTACAAGGGCGCGCTCATGGTCGACGACGAGACCCTCTACCGCACGATGGAGGTGGCGGCGAAGACCGAGGCGCTCGTCATGGTGCACGCCGAGAACGGCGACGTGATCGACGTGCTCGTGCGGGAGGCTCTCGCGGCGGGTCACACCGAGCCGCTCTACCACGCATTGACGCGTCCCCCGGAAGCCGAGGGCGAGGCGACGAATCGAGCGATCCAGCTCGCGCATCTCGCCGGTGCGCCGCTCTATGTCGTGCACGTGACCTGCCGCGAGGCGGTCGAGCCGATCGCCGCCGCCCGTGAGAAGGGCTGGGACGTCTGGGGCGAGACGTGCACGCAGTACTTCTTCAATTCGCTCGACGACATCGCGAAGCCGAACTTCGAGGGCGCAAAGTACGTGTACTCGCCTCCGGTGCGCGACAAGTCGAACTGGGACCACCTCTGGAACGCGGTGCGCACCGATGCGCTCTCGGCCATCTCCACCGACCACTGCGCGTTCCTCTTCGACGGCCAGAAGACACTCGGCAGGGACGACTTCTCGAGGATCCCGAACGGCGGCCCCGGGCTCGAGAACCGCCTGCAGATGATCCACGAATTCGGCGTGCGCGCCGGCCGGATAACGCTCAACCGCATGGTGGAGCTGCTTGCGACGAATCCGGCGAAGCTCTTCGGGCTCTATCCCCGCAAGGGCACGATCGCGGTCGGCTCGGACGCGGACATCGTCGTCTTCGACCCCGACAAGCACGTCACCATCTCGGCGAGGACGCATCACTCGAAGGCCGACTACAACCTCTTCGAGGGGACGCAGGTGACCGGCTCGCCCGAGATCGTGCTGCTGCGCGGCCGCGTGCTCGTCGAGAACGACGAGCTCGTCGCCTCGCCCGGCGTCGGACAATACGTCGCCCGCGCACGCTTCGGCCACGAGCTGAAGCCGGCGGCAGCGGTCGCATGATCCGCGCGTCCTGGCAGGCTCGAATCGACCGCCCGGTCGAGGAGGTCTTCGACTATGTCGCCGACCTCGCCAACGAGCCGCAGTGGAATCCCGACGCGTCGAACGTCGTCCGCACCACCGATGGCGCGATCGGCGTCGGCACGACGTGGGAGGAGGACTTCGCCCGCGTCGGCCACTACGTCACGCGCATCGACCGCTACGAGCGGCCGTCGACCCTTTCGTTCGACGCGCGCAACCCGAGGACGGACGCGTACGTCACGTTCTCCTTCGCTCCCGCGGGCGACGGCGCAACCGAGGTCTCGTGCGAGCTCACGCTGACGATGCACGGCTTCATGCGCGTGCTGGAGCCGCTCCTCGCGTCGACGATCCGTCGCCAGATCGAGACCGCGAGGCCGAGGACGCTCGCAGCCGCCCTTTCCCGGTAGGAGCGCGCTCCCGGGCCGCGAAAGCGGTCGCGGTGCCCTCTTTACGTTGGCTGAACAGAACCTCCGCTACCGTCGGGCGGGGAATGGGGGTCCGTCTCGCCGCAGCATTCGTGGTCGCTGCCGCCCTGTCGGGCCCGGCGAGCGCCGCGACGTACGCGAACGGCGTCGACGTCTCGCACTACCAGGGGATCGTCAACTGGACGCAGGTGGCGGCGACGTCCTACCGCTTCACGTTCCAGAAGGCGACGGAAGGCACGACGCTCGTCGATGCGACGTATCCCGTCAACCGGGCCGGTGCAGAGGGAATGGGAATGCGCTTCGGCGCGTATCACTTCGGGCGGCCCAGCGGGACCGGCCCGGCGACCATCGTCGCGAGCGCAATCGCCCAGGCCGACTATTTCGTCAGCATCGCGCAGCCGCAGCCGGGAGAGCTGCCGCCCGTCCTCGACCTCGAGGTGACCGGTGGGCTCGGATCGGCCGCGCTCACGCAGTGGGCGCAGGCATGGCTCGACGAGGTCAAGGCTCTCACCGGGATCAGCGGCTTCGTCTACGCGTCCCCGAACTTCTGGAAGGAGCGGCTCGGCAACACATCGTCCTTCGCGCTGAACGGCTACCGCCTGTGGGTCGCGCACTGGACGAAGAACGCGAATCCCAGCGTGCCTGCGGGGAACTGGGGCGGGCTCGGCTGGACGTTCTGGCAGTACACCGACTGCGCAAGCGTGCCGGGCGTCGCCAAGTGCGTCGACGGAGACCGCTACGCGGGCCCCGATCCGGGGCCGATCGCGATCGCGTCGTACGCGACCGGGACGCCGGCGGTGAGCGTCCCGCCGACGATCGTCGGGACCGCGAAGGTCGGCAACCTCCTGACGGCCGTCCCCGGAACCTGGAGTGGCGGCAAGCCGATCACGTTCACGTATCAGTGGCAGCAGTGCGATGCGGCCGGCGGCAACTGCACCCCGATCGCGGGCGCGACCACCGACACGTACAAGACGAAGGCCGCCGACACGGGGCACGCGCTGATCGTCACCGTCACCGCGCAGGACTCGAGCGGCGGCGCCGCCGCCGGCTCCGCGCCCACGGTCGCGGTCGGCTCCGCGACCGGCGGTACGGCGACGAGCCCGGCCGTGACCTCCGCCCCCACGGTCACCGGCGAGACGACGGCGGGCCAGCAGCTCACGTCGTCCGTCGGCACGTGGTCGGGATCGCCGACGTCGTTCGCATACCAGTGGCGACGCTGCGACGTGAGCGGCTCGACCTGTACGGCGATCACCGGCGCGACGCAGTCGGCATACACGCTGACGCCGGGCGACATCGGCTCCACCCTCTCACTCGTCGTGACGGCGACGAGCTCCGGCGGCTCGCAGGCAGCGACGACACCCGCGACGGGCGTCGTGGCGGCCGCGCCGGTGCCGACCGCCGTCCCGACCGAGCTCGTCGCCCCTGCCGGCCAGGCGGGCGCCGTGGTGACCGCCGACGGCCGCGCCACGGCCTCCTGGCAGCCGGGAGCCGTCCCCGCAGGCGCGACCGTGGACCTCGTCCCCGGCGAGCACGCGCCGGCGCTTCCCGGCTCGGGCGTCTCCCTTTCCGTCGGCGGCGTGCAGACGCTGCCGTGGCCCGTCGACGTGGCGTTCGCGGCCGCTCCGCCCGCAGGCTCCGTGCTCGGCTACAGCGTCGACGGGACGGTGTGGCGCACTCCGGAGCAGCTGGCCGGGCCGTCGCTGCCGCCCGGCGACGTCGCCGGGACGTACACGGATTCGTCCAACGGCGTCGTCCACGTGCTCGTGAGCCAGCCGGTGCGCCTCGCGGCCTTCGCCGCCGGCCGCTGGGGCGACCCGAGCCTCGTCGCCGCCGGCCTGCCCACGGTGTACAGCAAGGGGCAGCTGAGCGTGAAGCGCCTGCGCAGCGGCGTGGTCGTCGTCCGTGCGCGAGTCACGGTCGCCTCGCAGGCGCATCTCTTCGTGGGGCTCGCCGGCGGCGTCGCACACGAGTCGCTCGTGCGGCGGCCCGGCAGCGTCCCGCTCACCGTCCGCGTGCGGCTGAAGCCGGGTGTGAAGTCGAAGCTCCGCGTCGCGGCGGTCGATCCGTTCCACCGGAAGGCGCAGCTCCTCCTCCCGTTCACGTCACCCTGATGACAATCAGCGCGTCTGCGGGAAGCCGAGATCGACCGTGGAGGTGGCCGGGTCGGGCCACCGGGACGTGACCACCTTGCCCCGCGTGTAGAAGTCGATCCCCTCCGGCCCGTAGATGTGACGGTCGCCGAACAGCGATCCCTTCCACCCGCCGAACGAGTAGTACGCGACCGGCACCGGGATCGGCACGTTGACTCCGACCATCCCGGCCTGCGCCTCGAACTGGAACCGCCGCGCCGCCCCGCCGTCGCGCGTGAAGATCGCCGTCCCGTTCCCGTATGGGCTCTCGTTCACGAGCCGCACCGCCTCGTCGTACGTGGCGACGCGGGTGACGCCGAGCACCGGCCCGAAGATCTCGTCGTCGTACGCGCGCATTCCCGGCTTGAGGTCGTCGACGAGCGACGGCGTGAGGAAGAAGCCCTCCTCCGGGCAGTTCTCGCGCCCGTCGACGACGACGGTTCCCTCGTCCAGGTACGACGCGACCTTGTCGCGATGCTCGCGCGTGATGAGCGGCCCCATCTCGCTGGAGGGATCCATGCCGTCGCCGACCTTCACGTTCGGGATGCGCTCCTTGATCGCCTCGATCAACGGATCGGCGACCGAGCCGACGGCGACGAGCATCGACACCGCCATGCAGCGCTCGCCGGCGGAGCCGTACGCCGCCGAGACGGCGGCATCCGCCGCCATGTCGACGTCGGCGTCCGGAAGGACGATCATGTGGTTCTTCGCGCCGCCGAGCGCCTGGCAGCGCTTCCCCGTCGACGTCGCCTTCTCGTAGACATAGCGCGCGATCGGCGTCGAGCCGACGAACGACACGGCGGCGATCTGCGGATGCTCCAGCACCGCATCGACGGCAACCTTGTCGCCGTTCACGACGTTGAAGACGCCGTCCGGGAGGCCCGCCTCCTTCAACAGCTCCGCCGTCCAGACCGACGCGGACGGATCCTTCTCCGACGGCTTCAGCACGAATGTGTTGCCGCACGCGATCGCAGGCGCCCACATCCACATCGGGACCATCGCCGGGAAGTTGAACGGCGTGATTCCGGCGACGACGCCGAGGGGCTGGCGGATCGAGTACACGTCGATCCCGGTCGACGCCTGCTCCGAGTACTCCGACTTCAGCAGCGACGGGAGGCCGCAGCAGTACTCGATCACCTCGAGCCCGCGCGTCACCTCCCCGAGCGCGTCCGACAGAACCTTGCCGTGCTCCGACGTGAGGATGCGCGCGAGCTCCTCGCGACGCTCGTGCACGAGCTCGCGGATGCGGAAGAAGAGCTCCGCGCGCTTCGCGAGCGAGAACTCGCGCCATGTCGTGAACGCCGCACGCGCCGCCTGCACGGCGGCGTCGACCTCCTCGACGGTGGCGAAGTCGACCTCCCCGCTCTGCCGGCCGGCAGCCGGGTTGTAGACCGGGCCCTTCCGGCCCGACGTGCCGGCGACTGCAACGCCGCCGATCCAGTGGTTGATCTGCCTCAGGGCGGCAGGCGCCTCGATCGTCTCTGTCATGCGAGGGAGGTTAGCTCGTGGGTGGCGGGGTCGCAGCCATCCAGGCGAAGAGCTCCAGCGTCGCCGCAGGCGTGAACAGGACGCCCGGGTCGGCCCAGTCGCCCCACCAGTCCTTCGACCACCAGCCGTTCTCGTCGCGCGCGTTCGCCTTCGCCGCCTCCGCGTTCGAGTACGCGAGCGCGTACCACGTCGGGTTCCCGTCGTACGCATACAGCTGGAGCATCCCCTCGAGATAGATCGTGTCCGCCTCCGGCACCCAGGGATGGAGCGTCGGGAACACGCTGAGGCTCGCCTGTGCGAGTGACTCGGCCGCGTCGCAGTAGGACTTCTGCTTCGTCGCGAGGCACAGCTGGACGTGTGCGCCGATCATCATCCCCTCGACGTAGTCCATGACCGTCCCGTCGGTCGCGTTCCGGCCGTACAAGTTCCCCTGCCCGGGATTGCGTGTCTTCGCATCGGCCCACGCGAGGTACTTCGTCGCGAGCTTGAGGTAATACGGCTTGCCCTCGATGCGGTACAGCGTCGCCGCGATGAGCGTCGCGGCGGCGAGCGGCTCGGATGTCTTGTAGTTGGCGCCGGTGTCCCACCACATGCCGCCGTTCGCCTGGTCCCAGCCGTACCGGTCCATATACGAGAGCACGCGGCCGGCGTCCCACAGCCAGCGCTTGTTGCCGGTTGCGCGATACGCGTCGAGGTAAGAGGCCCCCCACCAGCCCGCGTCGTCGAAGTACGCGTTCCCGGTATTGCGGAGGCCCCAGAGCCAGGAGACGCCCCCGGTGCCCTCGATGGTCGGGTCCCAGAACTTCTCGCCGGCCTTGAACGTGGAATTGACGAGCGCCTTGTTCGCGGCCGTCGGGTCGGCGATCGCGACCGCAGCCGTGAGCTCCATCATCGGGTACGACGACCACATGCTCGCGGCCGACGAGGCGTCGTTCGACCGCACGTTGTACCAGCCTCTCTGGGAGTTCCACCATCCCTGCTGCATCTGTGCGAGCCCCTGCTCGGCGAACTGCCCGTACTGCGCCTGGTTGGCGACGAGCGTCGCGTGCGACGGGAGCGGCAGCGTGATCGTCGTGACGGCGAGCGCGAGGAGCCGACCCACGGCGTACACGATACGCTCTGAGCATGGCGACGACCGAGACCAACCACGAGCTGGGCATGCTCGTCCAGGAGGAGGCGAAGCGATACGTCCTCCACTCCTGGTCGGTGCAGAACGCGATCAACCCGATCCCGGTTGCGGGGGCGCAGGGCCGCTATTTCTGGGACTACGACGGAAAGCGCTATCTCGACTTCGCGTCACAGCTCGTCAACGTCTCGATCGGGCACCAGCATCCGAAGGTCGTAGCCGCGATCAAGGAGCAGGCGGACAAGCTCTGCACCATCGGCCCGCCGATGGCGACCGAGCCTCGTTCGACGCTCGCCCGCCTCGTCGCCGAGGTGACGCCGGGCGACCTGAACATGACCTTCTTCACGAACGGCGGCGCCGAGGCGAACGAGAACGCGATCCGCCTCGCCCGCTGGTACACGGGCCGCCACAAGATCATCGCGCGCTACCGCAGCTACCACGGCGCGACCGCCGGCTCGCTCACGCTCACCGGCGACCCGCGCCGCTGGCCGTCGGAACCGGGCATCAGCGGCGTCGTGCGCATGCTCGACCCGTTCACGTACCGCTGCCCGGCCGGCCACCCTGACCCGTGCCCGGTGTGCACTGGGGCGCCGCACCTCGAGGAGATCCTCCAGTACGAAGGCGCGCACACGGTCGCGGCCGTCATCCTCGAGACGGTCACTGGGACGAACGGGATCATCGTCCCGCCCGACGGCTACCTGCAGTCGATCCGCGAGGTCTGCGACCGCCACGGGATCCTGCTCATCGCCGACGAGGTCATGGCCGGCTTCGGCCGGACCGGCAAGTGGTTCGCAGTCGACAACTGGAACGTCGTCCCCGACATCCTCACGATGGCGAAGGGGATCAACTCCGGCTACGTCCCGCTCGGCGCGATGGCGATCAGCGAGCCGATCGCGGCATGGGTGCGGGACAAGTTCTTCGCCGGCGGACTGACGTACAGCGGGCACCCGCTCGCGTGCGCGGCCGGCGTCGCGTCGATCGAGGCGTTCCGCGAGGAAGGTATCGTCGAGCACGCCGCGGCGATGGGCCCCGAGTTCCGCGAGGCCCTCGAGGGGCTCGCGACCCGCCATCCGTCGGTCGGCGAGGTGCGCGGGCTCGGCTGTTTCTGGGGGCTCGAGCTGGTGAAGTCGAGGGAGACGCGCGAGCCGCTCGTCCCCTTCAACGGCTCGGGCGAGGATGCGGCGCCGGTGACACGTCTCGCGCGGGCGGCGCTCGAGCGCGGCCTCTACCTCATGACGCACTGGAACGTTGTCATGGTGTGCCCGCCGCTGACGATCACCGGTGAGGAGCTGGCCGAGGGCATCGCCGTCCTCGACGATGCCCTCGCGATCGCAGACGAGTACTACGTCGACTGAGGCCTACGGCCTGATGTTCTGGTTGACGTGGAACACGTTGTCGGGGTCGTACTTCCGCTTCACTCGAACGAGGCGCTCGTAGTTGCCGCCGAAGGCGGCCCTGACGCGCTCGTCGCCCTCCTCCATCATCATGTTCGAGTAGGCGCCGCCCATCGAGTGCGGGTGTAGCGCCTCCCAGTAGGCGACCGTCCATTCCTTCAGCTTGTCGGCGGAGCTCGGCGCGGGATCGACGCCGACCATCACCTGTCCCCACTTCGCGTCTCTGTACGCCCACGCGGTCGCGTCGTTTGCGACACGGCCGGCCGCGCCGTCGGTCGGATAGAGGTGCATCGTCGACTGCGGCGTGGGCAGCTTGTGTGCGAACTCCACGTGCGCTTCGACCGCGGCGTCCGGGATCGAGTCGAAGAAGTCCGCCCGCCAGTACCACTGGTGGCCGGCGGGATAGAGGGGGTCGAACGCCGAGTTCAGCGCGGCGATCGGCATCGTCATCCTGCCGTCGAGGTCGGGATGGAGCTCTCGAACGGGGCGGAACGCCTCGTCCGCATCCTCGGGCGGCCCGCCGTAGCACCAGACGACGCCGCAGACCTTCTGCAGCTGCAGCTCCTTGGGGAACGGGTCGACCGGGGGCACGGTCAGGAACGCGAACCAGCCGCCGAGGTCGTCCCCCGCGTTCGGCAGGAACTCGCGGTACCAGCGGAGGATCTCCTCTGCACGGTCGAGCGTCCACAGGGTCGGCCCGCCGACGATCGCGGGGACCTGGCTGAGCCGGAACGTGAAGGCGGTGACGACGCCGAAGTTCCCGCCCCCGCCCCGCAGCGCCCAGAAGAGGTCCTCGTGGTCGCTCTCGCTCGCGTGGACGAAAGACCCGTCCGCGAGGACGACGTCGAAGCCGAGCACGTTGTCGATCGAGAGCCCGAGCTTGCGGGTCAGGTTGCCGATCCCGCCGCCGAGGGTGAGACCGCCGACGCCCGTGGTGGAGACGATCCCGAACGGCGCCGCGAGACCGAATGCGCCGGTGGCGTGGTCGACGTCGCCGACGAGGCTGCCTCCGAGCACCCGCGCGGTCCGTGCGTCCGCGTCCACGATCACGCCGCGCATGGCGGACAGGTCGATCACGAGCCCGCCGTCGACGCTTCCGAGGCCGGGTCCGTTGTGGCCGCCGCCCCGAATCGCGAGGTCGATGCCGTTCTCGCGCGCGACGTCGACGCAGGCGATGACGTCGGCGGCGTCGGCGCACCGTGCGATCGCGGCGGGGCGCTTGTCGATCATCGCGTTGTAGAGCCCGCGCGCCTCCTCGTAGCCGGGATGCGCGACGTCGATTACCTCACCGCGAAGGCGGTCCCGCACGAGGGCTCCGAGCTCCTGAGCTTCGCTGACTGCTGCCATCTTCCACCCCCTAAGGAGGAAATTGGTCGGTCGGCCGAGTAATATGGTCGATGATGGCAGGCCTGTCAAGCTCCCCCGAGAAGGTCGACCTCCGCCGCGCCCGTGGCGCCGACACCCGGGTGCAGATCCTCGACGCCGCCCGTGACGTCCTCGCCCGGCAGGGATACGCAAAGGCGACGACCCGGGCGATCGCCGACGCGGCGGACGTCCGGCCCTCCCTCGTCCATTACCACTTCGGCGGCAAGCAGCAGCTGCTCGCCGCCGTGCTCGAACGGGAGAACGAGCGCCTGCTCGTGCGCCAGCGCGAGCTCTTCGCCGGCCCGCAGCCGCTCGCCGAGAAGTACCTGACCTCCTGTGCGTACCTGAGCGAGGACCTCCGCTCCGGCTACGTCCGCATTCTCTGGGAGCTCTGGGCGGTGGGCCTGGCCGACGAACGGCTGCGCGAGCGGTGGCGAGATGCAATCGCCGGGTGGCGGGACCTGCTCGCGCAGGTCGCAGCCGAGTGGATTGAGCAGCACGACGTCGAGCTGCCGATCTCGCCGCGCGCACTCGCCACGCTCGTCGGAGACGCCTTCCTCGGAGCGGAGTCCGAGATCCTCGCCGGCGTGGGCGAGGACCAGGCCCCCCATCTCGAGGCGCTCACCGCGGTCGCCGGCCTGATCGAGTGGGCCGAGCGACGCCCCGGCTGACGTACGCTCCGGGGTCGATGGCGGCATCCCGGCTGGCCGGCCTCGAGGAATCCGACCTCGATCTGCGCGTCGCGCTCGCCTGGCTCGTGCGCGACGAGGTCGGGATCGACCAGGACGACCTGAACGCATCCCGCAGGCGCGCGATGTTCGTCCTCGCCGCGGGCGGAGACCCGTATCGGGAGCTGGACTACGACTCGGTCGCGGCCGAGCGGCTCGCGCAGGAGCTCGACACGCCCGAGCGCCGTGTCGCGCTCGCGGCCGCGCTCGACCGCCTCGTGCCCGAGGCCGAGGGTCTGCCGTCCGTGAGCGAGGCGCTCGCGATCCTCCGCGGGCAGCCCGATCTCGCCTGGCGGAGCCTTGCGCTCGCCCTCATCGCGGACGAGATCGCAGAGGAATAGCGGCACGAAAAAAGGCCGCCTACACTTCCGGAAAGTCCAACCGCCGCCGCTGCCGTAAGCATCTCCGCTCCAGATCGCCCGCGCCGTGTCCACCCGTACTCGCGGGTCGACGCCCCGTACTTCCGCAGCCCCGGCTTCTACGTGCGCGTCGGCGGCCTCGCCGTCGTCGTCGGCGTCGCGCTCTGCCTGCTCGTGCTGCGCGCGTGGTCGATCCAGATCCTGCACGGGCCGCAGTACACGTCACAGGCCAGGCATCAGGCGTTCCGCACGGTCGACCTCATCGGGCCGCGCGGCGCGATCGTCGACGATCACGGCCGTCTGCTCGCCAACACGACGGGCCACATCGTCGTCGTCGCCGATCCGGGAACGCTCGGTACGTTCAACACGCACGGCTGGCGCGCGTCCGCGGCGGGGATGGCGGTTCTGCGCCGGTTCTCGACGCTCGTCCACGTGCCGGCGAAGGTCCTGATCAAACGCATCGAGCGTGCCGTCGTCCGCTCGCCGTTCGCGCCGGCCGTCGTGCTGCCGCATCCGACGAGCGCGATGCAGTTCTTCCTCGACGAGCGTCCGGCCGACTACCCGGGGGTGAAGGTGACCGCGATCCCCGGTCGCGCGTATCCGCTCGGTGGCTTCGGCAGCGAGTTCCTCGGCCTCCTCGGCGAGGTGAGCGCGCCCGAGCTCGGGACGAAGAGATATGCCCATGCAAAGCCGGGCGAGCTCGTCGGCCAGAGCGGCGTCGAGGCGACGTACGATTCGGTGCTGAACGGCGGCTTCGTTCCCGCGCACGTTCGCGTCGACTCCGTCGGCCGCATCGCCGGGCCGCTCGAGGTCCCGCGCGGGAAGGCGCTGCCGACGCTGAAGCTGACGATCGACACACGCCTCCAGCGGGCCGCGATCGCGGCCGTGCAGGACGGCATCAAGCTGTCCCAGGGGCTCGGCTACCACCCCACCGGCGGCTCCGCCGTCGTCATGAACCCGTGGACCGGCGGGATCTATGCGATCGCGAGCGTGCCGTCGTACAGCCAGGTGCGTGCCGCAGACGACACCTCGTACAACGCGAAGCTCTACACCGATCCGCGCAACCTCCTGCTCGACCGGGCGATCGCCGGCGTCTATCCGACGGGCTCGACGTTCAAGCCGATCATCGCCGAGGCGGCGCTCTCGAACGGGATCATCACGCCCGACACGTCCCTCCTCTGTTCGGGCGCCTTCGACCTCGGCGGCACGGTCTTCCACAACGTCGAGGCCGGCGTGTACGAGAGCATGACGCTGCACACCGCCCTCGCGCAGTCGTGCGACACGTGGTTCTACCGGCTCGGAGACCGCATCTACAACGCCGACCCGGCGCGCCAGGGCATGCTCATCCAGCAATGGGCGCGGAAGTTCGGCCTCGGCTCGACGCCGCCTATCGACGTTACCGGTGCGTCGCCCGGGCTCGTCCCGACGCCGAAATGGTTCTTCAAGAGCCGCGGCTTCCCGTGGACCGAGGGGCAGACGGTCAACCTCGCGATCGGCCAGGGCGCGTTGCAGGTGAGCCCGCTCCAGCTCGCGGTCGCGTACTCGGCGATCGCCAACGGCGGTACGGTGGTGACGCCCCACGTCGCCGCCGGGATCGTCCGCGGCCACACCGAGAAGCGGCTGAGGTTCGAGCCGCAGCGCAAGTTGAAGCTCGTCGACGTCGACGCGATCCGCCAGGGGCTGTACGAGGCGGCGCACGTCGGCACGTCGGCCGCGGTCTTCTCGAACTATCCCGTGCCCGTCGCCGGCAAGACGGGGACGGCCGAGGCGCCGCCGGGCGACGACCATTCGTGGTACGCGTCGTGGGCGCCTGCCGGCCATCCCGAGGTCGTCGTCGTCTGCATGGTCGAGCACGGCGGCTTCGGCGCCGAGGCCGCGGCTCCCTGCGCCCGCGACGTCTACAACGCCTTCTTCCACATCAAGCAGCCCGGATAGTTCCTCACAGGACGTTTACTACGGCGTAACGGTCGCGGCCCGTACCCTGGGTGGTGTGAGAGAGAATGAAGCGAGCCGGCAGCACCTGCTGCTGATGGTCGAGGCGGCGCACCGCGCCGGCCGGTCGGAGGCCGAGATCGAGAAGATCGTCGACGACGCAGTCGAGGCCGACGCCGAGCTCGACGCGGCGGATTAGCGCCGCGGCAGCTCGACGACGAACGTCGAGCCTCGCCCGAGCGTCGACGTCACCGAGATGCGCCCGTCCATCCGCTCGACGAGCTCCCGGCACACGTACAGGCCGAGGCCGGTGCCGTTGACGCCGCCCGTCTGGTGCGGATCGACGCGGTAGAACTTCTCGAAGATCCGCGGCAGCTCGGCCGCGGCGATACCGACGCCGTTGTCTGCGATCGCGAAACGCGTCCAGCGCGCGTCGGCCTCGACACGGACGACGACTGCGCTGCCGTCAGCGGAGTACTTGATTGCGTTGTCGAGCAGATTGTCGAGCACCTGGCGCAACCGGTCGGCGTCGGTCTCGAGCGGCGGCAGCTCTCCCGGCGCGTTGAGCTCGACCGTCGCTCCCACGGCGCGAAGCCGTACCGCCTCGACGGCCGCGCGCGCGACCTCGGCGGCGTCGACGAGCGCAGGCTCGAGGCGCAGCCCGCCCGACTCGAGCCTGCCGACGAAGAGGATGTCGTCGACGATCCCGGAGAGGCGCCGCGCCTGGTCGGCAATCTGCAGGACGAGCTCGCGGCGCAGGTCCTCGCGCCCGTCGAGGTCCCGCTCGGCGAGCGTGACCGCCGCGCCGTAGACCGCCGCCAAGGGCGTGCGCAGCTCGTGGGAGACGGTTGCGACGAAGTCGGACTTGAGCCGGTCGAGCTGGCGGTCTGCGGTGACGTCCCGGAATGCGTACGCCGTCCCGTCCGAAGACGGGACGCCGGAGATCGACAGCCACAGCTCGCGGCCTTCGATCGTCACCGGGACGGTGCGTGGAGTGGCGCCGGCGAGCGCGGCGATCTCGGACCATCCTTCGAACACGGAGCCCGCATCCCGGCCGCGGGCATCGGCGCCGCGGATGCCGGTGATCGTCTGCGCTCCCACGTTCCAGATGCGGATCGTGCCGCTCGAGTCGACGAGGAAGACCCCGTCGGCGATCGAGTCGAGCGCCTCTGCAGCCTCCGCCCGCTGCTCGGCCTCGTTGAACAGCCGTGAGTTGTCGACGGCGACGGCCGCGCGGGCGGCGAGCTCCTCCGCCAGATGCAGGTCGGCTTCGGTGTACACGCGGTGCGACTCGGCGGACACGAACAGGATCGCGCCGATGGTGCGGCGGCGCGCGATGAGCGGAACGCACATCGTCGAGTTCACCTGGATCTCCTCGAGCTTGTCGGCGAGCTCGCCCGGAGCCTCGACGTCGGCCGCCGTCGAGTGCGGCGACGCGTCCGGAACGAGCTCGGAGACGCCGGTGCGGATGACGTTCGGAACGCCGACGGGAGCGTCGGGGATGATCGGGTGCGCCTCGAGCACCGCACGAACCGTGTCCTGCTTTCCGCCGGCGTGCTCCACCGCGCGGCGCTCGATCGCGCCGCCTGGGCCCACGATGTAGATAACGCACCAATCTCCGAGGCGCGGGACTGCGAGTCTCGCCAGGGCACTCAGCGTCTCGTCGTAGTCGAGGGAGCTGGCGAGCACGTCGCTCGCCTCGACGAGGAAGGCGATGCGCCGCTGCACTTCGAGCTCGCTGCGATACAGGCGCGCGTTCACGATCGCGAGCGCGGCACGGCGGCCGAGCTCCTCGGCGAGGATGAGGTCGGATTCCTCGTATCGGCGCCCCGACTCCGACCAGGCGAACGTGATCGCACCGAGCACCTTGCCCTGCGAGGCGAGCGGCACCGCGATCGCGGAGTGCGGATCGAGCTGCGACACGAGCTCGAAGTGGTGCTCGTCGATCGTCGTCGGCCGCAACGACTCGGGCGTGAAGTCCGGGAAGCGGACGGCTCTGCCGAGTGCAAGCGCCTGCGCGGCCGGCTGACCCGAGCCGCTGACCGGCGGGTAATCGCGATACAGCACGTCGAGGAGCTGCTGCTTGCGCGGATCGGAGGCGCGCACGGCGACGCGACGCAGCGTCCCGTCCTCCTCGACGAGGTCGACGATGCACCAGTCCGCGAGGCGCGGGACGACGAGGTCGGCGAGCGTCGCGAGCGTCGCGTCGTAGTCGAGGCTCTCGGCCAGCAGATGGCCGGCCTCGGCGAGGAAGCCGAGGGCCTCTTCGCTCTTTCGGCGGCGCTCGTCCGCGCGCTCACGCGCGATTGCAGCGGCGATGAGGTTCGCGATGCTCCGGAGGAACAGGACGTCGTCGGCGCTCAGGGGCTCGAGCGCCGCGGCCGCGAGGACGCCGACCGGCTTCTCGTCGCCCCGGATCGGCGCGGCGGCGATCATCCCGTCGAGCTGGGAGCTCTGCTCGCGGAACGTGCGCGAGACCGGCGAGTCGCCGTCGACCGGGATGCGCTCGTCGTCGGGCGGCCACCGGTACGCGATGTTCGCGGCGAGGACGTCGTCGGCAGGCTCGAAGACCGCCACCCGGTCGGCTTCAAGCCCGGCGGCGACCGCGGCGACCGCGTCGGCGACGAGTTGCGCCAACCCGGTCCCGGTGAGCGCGGCCCGGCCGAGCTCCGCGACGAGCGCTTGTTGGCGGTCGCGCCTGCGAAGCTCGTCAGCGCGCACGGTCTCGTGACTTGTCATGGGCGACTGCCGAATGGTACGCGGGACGGGCGGACGCGGCTTCGACTCCGCTACCGTGCCCGGGGGATGACGACCGCGGGGTTTCTCGTCCTTTCCGCCTTTCTCGCGAGCGCCGTGGAAGGGGTCGAGGCGCTCACGATCGTCCTCGCCTCGGGCGTCGCGCGCGGGTGGCGCTCGTCCTTGACCGGCGTCGGAGCGGCCGTGGTCGCGCTCGCCGTCATCGTCGCCGCTCTCGGCCCGGCGCTCACCGTCGTCCCGATCGACGCGTTGCGGCTGGTCGTGGGCGGGCTCCTCCTCGCGTTCGGCCTTCAGTGGCTGCGGAAGGCGATTCTGCGCGCGAGCGGCTTCAAGGCACTCCACGACGAGGACGAGCTGTTCGCGACCGAGCTCGCGAACGCCCGGACCGCCGAGCACGTCGAACGTGCGGGAGTCGACTGGTACGGCTTCACCCTGTCGTTCAAGGGCGTCCTGCTCGAGGGGCTCGAGGTCGTCTTCATCGTCCTCACCTTCGGAAGCACGCAGGGGAGCATCGCGCTGGCGGCTCTCGGCGCAGGTGCGGCGATCGTCGTCGTCGCGGGTCTGGGCGTGCTCGTCAAGGCGCCGCTCGCCCGCGTGCCGGAGAACACGCTGAAGTTCGCGGTCGGCGTCATGCTGACGACCTTCGGGATCTTCTGGTCGACGGAGGGAGCGGGCGGCAGCTGGCCCGGATCGGACGCCGCGCTGTTCGTCGTCCTCGCCTTCGTCGCGGCCACGTCGTTCGGCGCGGTCGCGCTGCTGAAGCGGCGCAAGCGGATGCTCCTCGTCACCGCGGGAGCGGGCGCATGAGCTATCTCATGCGCTTCGGGCGGTTCTGGTGGGACTTCGTCGTCGGCGACGACTGGCGTTCCGCCGCGCTCGTCGTGGTCGGGATCGGCGCGACGGCAGCGGTGGCGGCGAGCGACATCCCAGCGTGGTGGGTGATGCCGCTCGCCGTCGTCGTCGTCCTCTTCGTCTCCTTGCGGCGAGAGGCCTAGCCCCAGGCGTAGCCCGGGTCGGTCGTCGTGTTCGACGGGGTCGTGCTCGTCCCGCCGGCCGAGCTCGAGGCGGAGCTCGACACCGCGTGCTTCACGAATGCGCCCTTGGTGTTGACGACGTACCACTGCTTCTCGAAGCCCTGGCCGTTCACCTGGCCTGCGGCCTTGTCGCCGGCGAAGAAGTAGAGCGGGTAGCCGGCGTACGTGATCTGGCGCATGCCGTGCGCAGCCTTGATCGTGCCGAGAAGCGACGCGTTCACGCCGGAGCCGGCCGTCGGTTTCACACCGGTCTTGACGAGCAGCTGCGGCCAGTACTTCGAGCACGTCGGGTTGCTTGTGCAGCGGTTCACACCCTTGCTGTCGACCGTGTAGCGGTAGAGCGTCTTGCCGTTCGCAGCGACGAGCACCATGCCGAACTGCGCGTTCGCGGCCGTTTTCACGGACGCGGCGGACGAGTCGAGCGCCGACGTTGCGGCCATCGCCGCACCTCCCCCCAGGGCGGCGACGATCGTAAGGGTCAAGAGCCAGCGAATCACGAAATCTCCTTTCATTCTGAGCGTTGCAGGAGATACGCGCTTGCGGCGGTGGCGGATTTAGGGCGTGGCCGAAGTGGTCGTCGCGGTCGTGGTGACGCGGTGATGGCGGCGATACCCGTCGTCGTGGTGGTCTTCGGCGGTCGTCGTCGTGGCCGCCGGCGTCGGCCTGGCCCGCAGGTCGACCGATCGGACCGTCAGCGGCGAGGACGTCGTCGTTGTCCCGCTTTCGCCGGAGCAGGCCCCGACGCTCGCGACGACGGTCTGGCCGGAGCCGCCGATCGTGACGGCCAACGTCGAGCCGGCCGCCGGCGAGTCGTGCCCGAGGGCGCGCATGACCGTCAGGGTGAACGTCTGCGGTGGAACGGTCCCGGCGATCATCGTCGCTCGGCATGCCTTCCCACGGTCGCCTGGACCGCCGCCGTTCCGATTGCCGGCTACGGCGACCGAGGCGCCCACGCCGGCGGCGGCGCAGACCACGAGCAGGAGTGCCTTCGGTTTCATGGATAGCCCCCTTTGATGGAACGGTCGCCTAGCAAGATGCGCGCGGCGCCGGAAACTTGCGCAGCCGGCCGGGATAGGGTCGGTCCATCGCGATGAACAGGAGCCCCGACAGCTCGATCGTGCGCGAGTGGGGGAAGTACCGGCAGCCCCAACGCAGTCCGCGTGTCCCCGTCTGGGTCCTGGTGATGCTGCTCGTCGCATCCGGCCTCGGCGCGCTCGCGATCACCGTCTGGCTCGCGGTCCGGCCGCATCCGTGGCGGCCGCCGAGTGGGAGTCCGGCGTTCGTCTCGTGTACATACGGCGGCCGCATCTCCGCGTGGTGTGCACGTCTCGCCGTCCCCGAGGATCCGCAGAGGCCGGACGGGCGGTCGATCTCTCTTCGCATCGCCGTGCTGCCCGCGACGACGCGGCCCGCCGCCGGCGCGCTCTTCTATCTCGAGGGAGGGCCGGGAGGAGCGGCGTCCCAGTCCGCTGTCCTCGTGAACACCCTCTTCGCCCAAGTCGAACGCAACCGCGACATCGTCATGGTCGACGAGCGCGGCACGGGCGGGTCGAACCGGCTGACGTGCCCGGGGCTCACCCCACAGGGCTCCGCCGATGCGGTGGCTGCATATGTCCGCAGGTGCTTCGCGGGGCTTCGCGCAGATCCGCGCCTGTACACGTCGAGCGTCGCCGCCGACGATCTCGAGGCGGTACGGCAGGCGCTCGGCTACGGGAAGGTCGACCTCTTCGGCGCCTCGTACGGTGCGACGCTCGCGCAGGTCTACCTGCACCTCTTCCCCACGTCGGTCCGCACCGCCGTTCTCAGCAGCGCCTCGTTGACGAGCGTCCGGTTGTACGACACCTCGGCCCGGAACGCCGAGCACGCGCTCGACGCGCTGCTCGAACGCTGCGCGGGTGCAGACGCGTGTCGCCGCGCATTTCCGAACACGAGGCGCGAGCTCGCCCAGCTCCTCATGCGCGGCCCACGCCGAGTCGCGACTCCCGGGAGCGCGGTCGTGCTCGGCCCCGACGAGGTCTCGTGGACCATCGACTCGCTCTCCGAGACGCCGACCACGGCGGCGACGCTCCCGTTCGCGATCCACGCCGCCTGGCGCGGCGATTACTTACCGCTCGCGCGGGCGTACGCCACCGATCTCGGCTCGCTCGGGCGGCTCGCGCTCTTCTGGGAGACCGTGTGCTCCGAGCCGTGGGCGGGCCTCGACCCGGCTGTGACCGCGCGCCTCGGAGCGGGAAGCTACCTCGTCCACGCAGCGGTCGATCGCGCCCGTGTTCTCCGCGACGCCTGCCGAGCCGTCCCGCGCGGCCGCGTCGCGCCCGGGGCGTTCGACGCGGCGACCAGCACGCGTGTGCCCGTGCTCATGCTCGCGGGCGGCGCCGACCCGCTCGATCCGGCGGCGAACGTGCGCGGCTGGCAGCACGTCTTCCCCGAAGGGAGGCTCGTCGTCGTACCGGGCGCGGGCCACGGAACGATCGAATACGGCTGCGTGCAGACGCTCGTCGCGCGCTTCGTCGAGGGCGGGAGCGCGGCGCACCTCGACGCGACCTGTGTACGTCACGTCCACCTGCCGCCCTTCATGACCGGCTGACCGCCGGGCCCCCGGGTCAGCGTCGCCGCAGATGCCCGGTCGACGGGCACGTGAAGCCGTAGCGACCGTAGGCGGCGTTGCCGACCTTGCAGAACTCGCCTGCCCGAAGGCATTTGTGCCCCCACGGCAGGCTCGCCGCGACGTATCCCGCGCCGCATTCGACCCGTGACGAGGCGGCCTGCGCCGAGCCGCTCGCTCCCAGCCCGGCCAGAACGGCAAGGACGAGGACGAGCCGCAGTCGCAGCCTCATACACTGGTCTTAGCGGACATGACTTTTGACCGCAAGCGCGCGGGAAATCTCGCTGGAACGAGGGACACAGCCGAGCCCCGCGACAGCCGACGAGTGAGCCATGAAAAAGGTGAGGCTCGTCTCGCTGCTCGTGGTCGCCACGATGTTCGCGCTCATGCTGGCCGGCGTCCATTTCCACCACCCGATCGGCATGAGTGACGGTGGTTACTGGTAGGGGAGTCGGACTCTCGAAGTCTCCTGGCTAAAGCCCCGCGCAAGCGGGGCTTTTGCTTTCACCGGCGGACTCTGTTCGGTGTCGAGCAGGAGACGCTCCCCGACCGGTAGCTACCCGTTGGATCCGGTCGAGGTCGTATCCGCCGCTTGCGTCCCCGACTGGGAGTCCGACGACTGGGAGTCGGTCGTGGTCGTCTCGGTGGTCTGCGTCGGCGTCGTCTGGGTCTCGGTTGTGGTCGTGTCGGTTGTGGTCGTGTCGGTCGTGGTCGTGTCGGTCGTGGTGGTGCCGCTCGTCTGTTGGCCGGTAACGAGCAGACCGTTGACGGCGTTCGACCCGCCGAAACAGAAGGCGTTCGGGGTCGTATACGAGACGCTCGCCGACGAGGCCGTCCAGCTGCCCGGCCCGAGCGAGCTCACCCGGAACAGATACGTCTTGCTCCAATCGGTGCGGTTCGGGCTCGTGTACGTCGTCGTGCTCGCGGGGGTGACCGGCCCGTATTGGTTCGTCCAGGTCGAGCCGCCGTCGCTCGAGTAGGCGATCTCGTACCCGGAGACGCCGGTGGTCGGGCTCGGCGCCGTCCAGCTGAACTTGATGGTGAAGCGAGAGAGGAAACTGCAGCTCGCCTCGCTCACCGACAACCCGGAAGGGGCAGCGATGTGCCCGGTGGCGACGGACAACGGGCCTGCCGACGCGCCGCTGCTCCAGCTGGCACCGGCGACACCGGCAAGCAGTGCGGCCGCGAGGGCGAAGCCGGCCGCGAGCACGCTCAACCGGGCGAGCCTAGGCATGGCGGAACCTCCGTCGCAGCGCCGCCGCGCCGCCGGGCAACCAGATCTGGAACAGCAGCAGCGGCACCAGGAGCGCCGGCGCGCCGTAGAGGCCGATGCGCTGCACCGTCCGGCCGCGCAGGAAGAGCAGCGGATAGCCGGCGTACGGGAGGCGGCCGCGGTAGCGCCAGACGTAGCCGCCGTGCAGCTGTGCGCGCCACGGGTCGGCGACCGAGTTCGCGTCACCCTTCGTCTGGATGAGCGTCTCGCCGTGCAGCCGCTGCACCGTGCGGACGCGATGGGTGACGACGTGATGGTCGCCGATCGGGATGTGGAACGAGAGCACCTGCCCGGCCCGCACCGACGAGATCGGCTCCCGGCTGACGAGGATGACGTCGCCGGGGTTGAACGTGCCTTCCATCGACGTCGAGAGGACCGTCATCGTCTCGTAGCCGAGGAGGCGCGGCCCGAGCGCGAGCGCGAACAGACTCACGCAGGCGACGGCCACCAGCGCGTTCGCGGCCGCCCGCCGCAGGACCGCCAGGCCCTGCCGGTAGAGCCAGCGCACGAGGCCGGCGACGAGGATCGCGGCCGGGGCGAGCCCGACCACATACACGCCGCCCCGGTGAATGCAGAAGAGACCTGCCCAGAGCAGGAACGGGATGGCCAGGAGAGCCCCGGCCGGGCGGGCCTCAACAAGGGCCCGCCCGGCCTGCCGTCCTGTCTGCGGCAGCTTCTGCATCGCGCTTTCCGCCGCCTACTTGCTCGTCCCGGCGCGCTGCGTGCCGGTGAAGGCGAAGGTGAGCTGGTCGGAGATGTTCTGCATCGTGTTCGGCGCCGTCTGGGGCAGGGACAGCGTCACCCGCAGATGGTCGGTGGTCGCCGAGGCGAGCGAGGCGAGGTTCGACAGCGCCAGGTTCGCGCCGATCACCGGCCGGGAGGCGAGAACCGACTTGGTCGTCCCACCGCAGGTGTAGGTGTACGCGGGCGACGTGCCGGACTCCGTCCACGCCTGCGAGCAGGAGTCGATCGTCATCTGCAACCCGTTGGTGGTGTCGGTGTCGAGCGCGCTCGACGGGCTGGCGGTGGTCGTGAGGGTGATCGACGCGAGCGCGTCGTTGCCTGCAGAGGCGGTGTTGGAGAGATCGACCGCACGCTGCATGGTGTCGCCGGGCAGGATCCCGGAGGCGCCGAGCGTCAGCCGGTTGGCCGGGCCCGAGGCGCCCAGCCCGATCTGCACGACGCCGGTGGTCAGCGCCGACTGGGTCGCGCTCGTCGTCGAGGTGAAGGTGGCGTAGGTGCCGAGTCCGGCGACCGCAGCCGCTGCACTGAGAAGCGCGAGTGTCGCCACGAGCTTCTTGAACATTGTTTCCGTCCTTTCCACTGCCGCAAGTTGGGGCTTCGTCGGGGCGCGTTTTCCGCTGCTTGTTCGCGGTACGCACTTGGTCTATCGCGCTCTTGCGGCAGCAGGACTCCCCCGATCGAGCGAGCTTGCGCCGCCGACACCCGACTCATACGACCAGTGCGCGAAAGCTCACACCGGTGTCATACGAACAGCCCCGGATCGGTGAGGCAGCGAGCTGTTCGGCTCTCCCCCCGTCGAGAGCGGCCGATCCCCTTTGGGTCAGAACGCGGGCTTCACCGTCATGTCGAGCACGATGAGGATGAGGAGGACGGTGTCGAATCGAAACACCGTGAACAGCCTGCGCACCCGGCGCGCGACCTCCCCCGACTCGGCCCCGTGCTCCTGCGCTGCGCGATCGATCCTGCCGAGCTCGGGACCGACGAAGAGAACGCCGACACTGATCGCGATCGCCCATCCCGCGAGGGCGAGGTCGATCCAGAGCGTCCTCCAACCCCAATGGCCCTGCTCGACCAGCGCGACGCCGAAGGCGAACACGGCGAACGCGGCCGGCGTGTAGACGCGTGTGCCGATCCACGCGCCGAGCTTGCCGAGGACCGCGAGGGTCTCGCCGTCGCGGCGCCGCTCGAAGACGATGCCGAGCGTCGTCAGGGTGATGTCGCCGCCGACCCAGATCACGATCGAGATGACGTGCAGCGCCTTGTAGATGGAGTACGAGTCGGGCGCGTACCAGAGCAGAACGACCACGCCCGCGATGAGCACGAGCGCGGCGAGCAGCGCCGACTGCGCGGTGCGCGGACCGGGTGTCGCCGCGCCGGAGAGCTCGCTCACAGCGCGGTCCAGCCTCCGTCCACGACGAGCCCTTGGCCGGTCATTGCGCGCGACTCGTCGGAGGCGAGGAAGACCGCCGCGCTCGCGATGTCCTCCGCGTCGGCCACGAACGCGTCGCCGGGCATCCGGAGCGGCGTCATCCGCCGCCAGATCTCGTCGATCGCCGGGTTCTCGCGGAACGGATCGCTGGAGGCGGTGTGTGTCGCTCCCGGCAGGAGCGCGTTGACGTTCACGCCACTGGGCCCGTATTCGACTGCGAGCGCGCGCACGAGCCCGATCACCGCAGCCTTCGCCGAGCAGTAGGCGGCGAAACCGGCGACGCCGACGAGCCCGAAGTTCGAGGAGACGAGCACGACCTTTCCGCGGCGCTTCGGCACGAAATGCCTCAGCGCCTCGCGTGCGCAGAGGAACGCGCCGCGGACGTCGACGGCGAACTGCCGGTCGAAATCCTCCACCGGCACGTCGCGCGAATCGCCTCCCGAGAACGTGCCCGCCGAGTAGACGAGAATGTCGAGCTCTCCGCGCGACTCGATCGTGTGAGCGACAACCCGCGCGACCGCGGCCGGATCGGCGACGTCGAGCTGCACGTACTCGCCGACGCCGCCTGCCTCACCGATCAGCTCGTCGGTCGGGATGGGGCCTTCGTTCGAGTCGCGTGTCCGAGACGCGACGACCACGGCTGCTCCTTCCGCTGCGAATCGAAGCGCAATCGCACGACCGATCCCCGACGTTCCCCCGACGACGAGCGCCACCTTCCCGGGAAGCCTGCGCTCGACCGTCACAGGACTGCGATCGCCGCGATCTCGTGGAGGTATCCCTCCATCCACAGCGCCGGCATCGAGACAGCCGTCCAGGCCGGGCCGGCTCCGGGCGGGAAGACCTCGGCGGCCACCTGCATCGCGTCCTGCCATGCACGCGGATCCTTGTGAAAGGAAAGCACCGCGAGAACGTCGTCGAGCGACCCGCCGAAGCCCTCGAGCACTTCGCGGATCTCGGTCAGGATGTAACGGACCTGTCCGCCGGTGTCGCCCGGCGCGACGATGCTCTGATCCGCAGCGCAGGCGACCTGGCCCGCGACCGTCACGAACGCGCCGTTCTCCTTCTTGACGCCGCCCGCGAGTGGCAGGACGTTCTTCCACCAGTTCAGCTCCGGGGTGAAAGCGGTTCGCTTCCCCGGCGAGAGGTCGGCCACGGCACGGAACGCACCGAGCTGGCCCGGCTTCTCCAGACCTGGCGTCCCGACGTGGCTCGTGGACGGAGCCCGTGCATCGGACATCTCGCCCGCGAGCACCTCCGGCATGTAGACGTCCGTGAAGGTCGCCTCCGCGCCCCGGAGGTCCTGATGGAAGGAGGTGAAGTCGAGGATGTCGTCGACGGAGCCGCCGGCCATGTCGACGATCTCGAGGATCCCCTGGTACGAGGCACGCGCCTGCGCGCAGTGGTCGCCGGGGAAGAGGACGTTTCCGTCAGGATCGACAGCCGACTGCGCGGAGACGAAGAGCAGGTCACCCTTCCGGCAGCCGCCGGAGACGGGGCGCGACCCCCACCAGCGGAGCGAGTCCGGGGTGATGCATTCCTTTCCGCCCGGACCGAGGTGCGCGATGGCCTGCACGGTGACCAGCACACCCGGCACGTACGAGCCGAGGAACGACGCGATCGACCAGGCCGGATAGTCGCGCTCGAAGAATGTCCCGGCGACGTCGAGGACGGTGCCGATCTCCCGCGCGTCCTGAGTGAACGCAATGACGTCGACGACGTCGTTGAACGTCGCTCCGGCCGCCTCCAGGAGGTGGCCGATCGACTGGAACACGTATCGCGTCTGAGCGGCGAGATCGCCGGGAGCGACGACGTTCATCCCGTCGTCGAGCGGAACCTGGCCCGAGACGACGAGAAGGTCGCCGATGCGGGCCGCCGGTGCGGCCGGCAGCGACGACGTCCACCCGAGCCCGTCTGTGGTGAAGACGGAGCGCGGCATGCGCGATGTCTACCACGGCGCTACACGTGAAGCAACGGTAGACGTTTGCGTATAGCGGCACTTGACAACGCATGGCGCGGCGTTGCACAAACGCGCATATGACGGCCCCCGGTGTCGAGGTGGAAAGACGGGAAGCCACGCAGTGGCTTCGTCTCGAACGCCCTCCGCGGAACCTCCTCGACCCCGATGTGATGGGCGCGCTCGTGGACGAGCTCCGCCGGTGCGACGCGGACGCATCGATCGCAGCGGTGGTGCTGACGGGCTCGGGCGACACCTTCTGCGGTGGGCTCGACCTCGCCCAGATCCAGGCGGGCGCCGATCCCGCTGCGTTCGGAGCTGCGCTCACCGCGCTCCTGCGCCTACTCCCGACGTTGGGCAAGCCGGTGCTGGCGGCCGTGAACGGCGACGCCTTCGCATCCGGGTTCGCACTCGTGTGCGCCGCGGACTACGCCGTAACCGTCCCCGAGGCAAAGCTCGGCACTCCCGAGGCGAGCGCAGGCACCTGGCCCATGATCGCGCAGGTTCCGCTGCTCCACCGGCTTCTCCCGCGTCACGCGCTCGAGACCGTCCTCAGCGGCGTGCCTTTCGACGCCCAGGACGCGCTCCGAGTCGGCGCGGTCAACCGCGTCGTCGACCGGGCGGAGCTGGAGCGCACCATTCTGGACTACGCACGGCTAGCCTCACGGGCCGGCGCAGCGCTCGCGCCCGGCCGCCGCTCCTTCTACCGGCTGCTCGACATGAGCTACGACGAAGCGCTCGTCGAGGCGCTCGACCACTTCGCGGCGTTGTTCCGGGGGTGAAGATCGCCGCCTCGGGGCTCCGTGCGCCGTCGCCCTCGCCGCGGCCACTCAGGCGCCGTCGTCTGCCGCTTCGCTGCCGTTCGAGGTGATGGTGTCGACGAGATCGTCGGCGGCGGCGGTGGGAACGAGGACGGTGAGCCGGTCCCCACGCTGGAGGCGGTCGTTTTCGTCGGGCTCGAAGACGTCTTGGCCGCGTCGGATGGCGAGGATGGTCGAACGGGATGGCCAGGGAATGTCGGTTATCCGGCGGCCGACGGGCGGATGCGCCGTGGCGAGATCGAGGTCGACGATGCGGTAGCCGCGCAGGCGGGCAAGTGCACCGGCGATGCGTTTCCGCTCCGGTCGTCGTTCCGGGACGGTGCGGCTCTGCTGTGCCTGGGCGATGCCTTGTTGGAGACGTGCGTTGTAGGCGCGCAGGACATCGAGATGGGTGAGCCAGCCAACCGGCTGGCCGTCGTCGCCCGCCACGACGGGGAGTCCCGACCGCGCGCGCAGGAGCGCACCGAGAGCATCTTCGAGGGTCTGTCGGCTGCGCAAAGCCGGCAGGTCCTGCGCGAGATCCCCGGCGGTGGCGTCGAGTGCGTTCTCGCGCATCGCCTGCTCGACCTGCTGAGAGGTAACCGTGCCGCGGTAACCGCCATTCTCGTCGATGACAGGCAAGCCGTCCGTCGGCGCGTCGCCCAGCCGGGCTACAACCTCGTTCAACGATGTTCGGGAGTCGAGGGCGTGCGGCAACGGCTGCATTGCCTCGGAGACATGGACGAGCTGCATGAGGTTGGCGCCGCGGCCGCGCATGATGTCGATACCGCGGCGGCGCAGCTTGAGCGTGTAGATCGTCTCGCGGCAGAACAGTTTGGAGACGCCGGCGGCGAGCGCGATCGCGAACATCAGCGGCAAGATGATCCTGTAGTCGCCCGTGAGCTCGAAGATGATGATCACCGCGGTGATCGGCGCCCGTGCCGCGCCGGCGAAGACCGCGCCCATGCCGACGATCCCGTAGGCGCCCGCCGGTCCGGTGAAGCCGGGAAAGAGATGGTGGACAGCGATGCCATAGGCGCTGCCGAGCATCGCCCCCATGAACAGCGAGGGGGCGAAGACGCCGCCGGAGCCGCCGATCGCAATCGTCAGGCTCGTGGCGATCACCTTGCCGGCGAGCAGCGCCAGCAATAGCCAGACGATGTACTCGCCGCGGATCGCGTGCTCGAGCGGCGGGTAGCCGACTCCGTACAGCTCCGGCAGGCAGAGCAGCACGAGTCCGAGCAAGACGCCCCCCGCGGCAGGTCGAAGCCACTCCGGGCCGCGCCAGATGCGGTCGGCGAAATCCTCCATGCCGTATAGGACGCGGATGAAGGCGACCCCGACGAGCGCAGCGAGCAGGCCGAGGACGGCGTAGAGCGGATACTCGACCGGCGAGCGCAGCTGGAAGGGCGGGAGCGCAAGAAACGGGTGGGAGCCGAATGCAGCGCGGCCGATGATGTCCGCGACAAACGACGAGAGCACGACGACGCCGAACGACTCCGCCTCGAAGTCGCGAAGGATCAGCTCGAGGCCGAAGAAGACGCCCGCGATGGGCGCGTTGAAGGTGGCGGAGATCCCGCCGGCGGCGCCGCAAGCGACCAGGATGCGCAGCCGCGACTCGGGCACTCGCGTGATCTGTCCGAGGGTGGAGCCGAGGGCAGAGCCGATCTGCACGATCGGCCCCTCGCGGCCGACCGACCCGCCCGAGCCGATGCAGAGTGCGGAGGCGACGGACTTGATCACGGCCACCTGTGGACGGATGCGCCCGCCCCGGTCGGCGACAGCGAGCATCACCTCCGGGACCCCGTGCCCGCGCGCCTCGCGCGCGAAGAAGTAGATCAGCGGCCCGTACAACAACCCGCCCACCACCGGCGCGAAGACGACAAACCAGAACCCGATCCCGTGGAAGTAGCCGTATGCGGCGCGGCCGGAGGCGCTGTAGTCGCGATGCCCGCTGAACGCGTACGTGAAGGCGAGGATCAAATAGCGGAACGCCACTGCACCTGCACCGGCACCGCCGCCGACGACAAGCGCGAGCACGACGAGACCACTCGGGGTCGCGCGCAGCCAGTCGTACGCATGAGCCACACGGCTTCGGCAGGCGGAATCGACGCGCGCGACCGTCATCTCCGCCTCGCCTTTCGGCCCGGGGAGAGGGCTGCGGCAACCTCGACGGCCAACAGGGCTTGGTAGACGGCCACGGCGCCGAAGGCCGACACGAAGAACCCGCCGATACCGCCGAGCGCGAGCGTGAGCGCCCAGCCGGTAGCGACGGCAGCCGGTGCCGACGCAAGGTGCACGGCCGAAAACGGCCGACGCGGCGGCTCGATCTCCTCGAACGGACGCCGGACGCCGAATACGAGCGCGACGATCAGGCCGACCGAAACGAGCGCGCCGCCGAGATACGCGAATACGTCCGCAGGGTCGGCTCGGCCAAGCTGCCAGATCGCGAGCGCACCCGTCCCCCAGACGACGAGAGTGAACCCGTACGCGTTCGCCTGATTGCTGAGCGCGAACCGCAGGGCGTGCAGGTAGCGCGCCACTGGCTCACCGAACCTCCGGCGGCTGGTGGGAGGAGTCGCTCACCGCCGGGCCTCCTGCTGGCTGTTCACGAACGCTCGAAAGCTCGACCCGACCGCGCTCATCGCCTCCGCGAGCTGGCGTCGCTCCTCCCGCAGCCCGACGAAGGCCCGAATCAGCCGCCGCTCGCCCTCGACGCTGAGCGCCAAGACCGATACCCGCGCATCCTCCGTCGACGTGGAACGCTCGACGAGGCCGGCTTCTTCGGCGCGCTTGACGAGCTCGGTGACCGCGGTCTGCCGCAGGGAAAGCCGGCTGGAGAGCTCGGTCATCGTCGAGGTCCCCCCCGGCCCGCTCTTGATCGCCAGCAAGAGGTCGTAACGCTGCGAGGTCAGGCCCGCCGCGCTCGCAACCTCATCCGTCCGGGCGAGGAACCGCCGCAGCGCCGAGCGGAACGCCGCTGCCCGCTGCAACTCGATTTCCGCTACACGCGCTCGCATAGTTAAATCATGCCATGATGTAACGAGACCTGCTGGACTTACCGGTTACGCGGCACTTGTGCGGCGAGCGCGAGTCGTAAGGCATTCGTAAACTTCATGTCATGATGTACATGGAGGCGCCCGAAGCGGGATAGACGCACCTCATCAGCTCTGAACGGAGGTACAGGATGAGGGGCTTTCGCTACGCCTTCGGACTTGCACTCGCCGTCGGAGCCGGGCTGGCGACATCCGTCGCACTCGGCTCGACGTCGATGCAGTCCGCAACGACAAGCACGACGACGACGGCGACCACGACGACGTCGGTCGCCGTCCCGTCGAACACGACCCGGCCGACCATCACCGGAACCGCCCGCGACGGATCAGCGGTCAGCGCGACGAACGGGAGCTGGACGGGGAGTCCGACCTCGTACGCCTACCACTGGCTGCGGTGCGACTCGAGCGGCGGCGCGTGCGCGGCGATCGCCGGCGCGACCAGCAAGGACTACACGGTGACCACGGCAGACGTCGACCACAGACTTCGGGTCGATGTCACCGCAAGCAACGCGAGCGGCAGCGGGACCGCATCGTCGGACCCCAGCTCGGTCGTACAGCCGAGTGGCAGCGCGCCGGCGAACACGAAGCTCCCGTCGATCTCCGGCACGGCACAGCAGGGCTCGACGCTCAAGGTCGACAACGGCACGTGGACGGGCACGACGCCGATGACATTCGACTACACGTGGCAGCGATGCGACACGAAGGGCAACAACTGCTCGACCTTCATCGCCCACTCGCCGAAAGCGTCGAGCTATACCCTCGGCCAGGCCGACGCCGGACACACCGTGCGCGTCGAGGTGCAGGCGAAGAACTCGGTCGGCTCGAGCTATGTCTACTCAGCTCCCACCGGCGTCGTCGCCGCGCCGAAGACGACGCAGAGCACCACGACCGTCTCCGTGAACGACGTCTCGCTTCCGGACCGGCTGGTGATCGACCGCGTCAGCTTCAGCCCGAACCCGGTCATGTCGAGGAACACTGCGATCCAAGCGCGCTTCCACGTCTCCGACACGAAGGGCATCTCGGTGCAGGGCGCGCTCGTCTTCGCGCTCGGCCTGCCGTACGGATGGACGTACAACGCACCGGAGCGGTCGACTGACGCGAACGGGTGGGTGACGCTCGTGATCCGGCCCACACGGAACATGCCGTTGCGGCGGGGCGACCTCGTCATGTTCATTCGGGCTCGCAAGCCCGGCGACAGCCTGCTCGCCGGAGTCTCCACACGCCGCCTCGTGCAGGAGAGCATCCGCTAGCGGAGCCCGGCACCGCGGTGCTCTCTTCCCACGCAACATACGAGCGATATCAAACGGTCGCTGAGCTAAGGTTAGGTCTGGTGAGCCGGGAAGTCTGGTCGGCAGCGTCCACTGACGCCCACCGGACATGGACACCTACGAACTCATCCAGATCATCGGGGCGCTGCTCAACATGGGCGCGTTCGCCCTCCTGCATTTCGAGATCACGCCCTCGTCGGCCTTCCGGTACCTGGTTCCCAACTGGCTCGGTTCCGTGCTGCTCGTCGCCTCGGCGTACGCGGATCGACAGTGGGGGTTCCTCATGCTCGAGAGCGCCTGGGTCGTGGTCACCGGCTACGCGATCGCCGCAAGGCTCAGGGGCAGCACGCCGAGGGGAATGACCCACTGAGCCTGCGCTGTCCATGTCGCGGCGGCAGAGGGGTCGGGCAGCCGGCGGGCGCCGTCGCCGACCGGCCACGGGTGACCCGTGTGCTGCCGCTGTCGGCGGCGCTCCGCATGCAGGCGTAGTTCCGCGCGCACCTCTCATCAGTCAACGACGGTACGTGCATCGACTCGGGCGTAGCGGCATGATTGGTCGCGGGCAGGCGACGGCAGGTCGGATCGAGGTCGAGGAGCTTGCGGTGTCGTTCCTGTCCAGCGTCGAGTGAGCGACGAGCCTCTCACAGGAGGCGTGGCTCCGGGTCGGGGTCAGCGACGGTTGGCGGTGGCTGTGATGAGCGGTCTGCTCGTGGCGACGGCGGCGGCGTTCGCGATCACCGAGCGGCTTAAGTTGACACCCTCGCCAATCTTCGGCACACGGGTGTCGAAGACCTTCTCCCCAGTCTGTGGGTGCCTCACTCGCAGTGCGAGCATCAGCTTCCGTCTTCGCCGCAGCGGCCGCATCGAGGTCGATGTCATCGACCAGAGTGGAACGCCGGTACGGCGCCTCGCACGCCGACGGTTTCGGGCAGGACGGCTGTCGTTCCTGTGGTTCGGGCGCAATCAGTCCGGCCGGCTGAGTGTGGACGGCAACTACAGGGTCCGGGTTCACATGCCGTCCGAGCATCGCACGATCGTGTTCCCGAATCTGATTCGTCTCGATACGGTCGCGCCGAGGATCGAGGAGTTCCGGGTCACCCGACACGCGATCCGTGTCGGCGAGCGCACCCGCATCGCCTATCGCTTCCAGCAGAACGCACACCCGATCGTGTTCGTCGACGGCCGCGGAGCCGTGTACGGCCGGTTCGCACATGCCGCGGGAACACTGGACTGGTTCGGCAAGGTCGGCGGGCTCCCCGTCCGGCCGGGCCTCCACCGGCTCACGCTGGAGGCTCGTGACGATGCCGGAAACACCTCCGGGGCAACGGCGGGTATCAGCGTCCTCGTACGGGCTCGCGTCGTGGCGAGAGGCGCTCACCACCGGACGTCGAAACGCTGAGGGCTCCCAGTCCGAAAGCCGTGCCTACCCCCACATCCACCGAAGAGGTGTACGTGTCCTCGCTGCAGTCGCCGCGTTTGGAGCTGCCGCAGAGCGACCCTCCGCCACCTCCAACCTACCCGCCGAGTGCCTGAGCGCCCGCGCAGAAGCAGTCGAACGCGGCGCGTAATCGCCGCCGGCACGGCGGTGCTGGCGGTCTGCTTCGTCCTTCTCTCGCTGGTCGGCAACGCGTGGGATGCCGAACCGTCGCTTCTGCGCGTCTCGATGCGGCTTCCGGCCGATGCCCGAGTCAGTGCCCACCCGCTCGTGCTCACCCTCGGCGGACCGGTGTACTGCGGGCAGGCCGTTCCTCTCGCTCGCTATCTCAACGCCTCCCTGCTCTGCCCCGATTACGGCCCCGACGGCGAACGCTCGGGGGCCTCAAGATCGCGACGGGTCGAGGACTGGGGTAACCCGAGATATCTCGCCGCTGTGGCTCGGCTGCCGAACCACCTGAGAAGCGAGGGCGTCAAGGTGTCGGAGCTCATACTCGTCGGCGCCTCCTATGCCGGCTATGCGACGGCCGAGCTGGCCGCGACCCATCCCGAGCTCCGTCCGCGTGCGGTCATCGTCGTCGACGGCTTCCTCGACCTCGCGGAGCGGTTCCGTGCGCTCCTCCCGGGACAGCCCACGCGCTCCGAGATGATCCACGTGCTCGCGGGCACGCTCGCGCAGCGCCCGCACAGCTACGAGCAGCGGTCGCCGAGCGACCACCTGGCTGGCCTCGCCGCCACAATGCGCCACGGGACGCGCCTGCTCGACATCTGGAGCACCGCGCCCACGGCGGCCAGGGAGTTCAACGGCGGCATGTGCTCGCTGCGCTCAAACGCCTTCTGGCTGCAACGGCTCGCCCGCCTCCTCCACCACCCGGTAAAGGCCTACGTCACCCGGCTACGCCACGGCTACGCGCTTTGGGATTGGTGGAGGCAGTTGCTCGCGCTCGCCGGGCTCGCGCCGCCCAAGGGCAGGTTCCCGGCCACCGCGGTCACCTTCCGAGCCGGATATCCGATTCCCACGTCGAGTTACTGCCGCGCGTGACCTCACTGTGTTGGAGGCCTGTTGCGTATCGGTTAAGCGTCGGCGAAGACGGCGGGTGACGGGTGCTCACCGTCCTACGATCGCCGTCAACCCGTGGCGACTGTCCTCTTCCTGGGGGCAAGCATCTCCCAACTCGCCGCCATGCGACAGGCGAGGACGCTCGGCCATTCCGTCGTCGCGGTCGACGCCGACCCCCATGCGATCGGCTTCGAGCACGCCGACATCGCAGAGCCCATCGACTTCACCGACATCGACCGGGTCGTCGAGCTCGCCCGACGTGCCCAGACGGACGCGGTTGTCGCCATCTCCACCGACCGGGCAGTCCCGGTCGCCGCCGAAGTCGCGCAGCGCCTCGGCCTTCCCGGGATCGGTACCGCGACGGCGCACGTCATGACAGACAAAGGCGCGATGCGCACACGGCTGGAAGAGCACTCGATACCACAGCCGGCGTTCGCGCTCCTACGCGGAGACCTCGACCCGACATGGGAGCTACAGGCGCTGGGCACACCGGCAGTTCTGAAACCCGTCGACTCGGGAGGGCAACGGGGTGTGTTCGTCATCTCGAGCCCGTTGGAGCTCGCGCAGCTCCTCCCCGAGACGCTCGCATACTCCCGCACCAAGTGCGCGATCCTCGAACGCTTCATCGATGGTGACGAGCTCAACGGCATCGTCGTCGTACGAGACGGGGAGCCGACCCTCCTCACACTCTCCGACAGGCTCCGACCGCCGGGTGCCGGATTCGGCGTCGGCTGGATTCACCTCTATCCCTCCGGACTCCCAGACCAGGCCCTGGAGGCCGCCGGACGAGTCGCCCTCGATGCCGTACGAGCGCTCGGTCTCCGAGACGGGATCGCCTTCCCGCAACTGCTCGTCACGCGCGAGGGAAAGGCGCTCGTCGTCGAGGTCGCCGCGAGAATCCCCGCCGGACAGATGGCCGACCTCGTCCGCCTCGGAATCGGCGTCGACCTCGTCGAGATCGCGCTCAGGCAGGCGCTCGGCGCCCCCGTAAGCGACAACATGATCACGCCGCGCTTCCACCGGCCGCTCGCGATCCGGTTTCTCACCGCCAGCCCGGGAATCCTCCCCACCGGCACAGTCACCGCCGTGGAAGGCCTCGACCGTGTTCGCAGCAGCGCCGGCGTCCTCGAAGCGGACCTCTACATCCAAATCGGAGAGACCATTCGGGAGGTCCAGGTCGACGCCGACCGCCGCGGCTACATCATCGCCACCGCCGACGAGCCACAGGCCGCGCTCGAGCTCGCACTCGATGCCTGCCGGCACCTCCGCATCCACGTAACGCACACGCTCTCAGCCGCCTGATCGCGCCGGAGCCCGCGAGGCGTCTCTGAGCCCGAGCCCTGAACGGCGCAGCCTTCGTTCGGGAAAGGTCGCGCGGGTCAAGCCACCAGAAAACCGGGACCTCATCTGGGACCCATGTTCCATCGAGAAAACAAAACCCCCGATTTCCCGGGGGTTTTAGGAGCGGATGATGGGACTCGAACCCACGACCTTCTGCATGGCAAGCAGACGCTCTAGCCAACTGAGCTACATCCGCGCGAGGCGCTCAGTATAGCCCGGTCAATCGGGGCCGAGAGCGTCCAGGGCCTCGTTCACGAGCCGGTCGGCGAGCTCGTTGTGCTCCCGCCGGACGGCCGTGTACGACACGTTTCCGATCTCGCGCGCGAGCCGTGCCGCCTGGATCGAGAGCTCCTGGAGGGCGGCGTTCTTCACGCGATACTCGCCGCGCATCTGCTTCACGAGCAGCTCGGAGTCGGACACCACCTCCACCTCGGGCACCGCGAGCTCGAGCGCCTTCTCGAGGCCGGCGATGAGCGCACGGTACTCGGCGACGTTGTTCGTCGCGACGCCGATGCGCTCGCCTTGGGCCGCGAGAACGGTGCCGTCGTCGGCCTCGAGCACGTAGCCGTACGCCGCCGGGCCCGGGTTCCCGCGCGCGCCGCCGTCGGTGAAGAGCCGCGCTTTCACTCGACGAGCTCGTATACGTCGAACGCCGGCTCCTCGTACGGGTGCGCGCGCCGCAGCGCCGCGATCACCTCCTCGTGCCGCTCCGCCGGGTAGACCGTCTCGAGCCGCAGCTCCGGAACTCGCTCCTCGCGGCCGGTCTCCCCCACGCTCGGCGCCGTCCCCTCGCCGCCGAGGAAGGTCCCCGTCCCCTCCGTATACCAGGAGCAGCGCTCGTACTCGCCGATCCGCCCGGCGCCCGCCTCGAACAGCGCGTCGCGCACTGCGTCGAGCGCATCGGCCGGAACGAAGACGACGAGCTTGCGTCCCAAGCTCAGTCGTCGATCTGGGCGCGCTGCAGCTTCCCCGAGTAGTCGACGTAGATCGACTTCCACTCGGTGAAGACGTCGAGCGCCGCCTGGCCCGCCTCGCGGTGGCCGTTGCCGGTGTCCTTCGTCCCGCCGAACGGGAGGTGGACCTCGGCGCCGATCGTCCCGGCGTTCACGTACGTGATGCCGGCCTCGAGATCCCGCATCGCGCGGAACGCGGCGTTCACGTCACGCGTGAAGATCGACGACGAGAGCCCGTACTTGATCCCGTTCGAGACGTTGATCGCCTCGTCGAGATCGCGCACCTTGATGATCGCGGTCACCGGACCGAAGATCTCCTCCTGCGCGATGCGCATCTGCGCATCGACGTCCGCGAACACCGTCGGACGGTAGAAGAAGCCCTTGTCGAGATCGCCGTCGGTCGCGATCTCACCGCCGGTGAGGAGCTTCGCGCCCTCGTCCTGCCCGATCTTCGCGTACGAGTCGATCTTCTCGAGCGCACTCTTGTTGATGACCGGGCCGACGTCGGTATCCGCCTCCCAGCCGGGCCCGAGCCGCATCGCCTCCGCGCGCTCGACGAGCTTCTTCTGGAGCGCGTCGTACGCGCGCTCGTGCGCGATGACGCGCGAGGCGGCGGTGCAGCGCTGGCCTGACGTCCCGAACGCAGACCAGACGATGCCGTCGACGGCAAGGTCGAGATCAGCGTCGTCCATGACGATGATCGCGTTCTTGCCCCCGAGCTCGAGATGGACGTGCTTCAACGTCTCCGCCCCCGCCTCGAGCACCTTGACGCCCGTCTCGCGCGAGCCGGTGAGGGTGATCACGCGGATGTCGGGATGCCGCGCCATGCGGTCGCCGACGGTCGATCCTCCGCCGTGCACGATCTGCACGACGTCCTCGGGGATTCCCGCCTCGTGCAGCAGCCCGACGAAGCGCTCTGCGAGCGCAGGCGTGTCGGTCGCCGGTTTCAGCACCACGGTGTTACCGCACACGAGCGCCGGGATGAGCTTCCACGACGGGATCGCGATCGGGAAGTTCCAAGGCGTGATCGCACCGACGACCCCGACCGGCGTGCGCACGCTCATGTTCCATTTGTCCGGCAGCTCAGAGGGCGTCGTGTGGCCGAAGAGGCGGCGGCCTTCGCCGGCCATGTAGTACGTGATGTCGATCGCCTCCTGGACGTCGCCGCCGGCCTCCGCGCGGACCTTCCCCATCTCGTGGGTCATCAGCTCGGTGAGCGCGTCCTTCTCCTCTTCGAGGACGCGCGCGAACCGGTAGAGGATCTCGCCGCGCTTCGGCGCGGGCACGAGCCGCCAGCGAGCGTATGCCTCCTTCGCGCGGGCGACCGCGCGGTCGACGTCCTCGACGCCCTGCTTCGGGAAGACGCCGATCGTCTCCCCGTCGGCCGGGCTCGTGCTCTCGAAGGTCTCCGTGGTCGCGGCCACGGGACGAATCTAGTCGCTAGGAGGGCGGGTCGGTCTCGGGGAACGTGCCCGACACGCGCCGCCGTCGGCGGTCTCGGACCTCCCGCCGGTTGTCGAACTCGCTCGAGTCCCGTCCGGTCCGGCGGTTGGGCCCGTCGCGCCGCTCGACGATGACGGTCACGTTCGGGTTGTCCTTGTAGTACTCGACCATCTTGTCGTAGAGCTCGTCGGCGAGCTCGCGGGGTATGACGCAGTAGATCATCCTGCTCCGATTGTGAGGCAGGTTGCGAGGTTCCGCTAGATCCGGGCGATGTCCGGGACGAGGCGGCCCTCGTCCTCGACGTGGGTGTTCCAGCCCTTGAAGCTGTCCTCGAGCTCGTCGAGCTCGTGCCCGCGGCGCTCCAGCCGGACCGGCTGCGCCGACTCGGGACTGACGCGGTACTGGTACCAGGAGAGGTCCCAGGCGACGGTGACGGCGAGCTCGCCGGAGACGCCCGAGAGCGGGACGATGCTCGCCCGCGCCTCGCCGAGGCTCTTCGCGATCCCGCCGACGGTGCGCCGGTATGCGCTCGCGTTGAAGATGTCGGCGGCCTCGAGCACGGCCATCTCGTCGTTCGAGAGCCGGCGGAGGATCGGCTCCGAGGGCGCGATCTTCTCGCCGTTCGAGCGCGAGAGGCCGAGGAAGTCGGTCAGCCCGCGGCGTCGCCGGCGGCGGTCGCCTCCGATCGTCGGCTGGGTCGGCGACCCCTCCTTGATCCAGCCGTGCTCGACCGCCGTCTCCTGGCAGAGCGGGCAGACATGCACGAGCTCCGCGCCCTCCTCGGGCGCGAAGCGGACCGAGCGCTCGCCCAGGAGCAGCGTCCGCTCGCACACGGCGCATTGCCGCAGCGTCGACACCTTCGTGACCCTCACGGGGCTCGACTATACGCTATGGTTTCATACATGTGTGTTATACATATCCGCGCATGAGAGGCAGACCCAGGGCACGCCGCCATTTCCGCGGCCGCTGGCACGTGCTCGCGCGCGTCGAGCGGTTCACGGAGCCGGCGCTCCTGCTCCTCCTGCGCGAGCGGCCGACGCACGGCTACGACCTCCTCGAGCGCCTGCCGGAGCTGACCGGCGAGGCCCGTGTCGAGATGGGCAACCTCTATCGCCTCCTGCGCGCTCTGGAGGAGGAGGGCCTCGTCTCCTCCGAGTGGGCGGACGGCAAGCGGACGTATGCGATCACCGAGCGCGGCGTCCAGCTCCTCGATCAGTGGGCCGAGGCGCTTCGCCAGTCGCAGGCGCGGACGCAACGATTCCTCGAGCGGTACGAAGAAGGGAGGTGACATGCACCATCACCAGCACCACCGGCACGGCTGGGGCGGCGCGCGGATGCTCTTCCGCGGCGGCTTCCCGAACCGGCAGGAGTTGCTCGAGCGGCTGGAGGGCTATCAGCGCGATCTCGAGCAGCAGCTCGCGGACGTCGCGGACGTGATCGCGCACCTGCGCGACCGGCCGCAGGACGCGCAGCCGCAGCAGTGATCGTCGGCGTTGAGGGTGTCTGACACCAGCTTCCGGTGTCAGACACCGACGCCGTCACGCCTTCGCGGTTTCGCGCTCCTTCTTCGTCTGCTCGATGATCTTCTGCGCGACGTGCGTCGGAACCTCCTCGTAGCGGAGGAAGCCCATGTGGTAGTCGCCGCGGCCGCCGGTCATCGACGTGAGCGCCTGCGAGTACGTGAGGATCTCCGCCATCGGAACCTCGGCGCGGATCGTCGTCATGCCTCCCGCCGGCTCCATCCCCTGCAGCCGGCCGCGCCGCGAATTGAGATCGCCGTTGACCGCGCCGACGGTGTCGTCGGGCACGGTCACCTCGAGCTCCATGATCGGCTCGAGCAGAACCGGGTCGGCCTTCTGGTAGGCGTCCTTGAACGCAAGCGAGCCGGCGATCTTGAACGCCATCTCCGACGAGTCGACCGCGTGCTCCATCCCGTCGATGAGCGTCACGCGCACGCCGTAGACGGGCGCGCCGGCGAGGTCACCGTGCTCCATCGCCTCGCGCACGCCCTTGTCGACCGCGGGCCGGTAGCCCTGGGAGATGACGCCGCCGACGATCTTGTCGACGAACTCGTACGTCTCGCCGTCGTCCCCGTTCTGCATCGGCTCGATGAGGATCTCGCAGTCGCCGAATTGCCCGCGGCCGCCCGTCTGCTTCTTGTAGCGGTGCCGTGCGCGCGCCTCCTTGCGGATCGTCTCCTTGTACGGGACGCGCGGTGGATGCAGCTCGACGTCGACGTGGAACCGGCTGTGCAGCCGGTCGACGGCGACCTCGACCTGCATCTGCGAGAGGCCCGAGAGGAGCTGTTCGCCCGTCTGCGGGTCGCGCCGAAGCTGCAGCGTCGGGTCCTCCTCGGAGAGGCGGCGCAGCCCCTGCGCCATCTTCTCCTCGTCGCCTTTCGCCTTCGGTGTGATCGCGAAGCTCATCACCGGCTGGGGGAAGTCGATGTGCGGCGGCTCGACCGGGACCTCGTGGTCGACGAGGACGTCGCCTGTGACGACGTCCTTCAGCTTCGCCACCGCGCCGAGGTCGCCGACGCAGAGCTCGCCGGCGGTCTCGTTCTCCTTCCCCTGCAGCAGGAGGATCTGGCCGAGCCGCTCCTTCGCGTGCGTGCGCGGATCGACGAGCGTCGTGTCGCCGGTCACCGGGCCGGCGAGGACCCGAAAGCAGCTGATGCGGCCCGCGAAGGGGTCGGCGATGGTCTTGAAGACGAACACCGCCTGCTTCGCGTCGCCGAACTCGATCGTCGTTCCCTTGCGCGTCGGCGAAGGGACGCCCTCGACGAGCAGGTCGAGCAGCGCCGTCGTGCCGAGGTTCTTCGGGGCGACGCCGCACGCGACGGGATAGAGCTCGTCGCGGGTGACAGCGCCCTTGAGCGCGGCGGCGACGTCCTCGGCCGGCAGCTCCTCGCCCTCGAGGTAGCGCGCCATCAGCTCCTCGTTCGTCTCGACCACTGCGTCGAGGAGCCTCTCGCGGTGCTCCTGCACCTGCGCCGCCATCGACTCGGGGATCGGCTGCGGGCCGCCCTCCTTGCCCCCGGACGGGTCCATGTACGCGCACATGTGCAGCAGGTCGACGACGCCGGTGAGCTCGTGCTCGGAGCCGATCGGAAGCTGAATCGCGACGCAGCGGTCGGAAAGCTGCGACCGCGCGGCCTCGAGGACGCGGAAGAAGTCGGCGCGCTCGCGGTCGAGCATGTTCACGAAGACGACGCGCGAGAGCTCGTACTCCTCCGCGCGCGCCCAGACGCGGAGGCTGTTCACCTCCACGCCCATGACGCCGCTGAGGACGACGAGCGCGCCCTCGACGACGCGGAGTGCGGCGAACGTGTCCGCCTGGAAGCCGGCGTCGCCGGGGCAGTCGACGAGGTTGATCTTGCGCTCGTGCCAGTCGAGGTGGGTCAGCGTCCCGGAGAGCGACATCTGCCGCCGGTGCTCGTCGTCGTCCCAGTCGCTGACGGTCGTCCCCTGCTCGATCGTGCCGAGCCTGTTCGTCTTCCCGGCCTGGAACAGCAGGGCCTCGACGAGCGAGGTCTTGCCGACTCCGCGGTGGCCGACGACGGCGATGTTGCGGATCCTTCCGGGCTCGGTGGCAGGCATCTAGGACGCGTCCTCCTCGAGATATGTGGCCGAAACGGCATCGTAACGCCATGGACGCGTGTCCGATCTGCGATCGCGGCGAGCCGCTGGACGTGATCGCCGAGCTCGCCGCGACGTGGGCGACCGCCGCTGCCGAGGCCCCGCTGCCCGGGTACGTCTGTGTCGTCTCGAAGCGGCACGTGGTCGAGCCGTTCGAGCTGCCGCCGGCGGAGCTGGCCGCCTTTTGGCGCGAGTCGATGCTCATCGCACGCGCTGTTGCCGGCCTGCTTCAGCCGGCCAAGATGAACTACGAGATCCACGGAAACACGATCCCGCACCTGCACATGCATCTGTATCCGCGCCTCCCCGGCGATCCGGGGATCGGCGCCGCGTCCTTCAGCCGCAGCCGCGACGAGATCGATCGGCTCGCGGCGGCGATCGCCGCCGCGCGCTAGCACGGCCCCAGTCACCCACGCGTGCCCGAAGCCCGGCGTTCCCGTGAAGGGGAGTGTCCCCGGTCGTGTCCGTTCAGAGCGCGGCGCGCGTGGCCGAGCCGGAGAGGCGCGCCTTGAGGCGGAGGATCGCCTTCGTGTGCAGCTGCGAGACGCGCGACTCGGTCACGCCGAGCACCTCGCCGATCTCACGGAGCGTCAGCTCCTCGTAGTAGTAGAGCGTCACGACGAGCTTCTCGCGCTCGGGCAGGCGCGCGATGGCGTCGGCGATCGCCTCCCGCATCTCCGTTTGCGACAACGCCCCCTGCGGATCGGGCGCCTCGGTGTCCTCGATCGTGTCGATGAGCGCGACCTGGTCGCCGCTCGAGCCGGAGATCGTCCACAGCTCGTCGAGCGCAGCGATGGAGGAGCGGGCGATCTCGGACAGGCTCTCGTCCAGCTCCTCGTTCGAGAGCCCGAGCTTCGCCGCGATCTCCTCGTCGGTCGGGACGCGGCCGAGCTTGCCCTCGAGCTCGGCGATCGCGCGCTCGATGTCGCGGGCACGGGAGCGGACCGAGCGCGGCACCCAGTCGAGCGCGCGCAGCTCGTCGATGATCGCACCGCGGATGCGGGCGATCGCGTACGTCTCGAACTTCACGTCCCGGTCGGGGTCGTAGCGCTCGATCGCGCCGATGAGGCCGAGAAGGCCGTACGAGACGAGGTCCTCGTCGTCCACGTGCGCCGGCAGCCCGCTGCCGAGGCGGCCCGCGACGTACTTCACGAGCGGGGCGTACGTGACGATCAGGCGGTCCCGGAGGGCGGGATTGTGCTTGGCGCGGTACTCGCGCCAGAGCGCCTGCATGTCCTCGGGGCGGCTCACGGCAAGAGAATACGGCGTTCGTCCGTCATTTCCCCTCGTGACGGAACGCGGAGAGGGCCATCGAGCCGAGCCAGACGGCCAGCGCGAGGGCGGCGACGGCGATGATCCAGCCCCGCGCGCCGTGGCCGGTGGCGGCGACGGCGACGAGCAGGAGCCCCGCGGAAAGGGCGATGAAGAGGAATCCGAGCGCCCTGCGCTGCACGAGCCGACGGTACTATCCGCCTGCCTAGGGGCGTAGCTCAGTTGGTAGAGCGGCGGTCTCCAAAACCGTAGGCCGGGGGTTCGAGTCCCTCCGCCCCTGTGGATTGTCCTTGTGGCTTCGGGGTACCCATAGGACATGTCCGATGACACGAGACAAAGCGACGCGGAAAAGGCGCGTGCGCGCCCGGCCGACGATGAGCTCATGAAGGCGAAGCCCGGTCAGAAGCCGCTTCGTCCGGAGGTCATGGAGCCGCGGCGCAAGAAGAAGGAGTGATCCCAGGGCCCGGGCGCGCTTCGGGGCGCCCCGGGCTCCTGTGGATAGTCGCCACGTTGCCGTAGCGTCTCGCCGGGTAGAACCGAAGCATGCTCCTCGCCCCCTCGCCCTCGACGATCCGGCGGGCGCGAAGGGACGTGGCCGCGTCGGAGGCAGTCGCGGACGCAGCGGTCGCCTTTCGGCGGGAACGGGGACGGCGCGGCGACCGAGAGCTCGAGCAGGCGCTCGCACGCGCCGCGCAGGCGCTCGTCGGCGACGGCTGGGAGCTCGGCTGGTGGCGCGACGAGGGCGGCAGCTTCGCCCACTACCTCCTCTCCTTCAGCCTCGAGTGGGTCTGGGAGGAGCTCGCCTCACGCGGGACATCGGTGTATCCGCACCCATGGCGCTTCCGCCATCCGGGCCACGGGATGTCGATGGCGATCGCATATGCCGACCGCTTCTATTCGCACGGCCTGCGGCCGGTACGGCTGGACGCGTGGCAGCGCGCCGAGATGAGCTGGGGCCGGCGCGCGCTTTCGGCTCTCGGCGGGCTCGGCACCTGGTACCCGGTGACGGCCGCGCTGTACGACGGACGGTGCACGCCGCTGCGCTCGTGGCCGTCGAGCCGCGGCCGAGTCCAGCTCGCCGCGTTCGTCGCGGGAGCGCGGCTGCCGTTCGACACGATCGTGAACGGCAGGCGCATCGGCACGGACCGGCGCCTGCTCGTGCGCACGCTGCTGCACGAGGAGACCCACGCCGGGTTCTGGCGCGCATACCGCCGCGAGCCGAACCGGCTCGCATGCTCGATCGAGGAGAACGTCGTGCAGTTCTTCGAGCTCGCGGTTGCGGCCGCACTCCGCGACGGCGCGCTGCCCAGCGTCGACGAGATCGAACGCGTCGCGCATCGCGAGCGCCGTCACGGCGTCGCCGAAGTACTGCGCGCGTGCTCGGGCGGCGGCGGCATCCGCACCGTTTGCCGGCGCGCACGCGCACTCACCGTGCGCGCGTCGCGCTACCCGCGCGAGAGCGACGTCGCGGCGCTCCTCAACCGCTGCGCCGGCGGGCGCCGTCCCGTGTACGCGTGGCGGTACGCCCTCCGCTAGCCGTCGTCGCGCTTCTCGAGCCGAGCGCGGAAGGCATCGCGAAGCGCCCGGTCGGACAGCCGCGGGGGCTTCTCGGGCTCCGGCTCCGGGTCGCGGGGCCGCACGTTCGTCACGTCGTCGCTCCGCTCGCCGTACGAGCGCGCGTAGACATCCTCTTCTGCGAGCGGAGGCAGCTCGATGCGGCTGCGTCGGCGCAGCACGGAGACTCTCCTATCACTCCTGGGGGCCCAGTGCCAGCTGCCGGAACTCGGCGAGCCCGGACACGCCGACGCCGACGAGGCGCAGCGCCCCCGGCCGATCGCGGAGACCGCGGTCGAGGAGCCGGCAGGCAATGTCGCCGATCCGAGCCGGGTCGTCGATGCCGACCTCGAGCGAGGTCGAGCGGCTGCGGATGGAGAAGTCGGCGTAGCGGAGCTTCGTCGTCACCGTCCGCGCGGTCTGGCCCCGCGCGCGCAGGTGGCCGGCGACTTCGCCCGCCATCCCGCGCAGCTCGTCGTGCAGCCGCTCCCGGTCGAGGAGGTCGCGCTCGAACGTGTTCTCGACCGAGATGGAGATCCGCTCGACTTCGAGGTCGAGCCCGCGCGGATCAATCCCGCGGGCTCGGTCGCGGAGGACGGAACCGACGCTTCCCGGCAGCAGGCGGCGCAGCTGCTCGTCGCGGAGCGCTGCGAGCTCCCCGATCGTCTCGACCCCGCCCGCGCGCAGCCGTTCCTCCGCCTTCGGCCCGACTCCCGGCAGCCTGCGCACCTCGAAGGGCGCAAGGAACGAGGCCTCCTGTCCCGGCACGACGACGGTGAGCCCGCCGGGCTTGCGCGCGTCGCTCCCGATCTTCGCCACCACCTTGCACGGCGCGACGCCGAGCGAGCACGTGAGGCTCGTCGCCGCCCGCACCGCCGTCTGCACGGCTTCCGCGACGACGCGTGCCTGCAGGAAGTCGGTAGCGACCTCGCCGAGGTCGAGGTAGCCCTCGTCGATCCCGGTCTGCTCGACCGTCGGGACGACGCCCCGGACGGTCGACCATACGTGCCGCGAGTATTCGCGATAGACGGAGTGGCGCGGACGCACGAACACTGCGGTGGGACAGCGCCGCTTCGCCTCCGCGGCGCTCATCGCCGAATGGATCCCGAAACGGCGAGCGGCGTAGTTCGCAGTGGCGACGACCCCGCGCCCGTGCGGGTCCCCGCCGACGATCAGCGGCTGGAAGCGCAGAGCCGGATTCTCCAGCTCTTCCACGGCGGCGAAGAAGGCGTCGAGATCGAGATGGGCGACGATCATGCCCCGAGACTAGAGTCCGAGCATGTCGGTGATCAGCCGGACCGAACGCATGGAAGCGCTCGTTGCGGAGCTGCGCGAGCGAACGGCGCAGGCCGCGCGCGGCGGTGGTGACGCGGCGGTCGAGCGCCACCGCTCGCGCGGGAAGATGACGGCGCGGGAGCGGATCGACCGGCTCGTCGATCCCGGCAGCGCATTCCTCGAGCTGAACGCGCTCGCTGCGTGGGAGATGTACGACGGCGAGGCGCCGAGCGCGGGCATCGTCACCGGCATCGGGGTCGTGGAGGGGCGGCAGTGCGTGGTCGTCGCGAACGACGCGACGGTGAAAGGCGGCTCGTACTTCCCGCTGACGGTGAAGAAGCACCTGCGTGCGCAGGAGGTGGCGGCGCAGAACCGGCTGCCGTGCATCTACCTCGTCGACTCCGGCGGAGCGTTCCTGCCGCTGCAGGCCGACGTGTTCCCGGACCGCGACCACTTCGGGCGCATCTTCTTCAACCAGGCGCAGATGTCGGCGGCCGGGATCCCGCAGATCGCGGCCGTCATGGGCTCGTGCACAGCCGGGGGCGCGTACGTGCCGGCCATGAGCGACGAGACGATCATCGTGCGCGGAACGGGAACGATCTTCATCGGCGGCCCGCCGCTCGTGAAGGCGGCGACGGGTCAAGACGTGACGGCGGAGGAGCTCGGCGGCGCCGACGTGCACGCGCGCCGATCGGGCGTCGCCGACCACTACGCCACCTCGGACGAGCACGCGCTCGCTATCGCGCGCAGCATCGTGGCGAACCTCAACCTGCCGAAGGCCGAACCGCCGTGGGAGCTCGCCGACCCGGAGCCGCCCGCTGTGGATCCCTCCGACCTGTACGACTTCATCCCGGAGGACTTCCGCCACCAGGCCGACGCGCGAGAGCTGATCGCACGCATCGTCGACGGCTCGCGCCTTCAGGAGTTCAAGCAGCTCTACGGCGAGACCCTCATGACCGGCTTGGCGCACGTCGAGGGCATCCCCGTCGGGATCCTCGCGAACAACGGCGTGCTCTTCGCCGAATCGGCGCAGAAGGGCGCGCACTTCGTCGAGCTGTGCTGCAAACGGCGCATCCCGCTCGTCTTCCTGCAGAACATCACCGGCTTCATGGTCGGCAAGGAGTACGAGGCGGGCGGCATCGCCCGTGACGGAGCGAAGCTCGTCATGGCGGTCGCAAACGCCCGCGTGCCGAAGTTCACCGTCGTCACCGGCGGCTCGTTCGGCGCAGGGAACTACGCGATGTGCGGGCGCGCCTACGAGCCGCGACAGCTGTGGATGTGGCCGAACGCGCGCATCTCGGTCATGGGCGGCGAGCAGGCGGCGACCGTCCTCTCCATCGTCGGCGATGTCGACGAGGAGGCGATTCGGACGAAGTACGAGGAGGAGGGCAGCCCGTACTACTCGACGGCACGGCTCTGGGACGACGGCATCATCGATCCGCTCGACACGCGGCGCGTCCTCGCGCTCGGTCTGAGCGCAGCGCTCAACGCGCCGATACCCGAGACCACCTTCGGCGTCTTCCGCATGTAGTGGTCGCTCGCCTCGTCATCTGGAACCTGTACGACTCGAAGACGACGCTCGAGGAGCTGCGCGAGCACCTGCCCGCGCTTCCGGAAGGGGCGCACTGGATCTCGAACGAGGTGCAGGAGCGATTCGGCGTTCTCGCGCTCGGCGACGAGCTACCCGACCTCGGGCAGATCCCGCAGCTGATCGGCGCGGACGCGGTGATCTTCGAAGAGTTCGACGTCGAGTGACGCGACGCAGGTGGGTGGCGCTCGCGGCCGGCTCCGCAGCGCTCTTCCTCGGCTCGTGGACGCTCCTGCACCAGCTCTGGTACCGCTCCGCCGGAGAGATCGTCGACACGCCCGGCTATGAGCGCTACGCCGATGCGATCGCGAGCGGCCAGGTGCCGTACCGCGACTTCGCCGTCGAGTATCCGCCGGGGGCGCTCCTGCCGATGCTCGCGCCCGAGCTGAACGCGTCGCGCGGCGACTTCGGCGAGTACGGGCATACGTTCGAGAAGTGGATGGCCGGTGCGGGCGTCCTCATGACGCTGCTCGCCGCGCTCGCGCTCGCGGCGCTGGGGCCGCCGCCGCGGCGGGCGGTGAGCGCAATGATCCTCGTCGGCGCGTCGCCGGTCCTGCTCGGCGACCTCATGCTCTCCCGCTTCGACCTCTGGGTGGCGGCCCTCACGGTCGGCGCGCTCGCCGCGCTCCTCTGGGAGCGCAGGGCGACGAGTGCGGTTGTGCTCGGCGCCGCGATCGCGACGAAGCTTTTCCCGGCCGTGCTGTGCCCGATCGGGCTCACGTGGGTCTGGAGGCGGCACGGACGGCGCGCCGCGCTCGTGTGGCTCCTCGAGGTCGCCACCGTGTGCGCGGTGGTCTTCCTCCCGTTCGTGGCGATTGCGCCGGGCGGCATCGAGCACAGCTTCACGTCGCAGCTCGACCGTCCGCTCCAGATCGAGAGTCTCGGCGCCGCGGTCCTCATCCTCGTGCACAACGACCTGGGGACGACCCTGCACGTGTTCTCGACGATGTCGCAGAACCTCAGCGGGCCGGGTGCGCACGCGACCGCCGTCGTCTCGTCGATCGTGCAGGTCGCCGCGCTCGTCGCCGTCTGGATTGCATATGCGCGCGGCCCGCAGACGCGCGAGCGGCTCGTCCGGTACGCCGCAGGGGCCGTGGTCGCGTTCGTCGCGTTCGGGAAGGTGCTGTCGCCGCAGTACCTCGTCTGGCTCGTCCCCCTCGTGCCGCTCGTCCGCAGCCGGTATGCGCAGCTGCTGTTCGTGGCCGGCCTCGTCCTCACCCAGATCGAGTTCCCGGGGCGGTACTGGAGGCTCGTGACCGACTTCGATCCGTCGGTCGCCGGCGTCGTCCTCGCCCGCGACTTCCTGCTCGTAGCCCTCTTTGCGCTATTGCTGGCCGAGCCAGGGCCCGAGCGCGTCGAATAGCCGGCGCTCCTCGTCCGCGCTCAGCTGCCGCAGAGGCGCGCGCACGTCGGGCGGCATCGGAACGCCGCGGCGTGCGACGACGAGCTTCAGCGCAGCGTGGCGGGGGAAACGCTCGACGGCATCGCGCAGGGACCCGAGCTCGTCGCCGTGCTCGCGCACGGCGCGCGCGACGTGCTCTGGGAACGCGCTGGCGAGCGCCGAGACCGCGCCGACGGCGCCCGCCTTCATCCCGCGGCCGATGAACGCCTCCGGCCCGACGAAGACGTCGAGCCCTTCGTGCAGGTACGGCTCGAACCTCTCGTACGGCGTGTCCGACACCTTCATGCCGACGAGGTTCGGCGCCGCCTTCTTCAGCTCCGCGAGGACGTCGGAGGAGACGGCATAGCCGCTCGCACCCGCGAACTCGTACACGTAGAACGGCGTCGGCTCGCACGCGCGGGCGGCGGCGGCGAGGTGGGTGAGGATGCTCTCGTCGTCGAGCCGGAAGTACGGCGGCGAGATGACCGCGACCGCGTCGGCGCCGGTCTCGGCGGCGTGCGCCGCGAGCGCAACGGTGTCGGCCGTGGTCTGCGCGCCGGCGTTGACCGCGACCTTCAGCCTGCCTCGTGCGGCCTCGACGAAGAGCTCGGCCACCCGCTTCCGCTCCGGGACGGAGAAGAGGATCCCCTCCCCCGTCGTCCCGAGGGCGAGGATCCCGTCCAGGCCGCCGTCGGCGAGAAAGTCGACGTATGCCGGGTAGACGTCCTCGTCCGAGGGCGTGAGGGCGGCGGCAAGGGCCCCGCGAAGCATCGTCGCAGTCTATGTTGCGGGTGTGGTCGCTCTCGCCCTTGCCGCCGTCGTCTGGACCGGCTGCGCGCACAAGCCGCAGGTGCGTCCGGCGTCGATCGTCATTGCGTGCGCGGACGCGAACCTCTACGTGAATCACCTGCGCTGGAAGTCATGGGGCCCGAAGGCCGCGATCGCGCTCGGGCAGGGCCACCAGAACGACTGCACGCCGAACTGCGCCGCCGGGCACTTCCACGCGTTCCCGATGAGCGTCCGGCTGTCGCACGTCGTCACATGCGTGAAGGGACGGCGCGAGTTCGCGCGCATCACGTGGACCGTGAAGGGCAAGACCGACGAGGAGACGCTGCCCTGCGTGTTCCTCAAGCTGAAGCCATGAGCTCGCTGCAGGTTGAGCGCGACGGCGAGGTCCTGCGCATCACGCTCTCGCGGCCGGAGACGCGCAACGCATTCGACGCGGCGCTGATCGCCGAGCTGGCGGAGGCGTTCGTCGACGTCGGCCGCGCGCGTGTCGTCATTCTCGCCGGCGACGGGCCGAGCTTCTCCGCCGGAGCGGACGTCGACTGGATGCGTGCGTCCGTCGACCTCTCGCTCGAGGAGAACGTCGCCGACGCGAACGCGCTCCGGAAGATGCTCGAGTCCATCGATGCCTGCCTCGCCCCTGTCGTCGCCCGCGTGCAGGGACATGCGCTCGGAGGCGGCGCCGGGCTCGTCGCAGCGGCGGACTTCGCCGTCGCCTCGCGCGATGCCGTGTTCGCGTTCTCGGAGGTGAAGCTCGGGATCATCCCCGCCGTCATCTCTCCCTTCGCGCTCGCGAAGATCGGGCCCGGTAATGCACGCCGCTACTTCGTCACCGGCGAGCGGTTCGACGCGGAGACGGCGCTGCGGATGGGTCTCGTCTCGGAGGTGGCCGATGATCTCGACGCCGCTGTCGACCGCGTCGTCGGCGAGCTGCTGTCGGCCGGCCCGCAGGCCGCGCGCTGGGCGAAACGCCTCGTGCGAGAGCGCCCGGACGGCCCGGAGACGGCACAGTGGATCGCGGCCCGCCGCACGAGCGACGAGGGCCAGGAGGGGCTCCGCGCCTTCCTCGAGAAGCGCACGCCGGCCTGGCGAAGACGCTGACGACGCGACTCTCGCTCGCCGTGGCCCTGCTGGTCACCGCGTACGGCGTGGGCAACGTGCACTTCGGCACGCCGAAGGCGAAGGCCGTCGCCGCGTTGACGCACGACTTCGGCACGCCGACGGCTGCCGGTCCGAATACCGGCTGCGGGCCCCGCTACACCGAGGTCGCCTGGGGTGATCTGGTCGCCGAGTTCCGGTCGAACGTCTTCTCCGGCTACCGCTATCGCGCCGCCGGGTGGCCGCTCGACCGGGTGAGACCGCCGACGAGCGCGTCACCGCGCCTTGCCACCGCAAAGAGCATCACCCTCGGCAGCACGATGACCGAATTGCGCAGCGCGTACGGCGCGCTTCGCGTCGTCGGCACCGACCGGTGGGGTGCCGCCGGGCTCGTCTTCTACGACGACGGCAGGCCGCTCGACGCCACGAGGCTCCGCCACATCGTCGAGATCAAGGTTGGGACATGCGGGGACTTTTGATCTCGAGCCCGGGCCGGCGAAGATGCGCGGTCGCGTACTTGACCCCGTCCGGGCCGGCGACGAGGGCGCGCCGAGAGCCCTTGGCGACGATGTGCGCCTCACCGGTGTCGAGGTCGACGTCCTCGCCGTCGACCGTCAGCGTCGCGCTTCCCCCGACGACCACGTAGAGGACGTCGCGCGAGTCGTTCACGTGCTCCGGCGGTCCCTCGCCGGCCGGCCAGACGAGGATGGTCGCGTTCAGATCCTCGCTCGCCGCTCCCCACACTGGACCGCGCGTCACGCGACGGCGCTCATGTTCTCCTCGAGATGCACCACGCTCGACGTGCCGGGGATCGGAACGATCACCGGCGACCGATCGAGCAGCCACCGGATCTCGTAGGCCGAGCCGCGCGTCAGCCCCTCGCCGAGCGGCGCCCACGGCATGAACGCGATCCCTTCGTCCGTGCACGTGTCGAGCACGTCATCCGACGTCAGCAGCCCGCGGTTGTACTGGTTCTGGACGGAGACGATCCTCGTCACCTTCTGCGCCTCGCGCAGCTGCGAGACCGAGAAGTTCGAGACGCCGATCATCCGGATCTTCCCCTCGCCCTGCAGATCGACGAGCGCGCCGATCGACTCCGCGATCGGGACCTCGGGATCGTGGCGGTGCAGCTGGTACAGGTCGATGCGCTCGAGCTTCAGGCGGCGCAGGCTCGCATCGCACGCCTCGCGCAGGTGCTCGGGCCGGCCGTCGCGGATGCGGTCCTGCAGCCCCCAGCCGAGGCCGCCCTTCGTCGCGATGACGAGGCCGTCCGGATACGGATGCAGCGCCTCGGCGACGATCTCCTCACTGCGGCCGGCGCCGTAGATGTCCGCCGTGTCGATGAAGTTGACGCCGAGCTCGACCGCGCGGCGCACGACGCGGACGCCCTCTTCGCGGTCGTCGACGACGCGCATCGCTCCGAAGCCGACGCGCCGGATCTCGAGCTCGCCGCCGAGCATGAACGTCGGATTCACTAGTGGTGGAGGGACGCGAGTATGCGCGAAGTGACGCGAACGGTCCGCGACGCGGGCGCGAGGCGCGCGTCGCCTGCGACGTCGATCCGGTAGCCGCCGGGGCGCAGCCGGAGCGGCGTGTGAAAGGCGCCGCGGGCGTCGAGGCGCGGACGCGCGACCACCCTCCAGCCGCCGGCGACGAAGCGCGACACGGTGACGACGCCGCTCGGCCGTGGAAGCACCCGTCCGGAGAGCAGCGTGCGCGAGGCGAGGTGCGCGCGTACGAGCGGCTCGACGGAGACGCCGACCTCCGGCCCGCGCACGCGGCCCTCCGTCAAGCGGTAGATGGTGTACGTGCGCGGCTTCACCATCACCCGGCCCGCTGCATGGATGCCGCGCACCGTCCTCCAGCCGGACGCCGTCAGCTCCTGCAGCGAAGCGCGGCCGAAGCCGTGCACGCTCGCGACGAGCGCCACCCGGCGGCCGAACACGACCACGGGCCGCGCTCCCGTGAGCGAGAGCTCGCCGAAGCCGAACCAGGTCGACCGGAGATGGAGCAGGCGCATCACGCGTTCGCCCGAGATCCGGACGCCGCCGAGCTCGAGGGCGGTCACCCGCCCCGAGCCGTTGCGAACGACGTGCAGCTTCCCGAACGGGACGCCGAGCCGGGCGGCGAGCAGCTGCGCCGAGAGCGCGAAAGCCCACGTGTGCACCGGCGAGGCGGTGTCGTACGGGTCGCGCACCGAACGGAGGTATGGAATCGCGCCGAGCTTCGGCCACACGTCTCGCACATTCGCGGTGCGCCCGCCCGACGTCGAGAAGAAGTACGTCGTCGCGACACGCCCGTCATAGGTGAGGATGCGGCCCTCGGTCTGCGACGCCGCGTCCAGCGTCGGCGTCGTCTCCGCGCCGACGCCGCCGTACATCTGGCTGCGGTCGTCCGCGTACAAGTCGAAGCGGCGCCCTGGATGCCTCGTCGCAAGCGCATACGAGCGCGCGGCCACCGCCTGCGCCTCCAGCGCCGCGAGCGGCCACCGGTGCGGCATCTCGTCGGCGATGACTCCACGCACGTAGTCCTCGAGGTCGACCGAGTCCACCACCGCGAGCTTGCCGCCGCCGCTCCAGACGACGAGGGCCCCGTGGTAGGCACGGCCGTCCCATTCGACCGGCGCGCCGTCGCAGTAGAACGCGGCCGGCGACTGCAGTCGGCGCCCGTGCACGACGAGGCCCGGGCCGAGACCGTAGGTGCTCGCCGGGATCTTCCAGACCCGCCCGGTCGCGTCGCCGACGCGGAATCCGGACGGGCACGCGACCGTCCCGCTCGACTGCGATGCCGCGAGCAGCACGCGCACGGTCACGTTCGCCGTCGTCGACACCGTCGTTCCCGGGTAGTAGTGGGCGAGGATCCGCTCCCACGTCCAGTGATGGAGCGCGTAGCCGCGCGCGCCCCACTGGCTCATCCCGACGCCGTGCCCCCAGCCACGGCCGGTGACGACGACGACCGTGGCGGCGCGGGCGCGGCCCGCCGCGACGAGCGCGACGCCACAGAGAACCACGCACGCCGCCGCTTTCGGCAGAGCGGTAGGGCGCGTCGATCGCCCACGCCTGTCCGACCGCACGCCGGAAGGTGTCCGAGTGGAGTCGGTACCGATCAGCCTGGTCAATCGAGATCCGGTCGAAATCGCGCCCATGGTCGTACTCGATTCCCGATTCGCTAATCCCCTACGGGGTGGCGACCCGCGAGATCCGTGCGGGCCGACCGCCTCGAGCCCCCGGCAGCTCCGGGAGTCGAAGGCGCGGTCGAGTTGCGAGACGACGCCACCGGCGAACGCTAGCGTCCCCGCGAACCGCATGTCCACGCCGCTCGGGCCCGGGGGACCGGATCTACCCCCAGGACCCTTCGGTCATCGGGCGGAACGAGGTCGTGAGGATGCGCATGGTGCGCGGCCGCGTCAGCGCGAAGAGCGCCACGTCCGCGACCTCCTCCGGGGTCATCATCCCGGTGAGGACGTCCTGGGTGCGTCCGCGGGCCTCGTCGAGCGCGAAGTCGGTGGCGACGCCTCCGGGACAGATGTTCGTGCAGCGGATGTTGTGCTCCCGCAGCTCGTGGTCGAGGGAGCGGATGAAGCCAACCTGTCCGAACTTCGACGCGTTGTAGACGGACTCGAAGGGGAACGCGCGCAGCCCGGCAACAGACGCGATCGCGACGATGTCACCCTCGCCCTGCTCGAGCATGTGCGGCAGCACCGCGCGAACGGAGTGGATCGTCCCCATCAGATTGACGTCGATCATCTCCTGGACATGCTCCTCGGACAGCTCGAGGAACGGGCCGTACGCGCCGACGCCGGCATTCGCGACGAGGATGTCGAGGCGACCGAATGTGTCGACGGTGTCAGACACCAATTTGTCGAGCTGTGCCCGCTCGCGGACGTCGACGCGTCGTGCGACCGCGTTCAGTCCGAGGTCTGCGCCGCTGCGCGAGCCGAGACCGAGGCGCGCGCCCTCCGCAGCGAGCGCGCGGGCGACGGCGGCGCCGATGCCGCGGCTCGCGCCGGTGACGATCGCGACCTTGCCTTCCAGTGCTCCCACGCTTGCGAGACTAATCGCATGAAGCGGGTCTTGGTGGCGAACCGCGGCGAGATCGCGCTCCGGATCTTCCGCACGTGCGCCGAGGAGGGCCTCGGCACGGTGGCGGTCGTCGCGCCCGACGACGTGGGCTCCCTGCACGCGCGGTCCGCCGACACGACCGTCGAGATCGCCTCCTACCTCGATGCCTACGAGCACGTGCGCGCCGCGCGGCTGGCGGGCGCCGATGCCGTCCACCCCGGTTACGGCTTCCTCGCCGAGTCGGCCGAGCTGGCGGAAGCGGTGCTGGAGAACGGCCTGACGTGGATCGGGCCGCCGCCCGCGGCGCTGCGCGCGGGCGGCGACAAGCTCGCCGCGAAGGAGACGGCGCGCGCGGCCGGCGTGCCGGTGCTGCCGACCGGCGACGTCGGGTTCCCGCTCGTCGTGAAAGCGGCGGCGGGGGGCGGCGGCCGCGGCATGCGCGTCGTGCGCTCCGCCGCCGAGCTCGACGACGCTGTCGCGGCCGCGCAGCGGGAGGCGAAGGCGGCGTTCGGCGACGACACGGTGTTCTTCGAGCGCTACCTCGAGCGCCCGCGGCACGTCGAGATCCAGCTCCTCGCCGACGCGCACGGCGCCGTCGCCGCGCTCGGGGAGCGCGACTGCTCCGTGCAGCGCCGCCACCAGAAGGTGCTCGAGGAGTCGCCGGCGGTGAGCGAGCGCCTGCGAGGCGAGATGAGCGAGGCCGCGATCGCGTTCGCGCAGGCGATCGGCTACGTCGGCGCCGGCACAGCGGAGTTCGTCCTCGAGGACGGCGCGTTCTTCTTCCTCGAGCTGAACGCCCGCATCCAGGTCGAGCACCCGGTGACCGAGCTCGTCACCGGCGTCGACATCGTGCGCTCGCAATTCGCGATCGCCCGCGGGGAGACGCTCGACGTCGCCGCCGCGCTCGCAGGGCATGCGGTGGAGGTGCGGCTGTACGCCGAGGATCCGGTGACCTTCCTGCCGCAGGCCGGGCGGATCGAGCGGCTCGTGCTTCCCGCCGGCATCCGCGTGGACGCAGGTGTCGCCGAAGGCGACGAGATCGGCACCTCGTACGACCCGATGATCGCGAAGCTCATCGCACACGCGCCGACGCGAGGAGAGGCGCTCGACCTGCTTGCCGACGCGCTCGGCGAGACCGTCGTCGACGGCGTCACCACCAACCTCCCGTTCCTGCGCTGGCTCGTCGACCATCCCGT
>Ga0070741_10002170_pt1 | contig 54455 bp, 48 predicted proteins | sample Coa_R1_4_FD_66440 | JGI IMG/M metagenome (GOLD analysis project Ga0070741, IMG submission 66440) | Surface soil microbial communities from Centralia Pennsylvania, which are recovering from an underground coalmine fire - Coalmine... | ecosystem: Environmental > Terrestrial > Soil > Unclassified ... | reverse complement strand
CATAGTGCCGGGACGGGATTCACAATCAATCAGTTATAGAGTGTTATAACTTTGATTAATCTTGTTCGATGAATTGGCGAACTGGGCCGCTCAGTCGTAATGAATTCGTCAGCGTTACAGACCACTGCCGCCGCAACGTGTAAAGCATCAATCGCCGAAAGTCCACAGCGGCAAGCCTCGTCGTGTGCGAGCTTTGAAACGGCCACTAGATCGTCTGCCCAGATTTTCACAGAATCGAAAAATGCTTCATAGAAAGAAATCTCAATATCATTGTTGTGGTAAGTTGCTTGTGGAAGCGTCTCGAGTTTAACAAAAGCGCTTGACGCGTATTCTCTATCAGGGTCGTTTAAGAATTGCATCGCTCGTCTTGCAAGCGGTTTACGGGCTGTCCACGCATCGATTAAAACGCAGGAGTCCAAATAGGTTCGAATCACTGGTCTTCCTCAATTTGCCTGCTTCCCCGCCGCCTGGCCTTTTCTTCTAGCACTTCGTCGGCCGTCAGTAGCTTTACACCTGATTTAATGTGTTTTGCTCGGAGTTCCATCAACTTTAGCCCCAGTGGGGTCTGAGGCTGCAAATCAAGATCTGATTCGAAGGATTCAGGTATTGATGTCGTCTTGGACTTTGATAGAGGTTCTATTTCACGCATATAATTGATTTTATCATTGGAGACCGGAATTGTTATGGGAATTATTTTGATCTGAGTTAGGCAACTCGTAAAGAATCGGTCGGCACCTTACCATCCTTTTGCGATTGTCTGAGGAGAATGTCGGCCGGACAAGTTTCATCGTCGATTACCTGTTGCTCAAGAATTTTTAGGTAGCCAACTTCTGCGGGCTCCACACGTCGTAAACCTTCAACGGCAAGGCGGACTGTCTCTTTGGCGAAACCAAGAACATTCAGGATGTTATTCGCGGCCAAGCCATTTTTCGCCACATCAAGCTGCAATGCCGCAAATCCATTCTGATCTAAGTTTGGCGCAATCCTCAGCGACTCATCCAATGTTGCCTCATCGTACATCAAGCCTTTCCATAGCGCTTGCAAGGCCAATACTTGTTCAACGCCCCCGCTGTCGGCGCTCCTGACTTCGACGTGAGGTTTGATTCGAGCATCTGTAAAGATCGTCGTCAGGTGATCGACAAAGTCCTGCATCTTCGGCACCTCTTCGATCAGTTCACCATCAAGGAACTGATCAAATTGTCGGCCCAGTAAGTTTATATAAGTACCGTCACGCCTGACAAAGAACATTGGGACAGAAAGAGCATAGTCAACAAACTGATCCACCGAAAATTTACCAGTTGCGGCCGGAGACACTCCTGTCCTATCACAATCCGTCTCCAGCCAGACTGCATACCGCGTTGATTTGTATCCTGACGGTTTACCTTCCTGAAATGGTGAATTGGCAAAGATTGCGGCGATGATCGGTCCAAGGCGATTTCCCAGCAGAAACTTCTTTGCCAGATCTATTTCATTTTCGTAATCCAGATTCGCCTGAATAGCGCAGGTTCTGGTCATCATATCCCAGGCACGCGCGCCTTTTTCGGCCAGGTAAGGCTTCATCAACTTGTATCTCTTCTTGGGAATCCAGTTCTGTTCCTGAAGAGTTCTGACCGGATCAAATCCTGCAGCCAAAAAGATAAAGCCGTTCTCCTCTGAGATTTCATGAAGGCGGCTCAAATAGAGATTGAGATCGCTTTCGATTTCTTTGATTGTTTTCCGCGGCCAACCCGACAATTCAATTTGTCCCCCAGGTTCAAGTGTTATTCGGCCAAAGTCGGTTGTGATCTCTGTAGTCAACCCATTTTCTTCAGTTCGACTTCGTGTTGAGGCTGAAAAACCGTTTAATACTTTTTCAACATCGGTTGGATTCAATCGCGACAGAGTATTGCGATGAAAACCAAAAAGCTCGAACTCAGGCCCGACAGCATGAAGAGACTTTTCCTTACCTGATTCTCTAATAAAGTTCGTCAGGTCGGCTTTACACAAAGCCGGCGTCTCGACCAGATGCACTCCGGTCGTTTTGCTGGACGGACAATCGCCAATTGATGTTTCGCCTCGGGGCTTTCTGTTCATCATGCTCGCCGTCCTTGCTATGTAGCGAGAAGCAGGTTAAAGCTGAATTGCTCATGCTGATCCAGCCAGGTCTCTGATAATTTAAAGCCAGCTTTTGACGCCATATCGGCAAGTCGCTGTTTATCAAATTTGTAGGAATTCTCGGTGTGGATCGTTTCGCCTTGTTTGAACAGAATCTCCAGTTTAAGCGAATCTATAGAGATTACTTGATCAATCCGACTGACCAGATGCATTTCGATGCGACCGAGCTCCTGGTTGTAAATCGCTTTGTGCTGGAAACTTCGGATGTCGAAATGCGCCCCTAATTCTCTATTCATTCTTTGTAAAAGATTGAGATTGAATGCGGCCGTCACTCCGATGGCGTCATCGTAAGCTGCTTCGAGAATGGCCGGATCTTTTTTCAGATCAGCGCCCAGCAGCAATCCATCTCCCGGCTTCATTATTTCTCTGATTCCGGTGAGGAAAGTGTGCGCCTCGTCTGGCGTGAAATTTCCTATATTCGATCCGAGGAAGAGCGCAAGCAGCGTTTTTGAGCGCGGTCTATTCTGATACTGCTGCCTGAGCGCCTGCATTGAACTGTAATAATCCCCCGCATAGCCGGTTATACGAAGTCCAGCATATTCATCCAGCAGTTTCTCGGCGCTGGATTCCAAAGCCGAAGGTGATATATCAACGGGTTGATAATGCAAATCGGCTTGCCGCCGGAAAATGGCGTCGATCAAATATGTTGTTTTGGTCGCGCTGCCACTGCCGAATTCGACTAACGAAACGGGGCCAGTTAATCGGCGGATTGCGTCCTCGGCAAAACGGCTAAGGATATCGCTTTCCGCCCTGGTAAGGTAATATTCCGGCAGACGGCAAATCGCCTCAAACAACTGCGATCCTAACTCGTCATAAAAATATTTCGGAGGAAGCGATTTCGGAGAAGACGACAGTCCTTGCCTTACATCTTCCGCAAAAGAATCAGTGAAACCTTCGGTCATCAGACGATGTATGACCAGACGTTGACAAGAAATCCATTGGCGTTCAGGTATCATCAGTCGGAAACCTCCTCCTCCGTCTGCTATGCTTAAAAGCGATTTATCGCTATTTTCATTCCCTATAACACCAGAGATTCGTGGATGCTATATTACAATTCTATTTAGGCCAATAATTATTACAAATAACTGCAATTGTTTTCCGAACGCCAGGCAAGGGAGGACCGATGCAAAAACGATTCCATCCGGACGAAATCGCCGAATTATTGAATAAAGCTCGCAACAATACCTTCCAACTTTATCAATCTGTTACGTCTGAGGATGTTTTACGGCGCAGTCCGGGATTTGGTTTTCGGCCGATCTTGTGGCACCTGGCCCATATCGGAGTGTTCGAATCTTACTGGATACTGCAGCGTGTTAAAGGCGATCCGACTATCTCTGAACGATACGACGTCATCTTCGATCCGATCAAAACGCCTCGCGAAGAGTCTAAAGATCTTCCGTCGATACAGGAGATGCGTGAATATCTGAGCAAAGTCCGTCAAGAAGTCCTGAGTTATCTGGAAGACCTTGAAGGTAACGAGCAATCACCTCTTCTTCAGGGGGGCTATATATTCGATCTTGTCCTGGAACACGAATACCAGCATCAGGAAACAATCAATTATTTGATGCGATTACTGGATCCATCAGCTAAGCAGGCGCCAAAAGATTATTCCGTGAGATCCGATTTCCTGATGTGGGCGCAGGAAAGCAAAGATCGAGACATGGTCAAAGTCGAAGGTGGACCATTCGAGATGGGATCGAATGGCTATCTGAGTGTGCCATTTATATACGACAACGAACAGCCACGCCATACAGTGCATTTGAAAGATTTCAAAATAGACAGGAATCTGGTTACGAATCAGGATTTCCTGGAGTTTATTAATTCCGGTGGTTATTCATTGCAAAGCTTGTGGTCGCCCGAAGGCTGGAAGTGGAAGGAAGAAAACGGGATCAACTTGCCGCTCTTTTGGAGAAGGGAAGGCGACGAAGACTCGTCGCAATGGCAAGTACAGGAAATGTTTGAGACCAGCGAACTGAACCCCAACCTGCCGGTCACCGGCGTAAGCTGGCACGAGGCCAGCGCGTACGCGCAATTTGTCGGCAAGCGATTGCCAACCGAAGCGGAATGGGAAAAGGCTGCTTCGTGGGATCCTATCTCTAAAAGCCGTAGATGCTTCGCGTGGGGAGATGAAATGCCTGAAAAGCATTTGGCGAATTTCAACAATAATCTTTATGGACCATCTCCGGTAGGAGCTTTTCCGGCAGGCAAGAGTGCTTACGGTTGTCTTGATATGACTGGCAATGTTTGGGAGTGGGCATCGTCGACCTTTGGTCCATACCCCGGGTTTGAAGCATATCCCTACCCTGAATATTCTGAAGTATGGTTTGACGGCGATCACCGAATACTAAAAGGCGGGTCATGGGTCACCAGAGCGCCGCTTCTGCGGACGTCGTTTCGTAATTTCTTTCGACCCGGATTTCGGATAGCGTTCGCTGGTTTCCGGTGCGCGACAGATGATTAGTCCGCGGGGAAAATGCTGACAGAATTAGTAAAGGTACTTGCCGTGCCGGGTGAGACCGATTAAACTCTTTCCTCTTCTGTGACAGCTCTCACCTACCCGTTGGAGGGAAAATTGAGGATAGTTACTATTCTTCTTATAAGTGTTTTTATAGCTGTTTTCTGTCTGCTTCCGCAGTCTCAGGCGGCGGCTCAGATTACTAATGCGCGCAATCCGCAGGTCGTGAAGATCCTTGACGAGATCAGTGCGACTAACATTGAAGCCACAATTCGCAAACTGGTCAGCTTTAAGACGCGCCAGACAATGTCGCGAACTGACAGTGATACCGAAGGAATCGGCGCCGCTCGCAGATGGATTAAGTCAGAGATGGAGCGTTACAGCAAAGATTCCGGTGGTCGATTGAAAGTAGAGTTCCAGAGCACGATGGTCGGACCAACAATGCGAATTCCAAATCCCACGGAAGTTGTCAACGTCGTCGCGACATTGCCAGGAACTCAGGCTGAAAGCAAAGACAGAATCTACGTTGTCGGAGGGCATTACGACTCAATCGCTCGCCCCGCCAATGATCCCACCATCTATGCACCGGGAGCCAACGATGACGCCAGCGGCACGGCGGTGACTATGGAACTTGCGCGCGTGATGAGCAAATACGAATTCGATTCAACGTTGGTATTTGTTACGTACGCTGCCGAAGAGCAGGGATTGAATGGATCCGCGGCTCTTGCGGAAAAAGCTAAAAAGGAAAACTGGAATGTCGGAGCAGTTTTCAATAATGACATCGTAGGGAACACGATTGGCGGCAACGGCGTCAGAGATAATTCGCACGTGCGCGTATTTTCTGAAGGCATTCCCAGAACAGAGACTCCGCAGGAGGCGAGAGCCAGGCAGAGCAATGGCGGCGAAAACGATGGTCCTTCGCGACAGCTTGCTCGATATATAAAGGCAATGTGCGAGCGTTATGTGCCCAGCATGGGCGTTGTGATGGTGTTCCGCGCAGACCGTTACGGACGTGGCGGCGATCAGAATTCGTGGCTTGCTCAAGGGTATCCAGGGGTGCGATTCACCGAAATGAACGAAGATTTCACACGTCAACACCAGGCTGTTCACGAAGAAAATGGCATCAAATATGGTGACGTCCCGGAAATGGTGGACTTTGCATACGTGGCACAGGTGGCTCGCGTGAATGGTGCGGCTATGGCCTCGGCTGCCCTTGCTCCGGCCAGTCCTGCGGGAGTGGCGTTCGCGGCGCGCGGTCAGGAGTACGATGCAGAACTCACATGGACTGCTAACAAAGAACCGGATTTAGCCGGTTATCAAGTGTTGGTCCGCACGACGACTGCCCCGGACTGGGAGCGGAAAGTCTGGGTTGGCAACGTGACAGCGGCAACAATGAAGGGGCTGTCAAAGGACGATTACATGTTCGCGGTTCAGGCGGTTGACAAGGACGGCAATGAAAGCATTGCTTCGTTCCCGAAAAGTCCGATGCGGCCTCCGCAACAGCAGCAACAGCGTCCGCCGAGCAACGGGAATCCCAATCGACCATAAGGAGTGGCGCAGACATTCAGTCTGCGCTTATTTCGAACCTGGCCAATTGATTTGATTTGAATGTCTGCGCCACTTTTATGAATTCGACAGCAAACGATATCTTTAGCGAATTGGAAAAGGCAGTGGCCTCGGGTGAACGCGTAGCTCTGGCCACTGTCGCTGCGACGCGCGGCTCAACACCCCAAACAGTTGGTGCTCGTTTATTGATCTTCGAATCAGGAAGAATGTTCGGAACGGTCGGCGGTGGCTGCGTTGAAGCCGAAGTATACGCCGAAGCCCGCGAAGTTCTTCGGACGAAAAAATCAGGACTCTATAGTTTTGCGCTGACCGCAGATACGGCTCAGGACGAGGGAATGGTTTGCGGCGGAACGATGGATATCTTTATCGAAGTGTGGGAGCGAGATGCTGCTTTGCAAAGCGCTTGATCTCAACTCGCTCGAAATCATCTCGTTCTGTGGCGGTGGCGGCAAAACCTCTACGATTCAGCTTCTCTGTAAAGAGCTAAGTTCGAGGAATCGCTCGGTAATAAGTACTGTTACAACCCGCATTGGTTTGGATCAAATAGACGGCATCGAACCAATTCTCATTGGCGATATCCACGAACCGTCAATTTCACAAGCGCAGCAGATTCGGAATCAAATCAACAACAAATGGGCGTTGGTCGCAGGCCAGGCCGAAGGTACAAAGCTTACCGGAGTCGATCCAAACGCTGTTTGTGCGCTAGGCAAACTGGCCGATTATGTGTTGGTCGAAGCTGATGGCTCGCGAGGTCTCCCAATCAAAGCTCCGGCCGAGCATGAGCCTGTCGTTCCAGCTTGCACCACAACCACAGTCGTCCTTATAGGGATTGATGCAATTGGACGAAAAATATTGCCGAATGAAGTTCACCGCCCCGAAAGGATCTGTCAATTGACCGGAAAAGCGCCGGGCGATGAAGTCGATGCTGAGCTCGTAGCAAAATTGGTTGTAGACCCCCAAGGTTTGTTCAAAGGAGCTCCTGATAGGGCTAGAAGATTTGTTTTACTAAACAAGGTTTCCCGTAGAGAGCTTTTGACGCAGGCGCAGAACATAGCTGCCGCAGTTCGCAATCTTGCCTGCACCGTGCCTATAATAATTACCGACACAAGGAATACTGAGTCGCCGATTTATCAGGTGATCAGCTAGTCTGGTTCGACTTAATTATGAGTTCTGATAGCCAATTTCTTGCCAAGATAAACCGTTTGATCGAAGCCCAGGAAGTCTTCATCCTGGCCAGGATCATCTCGGCTGCAGATCAGCAGACCATTGGCACAAGAGTTATAGTTGATTCAAAAGGCACGATTCTCGTCGATAGGGAAATATTTTCTGAGCCACAGCAGACTTTGATAACCCGAAAAGCTAACGAGTTGCTATCCGGCAATGCGACTGGAGTTCACACTTTATGGCTCCGCGATGACACTATTTGGGACACCCGTAAACAAGGCGCATTGTTCGGAGTGATGTTCGAGATTGTCCGGCCCCAACCTGAGCTGCTGATATGCGGAGCTGGACATGTCGGGAACTCTACAGCGCGGTTAGGCATTTTTCTTGAATACAAGGTAACCGTCATCGACGAGCGCCCTGAATTTGCAAACCGCCAAAACTTTCCTGATCCGCAGATAGGAGTTGTCGCAAAGCCGTTTGATGTGGCACTGCGCGAACAAGCGATTACATCATCAACAAATATCGTTATTGTCACGCGTGGGCACGCTCAGGATGAGACTTGTCTGAAGGAAACTATTAGTTCTAGGGCGGGTTACATTGGAATGATCGGATCAAAACGCCGAGTCAATGCAGTGTTTGATCGTCTCGTACAGGACGGAATAGATAGATCGCTGACTGATAAAGTTCACGCTCCGATCGGTTTACGAATCGGAGCGCGAACACCCGAAGAGATTGCAGTTTCTATTCTGGCCGAAATCATCTCACTGCGAAATCCGCAAAAGTGAAATGTATTAAACTCTGCAGGCCAACGAGCTTTCGGACTATCTGCGTCTGTGGCGAGCACGACGACGTTTGCGAGCCTGTGACTGCTTGTGTTTGTGATAAATATATCCGCCGCCCGCACCGGCACCTGCCCCAATCAATGCGCCCTTTCGGCCGCCAATCAAACCGCCCGCGCCTGCGCCGATTGCCGCTCCAATTCCGACTCGCTTAGCCATCCGGTGCTTCTTTTTACGATGAGTCTGGGCCGAAGCAGAAGACGCACCTAGCCCAAGGAACAGCACACAAACGATCAGCAGCATCGCAAATATGCTCTTTTTTGAAACAGTTCTGTTCATCTAAAAACTCCCTTTTAAAGGTGGTTAATCCGGTTACGTCAAAAAGGCAAACAAATTGTATGCCGTTTGGCATTGCGCTTACTCTAAATCGTTTCGGCCGGAACTTTCAAGCGAAAAACCGGAAATCAGTAGGATTAATCTTCGGCGTGTGGATGCAGGTCGTAATCACCGGTGGCTATGTGAAGTTCGGTTTCAGGAATCTCGTCGCCAACATCGTCTGACTGATCATCAAAGGTTTCGCCATGTTCCTGGCGCAAACGACGAGCTTCACTGCGCATCTCCTCGTGCATTTCCTTGTAAGCTTTGATGCACTCTGCGGTCCCATTGCCGGCCCATTCCGGATGCTCTTCGCGTAAAGCTTTTATTGCCCGTTTTTCGCGCCAGAGATGTCGATCAAAGAAAGTGACCGAAATCTCTTCACCGCAAATCGGGCACAGTTTGCTTGGCATCTACTTCACCATGCTTCGGCCGTATTATGTACAGCACCGCCTCGTTTATTGCTTGCCTGGCTTCGCTTATGAAGCCGAACTCGAGCTTTGATTTAACCTCGTCCGGTATATCAGCCAAATCTTTCCTGTTTGGTTCGGGTAATAACACCTTCTTAATTCCCGCCCGATAGGCAGCAAGGACCTTTTCTTTGATTCCTCCGACTGCGAGAATTTTGCCTCGCAATGTTATTTCACCGGTCATCGCAATTTCATGTCGAATCGGTTTTTCACTGAAAAGAGATGTAAGGGCCGTGGCGATCGTAACGCCGGCCGATGGACCGTCTTTCGGAATCGCTCCGGCCGGAAAATGTATATGAATATCCCATTTCTTAAATTCTTCATCGGGAATTCTCAAGTCTTTCGCTTTCGAGCGAACATACGAAAGTGCAGCCTGAACCGATTCTTTCATCACGCTGCCAAGCTGACCTGTGATAGTGACTCCACCGTTGCCTCGCATCTTTGTCGTTTCGATCAACATAACGGCGCCGCCGGATGCCGTCCAGGCTAATCCAGTCGCGATGCCAACCTCAGGACTCTTTTCCGCCAGCTCCTCTTCATACTTTGGTAAACCTATTAATTGTTCGAGATCAGATTCTGAAATCAGATGCTTAGTATCTTCGCCCATAACCACTCGGGCCGCTACCTTGCGACATATAGTCCCTATGTGACGTTCAAGGTTTCTCAAGCCAGCTTCTGCTGTATAGAACTTGATGATATTTTTTAACGCACCATCAGAGAATTCAATCAGATTCTCGTTTATCCCGTTGGCTTTCATCTGGCGTGGTATCAGATACTGTTTTGTTATCTGAAATTTTTCTTCACGCGTGTAGCCCGATAACTGCAAGACTTCCATGCGATCATACAGCGGTCCCGGAATGTAATCCAACACGTTTGCGGTTGCAATAAAAAGTACGTGTGATAAATCGACGGGCACATTTAAATAATGATCAACGAAATTCGCATTCTGTTCCGGATCCAAAACCTCCAGCATTGCCGACGATGGATCGCCGTGAAAATCGTGTCCCATCTTGTCTATCTCGTCGATCATTATTAGGGGATTGCTGGTACCCGCAGTACGCAGGGACTGGATGATTTTACCAGGCATTGCTCCGACATACGTTCGGCGGTGTCCCTTGATTTCCGCTTCGTCGCGCATTCCACCAACAGAGATGCGAACGAATTTACGATTCATCGCGCGCGCAATTGATTGCCCCAGACTGGTTTTGCCTACACCCGGTGGTCCGGCCAGACAAAGTATCGGACCCTTCATATCTTGTTTTAATTTCAGCACGGCTAGGAATTCGACAATTCTGTCTTTGATCTCCTGCATGTCGAAATGATCGGCGTCCAAAACTTCGCGAGCGCGAATGATATCTAAACTATCCTCGCTGTACTTGTTCCAGGGAAGGCTCAGCATCCAATCAACATAGGTGCGGATCACATTGTATTCGGCAGAAGCGGGAGAGATCATCGACAAACGATTTACTTCGCGATCAGCTTCGGCTCTTACTTGTTCAGGCAATCCAGCGGTTTCGATCTGCTGCTTGAGCTGACGGACGTCGCTGTCCATCAGGTCTTCTTCGCCGAGCTCTCGCTTAATAACATTCAACTGCTGGCGCAGGAACTGCTCACGCTGAGCTCGGTCCAACTCTACCTGAGTGCGTTTGCCGAGATCGCGCTCAACCTCGATCCTGTTTACCTCATCGTTCATCATTTCGATCAAACGATAAAGTCTGGTTCGAACATCGAGGGTCTCCAGCAGAATCAACTTGTCTTCAATCGAAAGATTCAAATGAGTCGCGAGAAGGTCCGCAAAACGGCCGGGACCTTTTATGTTTATCCGAACGATATTGATAAGCTCAGACGGATAATGGTTATCGAGCGAAACCAGATGCTCGAATAACTGCAAGCCCTCGCGCATCAATCGCTGGCTCTCTTCAGGATCGCTTTCGATTGAATGGACGGGGCGAATTCTTGCTTTCAGGTACGGTTCTGTTTGAACTGTGTCTTCGATGATGATGCGTTGGGCTCCCTGAAAGACTGATTGAATCGCCTTGTTAGGAAGATTGATTCGCTGGATTATCCTTGCCGCGACACCGATTCGTCGAAGGTCTGATGGAGCATATTGAGAAGGCTCAGAGGGACGCTTTAGCCCCGCAAGTGCAACCAACTGATTTTCACCGGCGTGTTCCTGAAGAAGTTTGACGTTGCGCGGCAACGCTATTTGAACTGAGCGAACACTGACGGGAAAAACAACAGTCGACACCAGCGGCAATACGGGAAGAATCTCCGGGATGTTGCACTCTAGATAATCCTGATATTCTTCGGAAGCCATCCGAACCCTCCTCTCGCTCTATTCAAATTGTAAACGGCCAAAATGAAGAAGGCAAAACGTGGGCCGCGATTGTGGCATTTTCGTTCAGGATCGCATTATGGTATGCGTTCTGCATAGGTTCTCGGTCCTTCTTCAGGTCCTTTTTCTCTTCTGCGCTTTAGACTGAGCGCCGCATTGATCAATCCAACGTGACTCAGCCCCTGTGGATAATTGCCTAATTGCAGGTTCTTCACCGGATCAATCTCTTCGGCTATAAGATTCAGCGGCTCGAAATATTTCAGCAGTCGATTGAACATCTCTTCTGCCTTTTCGATTTCACCTTGAAGGGCAAGGTTCTCTACAAGCCAGAAACTGCAGATCGTAAACGAGCCTTCGTCGCCCTCAATGCCATCGTCTGAGTCGCGATAGCGATAGACCAGTCCATGTTCAGTAAGATTTTCTGAGATCGCCTTCACGGTAGAAACAACGCGCGGGTCCATCGCAGGAAGAAATCCGACTATCGGCACCATCAACAGGCTTGCGTCTAGCTTGTCTGTGTCGTAATACTGAGTGAATGATTGAATTTTTTTATTGAATCCGCGCGTGAGAATTTCGATGCGGATCTCTTTTTCAATTTTCCCCCAGGACTGCTGGTCTGCAGGCAAATGGAATTTCTTTGAAAGTCGTAACCCACGATCAAGTGCAACCCAGGCCATAAGTTTGGAATAAACAAATTGCCGGTCTCCGCTTCTCACTTCCCAAATGCCGCGGTCAGGCTCGCGCCAGTGCTGCACAACGTAATTGATCAACTCAGCCAACACAGACCATAGCTTCTGATCGATCTTTCCTCCACGATTGGCATACAGATAAGCTGCGTCAAGAACCGGACCGAAGATGTCCAGTTGACGCTGCTCGGCCGCGGCGTTTCCGACTCGGACCGGCTTGGAGTTCATATAGCCGCTCAGATGGTCGAGACAGTTTTCAGGAATGTCGCTGCTTCCATCGATCGCGTACATGATCTGGTATGGATGCTGTGAGCAGGTCTCCTCCATCCAGTGAAAAAAACCGTCTCCTTCGGCAGTGTAACCAAGCGAGAAAAGCGCGTGCAGAGTCATTGCGCTGTCGCGAAGCCAGCTGTAACGATAGTCCCAGTTTCTAACGCCGCCGATCTCTTCCGGCAGGGATGTAGTTGGCGCTGCCACCAGTGCACCTGAATCGCTGAAATGCATCAACTTCAGGGTCAGCGCGCTTCGGTGGACTACGTCATGGTACTTACCGGTATAGTGACAGCGCTTGCTCCACTCTCTCCAAAATTGGACCGTATTTTGAATCGAATCCTCGTTATCTTTTGAAGCAAGAGAGTCCTTTGCTTCTGCAAGGCTTTCGGCGTAATAGAGAACGGCCTGAAACGAGTCTCCTTCGGAAATTAAAAAATCGGCAGTGGCCTGATTGCCATCGATTTGGAATGGTGCATCGCAGCTTAACACTAGAAAATGATTTTCGGACCAGGCTATCAATCCATTGTTGGAGCTTTCAAAGTTCGCCGCCGATCTGGCGAAGTTAAACGTCGGTTTTAATGTAAGACGGAACCGCATGCTGCCGCGACGACATTCTAGCCTGCGAACTATTTCGCGATGACCCGAAGGACGGTGTGCATAATCGTATTGTTGTTCCGGCGCGCGCGGGTGAGGCGATTGACTTTCCTCTGTCAACTCAATGGTCATTGCATCGGTGAGGATTGCTTCACCGTCCGCGGTCGTGAACACGCTGCGGAATACGTTTGTTTCCGGGATGTAGCCGCGTTGGACTTCGTGTTCTTCAATGGGATTGAGTGCGAAATAACCACCTTTGTCGTCGTCAAGTAAACGGCAAAATATGGCAGGCGAATCAAATTTCGGCAGGCACAGCCAATCTATTGAACCGTCCGGCGCAATCAATGCGACCGTTTCTCCATTGCCGATTGCGGCGTAATCCCCGATGCGGTGATACAAGTCAGGCCCCTCTTCAAGAAGATTTTTGACCACCTGGGGATTTATCCAATTTAGCTGAAAGGTGGGTTATGGCCAAGCCCGGCCGACATCGGAAGAGGTTTGTCACTGACGACGCAGAGGGCACAGACAGTTTAATTTTATTTTTGTGATTGGTAGAAGCCGCTGGCTTCATAAGCTTCATCAAGCAGTTCAACGGGATGGGTAACTCTAATTTCCTTGTGACCGGATGTATATAATCCAGTTGCAAGTTGCATATGGCAGCCTGGATTACCAGTCGCGACGATGTCGGCTTTTGTTGTGAGAATGTTTTTGACTTTGTCGGATTGCAACTGCATTGACATCTCTGGTTGTGTCATATTGTAGATGCCCGCTCCGCCACAACACACCTCCGCGTCGCGTTGCGCGATGAACTGAACCCCCGGAATCGATTTAATTATTTCCAGCGGCGCGTCTTTGACTTTTTGCACGTAGAGCAAATGGCAGGGTGCATCGTAAGTGACGCGCTGGTTGACTTGCGCAGTGGGCGTGCGGAAGTCTATTGAAGCGAGGAATTCCGAAATGTCTTGAGTCTTTCGGCTGAAACGTGCGGCTTTTTCTGAATAATCGGGATCGTCTTTCAGCAGTATATGATATTCCTTCATCGCAGCACCGCACCCGGCTGAGTTGACTATGAAAGCCTCGCAATCGGCTGCTTCGAACGCGTCAATGTTCTTTCGTGCGAGCTCCTGCGCCATCTCAAGCTCTCCTGCGTGCGCGTGAAGAGCTCCACAGCAACCTTGCTTATCGACAGCAACGATTTCACACCCGTTTGCGGCGAGAACCCGTTTAGTGGCCGCGTTGATGTAACCAAACATACCCGGCATTACGCAGCCCTCGAGAAAAGCGACTCGCCGATTTTTGGTTGAAGGGATCGTTTTGTAATCGACAGCCATAGTCATCTCTTTACCGGAATAATCCGGCAAGAGCAGGCGCACTGCGGCTTCAACGTTTACAGGAAAACTGAGAAACACCCCTGATTTGATCAGGAGCTCTGCTATTCCCGTGCGCTTGAGAAAATTTGCAAACCAAAGTGCTATTCTCAAGGCCGCTTTGTTAACAAGAATGTGATTCAGGACAAACCGCCTGATCTTTCGCTCGGGAGTTTGCGCAATTGATGAAGCGGCAATCTCGGCTCTCGCGGCTTCCATTATGTGACCGTAGTTGAGTCCAGAGGGACAAGCGACTTCGCAGGCGCGACATTGGAGGCACAATTCCATGTGATTGATAAAGGCGTTGTCGATTTCCAGGCGATGCTCCGCCACTGCGCGCATCAAATAAGCACGACCGCGTGGACTGTCGTTTTCGTTGCCGAGCTTGACGTAAGTCGGGCACGCCTGAAGGCAGAGTCCGCAGTGGACGCAAGCCAGCATCTTGTCAATTTCGCCTTCGAGTGTGTGAGCCAATGCCATGTTTTTCAGTTTACCAAAGCCTGGAAGCGCAGGTATTTTGCCTACAGACCCCTTGTTTCGACTACGTTGAAATAGAAGTTGAGATCACGAGATCATGCAGGCAAGATGCCTGCGCTCCCAGATTATATGCCGGCGACATAGCGCCCGGGAATCAGCGTCGCTTTCGGATCGAACTTCTCTTTTATCCCGCGCATTAATGCCGCTGTTCCGCGCGGTTGTCCCCAAACATCGACCTGCTGTTTTATTGCTAACGGCGCTCTTTCAATAATCAGGCTTCCAAAGTCGCCAACTTTTGCGCGCAGTTGCTCAATCATTGCTAATACGCGCCGCGTCATTGCATCATTTTCACTGGCCGATTTGATATAGAGATGAACAACACCACTTGACGTATGAACAATGCTAGCCGAACTCATGCCTGATTTTTTCAAATGCGATCCTGCAGCTGTCGCCATCTCTGCCGAACGATTTGGAAGAGTGTTGATCCGCAGAGTCACTTCCGATGCGAAAACGTCTTCGAAATCGGCAATGGCTTGCCACAATCGCGACGCAGTGCTGTAATCAAGAATCTGAAATATTGAATTAGGTTCTGCAACGAGCTCATTTAGTTTGTGAACCTGATAATCGATTGACTTGCGATTATCACCGAACCGAACCAGCAATCCCCACTTTGCTTCACCAGTTGGGACATCGCAAACTTTTAATGCTCTGGAATCGGTCAGCAATGTTGAAATCGGCAACAGTTGCGATTTGAAAACCTGATTTGCGACAGCAGCTAGCGGCTCAATCGACCTGCTTGTAATAAGACAAGTCGATTCAGATTCGGGCACTGGTCGCAGCTTGAATGCGGTTTCGACAATCACACCAAGCGTACCGAACGATCCGATAAATAATTTGTTCAAGTCATAACCGGCTACGTTTTTAACGACGCGACCGCCAGTTTTGATCAGCGTTCCGTCTGCCGCAACGATCTTTAGCCCGATCACGTAATCGCGCGGAGTTCCATAAAAAGTTCGCAGCGGACCAAACGCATTGGTTGCAATGACGCCGCCCAGTGTTGATCCCTTACCCGGGGGATCTACAGGAAGCCACTGTCCGTTCGCACTCGTTCTGGCGAAAAAATCGACAAGCGGAACTCCCGCTTCGGCAATCGCGGTCAAGTCGGCAGGTTCGTAAGAGATCACCTGGTTCAATCTTGCCGTTGACAAAGCTATATCGATTTTCTTCGGTATGTTCCCGATGTGAAGTCTCGTTCCGGTGCCGAACGGCAAAACTTTAAGTCCTTCAATGTCAGCAAACCGCAACACTTCGGCGACTTCTTCATAAGTTTTAGGTGCGACTGTTACAACAGGACGACAACCATCGACATTGAGGGTCGTGCTCTGGAAAACGCATTCCGCGCCGAGAGTAGATTCGAGTTTTGCTGCGAGGTTCATTCGGTATTCTATCAATTAGAACGCACGGCACCTGTGCATCGGGATTACCTTGTCAGGATTCGCCAGATTATTCGGATTAAAGACATCACGAACTTTGTGCATTGCTTCCAGATCGGCGTCGCTGAAAATCAGCGGCATGTAGTTGATCTTGTCCAGACCGACACCATGCTCGCCGGTTATAGATCCTCCAGCATGGACGCATAACTCCATAATCTCTTTGCTGGCCGCAGTGACCCGCCGAACTTCATCCTGATTGCGACTGTCAAAGCTGATATTCGGATGCAGATTGCCGTCGCCAGCATGAAACACATTCGAAAGTCGTAAATTATAACGCTCGCTGATGCGATAAACTTCAGAGAGCACTTCCGGCAGCTTGGTTCGCGGAATTACGGCATCCTGAATCATCAAATCGGGACTGACTCTGCCCAGAGCGCCAAACGCTCCTTTGCGGCCTGCCCATATTCGAGCGCGTTCGGTCGCATCTTCAGCCAGATAGACTTTGCGTCCGCCGTGCGCCTCAGCAATCGCCTTGATCTGTTCTATCGTCTCGTCCATTCCAGCTTCCAGACCATCCAGTTCTACGATCAGCACGGCCGCAGCGTCGACTGGCATTCCGGTAGCGAAAATTGAGGCCTCGACCGCGCGAATTGTTGCTCCATCCATCATCTCCAGCGCAGCTGGCACAATTCCGGTGGCGATAATTTCGGAGACTGCTTTGCTCGTCTCTTCGACGCTCATAAAATCGATGAGCATCGTTTTTACCGTCTGCGGTGATGGCAGCAGGCGCAGCCAGGTTTTTGTTGCTACGCCTAACGTTCCCTCACCACCGACAAAAACACCCAGCAGATCATAACCAATGTCGTCTGCGCCGCAGCCGCCCAGACGAACGACTTCACCCGATGGCAGCACGACTTCAAGTCCGATGACGTGATTAGTTGTCGTACCATATTTCAAGCAATGCGGTCCTCCGGCGCTTTCGGCGACGTTGCCGCCGATGGTGCAGGATGTTTGGCTTGATGGGTCGGGGGCGTAATAGAAACCATCGGGATTGACTGCCTGCGACAGTCGTATATTGACCAGTCCTGTCTCAACAACAGCCAATCTGTTGTCGTAATCGATTTCAAGGATTCGATTGAGCCGCGCCATCTCAATGACCACTGCGCCATTGGTGGCAAGCGCACCACCTGAAAGTCCCGTACCCGCACCGCGTGCTACGAAAGGTATGCTGTGTTCCGCCAGAACGCGAACAATCGGCGCAACCTGATCAGAGCTTGTCGGCAGGACGATGGCGCTCGGGCGATAGCGATGTGTCATCATTCCATCGCATTCGTAGGGAAGAATTTCTGTGTCGCTCTCCAGGACGTTAGCGTCGCCGACGATGCTTCGGATAGAATTCAATACGCTGTCCGGCAACTTGCGATTGAGCGCTTCCGACGTTGTGGCTGAGTTCCCTTTAGCTGTTTGAATCATAACGAATCGTTCGAAGTGACTGATAGTACCACGAAGCCATTCAGGAATGAATCTTGACTCATTTTGCCAGAGGCTTACAATTCATTTAGGTAATATTCGTTAAGAGATATTCTATGAACATAACCCTCACACCCGAACTTGAAAATTTAGTTAACGAGCAGGTACGCAGCGGTCGTTATAGTTGCGCATCGGAAGTCGTCATGCAGGCCCTTGAGCTTTTTAGGGACAAAGATGATTTGAGAAAGCTTCGCATTGAAGAATTGAAACGCGAAATCGAAATTGGGGAGAAAGAACTTCGCGAAGGAAAGGGCATCATTCTCACAGACGAAGTGTTTGAAGAGCTTAAGAATCGAATGAGAGCAAGAGCTAACAATAAAAAACGTGAATTAAACGGAAGCGATGGCCGCTAAAGAACCTGCCTTTTCTCAACAAGCATTAAAGGATCTTGAGGAAATTGGATCGTTCATTTCTGAGCGAACTTCGCTGGAAATCGCTTTGCGATTGGTTGACGAGTTACGAGCCTCAATGCGGAAGCTTGCTACGATGCCCGGAATGGGACGAAAGAGAGAAGAATTCACGTCGGATAAATCTCTTTTGTTTTGGGTGGCGCACAAGCATTACTTAGTCGTATATCATCCAGACAAGGATCCGATTGAGATAGTCAGGATATTGCACACGTCGAGATACGTACCTTCAGTGTTTGAGGAAGATTAGAGCCAAGTACCCGTGCTGATTATATTTAGATTATGACAGAAAGAATTTGTGAGGTTCGCCGATTAGGCATTATCTCTTACGAAGCTGGATTGAAAATGCAGGAGGCAGCAGTCGAGGCTCGTGCCAAAGGCATGCTGCCTGACATGCTCTTATTACTGCAGCATCCTCACGTTCTCACCCTGGGTCGCGGGGCCGATCCAAATAATGTTCTAGTCGATGAAAACACTCGTCGTTCGACCGGAGTCGAACTTTTCAAAACAGGCCGCGGGGGGGATGTTACATATCATGGACCGGGTCAGGTCGTCGGTTACCCTATAATAGACCTAAAGCCGGACCGCTGCGATGTTCACCGTTACGTCCGCGATATCGAAGAAGTAATGATTCGCGTGACCAGCGACTATGGCATCGACGCTATTCGAATTCCCGGATTGACCGGGATCTGGGTCAGCGATGAGAAATTGGGAGCAATCGGAGTTCGCATTGCCAGGTGGGTGACTTCGCACGGCTTCGCGTATAACGTCAACACGGATCTCTCTTATTTCAATTTAATTGTTCCGTGCGGAATCTCAGACCACGGCGTCACTTCCTTAAAGAAGCTCCTCGGTCGCGAAGTCGACATCCACGAAGTTCAGGATCGTCTCGCCTATCATTTTGGACAAGTCTTTCAGCGAAAGATGCTGGAGGTGTCTAGCGAAAGCAAATCGATTCAGACTTACATCTATCGTCACGAAAACGGCGGCCACAAGTATCTGCTGTTGAGACGAATCGAAAGTCGCGGAGCTTTCTGGCAGCCAGTGACTGGACGGCTTGAACCAGGTGAGGACTGGCACGATGCAGCGGTTCGCGAGGTTTGGGAAGAGACAAAACTCCGCGGTGAAATTATCGATCTGAATTTCCGCCATAGCTTTCTAGTAGATCCGCGGTTTTGGAAACAGCATCCTGAGTTTGCCATTAAGGTAAACGAAGAGTCTTCATATATGATGGACGCGACGGGTGCGAAACCTGACAATGTTATTCTTGATCCGACCGAACACGACGCATACGAGTGGGTCGATTACGACACGGCTATGAATCGTGTGATTTGGGAAGGAAACAAAAAAGCGCTTAAATTGGCCGAGGCAGCAATTGCATCTACGGTTGTTCAAAGTCGGTAAGAGTCAGTACCATCTGCGGTAGCGGATGGGTACTTGCTTAGTTATCTCCAACTTGGTTGCAATCTTGACTTAACCCAGCCGCTACTGCAGCTGGTACTGACAGTAACCAGAGGCTTCAGTGGAACGCAGAAACTTCATTACAACATTAGGAGCGGCCATCGCGATTCCAGCCGTGAGTAAGTTAGCCGCCGCCGCGGGGTCAAATAGCAGCGTCGATTCAGATTTGATCCGACCACCAGTGCTCCGACCGGGTGATACTGTTGGCTTGATTACGCCATCGACCTATGTATCCGATCCCGATCAACTGGCGCTGGTAGATCGGACGATTAAGTACTTTGGTCTGAAAGCAAAGATCGGTAAAAACGTTGCGAAACGCGCGGGTTATCTCGGCGGTTCGATAGACGAGCGATTGGACGATCTGCACGCGATGTTTCGCGACCCCGAAGTGCGCGCCATATTTGCGATTCGCGGCGGCTACGGGTCGGCTCAACTGCTGGACCGAATCGATTACGATCTGATCCGCAAGAATCCGAAAATATTTCTCGGTTACAGTGACATCACCGCACTACATCTGGCAATCAATCGACACGCGGGATTGATTACGTTTCACGGACCGGTAGTGCTCTCGCGCTTTACCGATTACACGCAAGGGTATTTCAAAAAGGCGCTGTTTGAGACAAAACCTATTGGTGTTGTGACAAATCCTCCGGCCAGCAACGAATTGCGCCCGAACCACTCTCTACGAACGGTGCGGCCGGGAAGAGCGAGAGGAAGGCTGATAGGCGGGAATCTCACCTTGATTTCGACGACGATGGGCACACCCTACGAAATTGAGACTCGCGGTCGAATCCTGTTCATTGAGGACGTCGGCGAAGAGCCATACCGCATCGACCGCATGCTGACGCAATTACGCCTGGCAGGAAAATTCAAAGATGTTGCAGGAGTAATCTTCGGCGAATGCAGTGGCTGCAAACCTAATGATTACCAGCCGGGGTTCAACTCGACTTTTACGCTTGGCGAAATTGTCGATCAGTTCTTCGGCCAAATGAACGTGCCGGTGATTTCGGGATTAACAATTGGGCATACTGACGATCAGATAACTCTGCCTGAAGGCGCAATGGCAACTCTTGATGCTGACAAAGGCGAAATCGTTATAGAAGAAACGGTCACAAGGGACTGATTAAAGTTGAAATCACTCAAAAGTCCTTTGTGCATTAGCAACGGTATCACCGATCATCGACGAGGTATCATCTTCGACTTGCAAGCTCAGGTAAGAATGTTCGAGCCTGTTAAATTCATCTGCCAAATTCTGCATATCTACCAGTGCAACGAAATTGAAATGTTCTCGATCGTGTTTATTGGGGACTGAAATTGGATTGAGAACGTCAGTCAAATTTCCTGTGCCTTCTATTGCCAACGCAGCTTGTCTGGCTAATATTTCCTGTCTGAGTTTTTCGCACGAACTAAGGATGGCTCTGATCTTTTCGACCAAAGAAGCTCCACTTGGTACGCGCGCCAATGGTCGCATCTGTCCAATCAACGACGCGCCATGTCTTATTGAATCGTCCAATTTGCTGACTCGCTCCGCGGCTGATTGGTAACTAAGGACATTTTCAATGTTCGAGGCGGGCAATAAGGCATTCTGCCACCTTGCTGTCATTATTTCCACGTGCTTAATTGTGTATTCATCTTTGTGTTGGCAAAGAGAAAGCAAACGATTGCGCAAAATATTTTCAGTGGTACGCCAGTCATCTCCTTTTTCCGCTTCTACCATTCTTAGCGTGTCTGTTACTTGGTCCAGCTTGGCAACTATTTCATCCGTCCGAAGTTTAACTTTCCTCTCGATGTCAGAGAGCGATTTTCCTGATCGTCTCAGGTACAGGTATCTGTAGCCCATTATGATGGTGATAAGTAATGGAACCGATACTGCGAAAACCAGCTCGAATAATGGAAGACCTTGAATCGGCGAACCTAACTTAATGGCAATAATCACGATGGTTACTTCAACAATGAAGAAAAGACTAACACCCGCCAGCAGTATTTCCAGTGCAGAATACCGCAGTTTAGCGGTTCGATAATATGGCCTGACAAGGCCGCATCCGGGGCAGAACTTTTCCCCAATTGCTACGAGATATGAGCAGTCCTTGTTACGGCATTTCCGCAGGTTCAAAATGGATGCTCCAGGATGATCAAACCAAAGTATTATTATTGAGGTTTCAGCGGTACTTAGAAGAGGTTTTAGCGCAAGAGCCGTTGATACTCATTCTAATTTCGCACCGCAGCCGCTACAGAATCGCGCTCCTGGTTGATTCTTCACTCCGCAGGTTGAACACGTTGGCGATTTATGCAGATCCGCTCCGCAACGGGCACAGAAACCAACGCCGGCTGGCAGAACTGCTCCACAACTTGCACAGGTTACGTCTTCTGACCAGGAACCGGGTTTATATCCCGCTACGCTTGACCAAGCGCCATAACCTGTATCCGAAGCCGAAGTAACACCCGCCACGTCGTCCAGCACTCTCCAGACATCCTGAATAAGTTTTTGCTGGTTATAGATGCCAACAACAGATGTGACAATCAGCGGCCAGAAGACTGCCAAGCCGACTATGCCGACCGCGGCTTTCTCGATCCATTTGCTTACACCAACTTCAACGCGAATTCCACCACCTTCCGGAACGAACCGCACCGTCAACGCCGAAGATAATCCCGTCAAGTTAGTGAGGGTGCTCTCTTTTCGAGATTGGATGATTGTGATTTCACCGCCTTTCAGCACCTGGACTTCATGTCCCTGAGAAACAAACAGTTGTTGCAGCCTCTCGGCGGCGGTTTGCAGCTTTAGACCGGGATAATAGCGGTTCTGTATCACCAGATTTCTCCGAAAATAAATAATGACCGACGTTATGTTCTACGTCTAGAATATTAACATAGTTCATTGATGAAAGGCGTATGCTGGGCGTTAACAGATATATAGGGGATATCGATTCTGAGCGGCTTGTGGCAACCTTATTGCTATAAAGCCTCTCAAATTAAAAGTTGATTGCCCAAATAAAGCAGGAGTGTGCATAAATATGACAAAGGCTAAAGCCTTTTTAACCCTGAGCTTATTGGTAATTTTGGCCATTGTTTACAGTCCGCGGTCTAGCGCGCAAGGACGAGTGCCCGCCCTCATTGAGCTTGCAGCGCAGAATCAGGATCAGTCATTGGGGGCGAGGGACCGTTCGCGTTACGAACAGTCCATTCACGTAGAGAAGTTCAAGCCTGCGTCGCGTCCTGGTGACGCACAGTCAATAGAATCAACCCAAGATACTGTTGTCGTTGTCGAGCCATCTACTATGCCTGATAAAACAGGTCAGTATCCCGTCAATGTGCGGGTGATTCAGGATACGGACGACAAGGGACGACCAAAGAAAAATGTGGACCCTAATGCACATACTCTTCTGTCATTTGGATCAGTTTGGGATGCAGCCTTTTATCCGTTGTTACCAGAGAAAAAAGATTTTTACACTTATGACGAGCTGGTTTCAGAAAAACCAAAAGAGCGTGTATTCAAATTTACGCCCCGGGTAGATGCACCGACTGACCGTGTTTTAGCAATGGGGACCGTGAGTTTGGACGCAAGAACCGGCGAAGTTTTAACTATCAAAATAGACGGGCTGAAGAATTTGGGCTCTCTTGATAAGCACTTAGATGATATTCGAACCTTCACTTCAGTAACTGATTATTCACAATTTGAAGGAAAATATCGTTTCCCAACTTATTCAAAAGGACTGGTTGTGTCGGATGTTTCCCATTTTAAAGGGAACTTCCGTTACACATTCGAAGAGAGCAAATACATTCAGGTACTGGCAGTTTCTAAATAGTGTTTGCATCAGTATTCGATAATCTATAATTAAATGGGCGAGGAGTCCGGCGCTTTGCTCTCGCCCGGACGGCTCTGATTCGATTTTAGAGTTGCGTAAAAAATTATTGTTTAATCTAGAGTGAGATTTATGAAGTACCCTCGTGTTGCCCTCGTTGCAGTAGTTATCCTTTCGTTTCAGCTTGTGGCGTTGACCGCTCCCTTCAGCTCGAACGTTTATGACAAATTCCGCGGAGCGCAATATAGCAACAAAGGACTGTTGAGCGAAGAGGATGAGTTGAAACTGGCTGCTCAATATCACGAGCAGCTTTTGCGCGAAAACAGATTTATCACTGATCGTAGGGTTATCGATTACGTCAACAAAGTCGGGCAAACCGTTGCGGAACACTCTCTTAGACCTAATCTCGATTATAAATTTTATGTTATCGACTCGGACCAGATAAATGCTTTCACGGTCGGCGGCGGACGAGTCTATGTATATTCCGGATTGGTCAGACGATTGACCAGCGAAGGTCAACTGGCAGCAGTGCTGGGCCACGAGATCGGTCACAACGTCGGGCGTCATCCGTTAAAATCATTAAAGTCGGCCCAAAAATGGAATTACCTTATTCTTGGCGGAGCGTTGATCGGCGGTTATGGCGGGGCAGGTCTGGCGTCGATGTTTTCCAGCGGCGTCATTCTGAAACATTCGCGCGATGCTGAGCGCGAAGCCGATTTCCTGGGTCTTTATAACATGCGAAATGCTGGTTACAGTGTCGAAGAGATGAACGCGACATGGAAGATCCTGGAAACGGCAGCGCAAAGAGAACCTTCGTCATTCGATAAGATATTCGCCTCGCACCCGCCGGCGCAGGAACGTTATCACAATACGGAGACTGAAATTCAGGAACATCTTCGCGACGCAGTCGGCCGAGGTACTGTTGACACGCCGGAGTTCGATAAAGTCAAGGCTCTGCTTGGTGGCGGTCGCGTTAACAATCGACCGACAACTCGACGCGGCAGCCAGGACGATGACATCTACAATCAGCGTGACAACCGCAATAATCGTGATGACCGGGATGAAAATGATTCCTCCACCGATATCCGTCGCGGGCGTCCTACTGTGATGGATCCGAACGGTGAAGAAGAAAATATTCCTTACATTGACGAAGCCAGAGCCGTACTGAAGAAAGATGGCTATCGCTATCCGCGAGTTCTTGGCACGGCGCGCGGAAATGCTCTCGGCGATGGCAAAGATTCGCTCGTCGTCGTTTTCATATCGGATGGTCAGTATCGCGCTCTGGTCTCAGGCGACGGCGAAGAGTACCACCTTGCGACCAGTTCTGATTCACGCGTTCTGTCAATTTCTCATTTTGAGTCGGCAGAGATAACGACTGTAGCTCGCACTCACCGGCCGGCCGTCGTTATCAAGGCTGACGGGAAACAGATGCGTTGGGTCTGGAACGGCAGCGGATTCGACTATTTCAACTCTAGATAAGAAATTCACCACAGAGACACGGAGGCACAGAGAATTTAAAAACTCTGTGCCTCCGTGTCTCTGTGGTAAATCTTAATTAAGCTGTTTTGGCTTCTTTCGCAGGTTGCCAGCGCAATACGGGTTTACGTGCTGCCGATACTTCATCAAGTCGGCCGATACGCGTGTTGTGCGGAGCGTGCTTCACTAGTTCCGGATCGATTTCGCATTCCCGAGCAATCGATTTCATCGCATCGATAAAGAAATCCAGCTCTTCTCGACTCTCGCTTTCGGTCGGTTCGACCATCAATGCGCCTGTTACAATCAGAGGGAACGACAGTGTCGGCGGATGGAATCCATAATCGATTAGGCGTTTGCCGATGTCCGAATTCCGCACTCCAAACTTCTGCTGGTTGCGGTCGGAGAAGACCACTTCGTGCAGAGCCTGACCTTTGTATTCGATCTCGTAAATGTTCTTGAGCTTTGCCGCAATATAGTTAGCATTTAGCACTGCGGCTTCGGTTGCTTCGCGTAAGCCTTCACGACCAAGCGTCAGAATGTAGCAGAGCGCTCGGGTATGCATGCCAAAATTGCCAAGAAATGCGCGAACCCTTCCAATTGTTTGCGGACGATCAAAATTCAGGCTGAGCGTTCCATCATCTTTTCTGACGATCCTGGGCACAGGCAGATATGGTTCGAGCGTTTCATTGACTGCAACAGGTCCGCTGCCGGGACCGCCTCCGCCGTGCGGTGTTGAGAAGGTCTTGTGTAGATTCAGGTGCATCACGTCGACGCCCATTTCGCCCGGACGTGCCACGCCGACCAGCGCATTCATATTCGCGCCGTCCATATAGACAAGGCCGCCTTTGCGATGAACGATCTCGCAAATCTCCACGATGTTTTCTTCGAAGATGCCCAGAGTGCTCGGATTGGTCAGCATGAATGCCGCGACGGTTTCATCCATCGCTTCTTCCAGAACGTGCAGGTCGATTCCGCCACGCTCGTTCGATTTCAGTGATTCGACTTCGTATCCGCATATTGCGGCAGAGGCCGGATTAGTTCCGTGGGCCGAATCGGGAACAAGAACTTTTTTCCGAGCATCGCCTCTCGCTTCAAGACACTTTCTGATCAGCATCAACCCAGTTAATTCACCCTGGGCACCCGCCGCCGGTTGCAATGAAACGTAGGGCAAGCCGGTAATCTCGGACAGATATTCTTCCAGAGTCTTTTGCACTTCCAGCGATCCCTGCACCAGCGAATCCGGAGCGGAAGGATGCGATTTGGCAAAGCCCTCGATCCGCGCAATCAGCTCGTTGATCTTGCCATTGTATTTCATCGTGCACGAGCCGAGCGGATAAAGACCGAGATCGATTGCAAAGTTCCAGGTTGATAGCCGAGTGAAATGGCGAACGACATCCACTTCGCTGACTTCGGGCATTCCTTCCAGATCGTCGTTGCGCAGCAGGTTTTTGTCGATCAGTTTTTCAACCGGCTGCGAAGGGACATCTAGGGCAGGCAGGCTGAATGCGGCAGAGCCCGGCCGTGACTTCTCGAAGATCAGGTTTTCGTTCTGGCTGATGTGTGTTGTTGCTTTCTTAATCATCTTAAAACCGGTGGTCGGGGATCGGTGGTCAGGGGTCGGTGAAAGACATTTACTCTACCGACCACTGATCACGGACCACCATTCCTATATTCCTGATGAAAGAGCCTTGACCAACTTGTCTATGTCTTCTTTCTTCGATAATTCGGTTACGCAAACGAGAATCGAATCGGCGAGGCCGGGATAGTATTTCCCTAAATCGATTCCGCCGATTATCTTGTGGTCAAGCAATCTTCCTAAAACTTTGTTCGCTGAGTCAGGGCACTGTATGGCGAATTCATTGAAGAACGGTGTCGTGAACCGCAGCTTATAGTCTTTAATCTGTTTTATCTGGTCTGCCGCGTAGGCCGCCTTCTGCAAGTTTTGATTTGCGACTTCCTGCAATCCCCGCCGACCCATCGTCTCCAGATAAATCGTCGCCATCGTCATCACCAGACCTTCGTTGGTACAGATGTTCGACGTAGCCTTTTCGCGGCGGATGTGCTGCTCGCGAGTCGACAGCGTGATAACAAATCCCCGCTGACCTTTCGCATCGTACGCTTCACCGATTAATCGGCCCGGCATGTTGCGGACGTATTTTTCTTTTGCGGCGAAAAATCCAACGTACGGTCCGCCGAAATTTACTGGAACACCGAATGACTGACCTTCACCGACAACAATGTCCGCCCCGCATTCGCCTGGAGTCTTCAGCAACCCAAGGCTCATCGGTTCAGCGATCACAACGATAAACAGCGCGCCTGCTTTGTGAACCGCATCCGCGATTGATTGCAGTTCCTCGATGCAGCCAAAGAAGTTCGGCGACTGCACCGCGACTGCCGCGGTGTTGTTGTCGATCTTTAGCTTGCTCAGATCGACCGTGCCGTTGTCGGTGAAGCCAAATGTGCTTACGGACAGCTCGGTATTCTTTAGAATCGTGTCGACGACTTCGCGATATTCAGGATGGACGTTCTCCGCAACAACGACGTTTGTGCGCCTTGTCACGCGGCTTGCCATCAGGAATGCTTCTGCCAGTGCGGTCGAGCCGTCATACATCGACGCGTTCGCTATCTCCGTACCTGTCAACTGACAGATCATCGTCTGAAATTCATAGATTGTCTGCAGTGTTCCTTGCGCGACTTCGGGCTGGTATGGAGTGTAGGCAGTATAGAATTCAGATCGTGAAATCAGCGTGTCGATAATAACCGGCGTGTAGTGCGGGTATGCGCCTCCGCCAAGGAACGACGTATATCCGGTCGAAGTGTTCCGCGCCGCCAGATCCTTAAAATAAGCAATCAATTCTGCCTCGGAGACCGCAGACGGGAGGTTCAGCAACTCTTTTCGGCGGAGGTTTTCCGGAATCCCGCGAAACAGTTCTTCAATATTTGAAAGACCAATGTCCCGCAGCATATCGTCACGTTCCTGCGGGGAGTTTGGGATGTAACGCATCTGCTGTTAGCCCTTCACCTCTTTCAGATAGTCTTCGTACTCGGCGGCGGAAAGCAGCCTGTCGATATCGCTCTTCTTGGTTATCTTGATCTCGACCATCCAGCCATCCTTGTATGGGTCGGTGTTAACCAGTTCCGGTTTGTCAGTCAAAGCTTCATTGGTCTTTAACACTTCGCCGGAAACGGGAATATACAATTCGCTGACGGCTTTTACGGATTCGACCGATCCGAACGGATCGTGAGCGTTGAAATTTTCACCGACTTTCGGCAGTTCGACGTAAACGACATCACCCAAACTCTCTTGTGCGTATTCGGTAATGCCCACAACACCTTTGTCACCATTGATCCGAATCCACTCGTGATCCTTGGTGTATTGCAGGTCATCCGGATAGTTTGCCATAAGGTTTATCTCCTGAAGCGCATTCTCGCTGCATTGATTGTTCGTTATTATTTCGGGCCTTGTTGATACTAAATAAAATCGCTATGGGCATCAAGCCCCCATTGCTCCGGCGTCTATTTCGCCCTCTTATAAAATGGCGTTTGCACTACCTTTGCCGGAACTTCGCGTCCTCGCACGACAACGGAAAATTCTGTACCTACCGAAGAGCTTTCAGTCGGTAGATATGCCATACCGATGTTCTTCTTTAAATAAGGAGCAGGGCTGCCGGACGTGACGACGCCGATCTCTTTGCCGCCCATCACGATAGGATAGTGATCGCGGACGGGAGCGCGGTCCAGCACTTCGAATCCGATCAATTTTCGAGCCGTGCCGTGCTCCTTTTGATTTGCCAGCACGTCTCTGCCCATAAACTCGCCCTTATTAATCTTACATATCCAGCCAAGATCTGCCTCAAGCACCGTCGTCGTGTTGTCGATGTCGTTGCCGTACAGCGCCATCTTTGCTTCCAGTCGCAAAGTGTTTCGGGCAGCGAGACCGGCAGGTTTGATGCCTTCTTCTCTGCCTGTTTCCAGCAATGCGTTCCAGATTTTCGGCGCTTCTTCCGGCGGGCAGTAAACCTCGAATCCATCTTCGCCGGTGTAACCGGTATGCGCGATAATCGACGGCACGCCAAGAACGTTTCCGCGCGCGAACCAGTAATATTTAATGTCGGCAAGCGGAGTGTCGGTCAATTGCTGCAGAATATCTTTCGCCTTTGGTCCCTGGACAGCTATCTGAGCGTACTGGCTGCTGACATTCTGGACATCGACATCCATTCCGTTGGTGTTCGACCTGATGTAATCAAAGTCTTTGTCGGTGTTCGCGGCGTTGACGCAAAGGAAATAATCGGTGTCGTTAAACCGATGAACCAGGATATCGTCAACAAACGTTGCTTCGGGATAGAGCAGCCCTGTGTATTGAGCCTGACCGTCCGCCAGCTTTGACGCGTCGTTCGACGTCAGTTTCTGTATCAAAGCGAGAGCATCGTGACCAGTAACGGTGATCTCTCCCATATGCGAGACATCAAAGATGCCGGCGGCAGTGCGCACTGCCATATGTTCGGGGATCGGTCCTTCGTATTGCACAGGCATATCCCAGCCTGCGAAATCGACCATCTTCGCTCCAAGGTTACGGTGAGCCTCGTTAAGAGAGGTGCGTTTGGTTGTATAGCTCATAGAAGGCTGCTCGGTTTTGGGTCCTCAGGTCAAAACGACCGCCCACAGTAACACACGGGAAAAAGAGCGTCAAGGAAAGCAGTTTCGAATGAGTTCTTCTGATTTTGGACAAGCCCGGAAGCGACTTCGCCAGGCTGATTCGTGGCACTGCAGCCGTTGCTATCCGTTGTTATCCATGCTCGCCAGGTGTGACACCAGATGGCCTAATTCGGGCCGTTTGACGACGGTGTCACGCCAGGTGTCACAGCTTTACTTATAGACACCAAAGTATTTATTGAACTGTGACACCTGTGACAGCAGTTGGCCAAATTCGGCTTTCGGCCCCTTTCAGTGGTATCATTTAAATATAAATGTTCAACGATATCGATTTGCAGCCTCTACGGAAAATGCCAGGTTTTGCGTATTACTTCCGTTATGACCTGCATCACTCCGATTTCTACGAGCTTCGCGAAAATGGCCGTTTGCTTGGGCGTGTCGCAGCCAAGCCTCTATACGGAAAACTTGAGCCGAATGGAAAAGTCGATAAATCTTCCGGATTCAACGGTGAAATCGCCGTGATATTCATTCCCGCCAGATCGAAAAGTGTTAAATCGGCTCGATTGCTAATGACAAAGATTCCTCGCGATCAAATAGTCAAATCGGATGGTAAAAGAAATTGGCCGCTTATCAGGGCAGCGGCAGACGAGGCGGTTCTGCGATCAGCCGCTTGATGCGAATCGATAAAAGCTATGAGATCCAAAGGACCCGCCGCTTTGTTTCTTTGCCGTTTCGCCGCTAACAAATCGCTATAATCGTGGTTATATTCTAGGGGAGATGAAATGAGAATTGCAGAGCGGATCGCATCACTAAACTGGCAACAAATTACGACGAAGTTAGACGAGATCGGCTATGCCACGAGCGAACCTCTATTGAACCAGTCAGAATGCCAGGAACTGATAGATCTTTACAAGGAACCAAAACCATTCCGCAGCCGAATCGATATGGCGCGTTTCCAGTTCGGTCACGGAGAATACCAGTATTTTGCCGATCCTTTGCCGCCAATAGTCGAGGACTTGAGGACAAATCTGTATCCGCATCTTGCCGGGATTGCCAATCGCTGGATGGAAGTCATGAGTCTTCCAGAGCGCTTTCCGGATGATCTGACCCATTTCCTTCAGGAATGCCGTCGGAAAGGCCAGCCGAGACCGACACCTCTTCTTCTGTTTTATAAGGAAGGCGATTACAACTGTCTGCATCAGGACTTATATGGAGAGATATCGTTTCCATTGCAGGCGGCTTTTGTTCTGAATAAGCGCGCAGTTGATTATACTGGCGGCGAATTTCTCCTTCTGGAACAACGGCCACGCGCGCAAAGTCGCGGCGAAGCAATTAACCTCGAACAGGGCCAAATGCTGATCTTTCCCAACCGATATCGGCCGGTGAAAGGAACAAAAGGGTATTATCGAACAACGATGCGCCATGGCGTCAGCAGAGTCCTTTCTGGAAATCGCTCTTGTCTTGGGATAATCTTTCACAACGCAAAGTAAAACTTCGCGGTCTATTTAGACCCCCAAACCGTCAATTCAGGACAAATATTTTGCAATTATTAATTTTTTAATTGAACTTTTGGAACTTTCCTGATAGCCTTTCGATTAATTCATTAATAGGTTGAAAGGAAGGTGCGAATTGGCACGCAGAAAGTCTTCAACACTGACCGAAGTTGAGCTGGAGTTGATGGATATTCTCTGGGAAAAAGGCACTGCCACCGTGGGCGAGATCGTCGATGCTCTGCCGAAAGAACGTGACCTGGCATACAGCTCTGTTTTGACCATGATGAGAATTTTGGAACAAAAAGGCTATGTCGAGCATAAAAAGGAGAGTAGGGCATACGTGTATCAACCGATCGTCGATCGAAAACAGGCTCAGAATTCGGTGGTTAGCTACCTTTTGAAGAAATTCTTCAACGGTTCACCCGAATTGCTGGTAGTCAATTTATTGGAACATGAGGATGTCGACCAGAACGAGATTAAACGGTTGAAACGATTGATCGAAAAGTCGAAATAGTTTTCTCAGCTGAGTTCTAAACAGCCAGACAGGGGTCAAAAATGGGTTCAATCCTGCAAAACTACGATCCGATTACTCGCGTTATCCTGCAGATTCTGCTCAACAGCCTGTGGCAGGGCTTGGTCATTGCTATTCTGGTTTCCACGGTTTTCCGGATGAAACAGAGTATGAGCGCGACCACACGACATGCTGTCTGGTTCGTCAGCCTTCTGACCATCGGAGTATTGCCATTTTTACCGATTACTGCGCGTCGTAATAGCGAGGCTTCGGTCACCGCGGTCAGGACCGAGCCTCGAGCCGTCGCAATTTCAACGCAACAGGTTTTACCATCTGATTTGCCAGTCGAAAATGCGAGAACAGTTCATCAGAAATCACGAGTTAACCAATCAGTCAAACACGCGAGCGAACCGATTAACACCAGCACCCTGGACATCTCGCCAGTCGTTGCGTCGCCGCCAAATGATTCGAAGAGTAATGTTGAAACGCCTGCGACCATCGATAACGCTCCTAAGGAATCCCGTTTTTCAAGGTTGAGCGAAAAGATCTTTGACGGTCGTGTTCCCCTGGCGCTGATCGGCCTGTGGGGTCTGATTACCCTTTATATGTTCGCTCGAATTGCCAGCAGTTACGTTTTGATGGTTCGCATGCGAATGAATATGAAGCCGTTGCCGGATCATAGTCGTCACTTGATGAAGCGCACCGCTGTGAACTTTGATTTCAAACGCCATGTTCGCGTTCGCATGTCCAGAACGGCAACCGTTCCGATGACTATTGGCATGTTCAAGCCGTTGATCGTCATCCCTGAGGAGTTAATCTCATCGCTTTCCGATGCAGAATTTGAAGGCGTAATCGCGCACGAGCTGGCGCACATTAAACGCTGGGATTACCTGACGAATATTCTGCAGCACATTATTCAGGCATATCTCTTCTTTCACCCCGCCGTCTGGCTTATCGGCAAATATCTGAATGTCGAGCGAGAGCTGGCGTGTGATGACTGGGCGGTCAAGGTAACAGGGGAGCCGTGCCGCTACGCGACTTGTCTAACCAGGCTGGTTGAGGAGTTAAAAGGCAGTAAACCGCTTGCTATTGCCACCGGAATCTTTTTTGGCAAGCACATTATCTCAAGGAGAGTGGAAATGATTCTCGATAAAAACAGAAATGCGTCAACATTCATTGCCAAACCCGCGCTTCTTTATGCGTTGAGCGTTGCGATTGTATGCGCGGGCATATGCACGCTGTTATCCCCTGTTATCGCTGTTCCGGCTGGCAAAATCCAGACAATGGTTGCGCAAAACCAATCTACGAAACCGGCCCCGGCGCAAAAGACACAGACAAATTCAGAAACTACAACCAAACCGACCGACCAGCCAACCACGCCGGTCGTTGTTGCGAAACCGGCGGCTGCACCACTGGCTATAACTGATAAAGATTTCGACGCTGAAGTTCTGGTTCCGACTTCGCCAGAGGGTCTGGTGGTTCCGATGAAGGCCCAGACCCTGGATTTGCTTGCGCCGCAAGCGAAGGCACTGACTGTTGATCAGTTCGATTTTCAGGTTCCCACAACTCCGGTTGTATTAACCCAGGCGGTCGGTTTCGCTCAGCCAATGGGGCTGGTTCAGGGGCAAACGCAGCCTTCACCTGCCCTCACGGGCGACTCCTGGGCAGGGGCGCAGCAAGGCAGAGCCGCTTTATCAACCGACAGGTCGGCGACTCCGGCGATTTCAGAAGGTGAGCTGCTCAATGTTTTGGCCGATGTCGTGAAGCGCGATGCCGATCCCACGGTTCGCGGCGAGGCACTGCAGGGAATCGTCCGCCTACGTTCCGACGCATCGATCAATACACTAATTTCTCTCTATGACAGCAGCTCGGATACGAAAGTTAAGGCTGAGATCATTCCTTACCTTGTTCGACGCAAAGGCGACAATGCCAAGGCTATTGCAAAGCTGGTATCAATCGCAAAGACCGAAAAAGACGACGAGTTGCGCCGCAGCGCTCTGAATCAGATCATTCGTCTGCCTAACGACGAGGCAGTAAACAGCTTGATAGAAATCTATGACAGTCTTCAGGATACCAAGGCGAAACAACGGCTGATCATGACATTTTCCGCAAGCAAGAGTCGAAAGGCCGTTGATAAGCTGATTCAAATCGCAAAGTCCGATTCTGATCCTGCCGTTCGCCAGGCCGCAATCCGCGCGCTCTCGAATGTTGATAACCGACTTTACATCGATCTGTCGGGCAAAGGAACTCCTATGGCCCCGCCCGCGCCTGCGTTCGCAGACTCTGAATACCATAGAGGTATGGGCCGAGGTGCTGGAGTTGGATCCGGGTCTAGCTCGGGATCGAGCTCCGGGCAAGGCTCTTCTTCATCGACGCCGACTCGGCCTCCAGGCAGTTCTAACTGGTAATACAGCTGGAGCGCATGGTTCTCTGAACAATAGTTATTACGCCGCAGCAGCAGAGGAGATGAAGTATGTATTCCCGAGTCTTCTTTAAAAGCTCGAATTGTGTCCGCAACCTTACTAAATACGCTATCGCAATCGTGCTTTGCGTATGCTCAGTCTCAGTCGCGATGGCGCAGGACACGACGGGCAAAACTTATTCAAAGGAAGATTTCATCAATGTAGATGGCAGCAGCCTGCAGGAAAAGCTGGATCGCGCCGAGCGGCAGTTCAGGGATTCAAGACAGGGGACGTCGTTCTGGGCCGCTTATCATTTTCAGGTTCGCGACGGTATCAGCGTCGGCCCGTTTTCGGGATATGTTTACGAAGACGGAGACGGAATCAGGCTATACAGAAAGGACGACCCGAATACCGTCGCGGTATTCCTGTTGATGGATACATCTGGTTCCCGGGCAACTCTCTCCAGGATAAAGACCCTGAATCTCAGCGAGCCATACCTTTTTGAAAGTCGCCCTGTGTATTGGCTTGGCAATGTCGATACGGGTCAGAGTATCAGCTACATGCAGTCAGTGATGCACGCCAATTCTGACAACAAGGATTTAATTGCAAATGCGCTCAGGGCGATCAGCATCCACAACAGTCCGCAGGTCATACCGATGCTGAAGGAAGTGGCGTTAAAAGATTCGAGCTTTGACATTCAACGATCCGCTATCCGCGCGTTAGGCCGCATTCCGGCAAAAGAAAGCCTGGATGCATTGGACGATATCTTCAACACAGTCGATAACACTTCATTGAAGCAGGAAACGATCCGGTCTTATGCGGCCAACGGGGATCACATCGCCGAAAAACGTGTTCTGGACAGACTGACAACAATCTCTAAATCCGACAAAGAAAACCTGGATGTGAGAGTCGAGGCCATTCGTCGAATCGCAAGTTTCAGAGGCGATGCAATCGTTGACCGGCTGTTCGATATTTATAACAGTTTAAATGATCGCAACGTCAAAATTGGGATCATTCAAACTCTTTCCGGCCGCGGCGCACGCGACGACCAGATCATGCAAAGACTGGCGACCATCGCGAAGAAAGATCAGGATTCGTCGCTTCAGGTCGAAGCCGTGCGTCGAATCTCGAACGTCACAAACAGCGACAGTCCCGAGGCCACAATCAACACTTTGATTGAAATATATGATTCGAATCCTGGCGACTCTGTCAAAGAAGAAGTAATCCGTGCCCTGTCGCGAAGCAAAAGCAGAAAAGCTATCGATAAACTGCTGAGCATTGCGCAGAAAGATGATAATCCCAGACTGCGACAGGCAGCCATCAGAGTCTTGTCCAGTAAAGGTGTGTCCGTGTTCTGAATTTGTATGTTCCTCCAGTCATCCGTCTATCGGGCCAGGGGATTATTTCCTCTGGCTCTTTTTTTTTTAGACCGGCCGTTGGTTGTGTGTACGATTTTAATCTCTTAATGGACCTGATTGCGGAACGCCATATCGTCTTGTTCCGATCTTTTAATCGGGGAGTCTGCCTGGCTAAATTCTTCTTTACCCACAGGCTTAAACGTCGATTCCTGAACAACGTGCTGGTCACCTGATTCCAGGGCTTTCGTCCACTGACAATGGTGGAATGAGATTTGTTAAGTGCAAATTGGAGCGGCTCCTTTAGTAGGAGTTTGTCCTGACGTTCAGGCCACCAATGGCTTAATGGAGAGAGTGGAAATGTACTGCGTTGTTAATAACCGATTTTATAAATCAGCGAGAAAGTCGCTCGCGGCAGTAGCGATTTTGCTATGCCTGTCTTACATAACGTTGGGTCAAGAGTCGGATAAGAAACACGACAAAAAAGATTCTGACGCTGCGGGAACGCCAATTATTTGGGAGGATCCAGGCGATCTGGCAAGCCGAAATCTCTTTTACGGCCGGGGCAGCGAAGACAGAGCGCCAAAGCCGCCTTTCACATTTGTAGAGGAAGATATGTCGGGATCGAATCCAAAGTTCGATGTGACCGACGCCAATGGAACGAAATGGAAAGTGAAGCTCGGCAATGAGGCTCAACCGGAGACCACCGTCAGTCATCTCTTATGGGCTGTCGGTTATTTCACTGACGAGGATTACTATGTTCCTGAATTTAATGTTCAGGGTTTAAAGAAGCTTCATCGCGGGAACGATCTGGTGGGAAAAGATGGAACGGTTCACGGCGGAAGGTTCAAACGGCAAAACAAAGGCGAGAAAAATGTTGGTGAATGGAAATGGGATAAGAACCCGTTTCTGGGCACGAAAGAGTTTCAGGGTTTGAAAGTAATGATGATGCTCTTCAACAACTGGGATATCAAAGACGTCAACAATAAGATATTCAGGGTGGAAGATAAGAATGACGGTCGCACGGAACTGAGATACGAGGTCAGCGATCTTGGTGCGTCACTGGGAAAGACGGGTGGTTTCTTTACGCGCAGCCGTAATAAGCCAGACGATTTTGTAAAAACAAAGTTCATCGAAGATGTAAAACGGCCGTTTATCGAATTTAATTTCAATGGAAAAAAACAGGATTTGTTCACTGACATAAGAGTTGAACAGGCCAGATGGATCGGAACTGAGCTCGCAAAACTTTCCGATCAGCAGATCAACGATGCATTTCGCGCGGGGGGTTACGCTCCAGATGAAATTCAGGTTATGACTGAAGCGCTGAAGACCAGGATTACAGAGCTGTCAACCTTGCCAGAGTGATCCATCAAAATCTCCCAATCCGCAATTCTAACCGCGCAAAAACATCGCATGACGCGCACCCACCAGAAAGTAGTGCGCGTTCACGCGCGCGTCGTGTAATTTTGACTACGACCCTAACTTCCTTAAATTCTGTGTTTAGCTCTGTCGGCCGGCTCGTTGCGGTTAATGGGCCTTTCGTTAGGCGGAACAAGAATTGATTTGTTCGGTTTTAGACAGACGGAGGTTGGTTGCTCTTGGAGGCAAAAAGACGCGTTCCGCGCCGCCAATTACACTGAAGCGGACCGACAGGTTTTGGTAGCAGAGCTCAAATCCAGAATCCTGGAGCTGTCAACATTACCGAATACGAGTTACATTGAGCTCGTGACGGGTGTCATCATCTAAAGCAATTTGCGTTGCCACTGCTGAGGGATTAGAATCGCTGCATCGAAGGTCTAATTACTTGAAGTTGATTTTACTGGTTGGACTTTTGAGTGGGCGAAATCGGACTGATGACAAAAGCGGGAAATCTAAAAAGCAGACTGTACGGTCTTTTGGCAACGTTGTTTCTGTTGCCCGGCTGGTTCGGCGCGCCGGTCTCGCTTTATGCACGGCCTTCTGACGTCTGTGCTATGCCATGTTGCGTACAGCAAGGTCATTGCTGTTGCAGGACGCGCCACGCCAGAGTAAAAGGACATCCGTTTACCGACAAAGAAGAGATAAATTCCCGCGCCTTTTTGACGAGCTGTCCGCAAGGTTGTAACAACAACAGCTTCTCCTCTGAATCTGTTTCAATCGGATCGACTAAAACCTTACCTTCGAAGATAAACCTTGTCCATCCAGTACGGTCATGTTTTAGAAATCAGATATTCTTCACCGGCTTGCTTTGGGCTTCACGTTCGTCGGGCAGGGCTCCTCCTGAAATTATCTAACTAAATCGTTCAATGGTGAGTTTCGTGCTGCGATCTGTGAAAACAGTTCCGTCAGCAACGCGTCTCTCCCTTTGCGAGTTACATAGATATCAAGTTTCAGGAGCAATAATAAATAAATGCGGATCATATCTTTTGCACTGCTTTTGATGCTGTGCGCGGCAGCAGCGTCCGCGGCAGCATTCGCCGATTTGCGCGGTGTCGTGCGCGACCCGAATCAACGTCCGATCAAAGGCGCTGTTGTGACGATCTCCGCGCGCACCTCGAGTTTTGTAAAAACGGAACAGACTAACGATTCAGGCGAATTTCTTTTTCGAGCGATTCCTTCAGGTGAATACACGATTTCAGTCGAATATAGTGGATTTAATAAAGCGGAGCGCTCAGTCCTGATTGCTACCGGTGACGCACCAAAACTTGAATTCAACCTGACGGTGTCACCTGTTTCGCAGCAGATTAACGTGAACGAAACCGCCTCGCGCACCGACACGAATATGCCCACTCCGATCACGATGGTCAGCAGGCAGCAGATCGAGCAGACACCCGGAGCATCCCGTTCCAACAGTCTTGCAATGATCACCGATTATGTACCGGGAGCGTATGTCACCCACAACCAGCTGCATATTCGCGGCGGCCATCAGGTTAGCTGGCTGATCGACGGCGTTCCTGTTCCCAATACAAATATTGCCGACACGGTTGGGCCGCAATTCGATCCAAAAGATATCGATTATCTGGAAACGCAACGTGGCGGATATTCTTCACAGTACGGTGATCGCACGTATGGCGTATTTAATTTGATACCGCGAAGTGGATTCGAGCGAAAGCGAGAAGCCGAGCTTGTTGTCAGCGTCGGCAATTTCCTTCAGACCAACGACCAGATCAGTTTCGGGGATCATAATGATCGTCTTGCTTACTATTTCAGCCTGAACGGCAACAGAAGCAACTTTGGTCTTGAAACGCCAGTCTCCGAAGTTTTGCACGATCAGGCAAACGGCTATGGCGGGTTTGCTTCGATAATTTACAATCCCACAAAGAACGATCAACTGCGTTTCCTGGCTTCTTTAAGACAGGATGATTTTCAGGTGCCTAACGATCCTGTTGCCCAGGCAGCAGGGATCAGGGATACCGAAAAAGAACGGGATGGATTTCTGGCCTTTACCTGGTCTCATACAGCAGGCGAAGGAGAGCTGACCGTTTCACCTTTTTACCACTATAACAGGGCAAATTTTATCGGTGGGCCCAGTGACACGCCAATTATTCCGCGCGAGGACCGATCGTCAAACTACGTCGGAGCGCAGGTTGCATTCAGCTTGCTAACGCATCGTCATAACGCAAAGGCAGGAGTTTACGGTTTTCATCAGCACGATTCGACCCTATTTGGTTTGACTGCGAATGACGGCAGTGGATTGGATCTTAAGCAGCAGATCGGCGTTTCCGGTCATTTGGTCGCGTTATTCGCCGAAGATCAATTTAAAGTGATTGATTGGATTACGCTGACAGGCGGAGTGAGATTTACTCACTTTGACGGAACAGTCAGCGAAAATGCGGCCACGCCTCGCGCGGGAATATCGATTCGAATTCCGAGAACGAACTGGACTATTCATGGTTTTTACGGTCGCTATTATCAGGCGCCGCCGCTGACGACTGTTTCGGGTCCGCTGCTAAGTCAGGTGCTAAGCACCGGCTTTGATTTTCTTCCATTACATGGCGAGCGAGATGAAGAGCACCAGTTTGGATTAGCGATTCCATTCAAAGGCTGGGTCTTGGATACGGACTATTTCAGAACCTGGGCCAGGAATTATTTCGATCACGACGCTCTGGACAATTCGAACATCTTCTTTCCATTGACGATTGAAAGGGCTCGCATAAAGGCACTGGAAGCAACCTTGCGCTCGCCCAAAATAAAAGGTCGCGCGGAAGTTTCGATTGCCTATTCCCATCAGAGGGCCGAAGGGCTTGGAAGTGTTACCGGAGGATTGACCGATTTCTCGCCATCGTCGGGCTTTTTCTTTCTGGATCACGACCAGCGAGACACGCTCAGCGCCACAGTCAGTATGTCTCTCCCGCGTCGAACCTTTGTTGACGGCGTTATTCGTTACGGCTCAGGCTTTCTCGATGGCGACGGACCGGATCATCTTCCCGCGCACACCACTGTCGATCTTTCGGTCGGAAAGTCATTTGGCGAGAATCTGTCTGTGGCTGTTCATTCTGTCAATGTAGGCAATAGCAGATTCCTGCTGGATAACAGCAACACTTTTGGCGGTACGCACTTCACCGAGCCAAGGCAGATATATTTCGAGCTGCGTTACCGGTTCCATTATTAGAAAATATGACGCGGAGGAGCGGAGACACGGGGAAGCTCTCCGTGTCTTCGATTCAACCTTTCAGCAACCGCTTGAGGACAACCAGAACGCCCAGGTGATAGGCATTGTGGTCGGCGACCAGCATCGCTTCGCGCAAAATCGTTTGTCCATCGCCGTGTGGGATGCTCTGGAAAAGATCCGTATTTGGATCTTCGATCAACGCTTCCATCTTCTTCAAATCGTTTGTAAAGTTTTCGATGCTGCCATGCCAGTCGTCAGGAGTCGCGTTTTTATTTTCATCGGGCCAGTAACCCTCGGGCCATCGTGGTGAAACGTGTTTGGCGTTGCGACTGAATTCAAGAATGTCCCATTGAGCAATTCTCATGTGCTCAAGAACCTGCCACGCGGTATATGGCACGTGGGGAGCTTTGTCGTTTATTTTGTCCAAAGGAAAGTCGCTGACGACCGATTGAAAATCTATGTGCGCCCCACCATCTCTTAACAGGTAAAGCAAATGCTCTCGCAAAGATTTGTCTCTATCTTCGCTCTTTCGATTTGCTGAGCTCATCCAACACCTCCTCGAGCTTAATTGCGAATCCGAGCGCCTGATCAATTACAGGTTATACAAATTGTGGGGGAAAACCGTTTTTGAGGCTATGGGAAAGTTACGTGGGTGGTGTCCAGTTCAGGGACTTCAACCACTCGTCAAACAGAGGTATAGCGCGTCGGGACATCTCTATTCCGCTCGGTTCTATTATTTGCCATTGACCGAGCACATCTTTTACCTCGCGACCATCGTCGTGAACAGAACGGCGCTCAATCGATCCATCACTGCGGAGACGAAATTCTGTAACAAACGAAAACCGGGATCTTGGCAAGCGGAGGGTTGGCAGCGACTCTGATGACTTGTAACGCGATTCTTCGGTCATAACCCTGTGACGCGAGCATTCTATTACCAAACCTGACTCCTTCGCAATGCAGTCAGAGTTCAGCTAAAGAGATCACATCAGAGGCCATGGGTTTTTTTCGATTTCGACGACCAGTTCTTTCAACCTGCAGATAGGGCAGGGTGGTTCGTTTATTTTACATGTGCAATGATCGCCTGCCTGTGCAATCAAGTCCCTGGCGACGCTCGCAATTCTCTGGTGAAGATCTTCTATTTCTTGCTCAGCTTCAGAATCCAGCTCTCTCAGCTCATCAGCGGTCATTTTTGTCTACCTCCCGATGAGTAGCCCGGGCATCAAGCCCGTTTCGCTACTCAATTAAGCAGGTTCCGTCAAATCCAAATCGCAAATCAAAAGTCGATTTGCCAAGCAACCTAACCCATCTGGCGAATACTATCGCCAGTAGTTTGACAGGTCACAGCCTGTCTTTTATTTTCCGACCTTGATTGGATCGAACAGAGATAATGCACCTTCAAGAAAAGCAGGTAGACTATAAGGCCGTCCGCTTACAAAAAACCATATCTTTTTGCATAAAAACGGAGGAATCTTCAATTTCATCTCTAAAGGGGTTAAACGCTGGGGTCCTAACGGCGCAAAGGATTAGCCATAACTTGCGTAATGCGGTTTTTCTACAGCCATCTCATCTAATGGTCGTTACCTATGTCGTCCCAATATTGTGATGGCTGGATTAGGCTCTCTTCAAGATGGTTGTTTATGTCTGCAATTCCAAAATCCGGTTTTCGTCCGGCGTTTATGGCTTGGACCCAGACAGCTATGTCTTCACGCCGTGATTTCCAAAACCGAGAACAACCTTGCAGATATTGAATCACGGCCTCTTTTTCGCCCTTTGCGAGCATCTCCTTTGCCAGGGATAAATCAGGACCAAATGAATCAAGAACTGCAGAGCCGTGAGTGTTGGCCGACTCAACCAGGTACTTTCTTGCAGAGGCCATATCGCCATTGTCCAACGCGATCTTACACAAGATCAGGTTTCCACGATGGCGTGCTTCTCCGAGATTGTCGAACGCGGGAACAAGCAATTTCCCCAAATCGTCGTCTCCGAATTGTCCGGAATCTATAAGAGTTTTGATCTGAACCAGAGATTCCGAAGCCATTGATGCTGCTCGGCCTAATTGGTTCGATTCAATCCCTGCCATAGCCGCATCCTGAAGTGTCTCCACGACAAACACATCTCTTTCCACAACAGCTTTCTGGTTGAGCAATTTGGCGAAATCAGATGGAAGATTTTTACTTTCCACCGATGTGCTGGAATACTGCATAACAGGAGTGCTCTTCATCTGATTAACGGCGCGAGCAAGCAAGTCAACGGATTTTGCAGCAGTTACGGTGCGCTGTACTCCCGATTCCGTAAACAAGCGTAGATAGTAGTAGTGGCCAAGTCTTTCGCCGTATTCGAATTCATCAGGCGCCAGGTCGTTAGCAAGTGTCAGTAGTTTTTCGGCCACGCTACCGATGTCTTTGCGATCTAGAAACCTCGCGGCATTCAAAACTACTGCGCGGTTACTGGATTGAGCTTCAACCTGTTCAAGCCATAATGCTCTACCTTGAAAATAACCAGACGAAAGATGAGCTGCAGGTAGCCCGGCTATTTCAGAATCAGGTCGGTTTTTGATCAGCCAGAAGACATGGTTTCGTTTTGGCTCAGTGTAACTCCGGTTAACTGAGTTGTAATAGCCGAGTAACAGGGTCCGGCTTGCAACATCGTTCGGGTTATTAGCGACCGCAATTTCCAGTCGCCCAGCTTCTGCCTGCGAAAGCTTTGAGCCTTTACGAACAAGATCGCTGTCTGACTCGGTCTTTGTCATTACAATGAACGACAGAACGATGATCACAAAAAGCAGGATTGGAACCAGGACTATCCATCGAAGGATTCTTTTGCGGGATTTCATATTCTCCGCTCCCTGTCGAAATCTACTCCTCCGTTTCGTTTAACAATTGAGTACCGAGGCTAACTCAGGAATGCGCGAGTTCGCCGGAGGATATTCCTAAACAGTTTATTTGAGGCGATTATAACTCATAAAGCAGTGGTGGCCGCAAGCAATGCGCGTCGTTCGGGCTTGAAACCCTGATCTGTAAAGTGATAAGTTACGACTCCTCAAATCTCAAATATGATTAAAATTACGTCTGCGGGTGCTGTAAGACTACAGCACGGTTTATGTAAGACTCGGATAAGAACGAGGTAACCCAAATGAAGCAGAGTGTCAGTCTCACGATCAACGGCAAATCCTTTCAGCAAGAAGTTGAGCCGAGAATGTTGCTCGTCCATTTGATCAGAGATGAAGCCGGTTTGACCGGTACACACATCGGGTGCGAGACCAGCATCTGCGGCGCCTGCACCGTGCTGCTGAATGGCCAGTCAGTGAAATCGTGCACGATTCTTGCGGTTCAGGCTGATGGCGCGCAGATAACGACTATCGAAGGTCTTGCCGCTAATGGTCAGTTGCATCCTGTGCAGGAAGGTTTCTGGGAGCAACACGGTCTGCAATGCGGTTACTGTACGCCGGGAATGATTATGTCGTCCTGTCAGATCCTCGACCGCAATCCAAATCCTTCGGAAGAAGAGATCAGAGAGGGATTGGAAGGCAATCTCTGCCGCTGCACTGGCTATCAGCACATCGCAGATGCAGTCAACTATGCTGCCAACAAGATGAAAGCCCATTCGGCCTCGGGCGACTAAGCCTGCAACTTCTTAGCTGGCTGTTCTTGAACAGGTGTGGAGGAACTATGGCTTCGCGATACGTTGGACAAAAAATAAAGAGAACAGAAGATCCGCGACTCATCAAGGGCATCGGTCATTACGTCGATGATATTAAGCTCCCGGATACGTTGCATTGCGTAATACTTCATAGCATCTATGCTCACGCGCGAATCAACAGCATCGATACTGAAGCTGCGGCGGCTCTGCCCGGAGTGGTAGCCATTTATACCGGAGCCGATATCAAGGATAAGATCGGAAATGTGCCTGTGGCGAGTGCCCTTGAAACTCTGAAAGTGCCTCCGCATCCAGTGCTGGCCGTTGACAAGGTTCGATATGTCGGAGAACCGGTTGCTGCCGTAGTTGCGAATGACAAATATATTGCGCGCGACGCTCTGGATTTGATTGTCGTCGATTACGATCCTCTTGATGCGGTCGTCGATCCGGAAAAGACCGCTGCGGGCGAAGGTCCACTGATTCACGAACAATTCTCCGACAACATCGCCGTCACCTGGAAACTTGAAGGTGGCTCTTCGATTGATGATGCGTTCAAAAACGCCGACAGAATCGTGAAGCAGAGACTGGTAAACCAACGTCTCGCGCCGATTGCAATGGAGCCGCGCGGTGTGCTCGCTCGGTATTTGCCTGGCGAAAACGAGCTGACTCTCTGGTCATCGACGCAGATACCGCACCTGATGCGCACGCAGGTGGCCTTGATGATAGGACTACCGGAAAATCGCCTGCGCGTTATCACTCCTGAAGTCGGCGGCGGATTCGGTTCGAAGCTGAATGTTTATGGAGAAGAAGCGCTCTGTTCGTTTATATCAATGCAGCTTCACCGTCCCGTGAAATGGATTGAGACTCGTCGAGAAAATATTCAGAACACGATTCATGGCCGCGGACAGATTGGCAATATGGAAGTCGCCGTCAAAAATGACGGAACTCTCCTGGGTCTGAAATATAAGGTGATTGCTGATTTGGGTGCTTATCATCAGTTACTCACTCCTGCTATACCGACGCTGACTGGATTAATGCTTTCCGGAGCGTACAAAATTCCCGCAATTCTGATGGAATTGACGGGAGTTTTCACAAACAAAGTCGCGACTGATGCCTATCGTGGCGCAGGTCGACCCGAGGCTACTTTCATCGTCGAACGAATTGTCGATGTCGTGGCTCAGGAACTGAATCTTGATCCGGTGGATGTACGCCGTCGCAATTTCCCCAAGCCGAACGAATTTCCGTTCGCGACCGCCACCGGGCTCTTTTATGACAGCGGCAATTATGATGCGGCCTTGGACAAGGCCCTTGAGATGGTCGATTACAAGGAATTGCGTACGCAACAGAAGAAGGCGCGCGATGAAGGCAAGCTGATTGGCATTGGTGTTTCCAGCTATGTCGAGATTTGTGCTCTCGGTCCTTCTGCTGCAATGCCGGCCGGCGGTTGGGAATCTGCGACAGTAAGGGTCGAGCCAACAGGCAAAGTGACAGTTTTGACTGGGACGTCGCCACACGGTCAGGGTCAGGAAACCAGTTTTGCTCAAATCGTCGCTGATAGTTTGGGAGTCGATTTGAATGATGTGCTGGTGATCCACGGCGACACATCGATCGTACAATACGGAATCGGCACATTTGGTAGTCGCGCGACTGCTGTAGGCGGCACTGCGGTAGTTATGGCGATGGACAAGGTCGTTACAAAGGCCAAGAAGATAGCTGCCCATTTATTGCAGGCGGGCGATGCTGAAATCTCGTTCGATAATGGAAAGTTCTGCTGCGTGACGCGAGCGCCTGAAAAGGCAGCCGCCGAAGGAGTTGGCGGAGCAGTCGTTCAATCGCCTGCCGCCGCTCTGCCTGAGCCAAATCCGGGCAAGACAGTCAGCATTCAGGAAGTGGCATTGGCAGCGCATCTGGCGAACAACCTTCCACCTGATACTGAGCCGGGTTTATCAGCGACGCATTTCTTTGAGCCGAAGAATTTCACCTTCCCATTTGGCACTCACATTTGCGTTGTTGAAGTCGACAAGGAAACTGGCGAGATCGAGATCCTGCGCTACGTCGCAGTAGACGATTGCGGCAAGGTTATCAATCCGTTGCTTGTGCACGGTCAGGTTCATGGCGGAATCGTACAGGGACTGGGTCAGGCGCTTTACGAAGAAGTCGTGTACGACGAAACAGGTCAGCTGATAACCGGAACGTTAATGGACTATGCGGTGCCTAAGGCGCATCAGATGCCTCGGATGGAGCTGGATAGAACGGAGACGCCGACCGACGTTAATCCGCTGGGCATTAAAGGCGTTGGCGAAGCCGGTACGATCGGCGCTACGCCATGCATTGTGAATGCGGTAGTTGACGCGTTATCACAGTTCGGAGTTCGCGATATCGAAATGCCGCTTAAGCCAGAGAAACTGTGGCGTTTGATGAATCAGAATTGATTTCTTCAGTATAGGAGACAGCAATGATTCCTGCGAGTTTTGACTATCACCGACCGACCTCGATTGAAGAGACGTTGAGTTTGCTCTCCAAATTCGGAGATGATGCAAAGATTCTTTCCGGCGGCCACAGTCTTGTGCCGGCAATGAAGCTGCGTCTGGCGCAGCCCGGCGTCATCATCGACATCGGCAAAGTTCCAGGAATGTCAGAGATCAGGCAGGACGGCGATGCAATCGTGATTGGCGCATTGGTGACTCACTATCAAGTTGAATCGTCGGATCTGGTGAAACGCCTCTGCCCATTACTGGCGCAGACGGCCGAACAAATCGGTGATGTGCAGGTTCGCAATCGCGGAACGATTGGAGGCTCTCTGGCTCATTCTGATCCGGCAGCGGATTATCCAGCGGCAATGCTGGCATTGGGTGCAGAGATCACAGCGGTCGGTCCGAAAGGTAAGCGAACAATAAAAGCCGATGATTTTTTTGTCGATATGCTGACTACTGCGCTGGAGCCAAATGAGATTCTGACCGAGATCAGGGTCCCGGCCACCGGTAGCAACAAAGTAGCTTACCTGAAAGTCCCGCAATCGGCTTCCGGATTCGCGATCGTTGGTGTCGCGGTGAATTTGACGACCAATGGAAACTCAGATTGTAAGAGTGCTCGAATTGGTATCACAGGATTGTCCGCACGAGCTTTCAGAGCAAATGGCGTCGAAAGCGGTTTAGCGGGCAAAGCTCTTGATGCGCCGACGATCAAATCGGCATCGTCGAAAGCGGCAGATGGACAGGATCCTCTTTCGGATATTCATGCATCTGGCGATTATCGAGCCCACCTGGCTCGCGTTTACACTCAACGTGCGATTGAACAGGCATTGTCATAGGCGGAAGACGAACGAGAAATAGATTTGAAGATTGACGGTACTCACACAATCAATGCGCCGCGCGATATTGTCTATCGTCTGATGACTGATCCCGTTGTGCTGGCGCGATGCATACCCGGATGCGAAAAGCTGGAACCTGCGGGCGAAAACAGTTACACGACTAACTTGAAAGTCGGCGTCGGCACCATTAAAGGTAACTACACAGGCAAAGTCACTCTCGACGACGTTCAGCCTCCCGCTCATTACAAGATGTTGGTCGAAGGCAAAGGGAATACCGGTTTTGTTAAGGGTAGCGGCATTATTGATCTTGAAGCCAGTGGCAATACGGAAACGCTGGTGAAATATGAGGGTGATGTGCAGGTCGGTGGCACTATAGCCAGCGTCGGTCAGCGGATGTTACAAGGCGCGGCGAAAATGATGGCTTCGCAGTTCTTTACCGCTATCAATGCCGAGGCTGAAGCCGCCGCAAAAGCTGAAGCGAATCAGGAACCGGTTAAACCTCCCAGTCACGGCTTTTTTCGAACCACCCTGCGATGGCTCGCAGGGTTAATCAAAGGATGGTTCGGTCGCAGGTCTGAAAGTCAGTAGTTGTTAAACTCCAACCGGTTGTTTCGGCTTGTCAACGTTTTCGCTTTTCTGTTCGATCGCAGCCTGATTTGCAGGTATTCGTGGAGGCCCAGCAGGCGACCACAACATATTTGTAATCACTCTGGCGCCGCGTTGATAAGTAAAATATGACCACGCCCAGTTGAACAGCACAACGAATCTGTTACGGAATCCAATCAGGAAAAAGATGTGAACCATCAGCCATGACAACCATGCCAGGAAACCGCTCAGATGCACTGGACCAATCTGCGCGATAGCCGCAGACCGGCCGATGGTGGCCATCGTACCTTTGTCGAAATAATGAAACGTTTTATATGGCTGGCCGTTTATTGCGCGAATAATATTTCGGCCAGCCGCTCGGCCCATCTGCATCGCAACGGGGCTGACTCCTGGCAACGGACTGCCCGTTTGATGCGTGTAAACAACAGTATCGCCGATTGCGAACGCATTGTGATAACCTGGAATCGTCAGGTCGGGCTCGACTATGACGCGACCCAGTTTGTCCAGTGGAACACCCAAGGTTTCTGTTAAGGACGTTGCAATTACGCCAGCTCCCCAGATAACCGTACCGGCTCTGATTAGCTCATTACCTAAATGAACACCCTGATCATCAATCAGTGTGACTCTGGCATTGACTCTCACGGTAGCTCCAAGGTCTTCCAGTTGTTTTTGGGCCTTCGGAGACAGATCTTCAGGAAAAGTCGGCAGCACACGTGGCCCACCTTCTAACAATGTTACTCTTGCGAGCGCTGGATCAATAGTGCGGAAATCACGTGCCAGAACTGTTCTGGACAATTCCGCCAGTGCGCCAGCTAATTCGACTCCGGTAGGACCGCCACCGACGACTACAAACGTCAGCAACTGATCGCGTTTCTTTGGATCTTTCTCACGCTCTGCCGCTTCGAAGGCCAGCAGTACGCGGCGGCGAATCTCTGTTGCGTCTTCGAGAGTTTTTAACCCGGGAGCGAATTTCTCCCACTCATCGTGCCCGAAAAAGCTTGTCCTGCCGCCGGTCGCGAGTATAAGGAAATCGTATGGGACACAATCGCCATCTCGCAGGTGGACTTGCTGCTTTTCCAGATCAATACTGGTCACCTCGGCTAAAAGTACCTTCGCTCTTTTATCTTTGTGCACTATCGAGCGTATCGGCCAAGCGATGTCTGCCGGTGACAATCCAGCCATCGCGACCTGGTATAACAAAGGTTGGAATGTGTGATGATTAGTACGGTCTATCAAGGTTATGTAGACCGGTTTTTTCGCTAGCACCTTGGCGGCGCTCAATCCACCAAACCCACCGCCCACGATAACAACGCGTGGCATAGATTTGATCTTGGACTGATCGCTTGTCATAAGATTCCCCCTGGGAGCGCAGGCATCCTTGCCTGCAATCCTTCGGAACTAATTCGTTATTTATGACTTGCGCATATCGCACCATATGCAGGCAGGGATGCCTGCGCTCCCAGGCATCTCTCAGAGTTATTCGTACGTATAGAAGCCTCGCTTGGTTTTGCGACCCAGCCAGCCGGCATCTACGTATTTTTTCAACAACGGACAAGGTCTGTACTTGGAATCCTGAAAGCCATCGTAAAGTACATTCATAATCGCAAGGCAAGTATCGAGCCCAATTAAATCCGCCAGCGCCAATGGCCCCATTGGATGATTCATGCCAAGTTTCATTACTGTGTCGATCGCTTCTGGTGTACCCACGCTTTCATATAAAGCAAACACCGCTTCGTTGATCATTGGCATCAGAACCCTATTCGACACGAAACCAGGAGCATCGTTAACTTCAACAGGAGTTTTGCCAAGCTGCTCCGACAATGTCTTTACCGTCTGAAAGGTCGCATTGGAAGTTGCAACTCCGCGAATAATCTCCACCAGTTTCATGACTGGAACCGGATTCATAAAATGCATTCCGATAACGTTCGCCGGTCTCTGTGTTACCGCGGCGATCCTGGTAATGGAGATTGAAGAAGTATTGCTGGCAAGTATGACGTCAGGTCTGGTGATGCGATCCAGCTCTCGAAATAAATTCAACTTAATATTGATATCTTCTGTTACGGCTTCAACAACGATATCTGCGTCAGCGAACGATTGCAAATCAGTCGTGGGCAGGATTCTCTCGATTGTTGCTGCCTTCTCTTCAGCCGTTATGCGCTGTTTGTCCAGGTCGCGCTGAAGATTTTTATCAATGATCTTTAATCCCCGCTGGACAAATTCGTCTTTGATGTCCTGAAGGATTACTCTGAATCCTGCTCTGGCTGCAACCTGAGCAATGCCACCACCCATCTGTCCCGCGCCTGATACGCCAAATGTTTTTATCATTAGATTCCTCTACCGTACGTGGGCTATCTTTCCACTGCCATTGCCACGGCGTTGCCGCCACCCAGACAAAGCGCAGCGATACCGCGATGTGCGTTGCGACGCTTAAGTTCGTAAATTAAGGTTGTCAATATTCGCGCACCGCTTGAGCCGATCGGATGCCCAAGCGCCACCGCTCCGCCATTCACATTGACTTTTGCCGGATCGAGCTTCAGTTCGCCTGTAATCGCGCATGCCGCGGCGGAAAAAGCTTCGTTGATTTCAATTAAATCGACTTCGTCGAGTGACCATCCGGTCTTTTTTAAAACCATCTGGATTGCGCCCACCGGGGCCATCATAACCAATGATGGCGCAATGCCCGATGTAGTGTAGGTGACAATTCGAGCCAGAGGCTCGCGTCCCAGCTCTTTTGCTTTTTCCAGTGACGTAACGGTTACTGCCGAAGCGCCATCATTCAAGGTGGACGCGTTACCGGCAGTAACTGTGCCACCATCTTTCTTGAATGCGGGTTTCAGCTTTGCCAGGCTTTCAACAGTTGTGTCTTCGCGCGGACCTTCGTCAGTGGTAAACAATATGGGTGCGCCCTTTGGTTGCGGGACTTCGACAGGAACGATCTCGTCTTCAAAACGACCAGCTTTGATTGCTGCCACTGCTTTGCGATGAGAATTCATTGCGAATTCATCCTGTTGTTCTCGGGGAATGCAATATTTTTCAGCGACAACTTCACCGGTCATACCCATGTGATAATTCTCATACGCATCCCAAAGCCCATCGTGCACGACTGAATCGATCAGCTCGCCGTTACCAAGCCGGTAACCATCGCGAGCCTTTGTCAGCAAGTATGGCGCATTGCTCATGGATTCCATGCCGCCTGCGATCACGATTTCGTTGTCACCCAGTTTGACAGCCTGTGCCGCAAGGACTACCGCCTTTAGCCCTGAGCCGCACACTTTATTCACCGTCATCGCAGCAACCGTATCGGGCAATCCGGCCTTCAACGCTGCCTGGCGAGCAGGATTTTGCCCGAGGCCAGCCTGGACGACATTGCCCATTATGACTTCGTCAATTTGATTCGGCTCAAGTCCGGCACGCTCCATGGCGGCTCGAACAGCAAGTGCTCCAAGTTCAGGAGCTTTGAATTTCTTCAGTGATCCCTGGAATTTTGCGATAGGCGTGCGTACCGCACTGATGATGACTGCATCTCGCGTTTGCATAATGACTCCTCAGGTAACGATCTAAACAGATCATTATATCTCAGTCGCGCCAGTCGGCTAAGGAGGCAAAAAGGTAAAGGGATTTCCGCTGAGCGTTGTTTCGTATGGAAAACCCTTAAAATCTCAACGGTTTGTTCATGAATCCTATAGATGATTATGTAAGGAGTGCCAGAAACGATCATTTCGCGAGTTCCAGGCACTCGTCCCTGCCTTCCAGATGCGGGATAAGAGGCAATGATTGCAATGTCCTGTTGAATTTTGGCAACAACCCTTTTAGCAGCGTCCGGATTATCTTGAGCAATAAATATAGATATATGGTCGAGATTATCTAAGGCAGATTGCAGCCACTTAACGATCATCTGTCCACCGCGCAAAAAAGGCTTCGACAGCTTCAGTTGATGCGAACTTTCCAGCATCAGCCTCAGCTAACGCCTTTTTAATTTCTTCGATCTGCCACTGGTGGATCTGCAAATATGTGTCTATCGCGTCGTTTATTACGAATGTGCGATCGCGGTTTAAAGCGGCAGCGATAGTATCCAGGGCCGATAACTTTTGCTCATCGGTTTCGAAACTAATGGTTTCCTCATTCATCGGTGAACTCCTATTAATATCATACCACGGCTCAGGATCTCGCGATCAGATTCTTGAGCGAATTGGTTGACGAGACCCGCAATCTTTCAGAGCCTTCCTTGTCTCGCTTTCACCGCAGTGATAGACTTTCGCGTCACTTGCATGGACTAGAGGGGTTTTAGATGCAAGCACTCATACTGGCGGGGGGCAAGGGCATTCGGTTGCGCCCGATGACGGTAAATACACCAAAACCGATTGTGCCCATAGCCAATCGGCCCTTCCTTTTGTATCAACTGGATCTGCTAAAACAAGCGGGCATCACCGATGTGATTCTCAGCCTTTCTTACCAGCCAAAGAAGATCGAGGATGTCCTGGGCGACGGATCCGACTTTGGAATGCACATCAGTTATACGGTTGAAGCTCAACCACTGGGTACAGCCGGAGCCTTTAAAAATGCCCAGGAGCATATAAGAGAAAGTACGGTTGTTTTTAACGGAGACGTCCTCACCGATTTGGATCTCCGTAAAGTTTTGGATCAGCACCGAAAGACAAAAGCCGCGGCAACAATTGTTCTAACGCATGTCGACAATCCGACAGTTTACGGAGTTGTAGAGACTGACGCCGAGTCAAAGGTCCGACGATTTCTGGAAAAACCAAAGGTCGAAGAAATTTCCTGCGATACGATCAATGCAGGTATTTACGTCCTCGAGCCGGAAGTGTTAAAGCTGATACCGGCGGGTGAAAACTATTCGTTCGAATACGGTTTGTTTCCGGAGCTTTTAAAACAGCAACGGCCATTCAATGCCTATATTTCTTCGGCATACTGGCTGGACATTGGAACCCCTGGCAGGTATCTGAAAGCTCATTTAGACCTGTTGGATGATAGGCTTGGCTCATATCACCTGCCGCCGAGGATTATCGGGCCGAAAATCGACCCGCTCGCTCATATAGATTCAAAGTCCCTTATTGACGAAAGTTCAACGATAAAGCCCGGAACAGAAATCATAAATTCAGTAATCGGACCAAATTGTTTTATTGAAGAAAAATCTCGCATTGAGAATTCTGTTCTGTTGTCAGGCGCGCAAATCGGTCATGGTTCGGAACTGAGGAATGTCATTATAGGGAAGGGTTGTCTGATAGGTCGCTCGTGTGAGATAAACAACGTGGCTCTTGGCGACAAATCGATGCTCACGGATTACAGCCTGATTCACGCTGAATAGAGTAAAAGACGGAGTTCTTTCAAACAGGATTCGGCATTTAACAAACCGCGTAAGGCAACTCCACAATTATGAATGATGAAATTAAAGAGATTGTCTCTCAAACCCGGGAATACCTGGAATTCTATCGCGAGCTGGGATTGACAGAGATCGGCGGCGCAAAACAGAACGTGCACTCTGCCTCTGCCGTTGAACTAACGAAATCGCCTTACGAACAAGAGCCGTTATCTCAACGTGAAACGCTTGTAATTGCTGCCGCAGATCAGAAGAAAGACGTTTCAATGAATATGCCCGCAAAAAGCAAAACACAAGTAAGTTTGTTTGGGGGCGGCGAGGACACCAGTTCTCGGCAGTTCCCGGTTATTGAAACCCTGGAAGATGTCAGGGCCGACATCGGCGATTGTCGCCGTTGCCGTTTATGCGAAGAGCGCACCAATATTGTTTTTGGCGAAGGCAATCCAAACGCTGAATTGATGTTTGTTGGCGAGGGGCCGGGCGCGGACGAAGATGCTCAGGGTCGTCCATTTGTCGGTCGCAGTGGTCAGCTTCTGACGAAAATAATCGAAGCGATGGGAATAAAACGCGAAGACACGTACATCGCGAATATTGTTAAATGTCGTCCGCCTGGGAATCGAACTCCGATGAAGGATGAAGTAGACACTTGCGAGGGATTCTTGTTCCGACAGATTGCCATTATCAAACCTAAAGTCATTGTCGCGCTGGGTCTGCCAGCAGCTCAGACGTTGATGCGATCCAAGAGCTCAATTTCAGGATTGAGAGGGAGATTCTTTGATTATCAGGGTGCTAAGCTAATGCCGACATTTCATCCAGCTTACCTGCTGCGTTCTCCCGACAAGAAGAGGGAAGTGTGGGAAGACATGAAAAAAGTTCGCGATTATCTGGCCGGTAAACTGGAAGTCGATTAATTTGATGAAAAAGGTAGAACTGATCCTTGCACCAACAGATTTCTCGGAAAATGCTCATAAGGCAGCAGTGTATGCTGTGGGTTTAGCGCTGCAACTGGGCGCAAAAGTTAATATCCTGACGGTGAATAGCAAAAGTTATATTCGACAGGCGATCAAAGAAGGATTGCTGGACGTTGATGCCACGGATGAGATTTTGCAGAAGCGAACCTTGGAGTTAACTCAGAAACGACTGGCGGAATTTGTTCGCCACTGTTCGTGTGAAGGCGTCGAGATTGAAACGAGTATTCGGACGGGAGATGCTGGCGTCGAAATTAACCACCACGCTACAGAAATATCGGCAGATCTTATCGTCCTGGGTAATTATGGTATCGGCGGCGTACGCAACATTTTATTCGGTAGCGCCGCCGAAAAAGTGATTAGGAAATCGCCCTGTCCCGTTGTTCTAATTCATCCCCATGCGAGCGGCGCAGACAGTTAGTCAGAGCAGGTCAGGAAAAGCTCACTCTTATTCTAGTGATCGCATTGGGCAAACAGCGCAGACTGAATGTCTGCGCCACAGTTAGTCATAATATTCCAAGCCCAGGTGAGTGATCAGTTCCTCACCGCGAAGATGACGAAGCGTATTTTTCAATTTCATCAATTGAATGAACAAATCGTGCTCCGGGTAAAGACCAGGTGCTGTCATCGGTGATTTGAAATAGAACGATAACCATTCTTGAACTCCACGCATTCCGGCTCGCTGAGCAAGATCGAGGAATAATGCCAAATCTAGTACGATTGGTGCAGCCAGAATTGAATCGCGACACAGGAAGTTGACTTTGATTTGCATCGGGTAGCCGAGCCAGCC